>Ga0114129_10010122_pt1 | contig 13443 bp, 13 predicted proteins | sample RhiMetdeltSRZDD1_FD_80071 | JGI IMG/M metagenome (GOLD analysis project Ga0114129, IMG submission 80071) | Populus rhizosphere microbial communities from Tennessee, USA - Rhizosphere MetaG P. deltoides SRZDD1 (version 2) (version 2) | ecosystem: Host-associated > Plants > Roots > Rhizosphere >...
TCAACAAGGTCGTATGTGTAGAAGCCTCCCCGGCCATAGCCGAGCTGGGCGATCCAAGGCCACACGTGCTCCGGCCACGCCTGGATGGTGATCGCCCTTGTCGCGTTGAACTGTGCCGTGTGGGCAATCGTGCATCTCGTTGTCGGTCATCTCTTCCTCCTGGGCCAAGGCCCCATCGCTCTTGCCACCGTCGTACCCTCGAGCCCAGACGCGAATCTCAGACGACTGCGAGGAGGACAGGACGCTCAGGGCCACGTGTTGGTAGGTGCTGCGGGAGGCCAAACGGGTCGCTGGACGATGGACGGCCTCACGAAATGACGTAGCCCGGCTTGACCCAACCCGCAATCTCCGGAGATAGCACCTGGCCGCTGCCGCCGACGCCTCGAACGCCACCAGTCACGGGTCAATCGCTGAGCGCGCCGGCGGCCTCGAATGGATCGCCCTCGAGGAGCAGCACGCCGAGCCCTCGAGCCTCGTCCTTGGTGATCCCCGCGCCGCCGATCGCCACCGGCACCCGCTTGGCCAGCGCCCTGATCGCTCGCGCGTGCTCTCCGAGCGACGTGCCCTCCGCCACCCCGAACACCACGAGATCAGGCCCGACAGCGTCGACCGTCGCCCCGATCGTCGAGAACGGGGTGTCCTGACCGAGGTAGGTGATCCGTCGGCCGCGGCGGGACGCCGCGATTCCGAACATGATCAGCCCGAGGTCGTGCTGCTCACCGGGCGGGCATGCGAGGACGAGCGTCGGTCCGCTCCCGGTGCCCCACCCACGGGCGAGACCGAGCAGTCGGCCGCGGAGCAGCGCCGACGCGAAGTGTTCCTGCGCGACCGACACGTCGCCTCGCGCCCACCGATCTCCGAGGATCCGAAGGTACGGGAGGAGCACCTCGCGCATGACGGTCTCAACGGAGGCAGCCGCGATCAACCGGTCCAACGCTCGATTCGCCCCATCCTCATCGAAGCGATCGAGGGCATCACGTAGATCGTCGGCAAGGCCTTCGAGGACCGGCGTGGCGTCCTCGGTGACCGTCTCGCCGGTGACCGCCTGTCGGGCCGCCTCGGCCGCCGAGAGACCGCTCGCGATCAACTGCTTGGTTCGCAGGATCTTCGCCTTGTCGTCCTCGGAGTACAGCCGGAACCCGCCGGCCGACCTCGACGGGCGGAGCAGCCCGTAGCGCAGTTCCCAGGCGCGGAGCAGCTCCGGCGAGGTGCCGGTCCGCTTGGCTAGCTCACCGATCCGCAGGTAGCCGTTCTGGTTCGCCATGGGCAGAACCGTACACCATCTCGACAGAACCTTCTACAAAGGGTTGACAGAACAGACGGAAAGTCCCTATTCTCACTCTCGACAGAACCTAGACGGGTTCGTCAGGAGGTGGAGGATGATGAAGAAGCTGGACGCGGTGGCGCTGCTTCTCGTGGTGGTAGGTGCCATCAATTGGGGTCTCGTGGCCCTGGCTCAGTTCGACCTCGTGGCCGCAATTGCCGGCCTGGACTTCGGCGAGACGAACGCGTTCACCCGCGTCGTCTATGGACTGGTCGGCATCTCGGGCGTGTACGTGGCAGCCCGGTCCTTCGCGCTCGTCGGCGGACGCGAGCGGCAGATGTCCGGTGCCGTCTGATTGACGCCGCTCCTGGATCTGAGCCACTTGGCTGGGGCGGGTTCCCTGTACCTGGGGACCCGTCCCACGTCGTCCGTCGAGAGGTCCGAGTAGCAATCCTGGCATCCGCGCGCTTCGTCCGTTTCGCGAGGGGGAGCGTGCGGTGCTCGACGCAAGGGAGGTATGCAAATGGCAGAGATCACCGAGTCCATCGATGTTGCGGTGCCGGTCAGCACCGAGTTACAACCAGTGGACGCAGTTCGAAGAGTTCCCGCAATTCATGGAAGGACTGCAGTCAGTCACGCAGCTCGACGACACGCATCTGCGTTGGGTCGCTGAGATCGGCGGAAAGCGAGAGGAGTGGGAGGCTGAGATCACAGAGCAACATCCCGAGGAGCGCGTTGCTTGGAAGGCTGTCGGTGGCAAGGGCAACGCTGGCGTGGTGACGTTCCATCGGTTAGATGAGGAACAGACCCGGGTTACAGTCCAGTTGGACTGGCACCCCGAAGGCGTGATCGAGAACGTCGGAACGGCTCTCGGCCTGGACGACCGTCAGGTGTCCAGGGATTTGGGCCGATTCAAAGGGCTGATTGAGTCCCGGGGCGGGGAGACCGCCATGCCGCATAGCTAACGATCAGATGGTCGAGGTCTGGCAGCCGAACACGGAAGACTTGCGCAGCGGCACCCGGTGAACGTACTGGTCAAGCCGTGCCCCCGGGAGGAATCGAACCTCCGACTCGCGGTTTAGGAAACCGCTGCTCTATCCACTGAGCTACGAGGGCTGAGCGCAATCTAGCAGCGGAAACGCATCCCGCTGCGCGACCGGCGCCACTCCGTTGCCGCCAAGTTGCCGCCATCATTCGCTGAGTACCGCGTCGATGGCGTCCGCCGCGGCCTGCGACATGCTCGGCATGACGTGGCTGGCTCCGGTGCGCCCAAGTGTCCCGGCCCAAGGCCGGCACGGGCTCCCGGTGCGACCAGTGCCCCGGTTCGTCCTCCACCGCCAAATACCGATGGTCCGCGGATCAACGGCGGGTAGAATCGAGCGCGTGAACGACGAGGAATGGGAGCGATACTGCGCCAACTGGGAACTGCGTCTTGGCGAGTCTCTGACGGATGAGGAAAAAGGAATCTTCAGACTTTTCCTCTCCGGGGGCATTAGCGTGACGGACATCGCGGAGAGGGTCGGGCTTTCGGTCGAAACTGTCTGGGAATGTGTGGACGGGTTGTTCTTCAGACTTCAAGTCGCCACAGACCCCCCAGGCCGGGACCCCTCGCCCGACTTGCCTCCCGCAGCCGCCGCCGCCCTGGCTGTCCCGATCCCGATGGACATCCCGAAGCATGTCGGACGGCCACTTCGGCGCAGGCCTAGCGAACGGGACTAGCCGAAGGGCTTGTCCAGTACATGCCGTCGGTAGACAGGCGCTTCGCGCAAGCCTTGGACCGCTGATACGGGGGCGGCTCGTGACCAGCTTTCCCCCGCAGCCTGCGCCAGGGTCGCCTGGTGACAAGCCGCCGACGGACCGCACCCGGACCGACGCGGAGCCGTTCGCCTCCTTGATAGAAGTCGCAGTCTGGATCGGGGCGGCGGTAGTGATTCGGCATCCTGATCTGGGTGGTCTTCCTCTAACGCCCGCCACGCTCTGCTTCGCTCAGCATCCCAACGAGCACCGCCCTGAGCGTCCGATCCTCCTCGCAGTCGATCAGGAGCTCGGCAGGTCCAAAGGTCAGATCCGCGAGCACTCAACGTCCGCGGGCCTTCCGACCGCTGGCGACACGATCGTGACCGGCTGAGAGCGGGGAGCGGCGACGGGAAGGCGGTTGTTTCTCCTCGCCACTTTGCCGGAACCGCCCGCCGGTTGTCCGGCTTGTGTGACGAGCGCGGCTGGTGTCAGCCGGACCGGATCTCGATCCTGAGGGGGGAGGGCCGGGTCTCACCCCTTGGCCCGGCCCTTACCCACCCCTCCTGTTGGCGCCTCAAGATTGGGACGCCCGCCTGTGTCAGACTGGCCCTGGCCGCATCGGAGGATCGATGATTCGACGCATTGTCGTGCGGGGCGTCGCCGCAGGGGTACTCGCCGCCGCATCCCTCTTCTGGCAGGCTCCTGCCTCTGCGGCCATCGTGTCAGATGTGACCTCGGGTGCGCTGACGGTCACCGGCGACGATGAGAACGACGTCATCGAGATCCGATGCGGCAACGACAGCAACGTGAAGATCAACAGGGCACGTCCGGATTCCGGAGCCTTTCCATGCACCGGCGTGACCTCCATCGCTGTAATGGGTGGCGGTGGAAATGACGACATCCAGTTGCGAAGAGTGGAGGCGACGGACTTTTCTTCCCTCGCTACGGTGTCGATCGAGGGAGGGTCGGGACGGGACAGCATCGAAGGGTCGCAGACCCCCGACACCATCGGGGGTGGGGACGGGGATGATCGCATCATCATCGAAGCACTTGCCGATGTCGTGGACGGCGGTCTCGGGCATGATTCCGTCGAGCTTGGAGTCGCAGGCGAGGTAATGATCTCCGACGGCACGTTGGCTGCTACCGAAGCCTTGTACGTGACGGGGAGCGATGGGAAGGACACGATCGACGCGAGCGGCTTCTCCGGAACCGTGTCGCTTAGGGGGCGTGATGGCGGCGACTCCCTCGTGGGTGGCTCAGCCCACAACCGCCTCGACGGCGGCGGCGGAGACGACGCGCTTGTCGGTGGTCCAAAGAGAGACCATCTTTCGCCCGGACACGGCGATGATTCCGTGAACGGGCGAGGTGGTTGGGACTTCCTGGGCGACGGTGATGGGTCTGACCAGCTAATTGGTGGACCCGGCAACGACACCTACTCCCAAGTGTCCGGAAGGGGGAACGAGCTGCGGGGTGGTCCGGGGATCGATCACCTCAACGTGCAGACACTGGGCTCAGCCCATCTCACCGACCAGGCAATGCGCTGGGAGTTCGGACGCGCTGCTCTGTCATCGATCGAACGCGCCACATTGCGAGTCGCGCCCGACCTCCCCGGCGCTAGACTCGACGCCGGCGGTTTCTCCGGAACCACGCTCATGTGGGGTAGTGCCCTCGATGATGACGTACTGATCGGCGGATCGGGCAGAGACGAGATTCAAGGTTTTGGCGGGGACGACTCCTTGATCGGTGGCGCAGGTAACGACCGTCTCTTCGGAGGCGAAGGGATCGATGAGTGCGATGGTGGCCCGGGAAGGGATCGATTGATCGACTGCGAATAGGACTGTCTGTCCCGCTGACCACCACCAGCTAACTGACTCAGGGTCCCCACGAGCACCCGGACAAGTACCGCTCGAAACGTCCGATCCGCTTCGCAGTCGATCCAGAAGGCTCCTACTAAGAGACTAAGAGACATCCCAGTCTCCGGATCTGATTCGGGATGCGGCCCTACCTAGTGGCCCGTAACCGACGACCGGTTTCGTGCGTCTTTGCATCGGGAGATGATCACCACAGAGACCCAGACGACGACCGAGACGGGGGTCGGGTCCTCGCGCGCCGGGGGGCTCGAGGAGCTGTACACGCGGCACGCACCGGCGGGGATGCGACTTGCCTACTTCCTGACCGGCGACCGCGAGCTGGCCGGGGACCTCGTCCAGGACGCGTTCGTGAAGGTCGTCGGGCGGTTCGGGCACCTGCGTGTGCCCGACGCGTTCGACGCCTACCTGCGCCGAACGATCGTGAATCTGTTCTCGTCACACCTTCGCCGTCTGCGGCTCGAGCGGCGCGCGCTCATCCGGCAGCGCTCGGCCGGACGGCCGGAACAACGGGACCGCGACATCGTTGAGCGCGACGCGATGTGGTCCGCGCTGCAGACGCTGCCGCCCAGGCAACGCGCCGCGCTGGTGCTCCGCTACTACGACGGCCTGTCCGAGCGCGAGACCGCCGAAGTGCTCGGTTGCTCCCTCGGGGCGGCCAAGCAGCTCGTGACGCGTGGCCTTGGTGCACTTCGAGAACGGATCGGAAGCGTGGAGAGATGAGGGACGTAGAACGCGGGCTCCGCGAGATGTTTGATCGCCACGGGCGGGATGTCCTTGACGCGACGCCGCCCGCCGCGCCGGTTGTCCGACGCATGCGGTGGCGGCAGGCCGGGACCGTCGCTGTGGCGTGCGCTGCCGTCGCAGCCGTCGTCCTCGTCTCAATCCTCGGCACGCGACTCCGCGATGAGGACGAGCAGCGTGTCGTCCCGGCGACGACCGTCGACCTACCGCAGGCACCGGCCGGGTTCCGGGCCGCGGCGCTCCCATACGCTTCCATCGCGTACCCTGAGGACTGGTACCTGCTCGACACGTCTCAGACGCGACCGCTCGACACGTCGGTCCGGCAGACGATGGAATCGCCTGTGGAAGCCGTGCCAGGACCCGTGCTGCAGCTCGCGAACTTCGACCCCGGCGTCCCGCGCTCGCCGCGGTGCATAGCAGACCCCGATTCGATCCCCGAGAACGGCGTGCTGCTTACCGTCGGTATCGCGCCCGAGGGCGACCGCCCGCCCAGCGCGCCAGGCCACTGGCCGGCATCGCTTGAGCCGCATCCCAACAACGGCGGCTCAGTCTGCCCGCAGTTGCACGAGCAGGCGACGTGGCGCGCGCCCTCGGGCCTCCTCTACTGGGCGAGCGCAGGATGGGGTCGTTCGGCGGCGCAAGAGGACATCGACGCGTTGCACCAGGGCTTCGAGAGCATGCTGTTCCCGCCGACAAACCAGCAGTGGATCCATTCGCTCGGGGTCGATCAGGGCCGCAGCCCGCGCGTGGTGCTCGACTCGACGACGTACGGCGAGGACGTGCTGACGTTCGTCGCGTACCTCGAGCCCGAAGGAGTCCTGTCGGTCGGCGTCGAGTCGAGCGGTCCCTGGACCGTGGCCTCATCGCCGCGCACGGGTAGCGACCGGGACGAGCTCGTCCAGGCGAGCTTGTCGGTCGTCGGCGAGGATGCGGCGTTGCTCGACGGCGTCATCTCGCCCGAGGTGAGCCGCGTCGAGGTACGCACAGAGTCGGGCGACGCGGTGCCGATGCACGTCGACCCGCTCCCCGCGAGCCTCGGAACCGACCGATACGTCTGGGCCCTCGTCCCCGGCGCCGGCGACCGCTCGACCGTCGTCGGCTACGACCGAAACGGCGACCCGATCGGGAACCCGACCTACCCAGTGGGTGGCGATCAGACGATCGCTACGGGGACCGAGGCGGGCATGCCTTGGACGTTCTCGCTCACGCATGACAACACGGGCTGGGGGCTTAGCTTCATGTGGGAAGGCGAGGGCGGTGGGAGCGGTAGCGGAAAGGACCTGGGCGACCAGGTGTTCGGCTCAACGATGGGCGGCGGAACGTCCTGGAACATCCACTCGGGCTGGAGGATGGGGCCGAGGGAGGTCGCGGGCGTGGTGACGTCGAAGGCCAACCGCGTCGAGCTTCAGCTCGTGGACGGCGGCTCGGTACCGGCGTCCGTCTATCCGCTACCCGAAGCAGCGTTCGGCGGCGGCGCGAGCGCGTTCGTCCTGTTCATCTCGTACGACGTGGTGGTGCAGGCAGGTGATCTGGTCGCGTACGACGAGAACGGACAGGTCCTGGGTCGGCAGTATGCCGACTACACCCCTGTGGCGCTGTTCTCCGAGGCTGTGGAGCAGTCGCCGCCCGACGCCGTGGACGCCATGAAGGCGCTACAGCTCGCCGGCGCGGTCGCCCAGCGCTACTTCTTCGAACACGACTCGTGGGTCCGTTTCGACCCGGCGGCCGCGTCTGCGATCTCGGATGCCGTCACGTACAACACCTCGTCCACAGCCCTCGTCGGCGAGGTGAGTCTCCGGGTGGCCGACAAGAGCTCGATGGTGCTTGCGACGAAGACCCCTTCGGGCGAGGTCTATTCCGCCTGTTTCCACCAAGGCCCCAGCTTCGCGATGGAAGGTCGAAACGACACCTCGGATCCGTCGGCCTGCTCCGACGGGTGGCTCAACCCGCCTTGACCACGCCTCACCACTGTGACCGCCCGACCGCAGCGTCCGGTCCTCCTCGCAGTCGATCAGGGAGCTCGGCGAAAGTACGCGTCTTCCCGTCCCGAAGCGCGCGGCGATCTCCCCAAGCGTGTGTGTCAGAGACGGTCTACAGTCACGATGTGGACGACGACCGGATGGGGTGTCCTCCGCTGCCGAAGGAACGGCGCGAGGTCCTTGGGCCGTTGACATCTCACCAGCTGGTTCTGTGTTGCCGCGTGGCGATCCGGGATTGGCATCAGCACATCGAGAAGGAACACCCCGTCAATGAGGCCCAGTGGAACATCAACAGAATGCTCGTGAACATCCTTGAGCATCTACTCGAGAAGGAGGCGGATCCACGAAAGGCCGCCGAGTGCAGGAGGCTCAGAAGGTCGATCGGAATCGGCGAGGTACAGGAGGAAGAGGACGCCGTCGACCTTCACGAGCTAGGCATGCGGTTGGCCTCGGACGCGGTATCGAAGTACTGGGCTCATGTGACGGAGGGGCACAGCCCCCCAGGTGAGTCTGAGACGGAATACCTCCTGCGAATCGTGGAGCGTGTCCGGCGGCCATCCCCGCCGGTCACTTCATACGGCCAGCTCGACCTGCTGCCTGGCTCAGTAATGGGTGTCCCGCAACATCCCGGCGAGCACCGCTCGTAGCGTCCGGTCCTCCTCGCTCCGGCCACTACCTGCTGTGGCGAACCGGCTCTGGACGCAGACGTATGCCGACGTGTCCTGGACGATCCTCCCCGCCTGAACCGGACTGCGAGCGCCGGGACCTTCACCTGTCCGGTGGCTCGTTGATCGCATGCGTCTCCGGCGCCCGATGTGGAAGGGGAGAGAACTCCACCCTCGTGTCCGGGCGGGGCAGGTACGCAATCTCCGCGCGTCCCCGGATGAATCCGTCTGGGTGAGCCAGGGCGATCCTGCGAGCCTCCTCGGCGAGCGTGCGCAGATGCGGTGGGTAATCGCCAGGCTTGCGTAGCCACGTGACGATGCTTCGCCGAACATGGATATCTGGGTTTCCAACGAACTCCTCGAGCAGCGTGGTGTCGAGTCGTCGAATCGTGTCCGTCGGTGTCTCTTCTTCCGACTCGGGTGGATCCGGGACCGCGTCCTTGATCCTGGAGTCTCTTATGACTGGGTTCGAGTATCCGATCGACCAGTACAGGGCGTTGACCGCGCCAGCCTTCTCGAAGTCGCTTCCCGTGGCGAGGAATCTGAGGAGACCCTGCGTCGTCGTCTGCCACCCGACGCATCGAACGCACGGCTCCACGAACAAGCGGTTGAAGCTCGGGTTGGTCTCGTAGACCGCCGCTCGGAGCAGTGGTTCGAGCAAGGGGACTCCGACGGTATTCGGCCCCTGTCTCAACGTGAACAGGACGAAGCGATTCCTGTCGTGATCTGCGAGGACGGCCGCGAACCACGCCACATCGCTCGCCGATAGCGGCCGATCCAGCTCCTCCTTGACGGCGGCGCGAAGCCTCTTCCGCTCGGGGTCATCTGAAGCTCGAGGGCGTTCATACCACCACTCAAGCAGGGCCGGCCAAGCCGTTGCCATCCCCCCAGCCTAGTGCGGGGCGGTGCGCAGCGGAACGGCAAGGGAGTCACGTCCAACCACTTGCCAGGGTCGCGCCTAGCGTCCCCGCTCCATCTCCCGCAACATCCCGACCAGTACTGCCCGGAGCGTCCGGTCCTCCTCGCAGTCGATCAGCAGCTCTGCCAAGGTTCGGCTCTGCGGGTAGGACCAGAAGTCGCGATCCGCTCGGCGCGCTCGAGGTCGGGGAGGCGTAGGACGTGGAGGAGCTCGGCGCGAGCCGTCGGCGGTAGGGCTTCGAGGCGAGCCCGGAGGCCGGCCTTTAGGAAACCGCTGCTCTATCCACTGAGCTACGAGGGCTGGGAGCGTTGCTCGCCGACGATTGTAGTGCCGGCCCCCTGCCCCTCCTCCGCGAAATGGCACGCGACCTGATGCCCCGAGCGCATGGCTCGAAGGAGGGGGGCCTCGGCGGAACAGCGCTCCGGGTTCCCGAGCTTCTCCCGCAGCCAGCAGCGCGTGTGGAACGCGCACCCCGAAGGGGGAGCGGCAGGGCTCGGCATGTCGCCGCGCAGCACGATCCGTTCGCGATGCGCCTCGACGACCGGGTCTGGGATCGGCACGGCCGAGAGCAGCGCAACCGTGTACGGGTGCAAAGGCTCCCGGTACAGATCCGCGGCGTCCGCCCACTCGACGATCCTCCCGAGGTACATGACCGCGATCGCGTCACTCACCTGACGGACGACCGCGAGGTCGTGCGCGATGAGGATCGACGTGAGCCCGAGCTCGCGCCGCAGCTCCTGCAGGAGGTTCACGATCTGCGCCTGGATCGACACGTCGAGGGCGCTGACCGGCTCGTCCGCCACGATCAGGTCCGGCCCGAGCGACAGCGCCCGCGCGACGCCGACCCGCTGCCGCTGCCCACCGGACAGCTCGTGTGGGTACCGATCCGCGTGGGACGGATGCAGGCCCACGAGCTCGAGCAGCTCGCCGACCCGCTCCTTCCGCTCCGAACGTGAGCCGAGGTGATGGATCTCGAGCGGCTCCGCGATGCTTGCCGACACGGTCATCCGCGGGTCGAGCGAGGCTTGCGGGTCCTGGAACACCATCTGCACGCGCCGGCGAAGCTCGTTCCGATCGTCGCGGTCCAGAGCCCAAACGTCCCTGCCGTCGAACGTGATCGTCCCGCCGGTCGGCTCCGTCAGCGCGACTACGGCGCGTCCGAGCGTGGTCTTGCCCGAACCCGACTCGCCCACCAGCCCCACCGATTGTCCCTTGCGAACCTCGAGGTCCACGCCGTCGACGGCCCGGACCTCTCCGACGTGCCTGCGCAGGAACATGCCCTTCGTGATCGGGAACGAGACGCGGAGGTCCTCGATGCGAAGCAGGGCGCCGTTCCCGCTCACGCGACCGCCGTGGGTGAAGGAGCCGGTTCGAACCCGGCCCGATCGGGGCGCGCGAGCTCGATCTCGTCGGGTGCGACCGGGTTGTGGCACGCGACCATGTGTTCGTTGCCATCGACCTCGACCGGGTCGAGGTCCGGCATCCGCTCCCAGCACACGTCGAGCCGCCAGGCGCACCTGGGCGCGAAGGGGCACCCCTTCGGCTCGGTCCGCAGATCCGGCGGCGAGCCCTCGATCGGCTTCAGCATGCCGACGTCGCCCTCGAGCCGGGGGATCGAGTGCAGGAGGCCGACCGTGTACGGGTGGGTCGGGGAGGCGAACAGGTCGGCGGTGGGTGCCGATTCGACGACCTTGCCCGCGTACATCACGGTGACCCGGCGCGTCATCCGTGCGACGACCCCGAGATCGTGGGTGATGAGGATGACTGCGGTCCCGCGTTCGGCGGTCAGCTCCTTCAGAAGCTCGAGCACCTGCGCCTGGATCGTGACGTCCAGCGCCGTCGTCGGCTCGTCGGCGATCAGCAGCTTGGGTTCGAGGGCGAGGGCCATCGCGATCATCACGCGCTGACGCATCCCGCCGCTGAACTCGTGGGGATAGCGCTCGAGCTGCCGTTCGGGATCGGCGATGCCGACCAGGCGCAGGAGCTCAGCCGCCCGCGCTCGGGCCGTCGCCGCGTCGACGTCTCGGTGTGCGCGGATCGTCTCCTGGATCTGCTCGCCGATCCGGAGCACCGGGTTCAGGCTCGTCATCGGATCCTGGAACACCATCGCGATGTCGCGGCCACGCATCGCGCGCATCTGCTTCTCGGGCAGGGTCGCGAGGTCGCGGCCGTCGAACACGATCTCGCCGCTCACGCGCGCGGCCGGCTGCGGGGGGAGCAGCCGCATCATGGCGAGACTCGTGACGCTCTTGCCCGAACCCGACTCGCCGACCAGCCCGAGGGTCTCGCCGGCCTCGAGGTGCAGGCTCACGCCGTTGACGGCGAAGACGGTTCCGTCCAGCAGGGTGAACCGGACGCGCAGGTCCCGGACGTCCAGCAGGGGGCGATCGTTCTCGGGCGCAGGGACCGAGCTCACCCCGCGGGGTTCGGCCGCGGCCGGTAGGCGCCGCCGTACATCGGCAGATCGATCTCGGCGCCCTCTCGGTCGAGCTGGTCCCACATCCGGCTGAGGCCGACCGAGCCGAACTCGCGGACCTTCCGAACCGCGTCCAGGTCGAGCACCTCGGTCAGGTACTCCTCGCCGTCGCCGCCCTCCTGCAGGACGTGTCCTTCGGGATCGACGATGATGCTGCGCCCCGGGCCCGGGCGCCCGCCCATGTTCGGGTTCACGAGGTACACCTGGTTGACGATCGCGTTGGCGCGCGCGAGCACGAGCTCCTGCGCGCGGTCGGTGGTCGCGGTAGCCGTCGGCTGCAGGATGACCTCGGCGCCCATCCACGCGAGGTGGCGCGAGACCTCCGGGAACCAGCCGTCGTAGCAGATCATGAGGCCGGCCCTGCCGATATCCTCGATGTCGAAGACGACGAACGCGTCGCCGTGCTTCGTCCGTTCCCACGGCTGCCAGGGGAACAGCTTGCGGTACTTGGCAACGATCGCGCCGGCCGGCGAGATGGCCACCGCCGTGTTGAAGATGTCCCCGTCCTCGCCCTTCTCGTACATCGAGCCGGGCACGAGCCAGACGTCCATCTTCTCGGCGAGCTTGCACAGCCGATCGGTGAGCGGGCCCGGGATCGGTTCAGCCACCGACGCGTCGAATCCTGCCGGGTAGGACACGGCCATGCCGCCGAGGGCCGACAGGTACAGCTCGGGATAAACGAACAGCCGCGTCTGCGGGAACGACCCCTTGAGGCTCACCAGCTCGGTCTCGAACTTCTGATACGTCGCCGTGGTGTCGTAGGCGACGGGCGCGGCCTGCACCGCGGTGATCGGGAGCGGTCGTGTCACGATGGTCTCCTTCCTCTCGGTTCATCATTCCATCGGGGATCACCATCGGCCCGCTCGGAGCGAGCCGCGAAGGCGTGGGTCGAGCCAATCGCGAAGGCCGTCGCCGAGCAGGTTGAACCCCACCACGGTGAAGGCAAGCGCGAGGCCGGGGAACGTCGGGTACCACCAGTAGTCCTCCAGGAAGCTCCTCGCGTCGGTCATCATCGCGCCCCATTCGGGTGTCGGCGGCTGCGCCCCCAGGCCCAGGAACGACAGCGACGACGTGAACAGGATCGCGTAGCCGACGTCGAGCGACGCCTGGACGATCACCAGGGGGAACACGTTGCGGAGCAGGTGCTTGAACACGATCCGCGTCGTGGAGGCGCCGGCGACGCGCGCGGCCAGGATGAACTCGCGTTCGCGGAGCGACAGCACCTGTCCGCGGACGAGCCGCGCGTACCACGGCCAGAACACGGTCGAGAGCGCGAGCATCGTGTGGGTCAGGCTCGGGCCGAGCGTGGCCGCGATCGCCGCCGCCAGGATCAACGCCGGGAACGCGAGGAACAGGTCGGTGGTGCGCATGATGATCTCGTCGGTGAGCCCGCCGATCAGGCCCGAGACGATCCCGAGGATCGTCCCGATCGCGACCGAGGCGAGCAGGATCACCGCCGCGACGTACAGCGAGATCCAGGCGCCCGCGAGCACCCTGCTGAAGAGGTCGCGGCCGTAGTCGTCGGTCCCGAAGAAGTGTGAGCCGGAGGGCGGGAGCAGACGCTGGAGCAGGTCGATGCGGTTCGGCGGGTAGGGCGCGAGCCACAGGCCGAACACCGCGACCGCCACCACGATGCCCACGATGATCACGGCGACGACGTTCAGGCGCGAGGCGCGGAGGAACCCGCGCACGCCGTCCAGACGCCGGCGGGCGCGAACGGGCTCGACCGCGGTGGCCTCGATCACGTGTACCGGATCCTGGGATCGAGGTAGAGGTAGACGACGTCCACGA
>Ga0114129_10010123_pt1 | contig 13443 bp, 10 predicted proteins | sample RhiMetdeltSRZDD1_FD_80071 | JGI IMG/M metagenome (GOLD analysis project Ga0114129, IMG submission 80071) | Populus rhizosphere microbial communities from Tennessee, USA - Rhizosphere MetaG P. deltoides SRZDD1 (version 2) (version 2) | ecosystem: Host-associated > Plants > Roots > Rhizosphere >...
CCTCCCATTGACAGAAAATCGAGCAAACTGTAACCGGTTACATATGTCCCAAGCCTAGATCGCATGTCAATATCTGGTTTGCGTTACAACGCGCAGGGTCCCGGTTTTAACAGCACCCCGAGGAATGAAATGGCTAAGTCCGGACTGGATACCGTGAAGGTCGGCGACACCTATCGCTTTGCCAAGACGGTAGGCGAAACTGACATCGTCATGTTCGCCGGCATTACCGGTGACTTCAGCGACACCCACGTCAACGATCAATACATGAAGGAGCGGTCCAACCTCGGCGGGCGCATCGCGCACGGCGCGCTGCTGGTCGGCTACATGTCTACCGCGTCCACCATCAGCATCGCTCACATCATCCATCAGGAAGGCTTGAACGATTTTCCGGTCTCCGCTGGATACGATAAGGTGCGGTTCCTCAAGCCTGTTCTACTGGGCGATACGATCACGGTGACCTACACAGTCATCGGTGTCGACAAGGAACGTGGCCGCAGTGTCGCCAAGGTCGAGGTGACCAACCAGACCGGAGAGCTCAAAGCCGTTGCCGAGCACATTATGCGCTGGGCGAAGAAACTGTCGTCGAATGCCGCATAGGGGAAGCGATGGCGCTGCTGGGTAAGGGCCTTCTCGCAATCTGGAACGGAATAACCGAAGCCGGCGAAGCCGAATTCGTCCGATGGCATATCCGTGAGCACATTCCGGAGCGTGTCGGGCTGACGGGATTCTTACGCGGCCGACGTTACGTCGCGCTGGAAGGCCATCCTAAATACTTCAATTTCTACGAGACAGAGACCTCGCAGACGCTTCAATCGCCGGGGTACCGCGCGCGCCTCAACTCGCCCACCAAATGGACCCAAGACGTCGTCAAGGAATTCCGAGATACGTCGCGGACGGTCTGTGAAGTCATTGCTTCGTTTGGACTTGGCGAAGGCGCGTGGATTGAAACTATCCAGATTGGTGGAGTCGAGAACCGAGTTTTGTTTTCGGACACTCTCACGAACGGCATGAAAGAAATCGCACAACAGGACGGCATCGCGGCTGTCCATCTTGTTTGCGCGGCCGATGGCCAAACAGCAGCCGCGACCGCCGAGAGCGCACTGCGAAAGCAACCTGATGCTCGCTGCGAATGGCTTCTTCTGATCGAAGCTGCAGAGCCCGATTTCCTGAAAGCCCTGCGGAGCGGCGCCTGCTCGGACGATCAGCTTCGCAAAGCAGCATCCACAGGCGCGAAAATTGAGCGGGGCATTTATCGGCTACAATACAGTCTGACTCACGCTGAATTGGAGCGGACGACTTGAGCACCATGCGCGGCAGGAAAAGGACAAAGCCCGATCCAGCGGCGTCGACCCGCAATGTCGGTCTCCGCGATGTCGCCCGCGTTGCCGGCGTTTCCACTGCGACCGTATCTCGGGTCATGAACAGTCCCGATACTGTCTCGGAGGTGCTGCGAGCACGCGTCGCGTCCGTCGTGCGTCACCTTGGCTGGGTGCCGCATGGTGCGGCGCGCGCTTTAGCGACCCGGCGAACGGGCACGATCGGCGCCGTGTTTCCGACCCTAACGCACGGCGACTTCGCGCGCGCGATCCAAGCCCTGCAAAGCGAGCTCTCGAAGAGCGGCCGCACCTTGCTGCTCGCCTGTTCCGAATACAACCTCGAACAAGAATACGAGCAGGTCCGCAAGCTGATCGAACGCGGCGTTGACGCTCTGCTTCTGGTCGGCGAGGCGCATCACCGCGACCTCTCGGAGTTGCTGCAAAAAAACAGTATCCCCTACGTCAACACGTTCGTTTACAACCCGGCGACGCACGGTACTTGTGTTGGTCCGGACAATCGCAAGGCGCTCTACGAACTCACCAACTATCTCATCAAGCTGGGCCACCGGCATTTTGGCGTGGTCGCTCAAACCACGCAGAACAATGATCGAGCCCAGGCGCGCCTTCAGGGCATTCGCGACGCACTTGCCGAAAAAGCGATCGCCATCCAACCGAGACACTTCGTGCAGGGCTTTTGGGGCATCAATGAAGGCCGCCAATTGTTCCGACGACTGCTGGTTGAGAAACCGTGGCCGACCACAGTGATCTGCGGCAACGCCTATCTGACTGTCGGCGCGCTCCTCGAAAGCCAAGCAATGGGAATAGCCGTGCCGGATGATATGTCGATCGTCGGTTATGACGATATCGAGATCATGTCAGAACTGCCCATACCGCTCACGACAGTCCGGGTGTTGAGCGACGAGGTTGGCCGCCGAGCCGCCCGATTGCTCGTGGACAAGCTTGAGGGCCGGCACGCGGGCGAAAATTTCGAGTGTGCGGCCGAGATCGTGGTCCGTCAGTCGTCGGGCCCGCCGCGAAAGTTGTGACGCCATGACACCATCCCAGGCCGCCGAACGCATTGCGCAATTCGGGAAATCGATCTTCGATCGGGGGTTGACGGCAGGCACGTCGGGCAACATCAGCGTCAAACTCGACGACGGCTGGCTAATGACGCCGACCAACAGCTCGCTCGGTGAACTGGACCCAGCCACGCTGTCGAAACTTGACGTAACGGGCAAACTGCTGTCTGGCCGCGAGCCGACTAAGGAAGCTTTCCTTCACCGCGCGATGTACGAGATGCGGGACGATTGTGCCGCCGTGGTGCACCTCCATTCGACTCATTCGGTCGCGGTGTCCTGCCTCGCCGAGATCGACCATCATAACGTGCTGCCGCCGATCACTGCATATTACGCGATGCGGATCGGAACGCTGCCTCTCATCCCCTATTTCAAGCCGGGTGATCTGAAGCTCGCCGATGCGGTGCGCGCTCTTGCGGGCAAACATCATGCCGTTTTGCTGGCGAACCACGGACCCGTGGTAGCCGGTACTTCGATCGAGGCCGCGGTCGCGGCGATGGAGGAGCTTGAAGAAACGGCGAAGCTTTTCTTGCTGCTGCGCGGGCATAAGGTTCGCTATCTCACTAACGAGCAGCTTGAAGAACTCGGTATCAGCAAATTGCACTGATCCCACCCTAGAACAGACCAAAAAACCGCAAGATCGCGTCAGCCTGCCCGGCCACCATGGCCGCGCCATCCATTGTCCGGCAGCCTGAATTTTTGGCAGCGGCCAGTAGCGGCGTGACTTCCGGCTCCGGCACAATATCGGCCACGAAAAGCCTGGCGTCGAACGACTTCACGGCAACCGGAAGTCCATCACCCGGCGCCATGCCCACCGGCGTTGCATTGATCAGCAGGTCTTTGCCAACGACGGTTGGCTCTGAAGATTTTGCGCGGCATTTTGAATGCGTTTGCGTGATCTTCTCGACCAAGAGCCGCCCTTTCTCCTCGATGCGATCGAAGATCGTGATGTCAGCGGCCTCGGCTTCGCCGAGCGCGTCCGCAATCGCACTTCCCGCTCCGCCTGCGCCGACCAGCATGACCGACCGGCCCTTCGGATCGAAGTCGCGGGCGCGCAGCCCGCTGAGAAATCCTTGGCCGTCGAATATGTCGCCCGACCACCGGCCATCAGCCTCGCGACGTAACGCGTTCACCGCGCCGATCCGTCGGGCTGCGGGAAGCACTGTGTCGACATGAGCAACCACGCTGTTCTTGTACGGAAGGGTAACAAGAATGCCGTGGAGGTTTACGAGAGACTTGAGCCCGCGCATGCACGCATCGAAATTGGCCGGCTTGGTCTGCAGCGGGATCATCACCGCATTCTTGCCTAGCGCGCGAAACCTCTCGTTGAAGACCCCCGGCGATTTCACCTGGGCGATGGGATCACCAATGATGCCGTAAACGCGCGTGGCGCCGTCAGCGACGTGAATAGGCACATCCATCTCATCAAACCTGCATCTTGGAATTATCCACGTGTGCCGGGTATCAGTGCAGCCTTCCACCTTGGCCGGCCTTGTCGGCTTCGCGATGGATCACACCGAGGCGGGCGAAATGGTCGTAGATCCTTTTGGTGTACTCCGCCAAAGCCAGATCTTCGCCGAGGGCCAGGGGCCGCGGTCTGGGAATATCGATCCGAAGCTCTTCGACGACGCGCCCCGGCGACGGCGACATGACCAGCACGCGATCGGACAGGCCAACGGCCTCTTCGACGCTGTGGGTGATGAACAGCACGGTGGGCCGGTCGTTCATCCACAATTGCTCAAGATCGTAGCGGACCTGAAGGCGCGTCAATGCGTCAAGTGCGCCAAACGGCTCATCCATCAATAAAACCGAGGGACTCAGCACGAGCGCGCGCGCCAGCGAAACGCGCTGGCGCATGCCGCCAGACAGTTGATGCGGGTACCTATGTGCCGCCTCGCGGCTCAGGCCCAGGCGATCAAGCAGCTCCTGAGTCCGTTGCCGCACCGGTTCCATGGGCAGTTTCCGGATGATGCCCTGGAGCAAAACGTTGTCCTGCGCGGTCCGGAAGTCCATCAGCAGATGGTCTTGAAAGACTATGCCGACATCGGTCATCGCTCCTGTTAGACGACGGTCGCCGACCCGCACCTCACCCGTCGTGGGCGCGAGAAGGCCGGCAACCATCAACATCAACGTGCTTTTCCCGCAGCCGCTTGGACCAACCACAGAAACAAATTCGCCCGGCCGGATGTCGATACTGAGCGGGCGGAGCGCTTCGAAGGGCTTATCGGTGGCCGCTCCGAAGACTTTCCCGACGTTATCGATCTCCAGACGAACGCCGCGCGCGTTAAGCGCGGGCGAATTGGCGGTCGAAGTCGGCACGAGTAGCAACTCCTACTTCATCGGGCAGGTGCGGAGTTGCGATTCCGGCGGCAGATAGTCGTAGGTGTAGTACTTCGACGCCGGAACATCAGCCGGAAGAACGCCGATCTTCGCGAAGATCTTGACGGTGTCATCCCACTGCGCCGGCATGGCCTTGCCGACGAACTTGGCGTGGTTGACGCACATCAGGAAGCGCGTCGCCTCGATCTGCGCCGGCGCGAGTTTCTCATTCGCATCCGGGAACATTTTCTTCATTGCCGCCACGGCTTCGGCTGGGTTGTCGAGCGCGGCGTACCAGCCCTTGAGACTTGCAGCGACGAACTTTTTGGCGACGTCCGGATTCTTCGCCAAAAACTCGTCCGACGCGATGATCGAGGTCGACACCGTCGGTGCGCCTGAGTCGATGAACAGGTAGCTGTCGAATTGCTGCCCTTGGTTCCGCAGCTGGATGTCGAATTGGTCGACCGATCCCAAGATCACCTCAACTGTCCCCTGGATCAGTGCACTGACCATCGCTTCAGGTGGCATGTTGATGAGCTTGATGTCGCCTTCCTTGAGGTTATTCGCGGCAAGCACCAGCGGGAACATCGACGGCTGAGAGCCCGCCGTTGGCATCGCAACTGTACGACCTTTGATGTCAGCCACCGATTTCAGGCCGGTCTTCTTGAGGGCCGTCACGGCATTCGGATTGCCCTGCAGGATAGTAGCGAGAATCTTGATCTTGGCGTTTTGTGAAATCAGTTTCATTACCGGGGCGGAATCCGCAAAGCCGATTTCGTACTTGCCGACGGCCAGGAGCTGTGCCGTGGTCTGCGAACCGTTGCCCGGCACAATTGTGATGTCGAGACCTGCCTCTTTGTAAAAGCCTTTCTCAACCGCTAGCTCGAAGCCGGAGTTGTACCCTGCCGGGGGCACGTTGAGCAGAAATTCGAGCTTGGTCTGTGCCGATGCGGGCAAAACCGCAAAGCAGAACGCTGTAAGCGCAACGGCCGCGCTGGACAGAGTTTTCGTTCTGATCGCTTTAGACATGCGTTACTCCCAGTTTGTCTGACGAAGTATTTTCAGTTCTTGCTAAGCCTTGTTTCGACTGCGCATCCATGGCGACATGAAATACTCGACCACCTCGACGATCGAGTTCAGCCCCAAACCGATAATCGTGAGCAGGAACAAAACTGCGAAGACACGAACCGTGTCGAGGTTCGCAGTGCCCTGAAGAAGGATATAGCCGAGCCCCTGGTTCGAGCCCACAAATTCCGCGACAATCGCTGCCGTTGCGGCAATCGTTGCGGAAGTCTTCAGACCCCCGAAGATTACCGGAAGCGCAGCAGGAAAGCGCAAATAGCGAAACGTCTGCCACATTGTCGCGCCCATCGATCTCGTTAGAAAAAGCAAACGCTCGTCGAGAATCTGAAACCCCGCGATGCTTGCAAGCAGCAGTGGGAAGAAGGTCAACAGCAGCGTCAGCAGCACCTTCGACGTCAGACCAAAGCCAAGCCAGACGACGAAAAGCGGCGCAATCGCGATTTTCGGGACGAGCTGGACGAAAACGAGGAACGGATACAGCATCCGTTTGGCGAGCGGCGAAAGTGCGATCAGCAGACCGAGGGGAATGGCCAAGACGACCGAAGCTGCAAAGCCCAACAAGATTTCCTGAATCGTGACCCAACTGTGAAAGATAAAGCTTCGGTGATCTGCGACGATCCGCGGCAACACATCCTCGGGTGGGGGCAGCAGGAAGGCCGGCACTTTGAAGATCGCGACCGCAGCCCACCATGCGGCGATCAAGGCGATGAACACAGCCGCTGGCAGCAAAAGGTTGAAAATGCCAAATAGGAATCGTTGTAGACGCGACGAAGAGGCAATCGTAGCAGCCCCCTCGTGACGGTCTGAACTGGCACTCATGATGACGTCTGCCCCAGCAAGTCTTCCGGAGCAAATAACAGGCACTCGAACAGGGGCTCCTCCCATATACAGCAGCGAAGTAACCGATTACATTTTCGGATGAAATCGGGCTCTTCGTTTTGGCGTGGAGCTCAGTGTTGCGGCTTGGTGGCACAAAATCAATATGTTTTAAAGGTACCGGAGCCCCTAAGCGTTTCTGCGTTCCGTTTTCACGCGGCCTATAAAAATCAAATTCTGGCGAGGAAATCACATGAAGCTTGTTCGGTTTGGGCCACCTGGCCGCGAGAATCCGGGCATCATCGATGCCGACTGGAAAATTCGCGATCTCTCGAAGATTGTGCCGGACATCGGCGGTGATGTTCTCTCCCCAAAAGGTTTGGCAAAAATCCGCAAGGCAAACTTGAAGAAGCTACCGGTTGCGCGCAGCGACGTGCGTCTTGGACCCTGTGTCGCTAACACAAGACATTTCATCGCCATTGGCTTGAACTACATCGATCATGCGATTGAGACTAATGCAACTATCCCCAAAGAGCCGATCATCTTCTCGAAAGCCCCTACTTGCATCAGGGGGGCATACGACGACGACGTTCTTCCAAAAGGGTCTAAGAAATCAGATTGGGAAGTTGAGCTCTGCATCGTGATCGGCAGTCGCGCCGGCGAAATCCTGAAAGCAGCATACGGCCTTTGATGTTTCGGTCGGATCCGAGGGTAGTTGAAGTTATTTCGCACCGCAAACGTCATGTCCGCTTTGGGTCATAAGCGGACATATGCAGTGCACAAGGCGATGTCCGCTTTACCCCCAATGCGACCGCAAAAGCGGATTTCCGCACAAGGTCATGTCTGCTTTACCCCCGAAAGCGGACATGTGCGGTGCAGCTTCGAAAAAGTGCAGAAGGCGGTGAAAAACCGGATGGCCGCCTAAGCCGTCGAGCGCGCCCGGATCCTCTGTGGCGGGACGAGCGAATCGAAGGGCAGTCTAGAGACTACTTATCCCGGCGACCGAGCGCTGTGTTCGGCTTCGGCCGTGATGCATCAGCTCGTCCCTAGGTCACACGCGTCGCGCCGGACTCAAGGCGGTAGACTTTAGCGGGCACTCGTTGCGTTCGGGCTTTCTGACATCCGCCGCCGCCTCTCGACAATTTTGGTCAATTGGTCAGAATCGAGAGGATACTGTTTTCGATCGAAGTTTGGATAGCTTGAGTCTTCGAGCCGACTATAGGATCTCCGGATTGTCGCGCGGTGGATCTGCTGGCACAGTTGAGTAACGCTGAGCGCGCCGAGCAACAGCGCGATGAAATGATCCGAGAGTGGAACACTACATGGTACCGACGCAACGAAACGTTTAATCCGTCTTTGTCTTGGTGCCAACCCGAGCATGACAATGGCGCCTTCTTGGCCGAACAGTGAGTATCCGGACGCCGGCCTTCAGCTTTGTTGGGAGGACAGCGAGCGTGTGTTCTGGCGGGGCTCGCCCTCGGGCGATAGCGGCAGCCCTACCCCGCTCCTAGTTGTTTTACCCGCGGCGGAGCACCCGTCGCCCGCAAGCCTCGACCGTCTCGCCCACGAATACGGATTGAAGGAGGAACTCGACCGGGCCTGGGCGGTGCGGCCGCTGCGATTTTTGCGCGAAGGCGGCCGGGCCATGCTGGTGCTCGAGGACCCGGGCGGCGAGCCGCTCGACCGTTCGCTTGGCGCGCCCGTGGAGGTCGGACGTTTCCTGCGCCTGGCGATCGGCATCGCGGCGGCTCTGGGCAAGCTCCACGAGCGTGGTCTGGTGCACAAGGACGTCAAGCCGGCCAATATCCTGGTGAACGGGGCGGCGGTGAAGTTCACGGGCTTCGGCATCGCCTTGCGCCTCGAGCGTGAGCGCCAGGCTCCCGAGACCGTCGCAGGCACGCTTGCCTACATGGCGCCGGAACAGACCGGCCGGATGAACCGGTCGGTCGATTCCCGAAGTGACCTATACGCGTTGGGGGTCACGTTTTACGAGCTGCTGACCAGCGCGTTGCCCTTCACCACCTCCGATCCGATCGAGCTGATCCATTGCCACATCGCGCGAGAGCCTGTGCCGCCGGGCGAGCTTGTTAGTGCAGTGCCGGCCGTACTCTCGATGATCGTCATGAAGCTTCTCGCCAAGACTGCCGAGGAGCGTTACCAGACGGCCGCGGGAGTCGAGGCGGATCTCCGCAAATGCCTCGCCGCTTGGGAGTCGATCGGCCGGATTGAGCCGTTCCCGCTTGGTCTGCAGGACGCGTCGCAGCGGTTGATCATCTCGGAACGGCTCTACGGACGCGATGGCGAGATCGAAAGCCTGCTTGCTGCCTTCGACCGCGTCGTGAAGCGCGGCGGCTCGGAGCTCGTTCTGGTCTCAGGTTACTCGGGCATCGGCAAGTCCTCGGTCGTCAACGAGCTGCACAAGGTCATTGTGCTGCCGCGCGGCATCTTCATTTCAGGAAAATTCGACCTGCGCTTGAGGGACACACCGCACTCGACATTGGCCCAGGCGTTTCAGGGAATGATTCAACAGCTGTTGAAGGGGCCGGCGGACGACATCGCCCGCTGGCGAGGCGCGATCAAGGACGCGGTCGGCAATCAGGGCCGCCTGCTGACCGACCTCATTCCCGATCTCGTGAGGCTGATCGGCCCGCAGCCGACCGTGGCGGTACTCTCGCCAGTCGATGCGCAACTTCGGTTTCAGACCGTATTCCAGCGCTTCGTCGGCGTGTTCGCGCGGGCCGAGCACCCGCTCGTCATCTTCGTCGACGACCTGCAATGGCTCGATCCGGCGACGCTCGCGCTGATCGAATATCTCCTCTTCCACCCCGACACGCGGCATCTGCTGTTTATCGGCGCCTACCGCGACAACGAGGTCGACGCGGCACATCCGCTGATGGTCAAGCTCGAGGCTCTGCGCCGGGCCGGCGCACGCATCGATCAGATCGTTCTGGGCCCGCTGTCCGCCGGCGACATCAACCAACTGCTGTGCGATTCGTTACGCCGTGCTCCCGAGGAGATGCGGCCGTTCGCCGAGCTGGTGCATATGAGAACCAGCGGCAATCCGTTTTTCGCAGGCCAGTTCCTCACCAGCCTGGCGGAAGAGGGGCTGGTCGAGTTCGACCCAAGCACGCGGTCGTGGACGTGGAATCTGGATGCGATCATCGACAAGAAGCTCAGCGACAACCCGGTGGACCTGATGATCAACCGGCTGCGCCGACTGCCCGGCGAGGCGCAGGAAGCGCTGAAGCTGCTCGCCTGCCTGGGCAATCAGGCGGACTTTGCCACGCTGGCAAAGCTGCGTGGCAGCTCCGACGAAGTGGTGCATGCGACTTTTCGCGATGCGGTTCGCGCCGGCGTTGCCGTCCCGCGGGAGGGAGGCTACCGGTTCTTCCACGACCGGGTTCAGGAAGCCGCCTACGCGCTGATTCCAACGGAACGTCGCCCTGAGCTCCATTTGCGCATCGGACGTGTCCTCGTGGCGGAGACATCGCAGGACAGGATCGCCGACAAGATCTATGACCTCGTCAACCAGTTGAACCTCGGCGCGGCGCTGATTGCCGAGTGGCCCGAGAAGCTGCGCGCGGCCGAGCTCAATCTCATTGCAGGGCGAAAGGCGAAAGCATCGACCGCCTACGCCTCGGCGTCCAGGTACTTCGCAGCAGGCATCGCCAATCTGTCGGAGGAAGGTTGGCTGCGATCCTATGACTTGATGCTGGGCCTGTTCCTGGAGCAGGCGGAATGCGAGATTCTCAACTCGCATCTGGAGCAGGCCTCGGCGCTCGTCAAGGTGCTACTGTTCAAGGCGCGATCGAAGATTGATCAGGCCGAGATCTGCCGGTTGCGCATCCTTCTCCAATTGCGGCAGGGCAACTACGCGCCGGCGGTCCGCACGGCGCTGGAATGCCTGCGAACGTTCGGCGTCGATCTGCCGGACCGGCCGACACCGGAACAAGTGCGAGCCGAATACGAGGAGATGTGCCGCACTCTCGGCGAGCGCACGATCGCCAGCCTTCTCGATTTGCCGATGATGGACGACCCGGAGATGCGGGCCGTCATGAAGCTGTTCAGTTCACTGGGCGAGATGGCCTATCACGCCGATGGCGATCTGTTCCAGATGATCTCCTGTTGGATGGTCAAGCTGACGTGCCGCTACGGCACCAGCGAATACTCCACGATCGGCTACGGTGCGATCGCCATCATCCTTGGTCCGGCGTTCCATCGCTTTGCGGATGGCGAGGCCTTCGCACGGCTGGCGGTCGCGGTGGCCGAACGATACGGGTTCACCGCCCAAAGGGCCGGCGCACATTTCCTGATGCAGATGGCGGTCCTGTGGACGCGCCCCATCGAAGATGCCCTGATCTGCCTCGAAGCGGCGATCCGGTCTGTTGCGGAAACCGGCGAGATGGTTTACGCCTGCTTCAACCGCCAGCATCGCGTCACGGATCTGATGGCGCGCGGCGATCCACTCGACCAAGTATGGCTCGAGTCGGTAGACGCCCTGGATTTCGTCCGCAAATACAAATTCGGTCAGCTGGTCATTTTGAGCATCCAGGGTTTCGTCCAAACTCTTCGCGGCGGCGGCGGAAGCGGCGCGCCGCTCGACGAGGCGGCGCTTGAAGCCCGCGTGCTCCGGGGCGGCGTTCCCCTCGTGGCCTGCTTTCACTGGATCCTGCAATTGCAGCGGCATGTCCTCATGGGCAACGCGGATCGGGCGCTCGAGTTTGCCGCCAAGGCGAAGCCTATACTCTGGTCGGCCCGCCTCAATCTTCAGGCGATGGATTATTGCTTCTATCACTCGCTCGCCGCAGCTGCAGTCTTTCAAACGTCCTCGCCGGAGAGACAGGCGGAGCTTCGCGAGGATCTGATGGCGCACCTCGCGTCATTTGCAAGGTGGGCCGAGAGCTGCCCGGCGACGTTCGCGCATAAGCATTCCCTGGTCGCGGCGGAATGGGCGCGCCTCGAAGGCCACGACATGGAGGCGATGCGTCTCTTTGACCAAGCGATCCGCTCCGCCGCGGAGCGCGGCTTCCTCCAGGACCAGGCGCTCGCCAGCGAGCTGGCCGCCCAATTCTACCACCTTCGCGGTCTCGAAAAGTTGGCGGACGTCCACCTTACGGAGGCCCGCGGTTGCTACGCCCGCTGGGGAGCGTTGGCCAAGGTCGCCCAGCTCGACCAGAGCCACCCGCGCATCCCGCAACAGGCGCCAGCGACGCCAAAACCGACCATCGAGGCGCCTGTCGAGCAGTTCGATCTCGCCACCGTCATCAAGATGTCGGAGGCGGTCGCCGGCGAGATCGTCCTCGAGAAGCTGATCGAGACCCTCATGGTCATTGCCATCGAGCATGCCGGGGCCGACCGCGGCCTGCTGATCCTTCCGCAAGGAAGCCAATTCCGGATCGAGGCGGAAGCGGTGAGCGATCGCGATGGCGTCAGGGTCCGTCTCCTCGGCGCGCCGGTGAAGCCGCCGGAATTGCCCGTGCTTGCCCTTGAGAAGGTCATCCGCACGCACAGCCAGGTCATTCTGGATGACGCCCGCGGGGACCACGCGTTCGCCGAAGACGAATACATCGGGCGCAAACGGGCGCGGTCGCTGCTGTGTCTTCCGCTGCTGAAGCAGACCGAGCTGATCGGCGTCATGTATCTCGAAAACAGCTTGGCATCCCGCGTGTTCACGCCGGCGCGAATCGCCGTGCTGAAGCTTTTGGTCTCGCAGGCGGCGATCGCGCTGGAGAACGCGCGGCTGTACCGTGATGTCGCGGAACGCGAGGCGAAGTTCGCTCACATGAATCGCGTCAGCATGATGGGAGAACTGACCGCCTCGCTGGCTCACGAAATCACGCAGCCGATCGCCAGCGCGCGCAATAACGCCCGAGCGGCCCTGAATTTTTTGGATCAGCAGCCCCCAGACCTCAGCGAGGTCAGGGAAGCGCTCGACGGTGTCGTGGGCGATGCTGATCGAGCCGGGAACATCGTCGACCGCATCCGTGATCAGATCAAGAAAGCGCCGCCAAGAAAGCGCCGTTTTGATCTTAATAAGGCGATCAACGAGGTGATTGTATTGGCGCGAAGCGAAACCACCAAGAATGGAGTCTCAGTCCAGACTCGCCTTACGGAGGGGTTGGCTCCCGTCCAGGGGGATCGTGTTCAATTGCAGCAAGTCATCCTGAACCTGGTGCTGAATGCAGTCGAAGCGATGAGCGCGGTCGAGGCGGGGCCGCGAGAGTTGTTGATCGGCACCGAGCAAACGGAGGCGAATGGCGCCCTCGTCGCGGTTCGCGATTCTGGGCCGGGCATCAGTCCGGAGCATGTCGAGCGCGTTTTCGAGGCGTTCTACACGACGAAGTCCAGAGGGGTGGGGATGGGGCTGGCAATCTGCCGGTCCATCATCGATGCACACGGGGGCCGGCTGTGGGCAGAGCCGAATGAACCTCGCGGCACTATATTTCAGTTCACCTTGCCCGCGGACCCATGAGACTGAATGTCCGCTTCGGGTCATAAGCGGACATATGCAGTGCAATAGGGCATGTCCGCTTTGCTCCCAATAGCGACCGTGAAAGCGCATTCCTGCAAACGGTCATGTCTGCTTTGCCCCCGAAAGCGGACATTGTGCAGCGCACTAGCTCATGTCCGCTAAGGGCCAATAGCGGACTCATGCACCGCACAATCTAACGTGGCCGGCTCTGCGAGGTCCGGCCACCATCACATCACTTGCAACGACCGCCTTACCGGGCGGCGAAGCAATAGAACAGCCCGTCACCTCCAGTACTGCGCAGATCGTTCTGGCTGCAGCCGCCGTCAGGCCCTCGCGAGGGATGCGACGAATTCCACGACCG
>Ga0114129_10010126_pt1 | contig 13439 bp, 11 predicted proteins | sample RhiMetdeltSRZDD1_FD_80071 | JGI IMG/M metagenome (GOLD analysis project Ga0114129, IMG submission 80071) | Populus rhizosphere microbial communities from Tennessee, USA - Rhizosphere MetaG P. deltoides SRZDD1 (version 2) (version 2) | ecosystem: Host-associated > Plants > Roots > Rhizosphere >...
GATTCTCGCGAGCGAGAGTGGAGGGGACCCCGCCGGCAGGACGGCGACGATCAGCTAAAGCGGCGGGGAGGCCAACTCGCGAGCGAGAACCCCGAGCCGCGGCAGGACCCGGCGAAGCGAGACCCGACGAAGCCGACGCCGATTCCGCTGTCGCGCAGGGTCACGCACCCGGGAAGTGGCAGGCCGCCCAGTGACGCGGTGCGTGCTCGATGAACTCAGGGTCGACTTCGGAGCAGATCGCCTGCGCCTTCCAACACCGCGTGTGGAAACGGCACCCCGACGGCGGGTTCACGGGCGAGGGCACGTCACCGGTGAGGATGATCCTCTTCCGCTTCTGCTCGACCGATGGGTCCGGGATCGGCACGGCTGAAAGAAGCGCCTGGCTGTACGGGTGGAGCGGATGCTCGTACAGGTCGATGCGGTCCGCGAGCTCGACGATCTTGCCGAGGTACATGACCGCGACGCGGTCGCTGATGTGACGCACGACGGACAGGTCGTGCGCGATGAAGAGGTACGTGAGATTGAAGCGATCCTGCAGCTCCTCGAGGAGGTTGATGACCTGCGCCTGAATCGAGACGTCCAATGCGGAGATCGGCTCGTCCGCGACGATGAAGTCGGGCTCGACAGCGAGCGCGCGTGCGACGCCGATGCGCTGCCGCTGGCCACCCGAGAACTCGTGGGGATATCGGTTCGTGAAGTACGGGTTGAGGCCGACGATCTTCAATAGCTCCTGCACGCGCTCGGTCTTCGCGCGGCCCTTGGCGAGGTTATGCACCTCAAGCGGCTCGCCGATGATGTTGCCGACGGTCATGCGTGGGTTCAGTGATGCATACGGGTCCTGGAAGATCATTTGCATGCGGCGACGCATCTTGCGCATCTGCTCGCCGCCGAGCGTCGTGAGCTCGGTCCCATCGAACTTCACCGACCCCGCGGTGGGCTTGTAGAGCTGGAGGATGGCGCGACCGGTCGTGGACTTTCCGCAGCCGGACTCACCGACCAGGCCGAGCGTCTCGCCCTTCTCTACGAAGAAATCGACACCGTCGACCGCGCGCACCGCGCCGACCTGGCGCTGGAAGATGATCCCCTGCGTCAGTGGGAAGTGCATCTTGAGCGCTGTGACCGTGAGGAGGTTCTTGCCGCTATCCATCGTGGCGGTCGAGCGGCTGCGCTGGATGAACTGGTCCTTCGGCGGCGTGGTGTTCGTCGTTACGGCCATCTCGTCACTCTCCTGGCGTTTCCGGGGTCGCGGTGACGGACGCGGTCTCCTGCTTGATGGCCTCGAGGAGTCGGGTGTCGCCGATCTCGCGCTTCCAATCCGTGTCGACGAGCCAACCGCCCTCCTGAGTACCCCAGCAGCGCGCCTCATGATCGGACTTGGAGCCCGGGACGTGCTTCAGCTCCGGCTCCTTCTCCTTGCACACGTCGCGGCGGTACTGGCAGCGCGGCTCGAACTTGCATCCTGGGGGCGGCGCGATGAGGTCCGGCGGCAGACCTTCGATCGGCACGAGCTTCGCTTTGCGCGACTCGTCCAGGCGCGGGATCGAGCGCAGCAGGCCCCAGGTGTAGGGCATCTTGGGATTCGCGAAGAGCTCGACGGTGTCGGCCTTCTCGACGATCCGGCCCGCGTACATCACGTTGATGCGCTGCGTCATACCCGCGACGACGCCCAGGTCGTGGGTGATAAGGATGAACGCGGTACGGAACTCGCGTGCCAGGTTCTTCAGCAGATCGAGGATCTGCGCCTGGATCGTGACATCGAGCGCAGTCGTGGGCTCGTCGGCGAGGATGAGCTTCGGGTTGCACGAGAGCGCCATCGCGATCATGACGCGCTGGCGCATGCCGCCTGAGAACTGGTGCGGGTAGTCGTCGACGCGCTTCTTCGCACTGGGGATGTTGACGAGCTCGAGGAGCTCGATGGTCCGCTTGCGCGCCTCGCTCTTGTCCATCTTCAGGTGGAGCTCGAGCGCCTCGGAGATCTGCCGGCTGATCGTGAGGACAGGGTTGAGGCTCGTCATCGGGTCCTGGAAGATCATCGCGATGTTGTTGCCTCGGATCCCACGGACCTCGTCATCGTCCATCTTCAGGATGTCCTGACCGTCGAACATGATCGAGCCCTTGACGATCTTCCCGGGCGGTTGCGGGATGAGGCGCATCAACGACAGCGCGGTCACGGATTTTCCGCAACCCGACTCGCCCACGATGCCGAGCGTTTCGCCGGCGGCGACCTGGAACGTCACGCCGTCGACGGCGCGGACAACGCCATCACGCGTGAAGAACTGGGTGTGGAGGTCTGTGACCTCTAGTAGGTCAGCCAACGTCGGCGGAGTCTAGCCTAGGTCTTCATCCGCGGGTCCAGTGCGTCGCGCAGCCCGTCCCCCACGAACGTGAAAGCCAGCATCACGACCGAGATGCAGATGGCCGGCAGCAGCACTGCCCAGGGGTTCGCCGCGAAGAGCGGGAAGCCCTCATTGATCATCTGGCCCCACGACGGCGTCGGCGGGATGATGCCGACACCGAGGAACGACAGCGTCGCCTCGCCGAGGATCGCGCCGGGAACGGCAAAGGCGGCGGTGACAATGAGCGGCGCCAGCGCGTTCGGCAGCAGGTGTTTCGCCATGATCCGGCTGGGCTTCGCCCCTACGGATCGGGCGGCCTCCACGAACTCTCGTTCCTTGAGCGCAAGCACCTGCCCTCGCGTCAGCCGCGCGACACCGACCCAACCGACGATCGCGATCGCCACGAAGATGAGCATCAGGCCATCGAGGATCTTGCCGAAGGGGCTGTTGCGGAACGAAGCCACGATGATCAGCAGGAACAGGAAGTCCGGGAATGCGTAGATGATGTCGGTGAAGCGCATCAGGATCTGGTCGAGCCAGCCACCGAAGTAGCCGGCGACCATGCCAACGCTGACGCCGAGACCGAACACGATCGCGGTCGGGATGAAGCCCACGACCATGCTGACGCGCGACGCGTACATCAGCCGACTGACGATGTCGCGACCGAGGAAGTCCGTGCCGAGCAGGTAGCGCGGATCGGTGTACTTGGAGCCGGTCCAGAGAGGCTCCATCTGGCTCGCCGGGTTTTGCGGTATCTCGATCGGGTTATATGGCGCGAACAGCGGTGCGAAGCCGGCGATGATGAACGCCGCGGCGATGACGATGAGGCCACCGACTGCGGCCTTGTTCCGCATGAGTCGGTAGAGCGCGTCCCCCCACAGTGAGCGCTGCTTGCGTACCAGGACGTTGAGCTCGGCCGAGCGCTCCTGGGTGGTGCTCGCGGTGGCCACTATTTCGCCACCTTGATCCGTGGGTCGAGCATCCCGTACACGAGGTCGACCGACAGGTTCGCGACGACGATGAAGAACGCGTAGAGCAGCGTCGTCGCCATGATCACCGGGTAATCGAGCGCGAGGATGCTGCGAACGTACTCACGACCGATTCCCGGCACGGAGAAGAACGTCTCGATGATGAACGAGCCGGTGATGAGGCCGGCGGCCGCAGGACCGACGACGGTCGCCACGGGGATCATCGCGTTCTTCAGGACGTGACCGACGATGACGACCTGTTCTCGCAGACCCTTGCTGCGCGCGGTGCGCACGTAATCCTGGCGAATGGCCTCGAGCATCGACGCGCGGGTGATCCGCGCGAGGAAGGCGGCCGCCCCGAGCGCGAGGATGACCGTCGGCATGACCATGTGTTGCGGCGTGCCCCACCCCGTGATCGGGAAGAGATGCAGGCCCAGGGCGAAGATGTAGATGAAGAAGATCGCCATCACGAACGACGGGATCGTCGTCCCGACGGTGGCGAAGAACAGACTTCCGTAGTCAACGATCGTGTTCTGTCTCAGCGCACTGATGACACCGAGCGGAAGCGCGACGGCGAGCGCGAGGAGCAGGGCCTGGATGCCGAGCTGCGCGGTGACCGGGAACCCCTGGCCGATGATGTCCGACACCGGGCGCTGCCGGACAACGCTGATGCCGAAGTCGAACTTCAGCACGTTCGTCATATACAGGATGTATTGCTCGTGAACCGGCTTATCGAGTCCGTAATACGTGTTCCAACGGTCGATCGTTGCCTGTCGCGCGGGCTTGTCCGGATTCTTGTCGAATGGTGATCCGGGTGCCGCCTTCGCGAGCCCAAAAGTGATGAGCGAGACGAAGAAGAGCGTCGGGATCATCAATAAGAGGCGGCGGATGGTGTACTTGAGCACTTTTTCGAAGTGTATACCGCGCAACAGTCGCGCCGCGTTCATCCTTTAATAGCGACCGAAGGACGCGGAGCGAATCAGGGCTGCGCGAGGGCGACTCGATGGCGGGAACAGATGTCGAGCGCGTCGGGTGAAGCGGCGAGCGCGTCGCGGCGCTTGCTCGAGCGAGCGTCTGCGCCCAGCCGGCTCGAAAAGGCACGCGGGATGATCAGCGGGCGTGCGTACGGCTCGGCATTCGCCTTGGCCGGCTGCTTGCCGTATTGCTTCGCAACGGCGCAGTAGCCAGCAGCGAGCGAGGAGTGCCCCGACGCGCTCGCCGCTGAGGTAGACGCGGCGGAATAGAAGCGGCGGGATGGAAGAGGGCCGGCCTTAACGGCCGGCCCCCTCATTCGCTCAGCGTTACTGAGGCTTAGTGCTTGATGACGTTGATGTTCTCGAACGAGAAGAACCCTGGGATGCCGTAGTCGATCGGGTTCGCGGTGATGCCCTTGAGCCACGGCTTCACGAGGTACTTGCTCTGGTCGTAGAACACCCAGGCCGCAGGAGCGTCCTTGCTCAGCTGCTTTCCAGCCTGGTTGTAGGTCGCGTCACGCTTGGCCGCGTCGGCCTCCTTGTCAGCCGCCTTGGTCAAGTCGTCGAATGCCTTGCTCGAGTAGCCGGTCCGCGCGGCGCTAACGCCGCCGGTGGCCCACACGGTCGAGTGCCAGTTCTGCTGGTCCGGGAAGTCCGCGCACCAACCGAGGAAGAACAGCTGTGGTGCGTCCTGACCCTTCTTGAAGAGCGCGGTGTACGCCGTGCTCTGGACCGGGTCGAGCTCGACGGTCACGCCGAGGTTGGTCTTCCACTGGCCCTGCGCCCACTCGGCGCGAGCCTTGTTCGTAGCGCTTGACGAGAACGTGTACTTGAGGCCGGTGAGCCCTGCCTTCGCTTCGGGGCTCGCCTTGTCCAGCGCCGCCTTCGCCGCGGCGACGTCGAACTTCTGCTCGTTGTCCGAGCTGTCGTAGCCAGGGAAGCCCGGCGGAATGAAGCCGCCGTCGGCGGCCTTGCCGATGCCCTGCTGGACGTCCTTCACGAACGCGGCGCGGTCGAACGACTTCGAGAATGCCGTCCGGACATTGACGTCGTTGAACGGCGGACGACGAACGTTGAAGCCGTAGTAGAAGGCGCACGATCCGCCAACGTCGAGGACCTGTGCCTTCAGCTCTGCGTCGCCCTCAACGGTGCGCAGGTCGGTCGGGCCGACGCCCGTGATGTCCAGCTCGTTGTTGCGGTACGCCGCGAACGCAACGGCGGACTCGTTGATCATGACCTTGGTGATCGTCTTGATCTGCATCTTCTTGCGGTAGTTGTCGTTCCGCTCGAAGACCATCTTCTCGTTGTGCTTCCACTCAGAGAGCTTGAAGGGGCCGTTGCCGATGTACGTCGCGGGCTCGGTCCATTTGTCGCCACCCTTGGTGACGTCGGACTCGCGGACCGGCCAGCCCTGCCACAGGGCGGTGATCGGAACGAAGTACGGAGCCGGGTCGGTGAGCGTGAACTCGATGTCCTTGTCGCTCGTCGCCTTGACTCCGACCTTGGCGCGCGCGGCCGCCAGCTCGGCGGGTGTTGCCTTCTTCGTGTCCATCGTGTTGTAGGCCTCGCAGCCCACGATGATGTAGAAGACGAAGGCGTAGTCGCCTGCCGCCGCCGGGTCGCAGCCACGCAGGAACGCGTACTCGAAGTTCTTCGCGGTGAGTGCCCCACCATCCGAGTACTTCAGCCCATCGCGCAGGGTGTAGGTGTACTTGAGGCCGTCAGCCGAAAGCTTTGGTGCCGCCGCGGCTGCCGCCGGGACGGGCTTGCTCGTCTTGGTGTCGAAGGTCATGAGGCCCTCGAAGACGAATGAGGCCTGCCCGATCTCGTTGACGAACGAGGCCTTCTGCGGGTCGATGGTGTCTGGCTCGCTGCTCATGTTCAGAGTCAGCGTCCCGTTGGTGTCAGCTTGGCCGGCCGTCGTGCCGCCAGTTGTCGTGGTTTGCCCCGTCGGTGCCTGCGTGCACGCGCCGACGAGCAGCGACGCGATCGCCAGCAATGCGAGAACGGACCAGGTGCCGGTGCGGCGTTTGGTCATGCGCTCCTCCTCCTGTTGTGCCATGGGTACCCGCACGCGGACCTGCTGGCCGTAAATGCGAGCGGACATGGCCATTCTGGGGCCCCGTCCCTCAGCGCGTCAATCAACATTGGGCGCGCATCAAGACATAGGGACCCATCTAGAGGCCCATACCCGTGCCGGACCAACACGGTTCAGTTCGCCGGCACGAAGCGCCAGTCCCGCGCATTCCACGTGAGCGGATCGCCGTTCGGGGACGGTTGTATCCCGTCGAGGTTACGCGGCGCGACGTCGACGAGAAGCTCTTGATAGAGCGGTATGCCGGGCAGCGACGCGGCCCAGAGCTCCTGCATCTCGGCATACAGCGCTCGCTTGTCGACGCGCTCGGGCGCGGCCGCCGCCGCGGCCAAGAGCACATCGAACCACGCACCGACGACGCCCGCGTACCGCTCCGATGCGAGCTGCGGATCGTCGGTCCGTTCCGATACCAGAGCCAGGTCGAACTCGCCGCGCGTCACCGCATCGAGCACGTCGGCGGGAGAGCGCTCGAGCACGGTCGCGGCGATACCCACCGCCGCGAGATCGCCGGATAGGCGCCGGCCCGCGTCGATGCGCGCCTGCGAACCGGTGGCCACCTGCAGCGTGACGGTCATTCGCTCAGCGCCTCGCTCGAGGATGCCAAGGCGTCCGGGACGGAATCCCGCGGTCGCGAGTAGCGCTCGGGCGCCTTCGCGGTCGAGCCGAGGCGGATCGAGCGGCTCGGTCGCTGCCCATAGCGGAGCCACGAGGTACGAGCGCGGTACGCGCGCGCGCCCGGCGAAGATCGTCTCGACGAGAGCGCGTCGATCGAGCGCGAGCTCAACGGCCTGGCGCACCCGGAGATCCGCGAACACCGTTCCCTTCGTTCCGAAGCGAAGCATCTCGACCGCGTTCGCGGCCTTGTACAGCGCTTGGAGCCGCGGTCCGTCGGCGAATCGGTCGAGCGTCCGCGCGAGGTCGGCCTCGACAGCCGGCGCGCCGGCCACGTCGACCTCGCCGCGCCGAAGCGCGTCGACGACGGCGCCGCGGTCGCTGTAGAAGCGGACCTCGATGCGCCCGAGCCCGGGCGCGCCGCCGACATACCGCGGGAATGCCGTGAGCGTCATACCGAATCCGGGGATCCACGCCGCGACGGCGAACGGGCCCGCGTGCATCGGCTCGCGCTGGTACTGCGTCCGCTTCTCCGGCGTCGCGCCCGCGAGGACGTGAACCGGCAGCACGCGCGCGACCAATGGATAGAGATCCCAGCGCTCCCCCGCGCGAAAGGTGAAGCGGACCGTGCGATCGTCGACGCGCTCGACACGCTCGACGCGATCGGCCATCCAGCGGCGAGCCGTGGTCGGCGGTGCCGCACGATCGTCGTCGAATGCGAATCGCACGTCGTCCGACGTGATCGGCTCGCCGTCCTGCCAGCGCGCGTCGTCGCGCAGCGCGAACGTCACCACCAGACGTCCCGATGGCGTTGCCGCATCGGTCACGATGCGCGCGCCACCGTTCGCGATCGTCGGTACCTCTGTCGCGAGCCGCGCGACGAATCCGCCGTCAGGATCGCGACGCACGAGCGCCTCGGTCACCGCGGCTTGCACGATCTGCGCGCTCGGTTCATCGCTCAGGATCGCGTGTGGCTCGCCGACGATGCCGAGCACCACATCGCGGCGTGTCGGTGCCGTTGGCGCGCACGAGGCGAGGACCGGCGCGAGGAGGATGAGAAGGGAAAGGAGGGCAGCGCGTGCGGGGCGGGACGCCGTGGCGGTCGGCTCCGGTTAGCGGGGTGCGCCGGCGCTGAGCATGTCGTCCTCGCTGCTGTACTGCGCGACGTCGAACTGCCCGCCTACGGGATAGCGCACCGCGGGTGCGGGATCCGCGCCGATCACGCGCAGCTGGAAGCGAAGCCAACGCGCATACGCGTTCTCATCCACGGGCGGCTGCGTCTTGAAGTAGCCCTTGATGACCGACGGCGGTGCCGCCACCGATGCCACCGCTGCGGTCGGGACGACGTCGGGCTTCACGGCCAGGTCGAGGGAGCCACCGAGCACGAGCGCGGCGAAGCCGAGAGCCATGGTCGCTTCGGACAGGCGGCCGATGAAGCCGGCGCGCCACCACGGGACGACCGTCGACTGCGGCTCGACGCGGGCGGCGAGGCGAATACGCGCCGGCGACAGGAGCGTCGTGCGCGCCCTGAGCGGCGCGTACGCACGATCGAGCGCGAACGAGATCGTCATGAGGTCGCGGAGCGCGGCGTCGCAGCGGACACAGCTGTCAGCGTGCGCCTCGAGCTCGAGGCGCTCGCGCGGATGCAGCTCTCCGGTGAAGAGATCTGACATCTTCTCTTCGGCCGCGCGACATGCCACCGAGAACAACCTCACTGCGGTTCGCCTGGGAGCGGCTCGACGACCGGGGCGACCGTCCTCTTAGCACTAGGTGCGAGGAAGGACATTGGTTCGATGCCGAACTCCGGGTGTGCCGAAAGATGCGTTCGGAGGCGCCGCAGGGCGTAGTGGAGGCGCGATTTCACCGTGCCGATGGGGCAATCCACGACCTGCGCGATCTCGGCCAGGTTCAGGCCGTTCATGTAGTGGAGGACGACGACGATCCGGTGCTTGGGTCCCAGCGTGTCGACCGCCGCGAGGACGATCCGGCGCACCTCTGCTTGCTCGGCGAGGACCGAAGGCGAGCGCTCTTCGCTTTGGAACGTGTCGTTCGCGGAGTCTTCGAGCGGGCTGATGATCACGCCCTTGCGCGGGCGCCGGTTGTACGAAAGGTTGACCGCGACTCGATACAGCCACGGGCGCAGCGATCCTTCGGGCTCGAGACGCGCAAGCGCGCGGTGTGCGCGCGTGAATGTATCGACGGCGATCTCCTCGGCGGCCGACGGATCCTTGGTGATCGCGAGACCGAGGCGGAAGATCCCGTCCCGGTAGCGATAGAACAGCGCATCGAACGCGAGCATGTCGCCCTCGCGCGCGGCGTACACGAGCTCGCGATCGGTGCGCCGATCCTCTTCGTGGGCCTGCCGTCGCGCGGCTGGCTCGGTCATAGGTCGTCCGGGAGGTACCGGCGGATCGCGCGCAAGTTGCGCTCCGGTGTCAGCGCCGAGCGCTCGACGACGGCACCGGACTGCGGTGCGTGGAGGAACTCGCGCTCGCCGGTGGCGATCGCGGTGTGGGTGATGTGCTCATCACCGAAGAAGAACAGGTCGCCTGGGCGCGCCGCGTTCACCGATCGACCCTCCACCGCCTGCTGGTCGGCGTCACGATCGAGACCCACCCCGTTCAAACGGTACACGAGCTGTGTGAATCCGGAACAGTCGATCCCATCCGCCGTCGTGCCGCCCCAGAGATACGGCACGCCGAGGAAACACTCCGCCGTGCGAAGGAGATCCGCCGCTGCGGGGAACCGGGAGGCGAGCTGGGCGATGTCGACCGTGTCGCGGAACGCGACCCAGCCGTCGTAGCTGATCCGCAGCCACTCGCCCTGACGCTCCTGGATCGCGAGCGGCGCGGCGACGGGCAGCCGGTCGATGATCGGCGCCGCCTCGGTCGGCGCGGAGCGGACGTCCGCGACGACGACGCCGACGATCCGCCGTTCGGGCGCACCGACCTCGTCGAGATGCTCGGCCTGCACCCAGCCGAAGTAGTGATCCGGACCCTGGGCGTAGAACCAGTCACTGTCGCGCGCGAGCAACGTGAGACGCTCACCGTAGTGCGCCTGATCGACGCGCTCGGAGTCCTCGTCGGGCTCGGCGCGCAGATCGGTGAGCCCGCGGTTCACGAGCGCCTGTGGTGGACGCACCATCGCTACTGCGAGACGCGTCGTGGCGATGCTCATCGTCGCTTCGCGCCGATTCGCATCAAACTTCTTTTCGCAGGGGCTCCGCCCCTGCCACCCCAGGTTCCCGATAACGAAGAACTGGCTTGCGAGCGGCGCCGACCTCATCGAGGCGGCGGAGCGGCGTGTTCCGCGGCGCGTCGCGGACCGCGGACGGATCGGTCCTCACGCGCTCGGCGATGCGCAGCATCGCGGCGGCGAACGCATCGAGCGTCTCGGTCGGCTCCGTTTCGGTGGGCTCGATCATCATCGCCTCGGGCACGATGAGCGGGAAGTACACCGTCGGCGAATGGAAGCCCTCATCGAGCAGCGCCTTCGAGATGTCGAGCGCCGACGCGCCCTGCCGCTTCTGCTTCAACGCGCTGATCACGAACTCGTGCATCGGCGGTCGCTCGTAGGCGACGTCGTACGCGGGTCGCAGCAGCGCGAGAAGGTAGTTGGCGGAAAGGATCGCGTCGCGTCCCGTCTCCACCAGGCCCTCCTCTCCGAGCGTCTTCATATAGGTATAGGCGCGTGCCAGCACCCCGAAGTTCCCGAGGCGCTGCTTGATCGTCCCGATCGAGTCGCCCTGAGCCGCGGGCGCGCGGTCTTCACGCGCGGTGTCGTAGTGGTAGGAACCGTCGGCCTCGCGCACGATCCACGGCTTCGGGAGGAAGGGACGCAGGTGCGCCTTCACGCACAGCGGACCCGCGCCGGGCCCGCCTGCTCCATGTGGCGTCGAGAACGTCTTGTGGACATTGATGTGCACGCAGTCGAACCCGAGATCGCCCGGACGCGCGATGCCGAGAAGGGCATTCATATTCGCGCCATCGCCATAGACAAGCGCACCTGCGGCGTGGACCGCATCGCACACTTCGCGCACGCGCTCCTCGAAGAGCCCGAGCGTGTTCGGGTTCGTGAGCATGAATCCCGCGACGTCCGGACCGAGTGCGCTCTTCAGCGCATCGAGATCGACGTTGCCGCGCGCGTCGCTCTTCACGGTCGTGACCTCGTACCCGCACATCGCGGCGGACGCCGGGTTCGTTCCGTGCGCCGAGTCGGGGACGATGATCCGCCTGCGCTGCTTGGCCTCGCCGCGCTTCGCGTGATACGCCTTGAACACGAGCAGCGCGGTGAACTCCGACTGCGCGCCGGCCTGCGGCTGCAGCGATACGAAGTCCATCCCCGTGATCTTCGCGAGCATCTGCTCGAGCTCGTACGCGAGCGCGAGGACGCCCTGCGTCGTGCGGTACGACTGACGCGGATGTACGTCGGCGAAAAGGCCGGCGACGCGGTCGTTCACCTTCGGGTTGTACTTCATCGTGCACGAGCCGAGGGGATACATCCCGGTATCGACCGAGTAGTTCAGTTGCGCGAGATGCGTGTAGTGGCGCACGACCTGCGGCTCCGTGAGCTCGGGAAGCCGCAGCGGCGCCTTCCGCTTGAACTCATCGGGGATCTCGGCGGTCTCATTCGACCTCACGTGGCGGCCGTTCCGTCCGGGGCGAGCGAGCTCGAACAGCAGCGGCTCGAGCGCGGGCACCGGCGTCTTCGCGCCCGCGTCCGGGATCACGTGCGTTCGGACCGTCATCGCGACGCCACCGTCTCGCCGGATCGTGAGAGCTGCGCGACCGCATCAACGAGCGCATCCGCGTCAGCTTCGGTGGTGAGCTCGGTGCACTGAACGATGATGTCGTTGCGGCCCTCGCGTCGACCGTCCACGAAGTGCGACGCGGTCACCTCGACCTGGATGCCCCGCGCGATGAGCGCGTTGCGAAGATCCCAGCCGCCCATCTCGCTGCGGAGCGTGAAGCGGTCGAAGAATGGTCCGTCGTTTGCGATCGTGCAGCCCGGGAGCGCGGCGAGACGTTTCGCGAGCGCATGCGCGCGCGCGACACCTGCGCGTGCAGCGGCGCGAAGGCCCTTCGGCCCGAGCAGCGACATGTAGACGGCCGCGGTGATCGCCGCGAGCGCCTCATTCGTGCAGATGTTGCTGGTCGCCTTCTCGCGGCGGATGTGCTGCTCGCGCGTCTGGAGCGTGTTCACGAATCCGCGCGTGCCGTTCGCGTCGACGGTCTGGCCCGCGATGCGGCCGGGCATCTGGCGGACGAGCGCCTCGCGGCAGGCGAAGATGCCGAGGTGCGGGCCGCCGTACGACATCGTGATGCCGAGCGGCTGACCCTCTCCGACGACGATGTCGGCGCCGAGCGCTCCCGGCGGCTCGAGCAGCGCGCACGCATGCGGCTCCGTCACCTGAACGCAGAGCGCGCCGGCCGCATGCGCCGCCTCGGCGATCGCGCGAACACCGACGAGCGTCCCGAACGCATCGGGGTGCTGAACGATGAGACAGGCCGCGCCCTCCGCGGACGACGCGAGCTTCGACGTGGGCACCTCGACGATCTCGAGCCCGGGCCCGCGACCGTACGTCCGGAGCGTGCGGCGATACGTGAAGTCGACGTCCGTCGACACGACGACCTTGTGGCGCCCGGTGACACGGACGGCCATGAACGCCGCCTCGGCGGTGGCCGAGCCGCCGTCGTACATCGACGAGTTCACGACGTCCATCGCGAGCAGCTCGGCCATGAGCGACTGGTACTCGAAGACCGCCTGCAGCGTGCCTTGGCTGACCTCGGGCTGGTACGGCGTGTACGCGGTGAGGAACTCGCCCCGGAGCGCGAGCACCGGAACCGCGGCTGGGATGTATCGGCGCTGGATCGAACCGCCGATGAAGAACGGCCCCTCGCCCGCGTTCGTGTTCATCTTCGCGAGCCGCTCGAGATGCGCCTGGACCTCCATCTCGGAAAGGCCTGGCCCCACGCCGAGCTTCGGATGGCGCGCGTCCTTCGGGATGGCGCCGAGGAGCTCGTCGATGTCGCCCACGCCGATCCGCTCGAGCATCGCGGCCCGGTCGGTGTCGGTGTGCGGCGAGTAGGGGTTATTCCCCACGGTCAGTCGCCGCCGGCGCCGGCCGTCTCGCCGATGTGCGCGCGGTAGTCCTGCGCGGAGAGGAGCTTGTTGATCTCGCCCTTGTCGGCGAGCTTCACCTTCACGAGCCAGCCCTGCTCGTACGGCGAGGTGTTCACGAGCTCCGGCTTCTCGATGACCTTCACATTGCGCTCGATGACCTCGCCCGAGATCGGGCTGTAGATGTCGGAGGCGGCCTTCACCGACTCGACGACGCCGAGGCTCGCGAACTGGCGGACGCTCGCGCTCTTCTCAGGGAGCTCGACGAAGACGACGTCCCCCAGCTGCTCCTGCGCGAAGTGCGTGATGCCGATCGTGGCCGTGTCGCCTTCGA
>Ga0114129_10010128_pt1 | contig 13438 bp, 11 predicted proteins | sample RhiMetdeltSRZDD1_FD_80071 | JGI IMG/M metagenome (GOLD analysis project Ga0114129, IMG submission 80071) | Populus rhizosphere microbial communities from Tennessee, USA - Rhizosphere MetaG P. deltoides SRZDD1 (version 2) (version 2) | ecosystem: Host-associated > Plants > Roots > Rhizosphere >...
GGCCTACTTCCGGGAGCACTTCGCCCAGGTGATGAAAGACGCCCGCGGCGACCGGCTGTACGCACGCAAGAGCCTCTCGGGCACCCGCTGACCGGTCTGCCCGGTTAGATGTCGTAGTTCGGCTCGAACTCGTGCGGGCAGGTGGCCATAGACGGTTGCCTCTGTCTAGTCGTACCTCAGCCAGGACACGTCAGCGAGGCCCCGGCCAGCGAGCCAAGCGCCAACCGGGCTCTGACCCGGAGGTGAGTCCGGCTATGGCAGATCATCCCGCACCACAGCCCGCCGAGGTGGCGGCGCTGCTGCATAAACACAGCGGCCGGTGGCAGATCGAGCACAGCGGCCTGGGTGTGCCGCCGTCCGCAAGAGCCCCGACGGGCCGCACATCAGGGTGCTGGTCGCCCACGACCTCACCGGCCTGCGCGGCAAGCTGGCGGACGCTGAGGCCGAGAAACCGCCGGACCTCCCGGCACCTGGTGTGGCGCAGCCGGCGGTGGGTGGATATCGGGCGCGTCCAACCCGCCCGCCTGATAGCCCTGGGCAAGATCATCCGCCCTCCCAGCGCACACCCGCCGTCCAGCCATCACAACGCCGGGGGTCGGGAGTGTCTGGCGACGGAGGCCGAGGTAGGCGGCCTGCCGGGATGTCGGGCAACTGTCCGCTGACACGATCGCCCGGCGCGGGGAGGTTTAGTAGCGGTTAATATGGCCGACAATGGTGGGGTCTGATCCTGGGGAATCCGCAGGTGAGGACAGTGGCTGACTAGCGCCTACCGCCTTGTTAGCCTCAAAGGATTACCCCAAGGAGCCACGCATGGCTCCGGCGGGCCTCATGGTCCGCCTTGCAGCCAAGGAGTACCCGTGACCGAGACACGCGACGACCACGTCACCTGGCTCACCCAGGAGGCCTACGACCGGCTGAAGGCCGAGATGGACCATCTCTCGGGGCCAGGACGAGTGGAGATCGCGGAGAAGATCGAGTCCGCCCGCGCCGATGGTGACCTGCGCGAGAACGGCGGCTATCACGCGGCCAAGGAGGAGCAGGGCAAGCAGGAGGCCCGCATCAACCAGATCCAGCACATCCTGGAGAACGCCAAGGTCGGGGAGCCGCCGCGCACCGAGGGCGTGGTCGGTCCCGGGATGACGGTCACTGTCCGCTTCGATGGCGACGACGACGAGGTCACCTTCCTCCTGGCCTCGCGCGAGGAGAGCGGGTCGCCGATCGACATCTACTCCCCGCGCTCGCCGCTCGGCAGCGCCATCTCCGGCAAGAAGGTCGGCGAAACCGCGACCTACACCATGCCTAACGGCCGCGCCGCCACGGTCGAGATTCTCGAGGCGGTCCCGTACGGGGAGTTCTGAACCAGGCGGACTCGGCCGCTGCCCCGGGGATGGGCCCGGGCAGCGGCCGTTGCCGTTATTAGCCGACGAGTTCAGGCGCCTCGGGCGACGGCTGCTCGGCCGACGTCCGGCCTCGCAGCGGCACTTCCTTGAGGAAGCAGGCCAGAATGAACACCGCGGCTGCGGCCGGCGCGGCCCAGAAGAACACTTCCGTGGTCGCGTGCGTGATCGCGGCGAAGACGATGTTCTTCACCGCCGCGGGCATGTGGGCGACCACGACCGGGTTGAGCTGGCCGCCGCCGGCGTTCAGGTGCAGAGCGGGCATCTTGGTGTGCAGTTCGCTGGTCAGCTGGTGGGCGAAGATCGCGCCGAACGCGGAGACGCCGATCGACCCGCCGATCTGCTGGAAGAACGTCCGCGAACTGCTGGCCACGCCAATGTCGCTCATGGCCACGCTGTTTTGCGCGACGAGCGTGGTGATCTGCATGAGGAAGCCCATGCCCACACCGAGCACGACGAAGAACAGGCCCGAGGTGACCAGGCTGGTGTTGACGTTCAGCATGGTCAGCAGGTACATGGCCACCGTCATGACCGCGCCGCCGATGATCGGCAGCGCCTTGTAGCGGCCGGTCCTGGTGGTGACCCGTCCCGCGATCAGCGTGGTGACGGTCGAGCCGAGCATCAGCGGGATCAGCATCAGCCCGCTTTCGGTCGCCGACAGGCGCTGCACCGTCTGCTGGTACAGCGGCAGGAAGGTGAGCGCGCCGAACATGGCCAGGCCGAGCAGGAAGCTCATCGCGGTGACGAGCGAGAAGTTCCGGTTGCGGAACACGTGCAGCGGCAGGACCGGCTCGGCGGCCCGCCGTTCGACCGCGATGAACCCAGCCGTCGCCACCACCGCCAAGGCGCCAAGGCTCATGATCTGCGCCGACCGCCACGGGTACTGCGTGCCGCCCCAGGTGGTCAGCAGGACCAGCGAGGCGGCGGCCACCGCGAGCAGTACCGAGCCGAGGTAGTCGATCTTGTGCTTAACGATGTGACGCGGCACGTGCAGGGTCAGGGCGAGGTAGATGAGCGCGGCGCCGCCGATCGGCATGTTGATGTAGAAGATCCAGCGCCAGGAAAGGCTGTCGGTGATGTACCCGCCGACGAGAGGGCCGGCGATCATGGCCAGCGTCATCGCCGCCATGATGTAGCCCATGTACTGACCGCGCTCGCGGGGGGACACGAGGTCCCCGATGGTCGCTATCGCGCCGACCAGGAGGCCGCCGGCGCCCAGGCCCTGCAGCGCGCGGAACACGATGAGCTGGTCCATCGTCTGCGACAGCCCGGACAGCGCCGAGCCGACCAGGAAGATGATGATCGCGGCCATGAGCAGGCGCTTGCGGCCGTACAGGTCGCCCAGCTTGCCGTACAGGGGCGTGGTCACGGTCGCCGCGAGCACGTAGGCGGTGACCACCCAGGACAGGTGCTGCACGCCGCCCAGGTCGCCGACGATGCGCGGCAGGGCGGTGGAGACGACAAGCTGGTCGAGCATGGCGAGCATGATGGCCAGCAGCAGGCCCGGGAGGATGATCAGGACTTCCCGCCGTGGCCCTGTCGGTACGGCCGCGGCCTCCGCGGACGCGTTCTGTGCCATGGTCTGGGTTCCTCCCCCGCGAGATGCTCGCTACCTACTTGCCGACCGGTTAGTATATGTCTACGGAGACAAGGCTAGAACGGTAACTAACCGGTCGTCAAGTAAGTTTTGCTGAGGGAGTACGAGGCGCGGCACGATGGATGAGCCGATGGGCGCGACCGCGCGGGCCGCAACGCCGGCCCTTGATGTTCCTTCTGCCGTGGGCCGGGGCCGCTCCCGGAGCAGGAGCCGCTCCCGTAGCAGCAGCCCGGCCCGCGGAGAGGCCCGCGCCCGGCACCGCGTCCGTGGCGAGCTCCCGCGCGGCGACACCCGGGAGCGCATCCAGGCGATCGCGCTGGAACTGTTCGCTGAGCAGGGCTACGAGAAGACCTCGCTGCGGGAGATCGCGGAGCGGCTCGGCGTCACCAAGGCGGCGCTGTACTACCACTTCAAATCCAAAGAGGACATCGTCCGCAGCTTCACCGAGGATTACCGGGCCGAACTGGACACGGTCATCGCCTGGGGCGCCAGCCAGCCGCCGAGCCCCGAGAGCAGGGCCGAAATCCTGGCCCGCTACGCCGATATCGTCAGCCGGCGTCTCGAGGTCATCCGGTTCATGGAGCAGAACCAGGCCACACTGCACAGCCTCCTGTCCGACCTCGGCCGCCGGAAGAAACTCTTCCGCGAGCATTTCAAGGCCCTGTGCGACCTGGTCACACCGCCCGGGGCCGCTCTGCCGGAGCGGATTCGCGCCGCGATGGCGGTCGTCTCGATAGGCATGAGCTCGCTGCTCTTCCAGCACGAGGCAGCAAGCCCTGAGGAACTGAACGACGCCGTGCTGAAGGTGGCCTGCGACCTCGCCGGGATTCCGGCCGACAGTCCAGCAGCGTCCGGCAGCTCATCCGGAGAATCCCTCGCGGGTGCCAGCGGCTGAGGCACGCACCAAGGGCAGCACCCGGTACGGGACCGGGGTGGCGAGCGCGATGACGGTGGAGGCGCGCACCACACCGGCCACGGCCACGATGGCGTCGATCACCCGCTGAAGGTCGCTGTTGGTCCGGGCCACCACCCGGCAGAGCATGTCGCCCGGCCCGGTGATCGTGTGCACCTCCAGCACCTCGGGGATGTCCGCGAGCAGCTCGGCGACCGGGTCATGCCCTCCGGCCTGCCGGATTTCCAGTGTCACGAACCCTGTCACCCGGTAGCCGAGCGCCACCGGGTCCACGTCCGGCCCGTAGCCGGTCACCACTGCGCGGGCCTGCAGCCGGTCCAGCCGCGCCTGCACGGTGCCGCGCGCCACTCCCAACCGCCGCGACGCCTCCAGCACCCCGACCCGGGGCTCGGCCGTGAGCAGCTCGATCAGCCGCACGTCCAGTGGGTCGGTCGGCCAGGCAGTCCCGCTCACGTCCCCTCCTATCCGCAGTCCCGGCAGTGCCGCACCCTGTCGCGTCCTGTCCGCGAACGCCAGCGAACCAGCACAGACTGCGCAGTTCGCCGATCTCCGCCGCCTTCAAACTAGGCAAATTGTCCAGCTCGCTTGCCAAGTGTTGCACATCATGCCCGCCCGGTCGATGCTTCGATCAAGTGGTCTGTCAGGGGAGTCAACGAGGCCTCCTCTTACAGACCACGAGCGGCACAGGCGCGTGGCCAGCGGGTGAACCATCGGGTGAACCATCGGGTGAAGGAGCGTGACGATGGCAGCGCAGGGCGGGTACGGACCCCAAGACGGCGGGCATGCGCATCGGGACGCCTTCCCGGTCATCGGCATGGACGCGGTCGTCTTCGCGGTCGGCAACGCACGGCAGGCCGCCCACTACTACTCGGCCGCGTTCGGCATGCGGTGCGTCGCCTACCGCGGGCCCGAAACTGGCTGCCGCGACGAGGCCGCCTACGTGCTCGAATCCGGGCGGGCACGTTTCGTGCTGCGCGGCCCGGTCCGGCCCGGCACGGGCATCGGCAGGCACGTGGCCGATCACGGCGACGGGGTGATCGACCTGGCGATCGAGGTTCCCTCGGCCGAGGCGGCCTACGACTACGCCATCGGTCACGGCGCCCGGGGCCTGGCCGCGCCGGCCACGGTCGAGGACGACCACGGCAAGGCCATACTCGCCACCATCGCCACCTACGGTGAAACCGCTCACACGCTGGTCGAGCGATCCAGCTACTCGGGCCCGTACCTGCCGGGCTACGTCGCCACCGGCCCGTTGGGAACCGCGCCGGCCCGGCCGTATTTCACCGAGATCGACCACTGCGTCGGCAACGTCGAGCTCGGCAGAATGGATGAGTGGGTGGGCTTCTACCACCGGGTCATGGGCTTCACGAACATGAAGGAGTTCGTCGGGGACGACATCGCCACCGAGTACTCCGCCCTCATGAGCAAGGTGGTCGCCGACGGCTCCCGGCGGGTGAAGTTCCCGATCAACGAGCCAGCGCCGGGGAAGAAGAAGTCCCAGATCGACGAGTACCTGGAGTTCTACGGCGGGCCGGGCGTCCAGCACATCGCCCTGGCCACCGACGATATCGCCGCCGCCGTCACCGGCATGAGGGCGGCCGGGGTCGAGTTCCTCGACACCCCCGGCACCTACTACGACGCACTCGGGAGCTGGGCCGGCCAGACCCGGGTACCGGCCGGCGCGCTCAGGGAACTTGGCATCCTTGTCGACCGGGACGAGGACGGCTACCTGCTGCAGATCTTCACCAAGCCGGTGCAGGACCGGCCGACGGTGTTCTTCGAGCTGATCGAGCGTCACGGCTCGCAGGGGTTCGGCAAGGGCAACTTCAAGGCGCTGTTCGAGGCCATCGAGCGGGAGCAAGACCGGCGCGGCAACCTGTGAGGCGCCCCGCACCGCAGCCCGCCGCCTCGCGCGGTGACCCGGGCCCTAATGCCGTGGACCAGACCTCACCGCCCGCGGACCCGGCCCTACTGCTCGTGACGGCAAAAGGTAGCCGGGCCTGGGCGAATCGGTGCATCATGACGGCGTGACCCAGCAACCGGACGAGCAGGGGTCGCAGCCGCCCCCGGCGCCCCAGCCCTTCACCATGCCCGGCCAGCCTCCGGCCTGGAGCCCCGGCCAGCTCCCGGACGAGAGTCCCGGCCAGCCTCCGGACGGGAGCCCCGCGCAGCCCCCGGGCGGGAGCCCCGGGCAGCCCGCAGGCTCCGCACCCGGCCAGCAGTACGGCGCCTACCGGCCCTCTCCCGGCGCCTCCCGCGGCGCGCCCGGCTACGGCACACCTCGCCACGGCACGGGCGGCCAGACGGCCAAGGACCCGGCGCTGGCCGAGTGGTGGCAGCGCCTGCTGGCCCGTCTCGTCGACGACGTCATCCTGGTCGCGCTCACCAGCCCGATCTGGGTCAGTGTCCTGCTCCCGGCGTTCCGCCGCGTCGAGCGCCTGGCCAGCCAGTACCCGGACCTGAGCCAGCCGGCCGCGGCTCAGGCGTTCAACAACGGCGTGAGCCACCTGATGGCAGGGATGATCGACACGTTCCTGCTGCTCGGCGCCGCCGTCGGCGTCGTCTCGTTCGGTTACGACTGGCTCCAGCACGGGCTGTGGGGCCAGACCATCGGCAAGCGGGTCATGGGGACCAAGGTCGTCACCGCGGATACCCGCTCGCCCATTTCGGGCCAGGCCGCCTGCGGGCGCGCGGCGGTGTATGCCCTGGTCCCGGTGGTGCCCTCGGTGGGCGGCCTGTTCGCGCTGGTCAATGAGTCGTGGCTGCTGTGGGACCCGCGGCGGCAATGCCTGCATGACAAGGCGGCGCGCACGGTGGTCGTCAAGACGAGCATGCTGCCGGGCGGTGCTCAGATGCCCGGTACCGGGGTCCCTGGGGCTCCCTAGCCGAACAGGAGGGTGTAGCCCGCCCGGCGGAGTTGGCTGATGACCTCGTCGCTGTGGCCCGGCCCGCGGGTTTCCACCTGGAGCAGCACCTCGACCTCGTCCACCAGGAGCCGGGGTGCCACCCGCTCATGCACCACGTCAAGCACGTTGGCTCCCAGGCCTGCCAGCTCGCTCAGCAGCCTCGCCAGCGCGCCGGGCCGGTCGGCGATCCGGCACCGGAACGTCAGGTAGCGGCCGGCCGCGGACAGGCCGTGCCGCAGCACCTTGGCGAGCAGCAGCGGATCGATGTTGCCGCCCGACAGCACCACCACCACCGGTGGCTCGAACGCCTCCGGGTGGTCAAGCAGGGCCGCCACCCCTGCCCCGCCGGCCGGCTCGACGACCTGCTTGGAACGCTCCAGGCAGAGCAGCAGTGCACGCGACAGGGTCTCCTCGGAGACGGTGACCACCCGGTCCACCCGACGCGACAGGATCTCGTACCCGATGTCGCCGGGCTGGCTGACCGCGATCCCGTCCGCCATGGTCCCGGCCGGAGAAATCCGCACCGGGTGACCGGCGGCGAGCGACGCCGGGTAGCAGGCGCACGCCTCGGCCTGCACGCCGATCACCTTGATTCCCGGGTCGGTGCCGGACACCGCCACCGTGATCCCGGCCGCGAGCCCGCCGCCACCCACCGGTACTGCGATGGTTCTGGCCTGCGGGCACTGTTCGATGATCTCCACGCCGACGGTGCCTTGGCCGGCCACCACGTCCGGGTGGTCGAACGGGTGGATGAAGACCGAGCCGTCCTCGCGGGCGTGCGCCAGCGCCGCCGTGAGAGCGTCCTCCACCGTGTCGCCCTGCAGGATGACCTCGGCTCCGTATCCCCGGGTCGCTTCCACCTTGGGCAGCGGCGCGCCGACCGGCATTACCACGGTCGCCTTGGTGCCCAGCCGGGCGGCGGCGAAAGCGACCCCCTGGGCGTGGTTGCCCGCGCTCGCGGCCACCACACCGCGCTTGCGTTCGGCCGCGGTCAGGCGGCTGATCCGCAGGTAGGCGCCGCGCGGCTTGAAGGACCCGGTCCGCTGCAGGTTCTCGCACTTGAGGAAGACCGGCCCGCCGAGCCGGTCGGACAGCACCCGGGAGTGGAGCAACGGCGTGACCGCGACGACTCCCCGCAGGACGTCATGCGCGGCGGCCACATCGGCCGGGCTGACCTCCGGCGACGTCATTGTCATGCCAGCAGTGTCGCACCCACGGGCAGGTGCGGCGCTGGCGGATCTCCAGCCTGCCGCGGCGGAACAGCTCCGCCAGGCGCTTCCTGCTCCCCCGCCAGGCGCTCCCTACTCCCCCGCCAGGCATTCCCCTACTCCCCCGCCCAGTACCGGTCGGCGGCGAACAGCAGCGCGGCCGCTCCTACCAGCCCGGCGCTCTGGCCCAGCGCCGCCGGCACCACCACCACGTCCCGCGCGAAATCGAGCCCGACATGGCGGCGCAGCGCCTCTTCCAGGGGGTCGAAGAGCAGCGACCCGGCCTGGGAGAGCCCGCCTCCGATGGAGACCACCTCCAGGTCGCACAGGTCCGTCGCCGAGGCGATGGCGATGCCGAGCGCGTGGCCGGCCCGGCGCATCGCTTTCAGCCCGATCGGGTGTCCCTGCGCGGCGTCGTCGGCCAGGTCCTTGGCCGTGACCTGCGGCTGACCGGGCCGCCATCCCTCCGCCTGGGCCCAGGCGGCAAGGGCGGGGCCGCGGGCGATCGCCTCCACGCAGCCCTGCCCGCCGCAGACGCAGGGTGGCCCGTCCGGGTCGACCACCACATGGCCGATGTGCCCGGCGTTGCCGGTCGCGCCGTTGATCAGCCGGCCGTCCAGCACCAGCCCGCCGCCCACGCCGGTCGACACCACGATCCCGAGCATCGTGGTACGGCCGCGGCCCGCTCCCCGCCAGTGCTCCCCGGCCGCCAGGCAGATCGCGTCGTTGTGCAGCCGCACCGGGAGCCCGGTGAACCGTTCGGCGAGCCGGTCGCGCAGCGGGAACGCCCGCCAGGCCGGGATGTTCAGCGGCGAGACCTTCCCGGCGGGCCACTCCATCGGTCCCCCGCAACCGCAGCCCACACCCGCGAGGCCGGTGGCCGGGTCCACGTCGGCCTCGGTGAGGACCCTGGTGAGCAGCGCGTCGAGCGTGCGCCACAGCTGCTCCGCGTCCAGCTCCTGCGGGGTGGCCGTCTGCGCCCACGAGATCACCCGCCCGCCCGGCTCAACGAGCCCGGCCGCGAACTTCGTGCCGCCTACGTCGATGGCCAGCGCTGGATCCGCAGCCGCCATGCCCGCACCTCCTGTGCCCGATGCCCGCCGGCCCGGCCCGCCGTGTCGCGAACCCGGCCGGCATGGACATAGTGTCGAATGGTGCACTCACACAGCCAGGCCGGTACCGGCGCAAGCCCCGTTCCCCCTCCAGCGATCACCACGGTCGGGGAGTTGCGCGCGAGCGGCCACACCTACCTGACGGTTAAAGACGAGATCCGGCGCAACCTGCTGGCCAGGATGCGTGCGGGCGAGGAGAGGTTCCCCGGGATCATCGGCTTCGGCCAGACGGTGCTCCCCCATCTGGAGCGTGCCCTCCTGGCCGGGCACGACACGATCCTGCTCGGCGAGCGCGGCCAGGGCAAGACCCGCCTGATCAGGACGCTGCCGGCCCTGCTCGATGAGTGGACCCCCACCGTGGCGGGGTGTGAGATCAACGACCATCCCTTCGCGCCGGCCTGCGCCCGGTGCCGGCGGCTGGCGGCCGAGCAGGGCGACGACCTGACGGTGAGCTGGCGGCACCGGAGCGAGCGCTACGGGGAGAAACTGGCGACCCCCGACACCAGCGTCGGGGACCTGATCGGCGACGTGGACCCGGTGAAGGTGGCCGAAGGCCGCACCCTGGGCGACCCCGAGACGATCCACTTCGGGCTCGTGCCCCGCACCAACCGCGGGGTGTTCTGCCTGAACGAGCTTCCCGATCTGGCCGAACGGATCCAGGTGTCGCTGCTGAACGTCCTGGAGGAGCGGGACATCGGGGTGCGGGGATACGCGCTCCGGCTGCCGCTGGACCTGGTGCTGGTGGCGAGCGCCAACCCGGAGGACTACACCAACCGCGGGCGGATCATCACACCGCTGAAGGACCGGTTCGGGGCCGAGATCCGCACCCACTACCCGATGACGCTGGAGGACGAGCTCGCCCTCGTCCAGCAGGAGGCGGCGATCTCCTGGCCGGTAGGCGACCCGGGCGCGGCGCTGCCCAGCCACCTGGTCGAGGTCATCGCCCGGTTCACCCGGCTGGTGCGGGCCTCGCCCGCGATCGACTCCCGCTCCGGCGTCTCGGCCCGGTTCGCGATCGCCGCGGCCGAGTCGGCCGCCGCATCGGCGGTGCGCCGGGCGGCCCTGGCCAGCGAGGAGTATCCGGTGACCAGAATCTGCGACCTGCCGTCCACGGTGAGCTCGCTGCGCGGCAAGGTCGAGTTCGAGGTCAGCGAGGAGGGCCGGGAGCAGGAGGTGCTCGAGCACCTGCTGCGCCGGGCCACCGCCGAAACCTACCGCGCGCATCTGGGCAGCGCGGACCTGTCCGGCCTGCTGGCCACGTTCGACGCGGGTGGCAGCGTCGAATCCGGCGACCTGGTACCCGCGACCGACCTGCTGGCGCGGATCGGGGAGGTACCCGGGCTGGCTAGGATCATGCGGCGGCTCGGCATGGACGGGAGCGAGTCTCCCGGCAACGCGGCGGCGGCGGTGGAGTTCGCCCTGGAGGGCCTGTACCTCATGCGCCGCCTTTCCAAGGACGTGGTGGACGGCGGGGCCGTCTACCGCACGTGACCGGGCCCGCGGCGGCGCCCATCGCCAGGACCAGAGGGGAAGGCGGACGTGACTTACCGGTACGGCCAGTACCGCGACGGCCCTGATCCGCTCGCGCCGCCCTACGATGCCCGCGTGGCCCTGGACGAGCTCGGGGACGCCGTGCTGGCCGGGTCCGACCCGGCCGCTGCCCTGCGTGACTTGATCCGGCGGGGGATGCGGGGCCAGCGGGGACTCGACGACATGCTGCGCCGGGTGCGGGAGCGGCAGCGAGAGGTGCGCAACCGCGGCCGCCTCGACGGAATCCTGGAGCAGGCCCGCGCCCTGCTGGACACGGCGATCGGCCAGGAGCGGGCGGAACTGTTCCCCGACCCGGGCGACGACGCCAGGATGCGCGAGGCGGAACTGGATTCGCTGCCTTCCGACACCGCGCAGGCGATCCGGCGCCTGGCCGACTACGACTGGCGGTCGGCCGCCGCTCGAGAGACGTTCGAGCAGCTCAAAGACCTGCTCCGCCGCCAGGTGCTGGACAGCCAGTTCCGCGGCATGAAGGACGCGCTCGAAAGCCCAGACCCGGAGGCGATGCAGCGGGTCAAGGACATGCTGGCGGAGCTGAACCAGATGCTGGAGGCGGACGCCCGGGGTGAGCACACGCAGCAGGACTTCGAGGCGTTCATGGACCGCTACGGGGACATGTTCCCCGACCGCCCGGCCAACCTGGAGGAGCTCGTCGACGCGCTGGTCCGCCGGGCCATGGCGGCGCAGCGGCTGTTGTCATCGCTCAGCCCGGACCAGCGGGACGAGCTCGCCGCGCTGATGCAGCAGACGCTCGCCGACGAGGGCCTGGCCGCGGAGATGGCCCGGCTGGCCGACGCGCTGCGCGCACGCCGACCGGAGCTGGACGCCGACGGCTGGCCGGGCGAGACGATGACCGGCGACAGCCCGCTTGACCTGGGGGATGCCACCACCGCGCTTGCCGACCTGGCGGACCTGGCCGAGTTGGAAACCGCGCTGCGCCAGGACTACCCCGGAGCCCGGCTGGACGACATCGACGAAGCCGCGGTCCGGCGGGCCCTGGGGCGGGCGGCCGTGGACGACATGGAGGCGCTGCGGCAGACCGAACGCGAGCTGGAACGGCAGGGGTACCTGCAGCGGTCGGCGGGCAAGCTGGAACTGACCCCCAAGGCGGTGCGCCGACTGGGCGAGACCGCGCTGCGCCGGGTCTTCGCAGAGCTGCCGGAAGGCGGGTACGGGGATCATGAGCAGCGCGACGCGGGGCAGGCGGGTGAGTACACCGGCGCCACGCGGCCCTGGCAGTTCGGGGACGAGCAGTCGATCGACGCCCCCGCCACCGTCCGGAACGCGCTGCTCCGGGACGCCACCGCGTTCGGCAGCCGGGCCGTTCAGGACCCACGTCACCGGGAGGGTGATCCGCCCCGGGTCCGGTTGTCGGCCGAGGACTTCGAAGTGGGGGAGACCGAACGCCGGGCCAGCGCTGCGGTATGCCTGCTGGTCGACCTGTCCTACTCGATGGCCATCCGGGGTACCTGGGGCGTGGCCAAGCAGACCGCGCTCGCCCTGCACGCGCTGGTGCGCAGCCGGTTCCCGCAAGACTCGATCCAGGTGATCGGCTTCTCGAACTACGCACGCGAACTGCGCGAGACCGACCTGGCTGGGCTGGGCTGGGACATGGTGCAAGGCACCAACCTGCACCACGCGCTGGTGCTGGCCGGGCGGTACCTGGACCGCCGTCCCGAGCACGACCCGGTCGTGCTGATCGTGACCGATGGCGAGCCCACCGCCCATCTGCGCCGCGACGGGCAGTCCGTATTCGACTGGCCGCCCGCGCCGGAGACGCTGGAACTAACCCTGGCCGAAGTAGACAAGATGACCAGGCGCCGGGCCTCTCTCAACATCTTCATGCTCGTCGATGATGAAAGGCTGAGCGCATTTGTGGACGAAGTCGCACGGCGCAACGGCGGCCGCGTCCTGCGTGCCCAGCCTGAGCGGCTAGGCGAGTATGTGGTGAAGGACTTCCTGCGCACCCGTCGCGCCTCCAAGCGATAGGGTGACAAAAGCATTTAAACGAGATCGCCACGCACGTCCCCTTCCCGCGGTAGCGTTCGGCAGTCACACCCTGATGAGCGGGCCGTACCGGCGGCAGGCGGAGCGAGGCCCGGCATAGCTTTTCTAGGAGGACTACGTGAGTTCTGTCAGCAACGCGGGCGGCCAGTCCAGCAGGCGGCCGATCGCGCTGGTGCTTGCGATCATCGGTGTCCTGGGCATCATCCTCGGCATCGTCTACGCGGCCGTGCCGGCAGGAGACCTGCCCGCCATCCTCGGCTCCACCACGCCGGCGAACGGCCATCACCCGATACGCATGGTCGTCGCGTTCGTGGTCGGTGTTGCCTGCCTGGTGATCGCGTACTTCGTCAACAAGAGCGGCAAGACCACCGCGGACGCCGGCGCGTCCGCGCCCGCGGCAACATCCCGCGACTGAGCTCCGCTCCAGCATTCCGGTGTGCGGTATGGACCGGAGCAACTCCCGGCCGTGCGGCCCGTCGGCCGGGACCGCCCGCTGGACGACACGATCGCCCGCCGGCCCCCTGACCTCTAAGATCGCCTCATGTCCTTCACCGACCGGCTGGTGCTCTGGCTCCATATCCTGTTCGTGATCTTCACCATCGGGCCGGTCACCATCGCGATCATGTCCAGCCTGCGGGCGATCCGGACCCGCAACATCGTCCTGCTCCGGTATCTGCTGGCGATGACGAGGATCTTCAGCATCGCGTCGCTCGGCGTCCTGATCTTCGGGATCATCCTGGCGCAGCAGCA
>Ga0114129_10010129_pt1 | contig 13438 bp, 7 predicted proteins | sample RhiMetdeltSRZDD1_FD_80071 | JGI IMG/M metagenome (GOLD analysis project Ga0114129, IMG submission 80071) | Populus rhizosphere microbial communities from Tennessee, USA - Rhizosphere MetaG P. deltoides SRZDD1 (version 2) (version 2) | ecosystem: Host-associated > Plants > Roots > Rhizosphere >...
GCTGACCAGCGATCTCGAGGTCAAACCATCCGGCACGAGCGAAACGGTGACGGTCGTCGCCACCGAAGAAGCAGCGCTTGATCCGACATCGGCAAGCATGGGCGCCAACGTAAATCCACGCGAAGTTCAATCGCTGCCGCTCAACGGCCGGCAGTTGTCGCAACTCTACTTGCAAGCGCCAGGCTCGCTTAACAGCGGCTCGGGCACCTTCGGTGACATTCGCTTCAGTGGCCGCGCGGTTGAACAGAACGCGATTCGCTACGACGGCGTTGAAGGCTCGGCAATCATTGACGCTGCGCCTGGCAACTTGAACGGTGAGATCGCCTCGCCCTTCCGTCTGCAAGCTTCGCTTGAAAACGTGCAGGAGTTCCGCGTCGATTCGAACAGCTATCCGGCGGAGTACGGAACCGGCACGGGCGGCCAAGTCAGCGTTGTCACCAAGTCCGGCGGCAATCATTTTCACGGCTCGCTGTTTGAATATCTGCGCAACGAGAAACTCGACTCGCGTAACTGGTTCGATCGCGATTTCAAATCGCCGCTGAGACTCAATCAATTCGGCGCAAGCGTCGGCGGACCGATTGTGAAGAACAAGCTCTTCTTCTTCGCCAGCTACGAAGGCTATCGATTGCGCTCCGGCATCAACATCGTCGAGGGCGTGCCGAAGATTTCGCGTTGCGCTTCAGCAGTCGCTGCCGTGCGTCCGCTGTGTGAAGGTGCTTTTCTAGCTCCTGGAGCGGTGCGCATCGTGACCAATCCCATCTCCAGCCCGGATTTCGACATTGGTCAGTTGCAAGCCAGCAACCCGGTCAACGAAAACTCCGGCGCGCTTCGACTCGATTACAGAGCAAATGAAAGGAACGCCTTCTACTTCCGGTTCTTCCGCGATCAGGGCGACAACGATCAGCCGCAAAACGTCACCGGCGCGCGCGCGATCTACAACTATGTGCCGCAGAACGGCGTCCTGGCCTGGCAATCGAGCATCGGCCAGGCCATGATCAATGAGTTCAAGCTGGGCTACAACTCGGCCTACACACGGGTTGCCGGGAGCGCGCCGACGATCAACGGCATAGATCTCTCGGCCGTAACAATAAACCTTTCCGGCAGCGTCGCGCTGGCGAACATTCCCGGCCAGGGGAATTCAGCAGGCCTCGCAATCCCCGGCGGGCTGTTCCGTCTCAATTCGGCGACTAACGGTCGCGGAGCGCCCTATACGCCGTACACCATTGGATTGATTGACACTTTTGGCTGGGTACGCGGAAGCCATTCGCTAAAATTCGGTGGGGAGATTCGTTTCGTGCGGATCTACACGGATCGGTTAGGCGGTACGACATATTCCTATTCCAACCTCACCAACTTCCTGGCGAACACGGCGTCGTCCGTGCAATACAACGGTGACGTCAGCGCGCCCAGCCCGTTCAACGACGGCGCGACTGGCAACCGCTTCGCGAAGCAGGAGTATTACATCGGGTTCATTCAGGATGAGTGGAAGATCAAACCGAATCTGACTCTCAACTATGGACTGCGGTATGAATACTACACACCGCTTCGTGAGGACAAGAACCGCCAGGTGGTCTTTGACATCGGCAAAGGGATCATCCTGCCATCGGACACGACCGTCTATGATTCTGTGAAAACCAATTTCGGGCCGCGGTTAGCTTTGACCTGGTCGCCGAATCCAAACGGTACCGGTCTGTTTGGCGGCGGCAGGACTCTCATTCGGGCAGGCTTCGGCATCAACTATGGGCCGGGTCAAACCGAAGACCAGATTCAGCCGATTGAGTCGGACCGGGTCAGCTCGACGCTGAGCAATGTAGCCAACGCCTTCCCGGTCAACATCGCGACCATCGTAGCTAACTTCAACGCCAACCCGAACAATCGCTCCTATCAACCGCGCGCCTATGACCGCGCCAACTACAGAGTGCCCGAGCGCATTTTTTCTTACTCAGGTTCCTTCCAGCAGGAACTGCCCTACAAGATGGTGCTCACTCTCGCCTACGTCGGCAGTCAAGGGCGCAATCTGTTCCTGCGCAGCGTTGCAAATCAGATCACGCAGGTGCGCACCAACGTGAACCCGGCCAACGCGGCCATAGTCATCCGCGAGTTCTCAATCGTGACCGAAAACGGGGCGGGCGTGAATCCGACGGTCCAGAACCCATATGCTGAAATTGACTACAAACGCAGCGGCGGGCACGACAGCTACAACGCGTTCCAGATGACATTGGCGCGCCGCTTCAATAGCGGCGTGACGCTCAACTCTCAATACACATTCGGACGGAGCTACGGCAACACCGCCGGCTCCAACGAGGCTTCAACGGCGGGCAACATCGCCCGCAAGACCGAGGACTTCGACTACGACGTCGGGTACAACAACTTCGATGTGCGCCACACTTTCAACCTCAGCGCAGTGTACACGCTGCCTTGGGGCAAGGGGCTCTCGGGCATCGGTAAGGCTCTCCTCGGAGGTTGGGACTTGGGCACGATCATGAATGTGCGCAGCGGCCTTCCGATACCGGTTCAGATCACTCGCCCGGACTTCCTCTACGTCGATGCTGCGGGCATCTACTACGGCGGGCCGGCGGCAGGCCGCACGGCGGTAATCAACACACCGGGCGGAGGCAACTCGCGCAACGTCCGCCGTCCCGATCTGATTCCAGGCATTAGTCCCTTCATCAACAAAGATCGCACGATCCTCAACCCGTCGGCGTTTTCGATTCCAAAGCCCGGAACCTTCGGCAACCTCGTACGCAACCAGATCCACGGGCCGAGGTTCGTTCAACAGGACCTGGTTCTCGGCAAAAAATTCGTCATCAGTGAATCGGCGAACCTCGAGTTCCGCGCCGAGGTCTTCAACATATTCAATGTGACGAACTTCGCCAACCCGCCGGCCCAACTGCCCAGCACCTTCACCACGGGCGACACGGTAACGCTACAGCCCGGGCGGCCCTTCACGGCGGCGCTGGCGGGCAGCGCGTTCGGCGTCGTCAACCGCACGGTCGAGCGCACGGTTGGGCTCGGAACTAACAGGCAAATTCAGTTTGCGCTGCGGGTCAACTTCTAACACAGCAAACCCCCAGGGCGCTCACGCCAACCCCGGGTCGTGAGCGCCTCAACTTTTTCACAATCGCAGGTACGGTGGAACAAGACAGGTGGCGTTACAAGCAAAACTACAATCGCCGGGTCGGCAGTCGGACCAGACTCAACCAGCGGATGTCTACGATGATGGTTACCTCCGCGTAGAGTTCGACAGCTACTATGTCTCCTGTGGCGGAAAGCGGGTTTCGCTTCCGCTCAAAGAGTTTCTTGTTTTCTCGCGTCTCGCGCGCAACGCCGACCGGGTCGTGCCTGCCGAGGAGATCTGGCGTTATGCTTGGGGCGACTCGCCATTCAACTCGCTGAGTCTTCGCGTACACATCCATCGTCTTCGACGGACCTTTCATCCATTCGGGATTCGCCTGGAGAGCATGGTGGGAGTCGGTTATTACATCACATCTGATAAGGATCTCTAGAGATGATGAACCTGTCGGGGCGTCCTCCTTGGGCGTCCCTTCCTCGGAATGGATGCGCTCGGGCGCCAAGAAGAGGCGCCCAGGGAGGGACGCCCCTAGAGGGTTCATCTCTACTGTGACTGACTACTAGAGAACAGGACGAAGAGAAGAGCGGTGAAGACGGTCAGAGAGACCGTTCACTATCGATGAATTGCTTGTATGATGAGAAGGCATATTGCGGCCATTAGCGCGGATAGCGGGATCGTCAATATCCACGCCCACACCACTCGGCCGGCGACGCCCCATCTCACCGCTGAAAGCCGTCGAGTAGCGCCGACCCCCACAATCGCTCCTGTTATCGTATGGGTTGTACTGACCGGGATGCCTCCGAATGTCGCCATGAACAAGGTCGTTGCCCCGGCCGTCTCCGCCGCGAACCCGCCCACCGGCTTGAGCTTTGTTATTCGCGATCCCATCGTGTGAACTATTCGCCAGCCGCCAGTCAGAGTTCCTATTCCCATAGCCGCGTGACATGCGAGTACGACCCAAAGCGGAATCGGCGGCAGCGCGCCGCCCGGACCTGACCCGAGAAGGTTTCCCGCAACCAGCACGGCGGTGATGATACCCATCGTCTTCTGCGCGTCGTTGCCGCCATGTCCCAGGCTGTAGAGTGCTGCTGACACGAGCTGCCCTTTTCGGAAGAAACTGTCTACACGATCCGGGCTCTGTCTTCGGAATATCCAAAGCAGCGCGACCATAACGCTGAAGCCCAGCACCATCCCAACCACCGGCGAGATAAAAATAAAAGAAATGGTTTTAACCCATCCCTCCGGCTTGAGCAGATGTTCGACGCCGCGATGGGCTGCAATGGCTGCGCCTGCGTAGCCGCCCACCAACGCGTGAGACGAGCTGGTAGGCAGCCCAAAATACCACGTGATGACATCCCAGATAATCGCGCCCAGCAACCCGCACAGTAGCACCCACAGTTGCCACTTCGGCTCGATGAGCTTGATTTCGATCATGTCACCGCCAATGGTTTTCGCTACCCTCGTGCCGAAGATCAAGAAGGCGACGAAGTTAAAAAATGCCGCCCAGACGACGGCGACTCCGGGTGTCAGCACTCGAGTAGAAACTACCGTCGCTATCGAGTTCGCCGCATCGTGCCATCCGTTGGCGATATCAAAGATCAGTGCTATCCCGATAATAAGAACAACAAACGCCATTGCTGTTGTCATCAGTAATCGTCCGTGTTCCTAGTTTGAAATCGTGCAGTTCAAAACGGCCGCGCAGCGAGCTAGCAACTTACCATAGACAAGATGAATCGCGGAAGCGATGCCGGAAAGAAGTAGTGGGGTCATTACGCGATGGCTTATTGTTTTCCCAAAACAGTCGTGCTATGCTTCGGGCGCTCACAGCAATACATACATAGCCTTCTGCAAACACGGTCGTGCGCCAGCACGAGTCCTCACATTAAGCAACATCTGACGCGCGGCTACGCCCTTTGAACTGTCACTTATACGGTGAGCGGGTTCTCCGTTGTGAACAAAAGATCTTCGTTCGGAGCCCCGCTTCTGAAAATTGAGCGCGGCTTCGTTCCGTTGTCGCGTTGTGCAGTGTCCGCTTACTAACTCTCTAGAGGAGGATGAAGAAATGGATAGGCGCATACCGCAACTCGCACAAACAATGAATCGGCTCAAGGACCCGAGTACAACTCTGTCTTCGAGCCGCTTGAGCTGGAAGCGCATAGCCCTGTTCTTTAGCTTGTTGATCTGCCTGGGCACATCAATAAGTGTCTTCGCGCAATCCGACAACGCTCAGATCTCAGGATTTGTAAAAGACTCCGCCGGAGCTGTCATTCCCGGGGCCAGGGTCGTCGTGAAGAGTCAGACCAAGAGTGTTGAACGAACAGCGGTGACGAATGATCAAGGCTACTACGTCATTTCAAACCTGCCGCCCGACACATACTCGGTAACGGTGGAACAAACCGGCTTCAAGCGTTTCACGCTGTCAGGTAAAAAGGTCGATCCCAATATCGCCACTACCGTAGACGCCTCTCTCGAGGTCGGCCAGGTCAGTGAAGCGGTTACGATCGTTGCACAGTCAGCGACCGTGCAAACAGAGACAGCCACGGTAGGCAAGCTGGTTGAGGGCAAACAGATTCAGATGGCAATGCTGAACGGGCGTAACCCCCTATTTCTGGCGCTGCTCAAACCCGGCGTCAGCGGTGGGACCCTGGGCGGCTTCAGCTTCGGCTTGACTACCGGCGGCTTAAACATCAACGGTTCTCGAACTCAGGATAATCTGATTACGTTCGACGGCGCGGTAGCTGTCCGTACGCGATCAAACGGCACAAGCATCGGTGTCGCGGACGTCGACGCTACACAGGAGGTTCAGATTCTGACAGCTACTTACGGGGCTGAATTCGGGCGTTCAAATGGCGGCCAGATTCGCATAGTAACCAAGAGCGGCAGCCGCGAGCTTCACGGCACGTTCTACGAGTTCATGAGAAACTCAGCGTTTGATGCGAATACCTGGACTCGCAACCGAACCGGGACTGCGGCCCGGCCGTGCGAACAGTTTCCCAAGGACACCGCCTGCACGCCTGAGCCGTTCCGCTACAATCAGTTTGGTTATAGTCTCAGCGGCCCAGTCGTACTCCCATTTACAAATTTCAATAAAGGTCGCGATAAACTCTTCTGGCTGTGGGGCCAGGAATGGGTCAGACGTCGTCGCGGGGTAACCAGGACACTCACGGTTCCGACGCTTAAAATGCGCAACGGAGATTTCAGCGAGTTGCTCACTACTAACAGGTTTACTCCTGGTGTAGCGATCATAGATCCACAAACCGGTCAGCCGTTTTCCGGAAACATCATTCCACAGAATCGATTGAGCCCAAGTGGCATTGGTCTGCTTAGGGCCTTCCCAGTGCCGAACTTCGACGGTCCCGGTTCGCAAAACTGGTTCGCGGAGCGCGGCGAACGGCAAAACCAGCGCAAGGATACTATCTCCATAGACTTCTACCCGACCGAAAAACACTCGATACGGTGGCGGGCACAGCTCTATCACTTTCTCGAGTTTGCTCCGTTCCCCTTCGATAGTGAGCCCGGTCTCGCACCCCGGATTTTTGATCGACCCAATCAGACGACTTCGCTTAACTGGGTGTGGTCTATCTCTCCGCACTGGGTCAATGAAGTGCTGGTTGCCGGGAGTCGTGATCAGGTGTTCATCAGCGTTGGAGAGACCGATCTGTTCAAACGAAGCCTGTATGGAATCACCTATCCCTACATTTTTCCGGACCGGAAAGAGATTCCTGACAAAGTCCCGACGGTTGACGGACTCTCTCCCTTCAATCGTATAGACGGCGGCCCGTACCCGAGTCAGTCAACAGGTCCGATCTACCAGATATCGGACAACATCACGCACATTCGGGGCAGCCACACGCTCAAGGCTGGGATATATTTCGAGAGAGCCGGCGAGAACGACTTCGATCAGATTAACGTGGCGGGCACGCCTGGAGGCACCAACAACCAAAACGGTCGCTTCGTTTTCGTTAACACGACGGAGAGTGGGAGTGGAAAATTGTTGAGGCCTGCTATCGCAAACGCGGCGCTCGGATTGTTCGAAACTTACGCGGAGCTAGGAGCCCGCTCGTTCACCCCGTACCGCGGTCACATGCTGGAGTGGTTCGTTCAGGATTCCTGGAAGGCGACACCGAAGCTGAGACTAGAATTCGGTCTCAGACACAGCATAATTCAGCCTTACTACAGCCTGTGGCGGAATATGACCGTCTTTGATGCGAGGTTCTATGATCCTTCAATTGCCGTCAAACAGGACCCGGCGAGCGGATTCATCACCAGCGGAAACCTACGCGCCCGTTACAATGGTCTGGTGATCCCAGGCGACGGCTTCACCGACGCTGCCAAAGGTCGAGTGCCGATTGCCGACACTGGAGAATTCAACTTTCTGTTCCGCGACGTTGCTAAGCAGTACTCCAGGATTCACAAGGGGAATCTCCAGCCACGGATTGGTATAGCCTACGGGATTAACGACAAGACGGTCGTTCGCTTTGGAGCAGGCCGGTTTTTCACTCGCCTGGGTGTAAGCGATTCGGTCTTTCTCGGTGGCAACCCGCCCTTGCAGCCATCGGCCGCGATTACTCGTGGGGTTGTTGATAATCCTGGTGGTACGTCGGGCAATGTCTTTCCTCTGGTCATTACGAGCCAAGATCAGGTCTTCAAGAATCCAGAGGCGTGGCACTGGAGCGCGACGTTCGAGCGAGAGGTCGGATTCGATACAGTTGTCGAGGTTGGCTATGTGGGACGACGAAGTTTACACGGACAACGGGAGCGCAATATCAACCAGCTTCCCATTGGCACCTGCCCGAACAATGTTTGCGCGCTGATCAATCCTTCCGATCCAAAAGGAGGTCGCTTCAATCCGGATTTTCTGCGGCCTTTCAAAGGCTTCGGCGTCATTCGTGTTACCAACAACGACGCGAACGCTATCTACCACGGTCTTCAGATAGGCGCTACGCGCCGGTTCACCAAGGGGTTGAGCTACGGATTCGCCTATACATATTCCAAGTCAACGGATGACGGGTCGGCTCAGCGCGATGTAATCCCAAACGCGTTCGATGCACATCCACTGTGGGGACCTTCGACGTTTGACCGTCGCCACGTAATGGTTATCGCCGGCATCTATGAGTTGCCCTTCTTGAGGAATCACTCCAGTTTGGCGGGGAGGCTTCTGGGTGGCTGGACCCTTTCCGCCATCTCGCAGTTCCAGACCGGCGCGCCGCTTTCGATCACCACTGGAGACGACTTTGCCGGCGTTGGACCCGGAAGCGGAGCGCAGTTCTGGATCATCAATGGTAATCCTAAGCTATCAAGGGACAAGCGGAAGTTCTCCAACAGCAATACGGATCAGAACTACTGGTTCGCGACGAAGAACCCGGACGGCACGCCGATCTTTACGGCCCCCCCTGCCGGTACGTTCAACACGGCGAGGGTGCGCAGCCTCCTGTATGGCCCTGGCTTTCAGAACCATAATTTGGGTCTCTTCAAGGATTTTCACGTGACGGAGACACAGAAAGTCACGTTCCGGTTCGAGGCTTTCAACTGGCCTAATCATCCGAATTGGAACAACCCGAATACTGATCCCCGCAGTACCAGTTTCGGCAGAGTGACGACCAAGACGAGCGAACGCAATCTGCAGTTTGCTCTGCGCTACTCGTTCTAACGCAGTCGGCCAACCTTGCCGAAAGTTGCCACGCGACTTTCGGCAAGGTCTCGACCACTAAGCGCGAACCGCGAAGCCGTGTTATCGAGCACCAGACCCGGAAGAGTTCATCTGGAAGAGTTCATCTGTTGGACAAGACGTCTCTGGCCTTTCAATCTTGAAGGCTCAGATTTCCTCTGCTATATTTTGAGCGAAATGAACGTCCGTTGGCTCACAACCGGAGCCGCCTTCTTGCTGCTGGCCGTTGCGAACTGCCCGGTCAACATAATTACACAACAGGGTTGCGTACAAGCTGCAGTGAGTCCGGCTCTGCTGCGGTTCGGTCAGGTTAATGCGCTTTCGGATTTTGACGACGACGGGTTAATAGACGAAGCCACGATTGACGGCTCGAGCTTCCACAAGAGCGTCAGAATCCTGCTAAGCGGCAGTCGCAACCCAACGTTTCTCCATTTGTACAACAGAGCAGTAAACCTCGGTTCGCTGTTCGCTCGAGACATTGACAACGACGGCGCGACAGATTTGATATGGACTGACCTTCTCCGCGCGAGCAACGTTATCGTTTGGCTCGGTGACGGCGGCGGCCAGTTCGAACGAGGCAGTGCGTGCGAATTGGGCCGGGGTTTCACACTCGGAGAAACGAACGTCGCCGCTCCTGCCGAATCGAATCCGGAACCCGAGCTTAACTGCGAAAACCATCCACTGTCAGACTACGCGTTTTCTCACGGATGCAGCCATCGCATCACGGTCACGCTTCCGCGCCAGAATATCAGCCTATGCGCCAATTCATCCGGCGCGCTGCGTCAGCCCACCGATAGAGGCCCGCCTCTGCCGCTCTCTTAGTTCCATCTCTCCACCGAATCACAGCAAATCAGAGTTGTGAGGACGTTACTAGTCGAGGTTCTGGAAAGTGGGGAGGGATTCTCCTCGCCCGGATCGACGCGGGCCTGGCGCCTGAATCCTTGTGGATCAGGGGAGAGGTCACGGGGTCCATCGTCACGCCCCGTTCGATCCGGGCAAGGAGGGTCCTTACCTCATCGAAGGTGTTTTCGTGCTCGCTCCGCGCGAAGTCGTCTCGTTCCTTTGAATACTTTGGGGGAGAACGGAAGCCTTCCTAAGGTCGGGCGAACACGTCGCGCTCCTCGCCAAGCTCGCGCGCGGCTGGAGTAATGATGGTCTTGCTGTTGATGTAGATCTTCTCGCGTGAGGCGATCGCGCGTTTCACATCTTCCTCGCACACGAAGTCGTAAACTCTGCCGTTGCTTGCACCATTTGTGGAAGCAGCGGGCTGTGTCGCAGGCTGTTGCGCTTGACTCGACGGCGCCGCTACCGCAGGTGGAGGCGGAGGCGGAGACGTTTGTTGCGCCGGCTGCTGAACATGGCGTTCGGCTAGAAAGCGATCCACCAGAGCAGCAATCTCCGATCGATCGACCATTGCGGCCGCTCGCGCTGCCGGGCGGACGGTCGCGGCCGCCTGATTGATCGGACGCGTCTCGAATGCAATGCGCTTGATGTCTACCAGGTGGCGCGGCGAGATATTGTCCGATGTAACGTTGCCGCCCCATGAGCCGCACCCGAGAGTCATCGACGGCTCAAGATCGGTGGTGAATCCGATAGCCCCGTGCGTCGAAGGGCTATTGACCACTACTCGAGACGCGGGCATTCGAATACCGTATTCGCGGGCGGCATCGCGGCTCTGGGTGTGTATCGAAGCTGTGTGACCCATCCCGCCGTATCTCAGGATCTGCGCGCAACGCTCGCATCCTTCTTCAAGCGTGTCGACGACATAGTAAGCAAGAATTGGCGAGAGCTTTTCCATCGATAGCGGATGATCGCGTCCAACGCCGGAAAGCTCGCAGATCATCGCGCGAGTTCCTTCGGGTATTGCGATGCCCGCCATCTCGGCTATGACCTTTGCGCTTTTTCCTACAATCTTGGGATTCAGCGTGTTGGTCGAGGTTGCCACGACGCGCGTCAAGGCTTCCTGCTGTTCGTTGCTGAGGAAGTAGGCGCCTTCTGCCGCGAGCCGCTCGCGCGCTTGCGAATCAACCGCTCGCTCAACAACTATTGCCTGCTCTGATGAGCAAATCGTGCCGTTGTCGAACAACTTTCCCGTGAGTATGTCGCGCACAGCTTTCGTGACGTTGGCTGAGCGCTCGATCATTGCGGGCACGTTGCCCGGCCCAACGCCGAAGGCAGGTTTACCCGAAGAATAAGCCGCGCGCACGAGCCCGATTCCGCCGGTTGCCAGGATCAACGCGGTGCGCTTGTGCTTCATCAACTCTTGAGTGCCCTCGATAGTCGCCACGGTCATGCATCCGATTGCCCCAGCGGGCAAGTCCGCGGCCTCGCCGGCCTCGCGCATCACGCGGGCAGTTTCGTTGATGCAGTTTGCAGCCGATGGATGCGGGCTAAGAACAACGGCGTCGCGGGCTTTGACGGCGATCAGGATTTTGAAGATGGCAGTTGAAGTCGGATTCGTCGAAGGAATGATGGCGGCAACCACGCCTCGAGGTGACGCGACCTCGATGATGCTCTCGGTCTGACGAATAACGCCAACCGTGCGCATTGGCTTGATGAAGTTGTAAACCTGCTCGGCCGAGAATCGATTCTTTGTTGCCTTGTCGGCCGCTGAACCGTAGCCGGTTTCAAGGTGGGCAAGCTCGCCGAGCCGGTATGCATCGTCGAGGGCCGCGCGTGCCATCGCGCCGACTATCTCGTCAACCTTCTCTTGCGGGAACGTAGCAAGAATCTTCTGCGCTTCGTACGCACGCTCGACCAGCTCTCTAGCTTGTTCGACTGATTGAAGGTCTTTTTCGCCAGTCATCACTGGGCTCAGTCCGTGGTCCGTAGTCAGTAGTCAGTAGTCAGTGGTCCGCAGTCCGTAACACGCAGTCACCTGTTCGCGATCCGACGCTCCTGACTACTGACTACGGACTACTGACTAATGTCTATTACTTCACCCGCTCTTTGGAAGCGGGAGAAGACAGCGACCGTTTGCCGTCCTCTTGAGTTCCGGCTGTCAACTGGCCGCGACCTCCCCCTGCAAGCTGTGCACTCGGAGTCACTATTCCACTCGATTCCAGGACCTGCTCAAGTTCCTTATGCGGACGCGGTATCACGTGTACGCTCACCAACTCGCCAACGCGACGGGCGGCCGCAGCTCCCGCATCGGTTGCAGCCTTGACGGCGCCGACGTCGCCGCGGACCAACACCGTAACGTAGCCGGCGCCGATATACTCGCGCCCAACCAGCACAACGTTGGCGGCCTTGACCATTGCGTCGGCGGCCTCGACCGCTCCCACGAATCCCTTGGTCTCGATCAGTCCGAGCGCTTCCATATTCATTGATGAGAATCCTCCAAGAAAGGCGATCTAAAATGAGCTTGAACGCGAGCTTTGGCGAGAGTGCTCACGGAGAAACTGAAACTAGCAAAACGGGCACACCGCGTCAAGCAATCCGGGTCTTTGCGGATCTTGGCGTCTTTGCGCGACCCTGACCTAAAGTTGTCCGAGGACTTGGACTCAGGTTTTGCGCAAAGACGCCAAGATCCGCAAAGACGCAACGGATTAACGCTCACAGCGCGATTGCTTGACACCCTTCAAGTGCTTGTCTTAAGATGACGCTCTAGAATTCCTCTACAACTAGCGGCAGGAGCAGCGAGGTCGCTCCGCTTAATATGCCGACACTGGGCGAAGAACTGAGGCAACGGCGAGAACAGCGCGGTGTCACGCTTGCTGAAATATCGGAAGCGACACGAATCGGTACGCGCTTTCTCAAAGCCATCGAGACCGACAACTTTTCCATCCTTCCAGGCGGAATCTTCACGCGATCCTTCATTCGAGCATTTGCAAAACACGTCGGCATGAACGAAGAAGAGGCGATCGGGTTGTACCTTCAACAGGTCGCGGGCCCGACGGCCGAACAACAGGAAGAGGCGAATGAACCTCCGGCCTTACAGGCCCCGCCGATCGAGAACATCGCAAAAAAGCGGCCCGCTCCGGCAGCCGCGGTCACGAAGCAGCCAGCTCACCCGCCTCAGCCGGCAAGGCGTTTTGAGCCGGTCGCGTTTCGCCAATCCACCGCGCGAACCAACTGGCCCACGATCGTAATCGGCGCAGGCATTCTGATTTTCGTTGTGCTCATCGTGTTCGCGCTGGTTAAGCAATTGAATCAAGGCGGCGAAAGCGGATCGCAGGCAACAACGGCCACACAAAGGAACGCGCCCTCGAAGCCCGAAGCTCAACCGGGACAACCGAGTACGCCTGCACCCGCCGCGCCTGCGGACCAGCCCTCAACGCGCGCTGCTGACGTACCGCCCGGCCAACCACTGACCGTGAAGCTCGAAGCCGCGACGGGAGACGTTTGGATCAAGTATCAAGTTGATGACTCAAAGCCGACTACTTTGGTGTTAAGGCAGGGTCAGTCACAGGATCTCCCCCCGGCTCAGAGTCAGGTCACGCTCAACTACGGCAACCGCCTGACGCTCAAGCTGAAGATCAACAACCGCGACGCCAACTTCCCTCCCGATACGCCAAAGTTCGCATCTCAGGTTGTCATCTCTCGTGACAATTTCCAAACGTACTTTCAGTAGACATTTGGAGACACGTATGCTGAATGTCAGGTCGATCGCCTAGAATGCTTGCGGTAAGCAAGCTAATCCAGGAGGAGCGACGATGACAACTCAGTTTCAAGACTCGGCGTTTATACCTCGCGAC
>Ga0114129_10010131_pt1 | contig 13436 bp, 10 predicted proteins | sample RhiMetdeltSRZDD1_FD_80071 | JGI IMG/M metagenome (GOLD analysis project Ga0114129, IMG submission 80071) | Populus rhizosphere microbial communities from Tennessee, USA - Rhizosphere MetaG P. deltoides SRZDD1 (version 2) (version 2) | ecosystem: Host-associated > Plants > Roots > Rhizosphere >...
GAAGCTCTTGTGGGACGCTCTCGGCTCGGAGTTCGGCTCGCGTCATCTCCAGTACGAAATGTTCTACGCGGGCGAGCCCGCAGCTATCCAGGGGCGCGAGTTCCGCAGCTTCGATTGGGCGGCCGCCGAAGCCTTGGTCGATCGTTGCCTCGCGAGCTACGACGTCACAACCCGGTAGCTCGGCGCAGCGTGAAATGGATAGAACGAAATACCGTGATCGTGTTCGTCAGCGCGTCGTCGCGCATTTAGTTAGATGCGCGGCGACGGTTCTACGAGAAACTGTACCGCATATCATCCGCGAGTCTGACGACGGATTTCTGCTTCGATCTCGAGCACGGCGTCGGGACAATCCTTGAAGGCGACCATCAAGAGCTCCTGGCAGTCCGTGTCACTGCACTCTATTTCGTAAAGACCACCCGGTGGGTCGCCAGGCCTGTTGATAACGGGCGCGCCGGCGAGAACATCGTGCACGAGAGACCCGGGTTGGGTACTGTCAAGCAAGCAGGCGCGAGACTCGGTTTTTAAACGAATCGTCATTACTCCACTCTTTAAAGATCAGACAGATCAAACCGGCATTGGCCGGAATGCCCGCTTAAACGATCGGTCCTATGAATTCGATCGCGCTACGCTTTATAAAGTATCAGACCTCCTAAAGTCATCGATCGATAATAAAAAAATAAGACGAACATAACCTCAATACAAGGTTGCGTTTCACGTCGTACGTTCGCGGCTGCACCCTGACTTGCCGCTGGAGCTCTGAGAGTTTCTAGTTGTCAGCTCTTCAGCCGATAACCGGTCCGGAAAATCCATCCCACTACCACCAGGCAGACTACAAAAAAGCCCAGCGTCATTGCCAGGCTCACTCCCACGCCCACGTCGGAGGATTCGTAGAAGCTCCAGCGGAAACCGCTGATAAGATAAACGACCGGGTTGAACAGCGTGACCGTGCGCCACGCCGGCGGCAGCATGTCGATCGAATAGAACGCCCCGCCCAGAAACGTCAGCGGCGTCACGATCAGCATGGGAATAAACTGCAACTGCTCGAACCCGTTTGCCCAGATGCCGATGATGAAGCCGAACAGGCTGAAAGTCGTCGCCGTTAGGACCAAGAAGGCGATCATCCAGACCGGGTGCAGAATGTTGATCGGCACAAACAGGGATGCCGTGGCCAGGATGATCAGGCCCAGGACTATCGACTTGGTCGCCGCTGCCCCGACGTAGGCGAGGATGATCTCCAGATAAGACACCGGCGCGGACAGCAGCTCGTATATCGTGCCGGTGAACTTTGGGAAATAGATGCCGAACGAGGCGTTAGAGATGCTTTCGGTAAACAGCGAGAGCATGATCAACCCCGGCACGATGAAAGCGCCGTAGGCCACGCCATTCACCTCACTCATGCGCGAGCCGATCGCGGCGCCGAAGACGACGAAATAGAGCGATGTGGTGATCACGGGCGCTACCACGCTCTGGAACAGCGTGCGCAGGGCCCGCGCCATCTCGAACTTGTAGATGGCCCACACGCCGTGCCTGTTGAATGCCAATGGGTTCGCTGCCGAGCTCATTTGCGGTCGCTCACCAGGCTGACGAAGATGTCCTCGAGCGAACTCTGTTGAGTGTTCAGGTCCTTGAACCCAATCCCCAGGTGGCTCAACCGTTCGAGCAGTGTCGGAATGCCCGTGCGTTCGTCGTTGGCGTGAAAGGTGTATTCCAGCTCGTGCCCGTCGGCCTTGAGTGCCAGACGCCAGTCGCTCAGCTCAAGAGGAATCGCGGCCAGCGGTTCCAGCAGATTGAGCGTAAGCTGTTTCTTGCCGAGCTTTTTCATCAGCTCGATTTTCTCCTCCACCACGATCAGCTCGCCTTTGTTGATCACCCCGATCCGGTCGGCCATCTCCTCCGCCTCGTCGATGTAGTGGGTGGTCAGGATGATGGTCACGCCGCTTTCGCGCAGGCGGCGCACCAGCGCCCACATGTCGCGGCGCAACTCGACGTCGACGCCCGCCGTCGGCTCGTCCAGGAAGAGAATCTCCGGCTCGTGCGACAGGGCCTTGGCGATCAGCACGCGCCGCTTCATGCCGCCCGATAGCGTCATGATCTTGTCTTTGCGCTTTTCCCACAAAGACAGGTCGCGCAGCACCTTCTCGATGTAAGCCAGGTTCGGCGCACGCCCGAACAAGCCACGGCTGAAGCTCACCGTTGACCACACCGACTCGAACGCGTCGGTGGTCAGCTCCTGCGGCACCAGACCGATTTTCGACCGCGCCGCGCGGTAGTCGCGCGCGATGTCGTGGCCGTCTGCGAGCACGACGCCCTCGGTCGGCGTGACGATTCCGCAGACGATGCTGATCAACGTCGTTTTGCCGGCGCCGTTGGGACCGAGCAGCGCAAAAATTTCACCCTTGCGGATCTCGAGGTCGACCCGCTTCAGCGCCTGATGGCCAGAGGCGTAGGTCTTGGTCAACTTCGAGATCGAGATGATCGGTGGCATGGGTTACCTAACGGAATCGCATAGCGAGTCGCGCGCCGGACGCGCCCTGACTCTGGAAATTGTCGAGCTTCATAGGACATAGCGCATAGAGAGCGCAGGTCGGGCATATTTCACTCTGTGAAAGAAACCCGCCCAAATCAACTCCATCCGTGAAAACTTAAAAAAATTGCCGATCTCAGTTGGTGGCCTCTTTGCGACAACGTGAGACCTGATAAGATGAATTCCGTACTCGTCAGAGTAACGTTACAGACAGAGGAAAGTGTCCATGCTGCCGCGAAACAGGTTTATCGTTATTCTTACGTTGGGCGCTTGTGCTGGAGTCAGTTTGATCGCGACTCTGGGTTGGGCTGATCTGCAAAAATATGTCGATAAGCCTGAGGCTGCGTTCGAGTGGAAACTGAAAACCAAACTCGACGGCGAGCAGTCCGGAGACCGGATTTACGATCTCCAGTTCGTGTCACAGATTTGGCAGGAGAACAAATGGCAGCACCAATTGCAAGTTTATCGGCCGCAAAGTGTCGCGCCAAACTCGACGATTTTTCTATGGGTCACAGGGGGCTCCGCGAGACCCGAATACGTTGCGATGGGCATGGAGCTGGCCCGAAAGATCAGAGCTCCGGTCGCTTTTCTCTATCACGTTCCGAATCAGCCGTTACTCGAGGGTAACCTGCGCGAAGACGACCTGATCGCCGAGACATTTGTCCGTTATCTCAAAACTAAGGATGAAAACTGGCCGCTGCTCTTTCCAATGGTGAAGAGCGTAATCAAGGCCATGGACGTTCTGCAGGCGTTCGGCAAGAAAGAATGGAGCGAACCGATCGATAAGTTCATCGTCGCGGGCGCGTCGAAGCGCGGTTGGACAACGTGGCTCACTGCTGCTGTTGACCAGCGGATCAAAGCCATTGCCCCGGTGGTCATCGATACGCTCAACATGCGTGCGCAGATGCCGCGGCAGCTCCAAGCGTTTGGCGATTATAGCTCCCGGCTTACGCCCTACAGCAGCCGGGGACTGCTACCTATACCGGAAACACCCGAAGGTGAGCGCCTCTTGAGCATGGTCGATCCCTGGGCGTACCGCGACAGGTTGACTATGCCTAAGTTGATCGTCAATGGAACCAATGATTTTTACTGGGCCACGGACGCTCTCAATCTTTATTGGGACGGAATCCCGGCCGACAAATGGGTGCTTTATGTTCCCAACGCCGGCCATAACCTGAGACGGCAAGACCGGCCTCAACCGGATCAGTTGAACGACCTTATCAACGGCCTTGCCGCTTTCTCACGCCATCAAATCACTGGCACATCCATGCCGAAGTTGAGCTGGAAACACGAAACCGTGAACGGCAAGCTGCGCCTCACCATCGCTGCGACGCCCGCGCCTACAGGCGCGAGGCTTTGGATTGCGCAGACACCGACGAGGGATTTCCGCACTGCTGGATGGAGCGAGCATAAAGTGAGCCTGTCGGACGGGAAAATGGTCGGTGAGATGCCGCCACCGGAGAAAGGCCACCTTGCGTTTTTCGGCGAGCTGGATTACGAGATCGACGGCTTGCGTTACCACCTCTCTACTCAGGTGCGGATGACGGAGGCATTAGGCAACAGGCCATAGGAATAGTAGGAAAACAAGTTTCAGAGTATTTAGCGCACGAGCGGAACGGTCGGTGGTTCAAGACGTCAATCCGATTCGGAGATCTTAGCGGGGAGGCACGGAGCGCGCGGAGTTCGTGCGAGCTTGCTCCCCGGGGCTTAGGTTTAGCTATTTTAGAAGCGTCTTTTCAAATAAAACCGACAGTTTTTTGTAATTCCGACCGGTTTCCAGAGGGTTCGGCATAAAGAATTTCAGTCCCTGGTGCAGTTCATGGTCTTCCGTCTGGACGTCTGTTCGGGCCGGAAGACGCCCGCTGCTTGCCAGCAGGTTTTGGCCGTCTTTCGACAACAAGAAGTCCAGATAGAGCATAGCGGCATGAGGGTGGGGAGCGTTGGCGGCGAGCAATAGCAAGCTCGGTCGTAGAAGAACGGGCGAAATCCGAATCGGTTCGATGGGCGCGCCGGCCTTCTTGAGATCGAGAATGAGATTGGCATTGGAGACCATCGTGATCGGGAATTCGCCGGCTGCCAGGAGTTGCAGCTGGAGAGAGCGACCTCTGAGAAATTTGACATCCTGTTTGGTCAGTCTTTCAAAGTATCTCATGGCCTTCTGCTGCCCCATATGCTTGAGCAAAAATCCCATCCACTCGAAAGCTTCCGTGTCCAGGGACAGCTTGCCCTTCCATTTGGGGTCCAAAAAATCTTCCCAGCTTCTTGGGACTTCGTCCGCTTTAACGAGTTTTCTGTTGTAGGCGGCGAAGAGCAACGTCGCATGCTGGACTGTCCACAAACCTTCTTTGTCGGCGAATCCTTCCCGGAGGCTTTCTCGCATGGGAGAAAAATATTTTGCCATCAATCCGCGATCGACAAGGCTTACGATACCCAGCTCGCCCGTTCCAATGACATCCACGGCGTGGAGTCCCGCCTTAGCTTCGGTCTCGGCTCTTTGAATGATCTTGCTGCCGCCGATGCGCGCCAGGTTTACCGTGATGAAAGGATATTTTTTTTCGAAGAGTTTGACCAAGGGCCCGCTCATCTGATGATTGACCGAAGTGTAGTCCGCCACTTCGCTCTCTCGCTTGGCCCCGGCGACAAGGAATTCCTCGCGCGCGCGACCCGAGAGGGATTGCGTTTTCATCAAAAGAGCTTCATTGGCGGCGCCGGCGATGTTTGGAGCCAGCAAAAAGAATGCAAAGAGGCAGTGATGCCAGGTTTTCATCGCCGGCTGATATAAGATCGGCAAAATGAAATGAGCGAATGTCATCGTCGAAGCACGATATCTTTGAACAGTTTGTCCGCGGTCGCGCGCAAACGCTGGGCATCTTCCGGGATCAGCATCTCGATGGGCGTCGCTCCACTTGCCAGTTGATTGAGAGTCTCGAACCTAGGTTTTACGCCGCTACGAGCCGGTATCCGTCCCTGGTCCGCAACCACTTCGGCGCCTTCGGCGCTCAAAACGAAATCCAAGAAGAGCACGGCAGCGTACGGGCGGGAAGCAGTAGTCGGAATGGCCCACGACTGGGCGGAGGCAACGGTGGTGGGATTGGGATAAACAATGTTGATCGGACATCCCGTGCGTTGCATCTGCGCCGCCGTGTACAAGTAGAGCTCGATCCCGACCTTGTATTCTCCGGCGCACAGGAGCTGGTTCTGGAGTGTATGACCCCGGGTGACTGTCACCCCGTTTCGTGTCAGTCCGTCGAGATATTTCCGCGTTTTTTCCTCGCCCCAGGCTTTCAGCCATCCAATTAGAGCCCGCGACGGTTCCGTGTCGATTGTCAGTGATCCTTTCCAGAACGGACTGAGAAGATCGGGATAATCTTTCGGCGCCGCGCGCGGGCTCACCAGCTTGGAATTGTAACCGATCACGGCGTGGATCAGGTTGGTCGGCGTAAAATATCCCTCGGCGTCCTTGAACACATCGGCGTAGGCTTTCCGTTCCGGAGACAGATAGCGCGCGAGAAGGCCAGCGCCTTTGATCTCGTTGACGACGTCGAATGCCAGCCCTACCAGATCGGCTTGCAACTTTCCGGCACGGGACTCGGTGAGCACGCGCGTCCCGACGCGATCCCCGCCCGCGCGCCAGTATTCCGCTTTAACAAAAGGATAACGCTTTGCAAACGTTGCTTCATATCTTTGCAGCAGGGTGACGTTTTCGCTCGAATAGACCAAGATGCCGCCTTCTTTCTTGGCGCCTTCGATCAGCTTTTTTTCGCGTTCCACGGGACTCAACCGGTTCAGCTCGTTGAGGGGAGTTTGCGAATTGCTTGCAGCGGGGCTCGGTTGCAACACGAGCCAGACAATGAGTAGGAACCAGCGATAGCCGAACACCCTGCGAGAATTTGTCGGCGTGGAAGTCATCTGGGACCGGTATCGCAGGTGATCGCAGATTGTCAACCGTGCTGCTTCGGGTCGTTTTGGCAGAGATCCTTCACTTCGTTCGGACGACAATGGTCGTTTTCAAACTCAGCTGCTCGTGTGCTATAAAAATCGTTTCGGCGCGGCAAGGATGCGTCGTCATTGCAAATGGATTACACGATCGGCGTCGATATCGGCGGGACATTTACCGACTGCGTGGTTCTCGACGAGCAAGGCTTTCTCGCCGTCGGCAAGGCCCTGTCGACGCCGCGGGATTTTTCCGTCGGCGCCCTGGACGCGGTCCGCGACGCCGCACAAAACCTGGGGTGGAAGAGCGAAGACGAGTTGATCAGGAGCGCCAGATTTTTCTTTCACGCGTGCACGATCGGCGACAACACACTGATCACGCGCTCGGGCGCCAAGACCGGACTCATTACCACCCGGGGCTTCGGCGATGCCATTCTGATGATGCGTGGCATGACGGCCGAAGGCCTCACCGAAGAGGAAGCGGCTCACACGTCCGCGCTGGTCAAACCCGAGCCCATCGTGCCCAGAACTCTCATCGAAGAACTGACCGAGAGAATCGACTACAAAGGAAGTGTTTTGATTCCAGTGAAGACAGACGACATCGAGCAGGCGCTCGAAGCCCTGTCGAGCAAAGGCGTGGAGTCCGCGGCCGTATGCCTTCTCTGGTCGATCGCCAACGGCAGTCACGAAAAGAAGGTCGCCGAACAGCTTAAACAGAAATACCCGACCCTGTACGTGAGCTTGTCCAGCGAGGTCGCTCCTTTCCTGGGCGAATACGAGCGCACCGCCACGACCGTGTTCAACGCCTACATCGGCCCGCGCATCTCGGCTTATCTAAATAACCTCGAGCGGGTGCTGCGCGCAAAAAATCTTCGCGACGAGCTATTGATTATGCAGGCATACGGCGGGGTACTGAACGTGAGTGCGACCTGCGCCAACGCCGTCGGCACGATCGAATCCGGGCCGGCCGCCGGCGTCGTCGGCAGCCAATACCTCGGCGGGCTGATCGGCGAAGAAAACGTCCTGGCGACGGATATGGGCGGAACGACGTTCAAAGTCAGCGTCATTCATGACGGAAAAATCGAGAAGGACTATAATCCGGTCATCCAGCGCCACAGGATTTTATCGACCAAGATCTGGGTCGAGTCGATCGGAGCGGGAGGAGGCAGTATCGCCTGGATCGACCCGGAAACCGGGATCCTCAAGGTCGGCCCTCAGGGCGCGGGGGCCAGCCCGGGGCCGGTGTGCTACCAGGGGGGCGGCAGCGAGCCCACGGTTTCTGACGCCGATCTCGTCCTGGGCTATCTGAATGAAAATTATTTTCTCGGCGGCAAGATCCGCCTCAACAAAGAAGCCGCGGAGCACGCCGTCTCTGAAAAGATCGCGGCCCCCCTGGGCATGAGCACCATCGAAGCGGCGGGCGGAATTTATCGGATCGCCAACGCGCACATGAGCGATCTCATTCGCAAGGCGACCGTCGAGCGCGGGCATGATCCACGAAAGTTCGTACTGTTCGCTTTTGGCGGCGCCGGGCCGGTGCACGCCGCCAGGTACACTGAAGATCTCGGCATCAAGCAGGTCGTGATTCCTCTGACTGCATCTGTTCACGGCGCTACGGGTCTCATCAGCTCCGATGTCCTGTATGAATACGGCCGATCGGACCACCTGATCGCGCCCTTCGATCTCAATCGGCTGCAGGAGAATTTTGCCGTCTTGATCGCGCAGGCGCGCAGCGATCTCGAAGCTCGCGGTTTCAAACCAGCGGAGATCGAAATCGTCCGCAGCCTAGATATGCGCTACCGCTACCAGGTGCACGAGCTGACCCTGTCCATGCCTCCCGGCACCGGTGACATTCAGCAAAAGGATCTGGAGAAGTTGTACGATGATTTTCACGAGCTCTACGAAAAATCCTACGGCCAGGGATCCGGTTATCGTGAAGCCGGCATGGAAGTCATGACGTTCAGGCTGACCGCGCGAGGGCACCTGAAAAAACCCAACATCGCGAGGATTTCGCTTGACGGCAAAGATGCGGCGCGCGCCGTCAAGTCTCGCAGACCGGTTTACTTCGAGGAATATCGGCACGCGGTGGACACCGCAATCTACGATTTTATCAAGATGAAGCCTGGTAACGCGCTGGCGGGGCCCGCCATCATCGAGACTCCGGTTACGACGATCGTCGTCAATCCGAACAATCGCGCGTTCATGGACGAGTTCAGAAACGTCAGGATCGACGTAGGAGCTTAAGGAGGCCGCTTGGCTTTACCTTCGGGAAGTGTGGACCCGATCACATTCGAGATCTTGTCCCATCGGTTGTATCAGATCGCCAAGGAGATGGGCACGACCCTCGAGCGCGTCGGCGGCACCGTCAACACGACGCAGCAGAAAGATTACATGGCCGCGCTTTACCGCGCCGACGGCGAGATCCTGTCGGCCGGAGAATCCATCGGCATGCATATGGCGTGCGGCGGATTCGCGGTGAAAAAGATCCTGGAGCGCTTCGGCAACGACGGCGTCGCTCCGGACGACGTATTCTTGCTCAACGACCCGTACGTCGCCGCGGTGCATCAGTCGGACCTGTTCATGATCTCGCCGATTCATTACCACGACCGTTTGGTTGCGTGGAGCGCGACTTTTGTTCACGTCATGGATATCGGCGCTTTGTCGCCGGGCGGCAATTCGCCCGGAGCCACGGAGATTTTCCATGAAGGCATCAGAATAGCAGGGATCAAGCTGATCGAAGGCGGGACATTTAGGAAAGACCTCTTTGAGATGATCATCAACATGACGCGGCAACCGACTATGGTCGGTCTCGATCTCAAGTGCGAGATCGCCGCCAACAACGTGGCAAAATCGCGTGTCCAGGAAATGTTCTCGCATTATGGCCCCGAGTTGATCGACGCCGTCACCAAAAAGATGATCCAGCATGCGGAGGACGTCCTGAGAAAGCGCATCGCGGAAATTCCCGACGGCATCTGGAAAGAAACCAGCGCCATCGAGGCGGATGAGAGTTGGAAGGTCAATCTCGTCTTGCGTAAAGTCGGCGACCGTCTGATCTTCGATTTTACCGGCAGCGACCCGCAGGCGAGCAAGGGCATCAATCTTCCCTATCATGCCACGTTCGGCGTTTGCTTCAGCGCGGTGCTGTCGACGTTGGCTTATGACCTGCCGAAGAACCACGGCATTTTTCGCCCCATCGAAGTCATCGCGCCCAAGGGAACTATCGTAAATCCCCAGCCGCCCGCGCCGGTTTCCATGAATACGACCTCGGGCGCAAAGATCGTCCTGTACGCCGCAAGCTCGACTTTGATGCAGGCGCTGGCTACCCACCAACGGTGGAAGAGCGAAGTGATGGCCATGACGGTGGGCCGGCGAAATATTCGCCATGCCGGCATCAACCAGTACGGTACTTATTACGTCTCGAATCTTTCGCAGACTCCTGTAGACGGCGGCGGCGCGCGATCTTTGCGGGATGGCGTGGACTCGGGAGGCGGCACCAAGAGCTGTCCCAATGTGGAATGGATCGAAAGAAACTTTCCCGTCCTTTATCTGTTTCGACGCCACGCGAGAGACAGCGCCGGCGCCGGCAAGTTCCGCGGCGGAGTCGGCGCCGAGACCGCTTTTGTTATCAACGACGCGCCTGAACGGAAAATCAAAGGCGTCGCTTACGGAGTCGTGGGGCTCAAGAATTCGGGACAAGGGGTTTTCGGCGGATACCCTGGCGCGCCCGCCGTGGTCGAGTTGTCCAAAGGCACGAGGCTGCGCGAGCTCATCGCTGAAGGCGCCGCCTTGGACCGCATGCAGGATCTGGCCGGTCAAATGACTGCGTTGCCGTACTGCAACTTTGAAGTCACGGAAGACGACGTGCTGTATACCCGGCAATCCAGCGGCGGAGGTTATGGAGACCCGCTGGAGAGAAATGCCGAGATGGTGCTGAAGGACATTGTGCTGGGATTGGTCTCGACCGAGGCGGCCCGCGAGATCTACGGAGTCATGATCGATGGGAACAAGATCGATATCGAGGCTACCGAGCGGCTGAGGAAATCCATGAGAGCCGCGCGACGGGAAGGTTAGATTGAAAGGCAGCCGATATCAGATGCCAATTTCCATTCGTGCCGAGCCTTCGTCGAAGCACGACTCAAACTTTTCACATAGTCAAATGCGACCATGAGCTACCTGCTCAGAGAAAATCTGGAACTCTTCACCGGTCCCCAGGGCGCGCAGATTCGCTGCGCGCGCTGCCAACACGTTTTTTGCGGCGCTGGCGAAGACTGGAAGCCGGCTTCCCGAGTTAGATTATTGCCGCCGACTGCCGCAGGGCCTTTAATGAGCGGGGCCAGTGGTAAATACGTTTTGCAACAGAATACCTGTCCGTCCTGCGGCGTTCTACTCGACACCGATCTGATCGAAGAAAAGAAGGACGCCAAGGGAACCAAAGAGCAAGCGCCAAAAAAACCCGAGCCCATGCCGGTCGAGGTGGATCGCCGAACAACGGCGATATTGGTTCTCGACTTGAGCGCCCGTTGCGAAGACCCGGAGCTGACGTGTCATGCATTGATGCCTGGCGTGGCAGGATTTCTCGAAAAGGCCCGCGCCGCAGGGATCTTGGTCGTTTTTTCGGTCTCCGCATCACAGCGTGGGACGCCCATGGAGAAAGTTGCGTGGCCGCTTCAGCGCAGGGAGGATGAGCCGGTTATTTATCCTGACGGCTTCGATAAGTTCACAGGCGGAGACCTTCAGTGCATATTAGAGCCAAGCGGAATCAAGACTCTGATTATCACCGGCTCCGCGACCAACGTGGCGGTTCTCTATACGGCGACCGCGGCGGCGCGAATCCATCGCTACCAGGTGATTGTCCCGGTGGATGGCGTCAATGCGCGCACCCCATATGCCCATGACTACTCTTTGTATCAGCTGAGTGTTTTGCCGGGGGGCGTTCACAAACTTATCCATTTTTCGACGTTGGGAATGATAGGTTTCAAGTGAATGGTGATTATCAGGAAAGTTTAGACAACTCTCGTTTGTAGTAGATGAGAAACCGACAAAAATATTCCCTCTCCACCACGTTTCGTGGGGGGAGAGGGGGAGGGTGAGGGTGAGGGGGCATAGCGATCAACGGAACAATGTGTGAACCTTCTTAAAGTAGTACGGATGCAGCTATTTTGATCAGCAACTTGAAATAGGGAGGGCTATCATGCGCGAACTAAAAATTATCTACCGATCTGAATCTCATGCCCCATTTTGGGTACTGGCCGAGCAGGCGGGAATATGGGAAACGCACGGCCTCCGCGTCAACACCAGCCCGGAGCTGGGCCGCGAAAGGGCCGTTGAGGCGCTCAAAAATGGCCATGTGGATTTGATTTCGGGCAACCACCACAATCTCTACGCTCGCCGGGCGAAAAACCGCGAGGATTTTGTTCACCTGGCCCAGCTCGGTAACCGTTGGACGGAAAACCATCTCATCGTCACCGACGCCATCAAGAGTGTGCAAGATCTCAGAGGAAAACAGATTGCCGTCGATTCAAAGAACTCCCACGCCGGCCTCAACGTGTGGCTCTTTTTGCGCCAGGAAGGATTGGATCTGGACAAGGGAGACTACGATCTCGTGGAAACGCACGCATCGACGGACAAGCGCTGTAAAGGCGTCCTCGCCGGCGAGTTCGATGCGGCTTTTGTCGACCTGCCGCACAATCTACGCGCTCTGAGAGAAGGAGCGCGGGAAATCACCGTGCGGCCGATGCCGATGATCCGCGGTGTCACCTTGACGACGACTATGGCATGGGTCAAGAGCCATGAAGAGGAGACGCGCCTCTTGATACGCGGAACCGTCGAGGCGGTTCATTTTTTTCTCACCCAACCGGAAAGGACCAAGCACATCATGAAGGAGTCAAGTATTCTTGGCTTGCACAACGATGAGGAAGCGGACGCGCTCTACGATTCATGGTCGAGTTTCTTGGAACGTAAGCTCTACCCGACAACGGAAGCCATCAACAACGTGTTTGCCCTGGCGGCGCGGCTCAAACCGGAGATCGCGGACTTAAATCCTCTGATCATGTGGAATACGCATTATTTGAGAGAGTTGGACGATAGCGGTTTCATTGACAACCTGTACCGATAGAGCCAACGAACGGTCGAGATAATTTGCCGTATGAAACGCTCCGGAATCGCAGACCTTCCACTTCAGGGCGGTCGCCGTGCCGCAATGGCTCGCCGAGCGGATGACCAAACTGGGCACGGCCATCACCGAAGCCATCGTCAAGCACTATGGCGCTTCGGTCTTCCTCTCGCGCCTGAGCGATCCCTTCTGGTTTCAGGCGCTGGGCGCGGTGATGGGGATGGACTGGCACTCTTCGGGGATCACGACATCCGTCATGGGAGCGCTAAAGCGCGGCATCGCGCCACGAGCGGACGAGCTCGGTATCTACATCTGCGGCGGTCGCGGCAGGTTCTCGCGAAACACGCCGCAGGAATTGCGATCGATCGCCGAGCGTCGCGGCTTTGATGGCGAAGTCTTGGTTCGCACCAGCAGGCTTACCGCGCGGATCGACAACAATGCGATCGCCGATGGATTTCAGATCTACTTGCATAGCTTCGTCGTGACCTCGAATGGCGAGTGGGCCGTCGTGCAGCAGGGATTGAACGAGGGTAGCGGAATGGCTCGCCGGTACCATTGGCACTCCGCGTCGGTGCGCGATTTCGTCGCCGAACCGCATACCGGAATAGTTGGCGAGAATCAGGGCACGACCATGAATCTCGTCGATGCTCAAGCGAAGCCGGCGCAAACGGCACTACTCGATATCGCTCGAGAAAATCCAGAGACGACTCTAAAGGCTGCGCGCCACCTGCGCATGCCGCGCCATCATGAGGTGCGCGCGCAGAACATCGACCTGAAGCGTCTGGGAGCTGTGCTCGCCGTCGCGTACAATCGGGAGCTTCACAACTTCGCCGAACTTCTGCTCCTGGAGAATCTCGGTCCGCGCAC
>Ga0114129_10010132_pt1 | contig 13435 bp, 13 predicted proteins | sample RhiMetdeltSRZDD1_FD_80071 | JGI IMG/M metagenome (GOLD analysis project Ga0114129, IMG submission 80071) | Populus rhizosphere microbial communities from Tennessee, USA - Rhizosphere MetaG P. deltoides SRZDD1 (version 2) (version 2) | ecosystem: Host-associated > Plants > Roots > Rhizosphere >...
CTCGTGGCGGCCTGGAACGCCCCGTCGAAATCTCCGGGACCCCGTACCTCGAGCGATTGGATGTGGATACCGAGCCGACGCGCGGTCGCCTCCGTGTTGCGATACTCCCCGTCGGGATGATCGGGGGTCCAGAGCACGGCGACGCGCGTGAGCGATGGAACCGCCTCTTTCAGGAACTGCAATCGCTTCCCCGCCGTCTCCGATGAAACGAACGCGACGCCCGTCACGTTGCCGCCAGGCCGGGCGAAGGTGGCGACCGCCCCCGCTTCGACGGGGTCCTGACTGGTAAGCATCACGATCGGGAGCGTCGCCGTCGCATTTCTCACGAACGGCACCATGTCTCCACCGAGAACGACGACGACATCGGGTTTGAGGGATACGATCTGGAGCGCCAGTGCGCCGACCCGCTCCGGGCGTCCCTCCGCGGAGCGATACTCGATCGCAACGTTCCGGCCGTCGACATATCCCAGATCGCGCAAGCCCGCGAGGAAGGCGGGCAGGTTGGGATCGGCGGCCGGCGTCGTGAAGAGAAGTACGCCGAGGCGAGCGACTTTGCCCGCCGGTTGCGCCTCCCTCGCAAGCGACGCGGCGAGGAGGCCCAAGGCGAGCGCGCCCACAAGCGCCGCGCGTGGGAGAGTCATGGCGTCACCGGTTGCGCAACGTGTTTTGGGCGCTCCCCAGAGGCTGAAGAGCAGGACCCGCACTGTGTCTTCGTTCGGTGGAGCCGTTCAATCACCTGTGTGCGCCTCGAGAAGAGTCTAGGCGACGGTGCGAGCGCGACCAATTGGACCTTCGTCCAAGTGTCATCGATGGCGTCCGTCGCCGCGCGCGACTCATGGCCTCAGGCCTTCGGGACGATCACGCCCACGGCGTCGGCCAATCGCACCAGCTCGGCCACCGAGCCCGCGCGCATCTTCTCCATGACTCGCGCCCGGTGCACCTTGACGGTCTTCTCGCCGATCCCGAGCTCCGCCGCGATCTGCTTGTTCAGCATTCCCGTCACCACGAGGGCGAACACCTCGGTCTCGCGCGGAGTGAGCAGGCTGACGCGCTGCCGGATCTCCGCGATCCGGGCCTCGGCGCCGAGATCCCGCGTGTCCTTCGCCAGTGCCCGCTGAATGGCGTCGAGCAGATCCTGACCCGCGAACGGCTTGGTGAGGAAGTCGACCGCTCCCGCCTTCATCGCGTTCACGCTCATGGCGACGTCTCCATGGCCGGTGATGAACACGATGGCGCTTCGGTGCACCGCGTCCGCCAGCGCTTTCTGCAGATCGAGGCCGGTGAGGCCGGGCATCTGGACGTCGAGCACGACGCAGCTGGGCCCGGCTGCCGGCTCGCCCGCGAGAAACTCCCGGGCGGAGGCGAAAACCCGGACCGTGTATCCTGCCGCCGCCGCGAGCCGGGTGACGCTCTTTCGCACGGAGGCGTCGTCGTCCACGATGAACACCGTGGGCGCCGCCGATGTCACGACGCCGGCTCCGCGACGACGGGCAACGTGAATTGGAATGTGGCGCCCCCGCCGGCATTGTTCGATGCGAGCAGCTGACCGCCATGCGCGTCCACGATCGTGCGCGCGATGGCGAGGCCCATGCCCAATCCGTCGGCCTTCGTCGTGTAGAGCGGCTGGAACATCCGGTCCAGGTCTCGCATCTCGATCCCGGTCCCGGAGTCCTCGACGGCGACGGCGACGGACGCGGCGCCGGCCCGGGACGTCCGGATCACGAGGGCGGGGTCATGACCGTTGGGCTCGCGCATCGCCTCCAGGCCGTTGAGGACCATGTTGAGGACCACCTGCTGCAGCTGGACTCTGTCGCCGCGCACCCGCGGCAAGCCGGAGGCAAGCTCGAGACTCATCGGCACGTTGCGGACGCTCACGTCGTGCCTGATGACCTCCGCCAGCTCACTGACGACATCGTTGATGTCGACCGGCACCTGCTCGGGCTGATCCTTCTTGAGCAGACTCCGGAGCCGGCGAATCACGTCGGCGGCTCGCTTGTCGTCGGCCACGATGTCCTTCAGGATCTCGCGCACCTCCGCGATGTTCGGGACATCGGCCTCGACCAAGCACTGCGCGACCTCGGCGTTGTTGAGGATCGCCGCCAAGGGCTGGTTCAGCTCGTGCGCGAGGGAGGCGGTGAGCTCGCCGAGGGCGGAGACGCGGCTGATATGCGTCAGCTCCTGCCGCAGGCGTCCGGTCTCACGTAAACGCTCGGCGAGGGAGCGCTCCATCCGTTTGCGCTCGAGGGCGCTCGCAAATGCTTCGCTGAGGAGGCGGAGCCGGTCGACGAGCTCGTCGGGCCAGGTGCGCTGCTCTCGGACGGAGTCGAAGGAAAGGACGCCGAGCATCGGCCCCCCCGCGCGCAACGGAATCGACAGATGCGAGCGCGTTCCCAGCCGGTCATAGCTTCGGCGATCGGTCGCGGCCTCAGCGGGGAGCTCGGTGCCCCGGGAAAATCGAACGACGCCACCACTCCGAAGCGTGTCCGCCGTCCACGGGAACTGCTCGGCCGCGAGCAGGATCGATGGGAGCTCCGCGATGCCGGGTCCGGCGTACGACACGCGGACGCCCGCCGCGGCGGCAACGTACTCGTCGAGGTTGCCGCGATCCACGCCGAGGAACGCGATCATCTGCCGGAGCGCGCCCTCCAGCGCGGCATCCAGACCGCCCCCATCGACGTGAATGAGCTTCGCCGACAGTTCCGCGAGCAGCGCTTCGAATCGCCAGCGGTCTTCGAGGAGACGCTGCGCGCGCCGGCCATGCGCGCGCTGGAAGAGCAACCACACGACAAGCGCGGTCTCGACGACGATCAGCACGACGGCGACGACAGCGTAGGAGCTCGGGCCCATAGTCGTCAGGTGGCGTGGGCGGGCACTATCCCCGTGATCGCTGCCCGTCCTCGGCCCGTCACTTCGTCCACCGCCGCCCCGTCGCCGGCATCGGGCGGGCTGTGAAACGGCGGTGGTCGGGCGCGGGGGGCGCCGGGTAGGTCATGAACACCCGGCGGCACCGGTCGCCACCGCAAAATCGCTGAGAAACGTCATCGAGCTCCGCCCCACACGTGGCGCACGTTGCCATGACCAACCGCTCTGGTCCGCTCACGGTCTCGACCTTTATGCGCCGAGGGCGGCGGAGCGCCAGACGGTTCGCTGCGCGGCGATCATGACGATTGCGCCCGCGCACCCGACCAGGAACATCACCGGCATCCCGGCTTGGTTGGCGATGACGATCCAGAGCGTCACGCCGGCGAGCACGCTGCCGATGAGGCCGAGCACCATATCGTGAATGAATCCGAACCCGCCCGCGCGGGAGAGCACCTCCGCCGTCCACCCGGTCGCGATCCCGGCCAGGACGAGCATGGGGGCCATTTGCATCATGTATTCAGACATGAGAGATACCGCCTTTCTGCGGAGCGCACCGCGGTGCCGCGCCCGATCCACCAAAGGTCGGGCGGGGCACCGCGCCGCGGGAAGCTGCCTACTGATTGCCGATGGACACGACGAAGCGAACGGTCTCCTCGTGGTACGGCGACGGGATGTACGCGAGCTCCAGCCGAACCTCCTTCAACATCTTGGCCTTCAGCGCCTCGGCGGGGAAGTCCACGTCCAGCGACTGGGTGGCTTCCTGCCCGGGGTCAAGCCGATCGCTGCCGTAGCTGGCGAACTTGAGCGTCGGCTCCGTCCGGGTATCCTCCAGCTTGATGGGCTGCCCCTGCGCGTCGATGTACTGGATCTTCCCCGCCACGAGGCGGACCGTCTGATCGGTGGAACTGTTCTTGAGCATCACCTTCGCCGTGAGCTTCGCCGGGGACACGACGCGGCCAGAGCCCTGCTCCACCCGCTCCGTGACCTTCATGTCCGTCACCTCGCCCGTGACGATCCCGGCCTTGACAGCCATGGCGGCCGGCGTCACCGTGTAGGTCTTGTCCTCGATCGCCGCCGCAATTGCGGCCGGCGGCGGCACTGGGGCAAACATCATCCACGCCGCCGCGGCGACGACCCCGGCCCCGAGTCCCCATCGCCAGATCCTGATGCTCGTCGTTTCGTCGCCGGTACTCTCCGTCGGCCAGAACTTACGTTGCGCCACGATCGGGATGGCCGCCCCGATCATCGCGATGACCGCTCCCACCAGGAGTCCACCGCCCGTGAAGATCCCCACCGTCCGCACGAGGACACTCGCGCCGACGGCTCCGGCGATGGCAAGCACGACGTCACGCTGGAGGCCGTAACCGCGGGGCTTCATGACCAAGCCCGCCACCAAGCCGACCGATAGTCCGACGAGAACCCACATCACGAACATGATGAAACTCATACTCTTCTCCTTCGCCCCCGCAGGGGTTCAGCCGACCGATGTCCCGCACTGGTAGACGTCTGGCGCTCCGTGGCGGTGTGCGCACCGTCGGGGTGACGGGCGCTCGGACGCCGATGGCGGGCAGTCGGCACCGCCACTGCCTTGTCGCCGTTCTGTCGGACGAGGACGGCCGCGAGCATTTCGATCGCGCGCTGGTCCAGGGCCCGGTCGTCGATCATGACTTGTACGGCGGGGCCAGCAAGCTGTCGGACCCGCTCCGCCGCCGAACTGGAGCAGACCATGACGTCCACGCGTCGCAGCAGACGGCCCAGCGCCGCCCCTTCGGCAGAGCACGCTCCGACCAGCGTGACGTTCGGCAGGCCGGCGTTTGCGATCGAGTGCTCGAGACTGTGCGCCGTCTCGGCGCCGTCGGACGCCACGCCCACCTGCGTCCCCGGTGGAAGCTGAGCGAGGCGGTGGAGCGTCTCGAGGTGCGCCTCGGCGAGAAGCGCGATCACGGGGACGCCTCTCCCGCCCAGCGTCCGCTCCACCTCGGGAAGATGACCAAAGCTCGTGACGGCGGCCCGCCAGCGTCCGGTCCGGGGCTGGCGGCGGGTGACGGTCACGAGGTCGGCGAGGAGCACCTTGTCGACGCGAATCGGGAGGTGGGCCTCGAGCTGCCGAGCAAAGAAGTTGAGCTCGGCCGGGCTACATTCGACGAGGAGAATTTCCACCGCCCCTTCGAGGGCGGCAGGACGTGCGCCGCCCAGGCTGAGCACGCCCACCGCCACGTCGTCGGCGGTCATTCCGAGGGCGGCCCCTCGCATCACCACGTCTCGCAGGAAACCCCCGCGGAGTTGCGGCGACGGGCGGAGCGGCGGCGCCGACGCCACGAACACGCCTTTGCCTCGCCGCGCCTCCACGTAGCCGCTCTGCTTGAGATCGTCGATCACCCGCGCCACGGTGTTGGCATTGATGCCGAGGAAGCCCGCGAGTTCCCGGATGCTCGGCAGCGTCTGATCGTGCGGGATACCGCCGCTCTCGATGACGTGCTTGAGCTGCTCCGTCAGTTGCCGACGGATCGGGATCGGGCTGTGGGCGTCGACGCGCAGGTTCATCGTGATCTTCATGACTGTACGAGCGCTATAGTACACCTGATGTGAATTGTTCGTCTGTACTATTTTAGTGGTACACTGTGCCTGCTGGAAATCGCCAGCCGCGTTCACACCACCTCGAAGAGGGAGGCACCTGCACCATGGCTCACGCCACCACGACGAAGATTCGCCCCGCCCCCGACCGCGCCCCGGCCCCCACCATTGGTCAGGCCCTTGCGACGAAGCTGCGCCCCCTCCACGACCGCGTCCTCGTCAAACGCCTCGAGGAGCAGGACGAGAAGCACGGCAGCATCATCATTCCCGATACCGCGAAGGAGAAGCCGCAGGCGGGCAAAGTGATCGCGGTCGGGACGGGCAAGGTGACCGAAGACGGCAAGACGCTGCCCCTCGCCGTGAAGGCCGGCGATCGCATCCTCTTCGGCAAGTATTCCGGCAGCGAGATCAAGCTGGACGGCGAGGAGCTCCTCATCATGAGGGAGGAGGACGTCCTCGGCATCCTGGGCTCGTGAACGAGCGGCGCGCCGCTGTCAACCATTCGTGAATCTCGGAGAGGAAGGTCGTCATGCCGAAGCAGCTCCTGTTCCATGAGGAAGCCCGCGCGGCGCTCTTGCGCGGAATCAACGTCATGTCACACGCCGTCGAGGTCACGCTGGGGCCGAAGGGGCGGAACGTCGTCATCGCCAGGAAATTCGGGAGCCCGACCATCACGAAGGACGGCGTGACCGTCGCCAAGGAAGTCTCGCTGAAAGACCCCGGCCAGGACATGGGGGCGCAGATGATCAAGGAGGTCGCCGCCAAGACGTCGGACGTGGCGGGCGATGGGACGACCACCGCGACCGTGCTCGCCCAGGCGATCTTTCGCGAAGGGCTCCGGAACGTGACCGCGGGCGCGAATCCGATGGCGCTGAAGCGGGGGATCGAGCAGGCGGTCGACTCCGTGGTCGAGGAATTGAAGCACATGTCGAAGGCGACCAAGGACAAGAAGGAGATCGCCCAGGTCGCCACCATCGCCGCCAACAACGACAAGGCGATCGGCAGCTTGATCGCCGACGCCATGGAGAAGGTCGGGAAGGACGGCGTCATCACGGTCGAAGAGGCCAAGTCGATGGAGACCACCCTCGATGTGGTCGAAGGAATGCAGTTCGACCGGGGTTACCTCTCGCCGTACTTCGTGACGGACGCCGAGCGCATGGAGGCGGTCCTGGAGGACGCTCTCGTTCTCATCCACGAGAAGAAGATCAGCGCCATGAAGGACCTGTTGCCGCTGCTCGAGCAGGTGGCCCGCGCGGGCAAGCCCGTCCTCATCGTCGCGGAGGACCTGGAAGGCGAGGCATTGGCCACCCTGGTCGTCAACAAGCTTCGGGGGACGCTCGCCTGCTGCGCCGTCAAGGCGCCAGGCTTCGGTGATCGCCGCAAGGCCATGCTCGAGGATCACGCCACCGTGACCGGCGGCAAGGCGATCACGGAAGAGCTCGGGATCAAGCTCGAGAACCTCACGCTCGAGGACCTCGGTCGGGCCAAGAAGGTGGTGGTGGACAAGGACAACACCACGATCATCGAGGGCGCCGGCAGCACCAAGGCGATCGAGGGCCGTATCAAGCAGATCCGGGCGCAGATCGAGGACACGACGTCGGACTACGACCGCGAGAAGCTCCAGGAGCGGCTCGCGAAGCTCGCGGGCGGCGTGGCCGTCGTCAAGGTGGGGGCGGCGACCGAGACCGAGATGAAGGAGAAGAAGGCGCGCGTCGAGGATGCCCTCAACGCCACCCGAGCGGCCGTGGAAGAGGGGATCGTGCCGGGAGGCGGCGTCGCCCTGCTCCGCGCAGCGGACGCCCTCGACGGCCTGAAGCTCGAGGGAGACGAGGGTACCGGCGCCCGCATCGTGCGGCGCGCGCTCGAGGAGCCGATCCGCCAGATCGTGGAGAACGCCGGGCTCGAGGGGTCGGTGGTCGTGGAGAAGGTCAAGGCCATGGTCCCGATCACCCGCGGCTTCGACGCCGAGACCAACGAGTATGTCGACATGATGCAGGCGGGGATCATCGACCCCACCAAGGTCGAGCGCGTCGCTCTGCAGAATGCGGCATCGATCGCGTCATTGCTGCTCACGACCGAGGCGCTCATCACGGACGCGGCGGAGACCGCGGAGGCCGGCGCTTCCCGGGCGTAAGCTCGTAGCATCGCGGAAATCGCCACGGAGTACCGCGACGGTTCCGCCCGCCGGCGAGGCACCGGCGGGCGGGGCGCGCCGTACGCGACGGCGCTTTCGCCGGCGGCCACGCCGGGGGTCTGGAAACGGCACCGCGGCGCCGCTGCGAACGCGCCGCGGCGAGAAAAGCGGACACCGTGAACGAACGACAGTGAAACGCGCGTCGAGAAGTCGAGACGACGCGAGAATCTTCGAAGGAGCTCTGCGATGACGGCCACTCTGGAGCCGATCGGCGTCTTCCAGACCGCGTTCGTGGTCATCGATGTGAACGACTACCTCGACGTACGGCGGCCAGGATGGATCGTTCTCGAGAAGGCGGGCGGGGTGATGGCTCGCGACAAGAAAGTGTACGTCAAACCGGAGCTGTCGGACGTGCTTGATTCCGTGTCCCGGGCGTTTCCCGCGAAGTACACGGTGCACGCCAAGCAGGAGCAAGGCGACGATGACGCATCCCGAGAATTTTGAAAGGCGGAGCCATGCTGGTCACTGAGCGGTGTCTCACGTGCAAGACCGCGTTGCCGGGTGGAGTCCACGGCTATTGCAACGAAGCATGCTTCCTGAAGGCCGAGCGCAGCCGGCGCTCTCCCGGACGCACGGCGGCGCGACGACGTCGGCGCCGCGGCGGCCGCAAGCTGTAGGTTGCGGCCACGCCGTTCGTGCGAGGGTGCGGGCGCGCCTGAGCGGTGAGCGATCGCTATGTCTCCAGACACGTTCGCGCCATACCCTTCGCGTGCGACCTGACAATGCATACTCGCCGCGGCCGGTGCTGGACCACGCCGTGGCCGGCTCATCCGCCACACCTCGCCGGACTGCAACAAGCGTCACCGGAAACGTCTTCGCGGGCGGCCGGGTAGTGTCTCAAATTTGAGTCGCGCGGCGGTGCATCCATTCGGCCGCTGCTATGATCAAGCCCCATGATGAACCGCCGCCGGTTCCTCCGCACCGTAAGCGCGACCCTTCTGACCGTGCCGCTTGCGGCCGAGGCGCAGACGACGGCGAAGGTGTACCGGATCGGTTTCATCTTGACCGCGACGGAAAATGAGACGAGCTACCTGTTCAAGGCGCTCGAAGAGGGGCTGCGGGAGCTTGGTTACGTGGACGGACGGAACGTCGTCTTCGAGCGACGGTTTGCGGAGGGCATGCAAGAGCGGCTCCCCGCGCTTGCGGCGGAGCTTGTTCAGCTGAAAGTCGATGTCCTCGTGACGGGATCGAACCCCGTGATCGCTGCTGTGAAGCAAGTGACGGAGACGATCCCGGTCGTCATGGCGGTCTCAAGAGATCCTGTGGGCGCGGGGTTCATCGCGAACCTCGCACGGCCTGGCGGAAACATCACCGGGTTGGCCAACGATCCCGCTCCCGAAATCATCGGGAAGAATCTGGCGCTCTTGAAGGAGGCTGTCCCACGAGTCTCTCGCGTGGCGTTCTTGTGGAATCCTGTACCGCCGGGTGCCGGAACTTCCAAGAACGTGGTCGAGCGTGCCGCCCGGAACCTAGGCGTAACTTTCCAGTCCGTAGAGGTTCGGGGGCGCACCGAATTCGAGGGCGCGTTTGCGGCGATGGTCCGCGAGGGTGCCAACGGGGTCGTGGTGGCCACTGACCCCATGTTCGTTGGTCCTCGAAGTCAGGTCGTTCTTCTCGTCGCAAAGAGCCGGCTGCCCGCCGTGTATGGCCTCCGGGAGTTCGCGGAGGCCGGGGGCCTCATGTCCTATGGACCGAGCATTGCTCACCAGTTCCGGCGCGCCGCCACGTACGTGGACAAGATCCTCAAAGGCGCCAAGCCAGGCGATCTTCCGATCGAGCAGGCCACGAAGTTCGAGCTCGTCATCAACATGAAGACCGCCAAGGCGCTCGGACTCACGATCCCGCGCTCGCTGCTCCTGCGGGCGGATCAGGTGATTGAGTAGGTCGGACGCGTAGCGCTCACCACGCAGCGCCACTGCGGTTACAATCTCGGTGCGCGATGCGGCCGCTATTCCGGAGGAGATTTCGCATGTGTCGAAACATCAGAACGCTGCACAACTTCACGCCGCCGGCCACGGCTGAGGAGATCCGGGCCTCTTCCCTGCAGTTCGTTCGCAAGCTGAGTGGATTCACACGGCCGTCCCGGGCGAACGAACCCGCGTTCACGCGAGCAGTGGATCAGGTGGCAGAGGCGGCGCGAAGCCTTCTCGATGCACTCGTGACGAACGCGCCGCCGCGTGATCGCGAGGTCGAAGCCACGAAAGCGCGCGCCCGCAGCGCGGACCGGTTCCCCGCCCGCCGTTCCGTGCCCGGCCGCTAGACGGCGTTTACGATCGCCGTGACGTCAGCGCGGCCGCGACGTCCATGGCGCTGGCTCATTCTGGCGTTTGCGTTCTTCGTCACCAGCGTGGCCGCGATCGCGGTGCGGGCGGCGCAGTATCCCGACTACGTGCCGCGATCGATCGTCGAGGTTCTCGAGTACTTCATCGAGCCGGGCCTGGCGATCTGGTGGCTGACGATCGGCAAGGCCTTTCAGGCGTTCCCCTCGGACTGGGAAGGGCGCACCGCCGCCATCGTTGCCAATACCGCCTTCTGGACGCTGGTGTGCGCGCTGTGCCTCCTGCTGTGGCGCGGCGCCGTCCGGACGGTGCGCCGGCTTCGCGGCTAATCGAGCCAGTCGCGCTCTTTGAGCTTCCGGGGCAGGTATTTCTTCGTGAGGTACTGGAAGTCCTTGTTGGCGAGGGCGTCGAGCTCGTACTTGAGCCCGCTCGCGAGCATCCGCTTGATCTCTTCCTGCCACTCCTTCTTCTGGAACCAGGTGTAGCCGAGGAGCTCGCGGGCGCGGGCGACGTCCTTGTCGTTGAGCTTGATCCCCACGTTGCGCGGAAGCCCGTACGCTTCGGGATCGGCGCTGGAGAGGCCGAGGAACTTGGCCTTGGGGATGGCCATGCGCTGGCTCTCGAAGGCGAGATTGATCGACCCCTGCTTGATGACCGAATAGATGTAGTAGCCCCACGGATCGTTGTCCACGAGCACGTAGACAGGCAGATTCTTCTCCTCGTGGAGCCGGCGCGCCAAGCGGCGCACGCCGCGCGGCGGCTGCCCGTTACCGGTCAAGAGAACGCAGTTGTACCGGCGCCAGAACTTGTCCTCGGAGAGCCGGTTCCACTGCGTGCCCTTCTCGACGAGGAGCACGAACTCGGCGGTGCACTTCCGGATCTGCAGATATTCCGGCTCCACGATGGACGGCACCGAATAGCCGCCCTTGCCGAGCCGCGCGCAGTTCACGGTATCGCCGTCATCGACGAGGACGAGAGGGCCGACGATGGAGCCCGCGTTCTCCGCCCGCACGTGCAGCTCCTCGCGGAGCGCCTCCAGGGCCACCTCGAGATCCTCGATGAGCGGATCGGACTCGTCCTGGGTGTCGAGCGTGTTCTCGTGCGAGTTCTTGATCGTGTGCTTGGTGCGATAGTAGATCTCGCGGAGCGAGGTGGTGAGGTTAGCGCGCTGGAGCTCGCACAGCGCATCGGCCACGAGCACCGTCTGCATGAACTTCTTGGCCATGCCGACGTTGAAGAACGAGCGGGCCTGTCTCCGCTTGCCCATCTCGATCAGGCCCTTGCGCTGGTTGAACGTCACGTTCGAGAGCGCGCGCACGGGAATGGTCAACGTCGGATCCTTGCGCCGCTCGGCCGCGTTGATGACCACGTCCGCCACGCCGACGAGCTTTTTCTCCACCGCGGTCGGCTTTCGCGTCTTCTGCGCCATACCTGCGTCCTACGCCTTCCCGCGCCGTCCGCGTTTCGTGGGTTTCCGGGCGCGCGTGTGGCCTCGTGAGGCGCGCGCCGCTTTCCCGTGGCCCCGGCCGTTCGACGCAACGGCCACGCGTGCGCCCTTCCCTCGGGCCTTGGGCGTCTGTTCCTCGCCCGTGTCTTCGGCCTCAGGCGCCGTTCCGTTCGCCGGTGCATCGGCGGCGGCGGTCTCGGCGATCGGCGCCGGCACTTCGCCCTCGATACCGTCAGGCGTGACGATGATCGAATGGGGCAGGCCTTCGGGCCCGCTGCCGTTTCGCCCCAGGAGCTCGTCGGTCCGTTCGCCGCCCGTCCGCTTCATGGCCATTTTTTGCAGCTGCTCTTTCAGCTTCGCGGTGGCGAGACGCCCGCCCTTCAGACGGTTACAGGAATCGACGACCTCCTCGATGTAGAGCTCGAAGATATTGCGGCGGCGATGCTCGCTGTGCGCCCGCTCGCGCCGCCGGAGGAACGCGCCCAGCCGCCGGCCGCACTCGCGCAACGCCAGCGTGATCTCCTTGCGAATCTCGTCGTAGTCGGCGATCGCTTCCTTGGATTCGCTCGTGAACGGGACCCACACCGACGCCATGTGCACGAAGACGATCATCGGGCCCGACGGGAGCGCGCCCCGCGACTGCGGCACGCCGTAATTGCGCCAGGTGGTGTCGAGCACCGCCTTGTAGATGGCGCACGCGGCCTGCTGGTAGAGGAGCGGCACCCGATTGGCGAACCGCATGACGCGCGCCAGCTCGTGGTCGTGGTCCTCGCCCTCGCCCTCCGCGAGCGGGATCGCCTTCTTCTCGGGTGTGCCGTTGCCTTGGTCGGGACCGCGCCCGTATGCCAGCGCGGCCTCGATCACGAACGGGTTGCCCCGATACACCGCGGGGGGGCGGCTCACGGCCGTGTAGAACTCGCCTTTGATTTGCTGATAGAGACCGGAGAGCATCGCGCGCTCTCCGATCGGCGACAGGCAGTTCGTCGGGGGCGCCATGATCTTCGTCGATTGGATGGCCTTGTAGAGCGCCTCCGCCGCGAGGCCGTGGATGTCCCGCGGCCGCGCGCGCGGGGAGAGGCCGGCCGCCTTGCAGATGTCTTCGGCGAGACGCGGCGAGACCCGGCTGAAATCGCTCGCGAGAAAACCGGACACGGACAGGCTCGAGGTGTCGTGCAGCATCTTCAGGAGCATCCCGAGCTCGATGCCGTACGGATGCGGCTTGATCTCGCGCGGCGACGGCGGCAGCTCGGCGTACGTGCGCGGATATTTCCGGGTCTCGCCGTCGGGCGCGAAGTACGTCAGGCTGACGTGAGGATTCGCGATGATCGTCTGCTCGATGTACTCATCGACCGACGCGCGTCCCTTCTGGTAGCGGCCCTCGACTTCCATCGTGACCTGAGTGCCGCGCGGCGACTCCCAGTCGATCTGCTTCTTCTCGAGGATCAGCGGCTCGTTCTTCTTCGTATCGATCTGGACTTCGAAGAAATGCGCGGGCGCCCTCGCGCCCGTGCGGGAGATGATCTGGACCGGCTTGCCGGTGGTCAGCTGTCCGTACATGCCGGCCGCCGAGATGCCGATCCCCTGCTGGCCGCGACTCATGCGCAGACGATGGAACTTCGAGCCGTAGAGGAGCTTCGCGAAGATGCGCGGGATCTGCTGGCGCACGATCCCGGGACCGTTGTCGGAGACCGTGATCCGGAAACGCGTGGCCTGGCTCGGCGCGGGCGGCGCGTCGCCGTTGCCGACGGGCTCCACTTTGACGGTGACGTCGGGCAGGAGGCCGGCTTCCTCGCAGGCGTCGAGCGCGTTGTCCACCGCCTCTTTCACGCACGTGAGCAGCGCCTTGCGCGGATTGTCGAAGCCGAGGAGATGCCGGTTCTTCGTGAAGAATTCGGAGACCGAGATCTCGCGCTGGCGCGCTCCCATCTCGACCGCCGACACGGCCTGCGGCGGCGTCGCGGGTTTTGCCGGGGCCGGTTTCGCCGGCGCCTCCTTCGGCACCGTCGCGAGCGCGCTCTTCTTCTTCGCCGGCTTCAGCTTACGGCCGCGCTTGGCCAACGGCTCTCTCAGCGACCCCAC
>Ga0114129_10010134_pt1 | contig 13435 bp, 7 predicted proteins | sample RhiMetdeltSRZDD1_FD_80071 | JGI IMG/M metagenome (GOLD analysis project Ga0114129, IMG submission 80071) | Populus rhizosphere microbial communities from Tennessee, USA - Rhizosphere MetaG P. deltoides SRZDD1 (version 2) (version 2) | ecosystem: Host-associated > Plants > Roots > Rhizosphere >...
GCGGCGCTGTTCGCCGCCTCCTTCGACCACGTCGGGCCGTTCGCGCGCTCCGTGGCCGATCTCGCCGCGGCGTTCGACGCGATCCAGGGCGCGGATCCCGCCGACCCGGTGGCGAGCGAGGCTCCGGTGGTGCCGGCGTCGCCGCACGTGGGACGGGAGACCGAGGGGCTTCGGCTGGCCGTCGCCGTCGGCCACTTCGCGCGCAACGCGACGGACGCGCCGCTCGCCGCGGTGGCACGCGTGGCCAAGGCGCTCCGCGTGACGAAGCAGGTCGAGCTCCCCGAGCCCCACCGCGCGCGGGCGGCCGCGATGGTGATCACCGCGTCGGAGGGCGCCAACCTCCACCTCGAGGACCTCAGAACCCGCGCGAAGGATTTCGATCCCTCCACGCGCGATCGCTTCCTCGCCGGCGCGCTCGTGCCGGCGTCGGTCTACGCGCAGGCGCAACGCTTCCGCGCCTGGTATCGCGCGCGGGTGGCCGAGCTCTTTCGCGATATCGACGTGCTGCTGGCGCCGACCACACCATGGGTGGCGCCGCTCATCGGGGCGCCGCGCACCGTTCGCCTCGACGGCGCCGACGTGATCGTGCGGGCCCACACGGGCGTGTTCACTCAGCCCCTGTCCTTCATCGGCTTGCCGGTCATCTCCGTACCAGTCACCGCGCCGGACGCTCTTCCGCTCGGCGTTCAGCTCGTCGCCGCGCCGTTCCGGGAAGCCGTGCTCTTTCGCGTCGCCGCCCGGCTCGAAGCCGACGGCGTGGTGGCCGCCCCCGTCGCCGGCTGAGACGCGTCTCGCCCAGCCCGTGCAAACCTTTGCACGGCCCACGCATCCGGCTCGCCGGGTATGGCGAGTGGTTTCCACGCCGCCGGCGATATAGATACGCCCGTCAACAATTTAGGTGTGGCACCCCTCTTGCCCTGCAGTTAAGGCGCTATGACTTCGTACCAATTGTCCGTCGCCAACGCCGTCACCGCTCGAGCCGAGTCCGCTCCCGACGCCCTGGCCATCAGCGCCGGTGACGACCGTCTTACCTACGCCGAGCTCGACCGCCGAGCCGGCCGCGTGGCCGATCGGCTGCACGATCTCGGCATCGGCCCCGACGCGGTGGTGGCGGTCTGCCTGCCGCGCTCGGCGGCCTTCGTCGTCGCCACCCTGGCCGTGCTCAAGGCGGGCGCCGCCTACCTGCCCCTCGATCCCGCCTCCCCGCCGGAGCGGCTCGCCTTCATGCTCGCGGATTGCGGCCCCCGCGCGGTGATCGTCGATCGGGACGGTGAGTGTCCGGTCCCCGACGGCCCGTGGGCCGAGGTCGACGTGCGCGAGGCGCGGATCGATAGCGGCAGCTCGAGCCGACAGCACGATGTCGCAAAGGACGAGCACCTGGCCTACGTCATCTACACCTCGGGCTCGACGGGCCGCCCCAAGGGCGCCGAGATCACGCACGGCAGCCTGGCCAACCTCGCCACGTGGCACGTGCGCGCCTTCGAGATCACGTCCGACGATCGCGCGCACTTCTACGCGAGCCCGGCCTTCGACGCCGCCGTCTGGGAAACCTGGCCTTACCTCACGGCCGGCGCGAGCATCCATCTGCCGCCCGACGAAGTCCGCGTCGATCCCGAGGCCCTGCGCGACTGGATCGTGGCCGAGGGAATCACCATCGGATTCGTGCCGACGCCGGTGGCCGAGCGGATGCTCACGCTGACCTGGCCCGGGACGACGCGGCTCCGGACGCTCCTGACGGGCGCCGACACGCTGCATCGCTATCCTTCGGCGACGCTGCCGTTCGCGCTGGTGAACAACTACGGCCCCACCGAATGCACGGTGGTGACGACCTCCGGCGTGATCGCCAGCTCGCCTCTCGCCGACTCGCTCCCTTCGATCGGCCGCGCCATCGACAACGTCGAGGTGCTGATCCTGGACGAAGCGCGCCGGCCAGTGGCCCCGGGCACCGACGGCGAGCTCTACGTGGGCGGCGCGAGCCTGGCGCGCGGCTATCGCAACCATCCCGAGCTCACCGCCGAGCGCTTCGTGCCCCATCCGACGGTGCCCGGCGCCCGTCTGTATCGCACGGGGGATCGCGTGCGCCAGCTGGCGGACGACACGCTGGCGTTCCTCGGGCGACTCGACGCTCAGGTGAAGATTCGCGGCTACCGCGTGGAGCTCGACGAGGTGGCGGCCGCGCTCGGCACGCACCCCGGCCTCGAGGCGGCGGCCGTGGTGGCGCGCGACGGCGACGACGGCGAGCGGCAGCTGGTAGCCTACGTCGTGCCCGCGCCCGGGGCGACCCTCGGTCGCGAGGCGCTCATCGGCACGCTGCGCCGGACGCTCCCCGACTACATGCTGCCCGCGGTCTATGTGACGCTTCCCGAGCTGCCACTGACCATCAACGGCAAGGTGGATCGCACCGCGCTCCCCGCCCCCGATGCCGCCAATACGCTGCGGGACGGTGCGGCAGTGGCGCCGCGGACTGAGGTCGAGGCCGAGGTCGGCCGCATCCTCGCCGGTCTGCTCGCCATCGACGACGTGAGCGTGAACGACAACTTCTTCCTGCTGGGCGGCCACTCGCTGCTCGGGACGCAGCTCATCATCCGCCTGCGCGACGCCTTCGGGGTGGAGCTGTCGCTGCGGGCGCTGTTCGACTCCCCTACCGTGGCCGAGCTCGCGTCGGAGATCGAGCGCGCCCGTCTGGGGCGCGCGGCGTGACACCCGTCGCGCCGCCGGTCGCGGGCGCAGGGGCGACTCGCACCGCCGGCAGCGCGCCCGCATCCGGGATCCTGCGCGCGGACCGCACCCGGCCGCTGCCCCTGTCATTCGCGCAGCAGCAGATCTGGCTGCACGCGCAGCTGGCGCCGGCGGTGCCGCTCTACAACGAGCCGGTCACCCTCTGCTACCGCGGCGTCCTCGAGCCCGACGCCGTCGCGCGCGCCCTCGCGAGCCTCGTGGCCCGGCACGAGGCGTGGCGCACGGTGTTTCGCACGCACGAGGATCGGGCGGTTCAGGTCATCCTGCCGCCGGGGCCGATCGAGGTGCCGGCCCACGATCTGCGCGGGCTACCCCGCGAGGCGCGCGAGCGCGAGGCGATCCGGCTGGCCACCGCCGACGCGCTCGAGGCTTTCGACCTCACCCGAGGTCCGCTCCTGCGCGCACGTCTCGTCCAGGTCGACGATCACGACGCGCGTCTCTACCTGACGCTTCATCACGTCATCTTCGACGGCTACTCGCTCTACCAGATCGTGGTGCCGGAGCTGGCCGCGCTCTACGCGGCGGTCGCCGGCGGCCGTCCGCGCCCGATCGTGGCCGAGCCCGCCCTCCAGTATGCGGACTGGGCCGTGTGGCAACGCGGGGAGCTGGAGCGCGGCGCCTACGCGCGCCAGCTCGAGTTCTGGACGAGACAGCTCGACGGCGAGCGTCCCACGCTCGACCTCGGCGATCATCCGCGACCTCCGTCGCAGAGCTATCGCGGCCGGAGTCACGCGTTCATGCTCCCGCGGTCGCTGGGGGTGCGCCTCAAGGGCCTGAGCCGCGACGAGCGCGCGAGCCTCTACATGACGCTCGCGGCCGCCTTCTTCGCCCTGCTCCGCCGCTACACGGGCCAGGACGAAATCGTGCTGGGCTCGGTCAGCGCGGGTCGCAAGGTGCCGGACGTGGCCCGCCTGCTCGGCTTTTTCGCCAACCCGATCGCGCTGCGGGCGGAGCTCGGCGACGATCCGACCTTCCGTACGCTGCTGCGCCGCGTCCGCGACGTGTCGCTGGACGCGCTCATGAACGACGACGTGCCGTTCGAGCACATCGTCGCCGCGCTCCAGCCCGGGCGCGATCCGAGCCGGCATCCGTTCTTCCAGACCGTCTTCGCGCTGGAAGCGCCGCTGGCGCCGCTGCCCGACGGCTGGGATCTCCGCCACCTCGACGTCGACACCCGCACCGCGAAGTTCGACCTCTACCTCGAGATGAACGACCGGCCGGACGGGCTCGGCGGGCGGTTCGTGTACGCCACCGACCTGTTCGAGCCGGCCACGATCGAGCGGATGGCGCAGCACTACACCAACATCCTGGAGGCCATCGTGGCCGACCCGGGTCTCCGGGTCTCCGCGCTGCCCATGCTGAGCCCGGCGGAGCGGCGTCACATCCTGGTCGACTTCGGCCACGCGCGCGCCGACTATCCGGAGACCGCCACCGTTCACGGCGTCGTCGCCGCCCACGCGGCCCGCACGCCGGACGCGCTCGCGCTCATCGCGGGCGAGCGCCGGCTGACCTATGCCGAGCTCCACGCCCGCGCCGAGGCGCTCGCGCGCCGGCTGGTCGCCCTGGGCGCCGGCCCCGGCAGCGTGGTCGGCGTGCACGCGGAGCGCTCGGCGGAGATGATCGTCGGCTTCCTGGCCGCTCTTCACGCGGGCGCCGCATATCTGCCGCTCGATCCCGCCCATCCACCCGACCGCAACGCCGGCATGCTCCGGGACGCGGGCGTCCAGATCATGCTGGCCACGCGCTCGGCCCCGCCACGCCCGAGCGCCGCCGCCTCGCCGCAAGTCGTCTGGCTCGACGACCCCGACGAGCCTGCGGCACCCGACGTGGCGCTGCCCGTCGTGGAGCCCGAGGCCTGCGCCTACGTGATGTTCACGTCCGGCTCCACCGGTCGCCCGAAGGGCGTGATGGTGCCGCACCGCGGAATTCTGCGACTGGTCTTCGGCCAGAGCTACGCCCGCCTCGGGCCCGACGAGGTCGTGCTGCACGCCTCCACGCCGGTGTTCGACGCGGCGACGTTCGAGATCTGGGCGGGGCTGCTGCACGGCGCACGCTGCGCGATCCACCCGCCCGGCGTGCCCACGCCTCGGAGCCTCCGCCGCGTCATCGAGGCGACCGGCGCCACGCTGACCGTCTTCACCACTCCGCTCTTCAACGCCGTCGTCGACGAGGCGCCGGAGGCGCTCGCGGGCCTGCGATACATCATGATCGGCGGCGAGGCGCTCTCCGTGCGCCACCTGGCGCGGGCGCTGGCCGCGCTGCCCGGCGTTCGTCTCGTGAACGGCTACGGCCCCACCGAGGCCACCACGTTCACCGCCTGTCATCCGGTCGAGGCCGCGTCGTTGAGAGCCGCCACCTCCGTGCCGATCGGCCGTCCCATCGCCGGCACCGACGTGTACGTCCTCGACGACCACGGGCAGCCGGTGCCCATCGGCGTGACGGGCGAGCTCTACGTCGGCGGACCCGGCCTCGCCCTCGGCTACATCAACCGCGAGGCCCTCACCGCCGAGCGGTTCGTTCCGCATCCGTTCAGCGCCGAGCCCGGCGCCCGCGTGTATCGCACGGGCGACCTCGTACGCTGGCGCGCCGACGGCGCCCTCGACTTCCTCGGCCGGCGCGACGGACAGGTGAAGATCCGCGGCATGCGAGTGGAGATCGGCGAAGTGGAGGCCGCGCTGCAGGCGCACCCCGGCGTGAAAGAGGCGACCGTCATCGCCGTTGACGAGCCGACCGGCGACCGCGCGCTGATCGCCTACGTCGTGGGCGAGGCGGGCGAGGCGCCGCAGGCTCCCGCGCTCCGCGCTTACCTCAAAGAGCGACTGCCGTCGGCGTTCATCCCGGCCGCCTTCGTGCCGCTGGCCGCGCTGCCGCTCACCGCCAACGGCAAGCTCGACCGCCGCGCGCTGCCCGCGCCCCACGCGCTGCGTGAGCGCGCCGTGGCCGCCCCGGCCCGCGGCCCTCTCAAGCGCCAGCTCGCGCTCGTGTGGTCGGAGCTGCTCGGCATCGAGCAAGTGAGCGCCGACGACGACTTCTTCGAGCTCGGCGGCCATTCCCTGCTGGCCGTGCGCATGCTGCAGCGGGTGCAGCACCTCTACGGCATCGCCCTGCCGCTGGCGGTGCTCTACTCGCAGCCGACCATCGACGGCCTCGCCGCCGCGCTCCTGCGCCACGATCCGGGCGCGCGCAGCGCGCCGATCATGAAGCTGCGCGACGGCGGCGGCGCCGCGCCGCTGTTCTTCTTCCACGGCGATCTGAACGGCGGCGGCTTCTACTGCCAGAAGCTGGCGCGACATCTCCCCGGAAGCCGCGCGGTGTGGGCGGTCCACCCGCTCGGGATCGATGGCCGGCCGGTGCCCCCGAGCATCGAGGCGATGGCGCGCGTGCACGCGGCCGATCTGGCGGCGGTGGCGCCCGAGGGACCGCTGGTGCTCGGCGGCTACTGTAACGGGGGGCTGGTCGCGTGGGAGACGGCGCGTCTGCTCACCGCCCACGGCCGCACCGTTGAGCGCGTGATCCTCCTCGCCGCCGACGCCGATACGCGGTTCGCGCGGGTGCGCCGCCCGCTCGCGCTGGCGGCGCGGCTGCTCGGTATCAACGCCGCCGCGGCCATGCACCAGTTCGCGCGGCTGCGGTTCTTCGCGGCCCGCTACCGCGCGCTCGCCGGTCGTGAGCGCGTGGCCCTGGCCGCGCGCGGGGTCTCGCGCATGCTGGGCGGGCTGACGCGCCGCCGGCACCGGACGGCGGACGACCTCGGCGAGACGGCGCCGGCACAGACGTTCGACCGGTACTTCCACCTCGTGATGAGCTATGTCCCCGGGCCCTGGGCCGGCCACGTGGTGACGCTGTGGCCCGAGGCCGAGCGCGCCAGCCGGCCCGGCGACCCCACGCTCGGCTGGGGTGCCCTCGCGTCGCGCGTGGACGTCTACCGGGTCCCGGGCGATCACGACGAGATCGTGACCAAGCACATCGACCGCGTGGCCGAGGTGCTGGGGCCTCACCTCTGATGGTCGCCGCGCCGTGGCCGGCCGCGCCCGTCACCGTCACCCTGGCGCCGGACGACGTTCACGTCTGGCGCGTACCGCTCGATCTTCCGGAGGACACGCTGGCCGAGCTCGCCGACACGCTGTCGTCGGACGAGCACGTCCGGGCCGCGCGCTTTCGCTTCGCCCGCGACCGCGCGCGGGCCGTCGCCGCGCGCGGCCAGCTCCGCGCGATCCTCGGCCGGTATCTCGGGCGCGCCCCGAAGCGCCTGCGGTTCGCCACGGGCCCGCACGGCAAGCCCCATCTCGCCGTCGCCACCGGCCGCGCCGCCCTCCGGTTCAACCTCGCCCACGCCGACGATCTCGCGCTGATCGCCGTCGCCTGGCGCCGCGAGATCGGCGTGGACGTCGAGCGCGAGCGCCCGGATCGCCTGGATCTCGAGGTCGCGCGGCGGATGTTTCCGTCCGAGGACGTGCGCGCGCTGGAGTCGCTGCCGCCCCCCCTCCGCCCGCGGGCGTTCTTCGCCCTGTGGACGATCCGGGAGGCCTATGCGAAGGGTACGGGGCTCGGGCTCACGGACGGCGCCGCCGAGGCGCCGGCGGCCGCGTGGACGGTACGCCAGCTGCCGATCGACGCGGGGTTTGCGGCGGCGGTGGCCGTGGAGCGCGGCTGCGCCGGCGTGCGCTGCTGGGACGCGGCCGCCGCGCCGGTGGCGGCCTAGGCGGGGCGCTCGCGCGCTAGAACTTCCACTCGGTGAAGAGCTTCTGCTTGAATGCGCTGAGCTCCTCGACCTGCTTCTGGGCCCCGTTCCCGTGACGCTTCAGCTCGATGAACTTGTCGTCCATCTTGTTGAGGCGATGGGCGAGCACCTCGGCCAGCGTGTGGAGGAGCTTGAAGGCGGCCACGCTCTCCTCGCGCACCAGCCGCTCGAACTGCGCCTTCGTGAGCAGGGCCAGCTCGCACTTGGTCTTGGCCATGACGGTGGCCGTGTGAGGGCCGTCCGTGAGCAGGCTGATCTCGCCGAAGACGGCCGGCGCGTCGATGGTGGCGAGGACCTCGGGCGCCCCGGCCTTCAGCACGTCGACGGTGCCGCTGAGCAGCACCACGAGCCCCTGCGCCTTGTCACCCTCGCGGTAGACGGGCAGGCCCGACTCGAAGCGCGCGGGCACCATGACGCGCAGGATGTGCTCCGTCTGCTCGAACGAGAGCCCGCGGCACAGCACGGTGCGGATGATCTTGGCCATCTCCGACGGCGTCATCGTCACATCCCCCGCAGGACGGTGGCGCGGCCCACTCGCCCGATGGCGATGATGTAGGCGGCCGTCCGGAACGAGACCTTGCGCTCGCGCGCGACGCGGGCGAGGGTGGCGTACGCCTCGCGCATGTGGCGCTGGAGCTCCGCGGTGACCTTCTCTTCTTCCCACGTGAACTGCTGGATGTTCTGCGCCCACTCGAAGTACGAGACGGTCACGCCGCCGGCGTTGACGTAGATGTCGGGCAGCACGACCACGCCGCGCTCGGTCAGCGCCTCGTCGGCCTCGGGCGTGGTGGGCGCGTTGGCGGCCTCGAGGATCAGACGCGCGCGGATGTCGCTCACGTTCTTCAGGCTGATCACGCCGCCGAGGGCGGCCGGGACCAGCACGTCCACGTCGAGAGCCAGCAGCTCGTCGTTGTCGATCGTCTCCGCCCCCGGGAAGCCGACCACCGACCTCGTCTTCTTCACGTGCTCACCCAGAGCGGGGATGTCCAGACCCGGCCCGTAGCGGATGGCGCCCGTCACATCGGAAACCGCGACGACCTTGCCCCCGCGCTGCCGGAGAAACCGCGCGGTCCACGAGCCGACGTTGCCGAAGCCCTGCACCGCGAACGTCTTGTCGCGGATCTCTCCCGCCTTCGCGTCACGGAGATACTCCTCGAGCGCAAAGACGACGCCGCGGCCGGTGGCCTCCTCGCGGCCGCGTGAGCCGAAGAGATCCACCGGCTTGCCGGTGACCACCGCCGGCGAGAAGCCGTGCAGGCGCGAGTACTCGTCCATGATCCAGGCCATCACCTGAGCGTTGGTGTTCACGTCGGGCGCCGGGATGTCCGTGTGCGGCCCGATGATCTCGTGGATCTGCTGGACGAACTTGCGTGTCAGCCGCTCGAGCTCGCCGGAGGAGAGCGTGGCGGGATCGACCGTGATGCCACCCTTGGCGCCACCGAACGGCAGGTTCATCACCGCCGTCTTCCAGGTCATCAGCGACGCCAGTCCCTGCGCCTCATCCATGTCGACGGTGGGGTGATAGCGGAGGCCGCCCTTCATCGGGCCCCGGCTCTTGTCGTGCTGGACCCGATAACCTATGAACGTGCCGAGCTCGCCGTTGTCGAGGGTGATCGAGACGTCGACCTTCACCTCGCGATAGGGCGTGATCAGCATGCGCTCGATCGCCGCCGAGAGGTCCATGACCCGGGCTGCTTTCTGAAAGTAGTAATTGACCTCCTGGATGGGCGACATAGCAAAAAGTCTACGACACGCCCTGCTCGCGTCTTGCACAAGAACTGCTGACCGCCACGCCCGCTGGGCACGGTGCCGCGATCCCGGGGCATCGCCGTGCGATTCCGGCGCCGCTCCTTTCAGTGATCGCGCGGACTTAGCCGATTGCGCGCCGTGGCGCCGGTGTTGCGACGTGGACGCGCGTCATGCGCGCTCCTCTCGTTGTCGTCCTGATCGTCGGCGTGCTGACCCTGCCCGGTGGGGCGACGCCGCAGACGGTCCACTACGCCTACGACTCGGCGGGGCGGCTCAGCGTGGTGGCCGATCCGCGCGGCGATCTGGCGGTCTACGACTACGACGCCGTCGGCAACTTGCTGTCCATCCGGCGGCTCGCCGTCGGCGACCGTCCGGAGGCGGTGATCATCGCGCTCGTCTCGCCGGCCGCCGCGCGCCACGGCGCCAGCGTCTCCATCTTCGGCAAGGGCTTCGCGGCGACGCCGGCCGGCAACGCCGTCACCTTCAACGACGCGCCGGCCACCGTGCTGAGCGCCGCCCCCACGCGCCTCACGGTCAGCGTCCCCGCGGGCGCCACCTCGGGTCCCGTCCGCCTCAGCGTGGCGCAGGGCAGCGCGACCTCGCCGGAGCCATTCCGCGTGCTCGGGCCCCTCACGATCACGCCCCCGACCGCCGTGGTGACGCCGGGCGGCAGCGTCCGGTTCGCGGCGACGACACACGGCGGCGCCGGCGGGTCCGTGCGCTGGAGCGTCGACGGGGTGGACGGCGGCGACGCGGCACGCGGGACCATCACGCCTGAGGGACTCTACGGAGCGCCCGGGACGCTGCGCGGCGACGTGCGGGTCACCGCGACGAGCGTGGACGACGCGTCCCTCGAGGCCTCCGCCACCGTGAGCGTCCTCGCCTCGCGCCCCGTCTTTCTGCTCGCCCCTCCCGTCGCCACGGCAATGGCGCCCGCCGAAGGCCGTTCCAGGACGCTGACGGCCGTGGCCAGCGTCGGCCTCGCTCGCCTGCCCCGCGTCGACGTGACGGCCATCGCGAGCGTGGCGCTGGCCCAGGGCGGCGCGTTCGTCAGCGCGGAACCGCTGGCGCTGCGCGTGGCACCCGTGGTGACCGGCGTGACGCCGCCGAGTGGCGCGCGCGGCGAGACGGTCCGCGTGACCCTCACCGGCGCCGGCCTCGCGGGCGTCACGCACGTGGAAATCCTCGCGGGCAATACGGTGGATCCCGCGCTGACGACGACCGAGCTGACCCTCGCGGGCGGCGGCCACGAGGCCACGCTCGACGTCCACATTGCCGCCGACGCCGGCGTGGGACCGCGCGTCGTGCGCGTCGTGACGCCGACGGCGACCTCCGGCGCCACCGCTCTCGGCGACAACCTCTTCACCGTGCGCTGACCCAGAGGAGCCTTCCGCATGCGCCTTCTGTCCTCCTGCTCGCTCGCGCTCGCGCTGGTCATCGCCGGGGCTGCCGGCGTCTCGGCGCAGACCTTCAACAGCGGAAGCACGGGGGCCGACGGCGCCTTCGCGCCGACCGCGAGCGTGAAGCTCTCCGTGCCTCCCGACGGCGTCTTCAACTTCACCACCATCAGCATCCCGCCCGGCGTCATCGTCTCGTTTGCCACGCGCGCCGGCGTGCGCCAGCCGCCCGTGTCACTGCTGGCGACGGGCAACGTCACCGTACAGGGCCGCATCGATGTCGGCGGCGCCGACGGTGGCGGCGGTGGGCTGGGGGCCCAGCTCTTCGGTAACGGTGGCGTCGGCGGCCCCGGTGGATTCGACGGCGGCAACGGCTCGAACGCGCTGATCGGACTGACCGGCGCCGGCGGGCTCGGCCCCGGAGGTGGCAACCCCGGAGTCGTCGGCGGCTCGCCCGGCCACGCCGGTCACGTCACGGCCGGGATCGGCGTCGGTGGCGGAAGCGCGTACGGAGACCCGCGGCTCGTGCCGCTCATTGGTGGCTCGGGCGGCGGCGGCGGCGCGGTGCCGGCGGCCGGCATCACCGGCGGGGGTGGCGGAGGCGGCGGCGGCGCCCTGCTGATCGCGGCCTCGGGCACCATCACGCTCACCGGCACGATCTCGGCGGTCGGCGGAGCGGGCGGCACCGCGGGCTTCGGCGCCCAGGGCGGCGCCTCGGGGAGCGGCGGCGCCGTCCGGCTCGTGGCCACCACGGTCACCGGCAACGGAGCCATCGACGTCCGCGGCGGCTCCGGCGCGGGCGGCGGGCGTATTCGCGTCGAGGCCTACACGAACACGGCCACGGTGAGTGGCGGCATTCCCGGCGGCGTGAGCGTGGGAACGCCGGACGCGGTCGCCTTCAACGTGGTCGGGCTTCGCATCGTCGCGATCGCCGGGGTGGCGGCACCGGCGCGGCCCGTTGGTTCCTACGCGGCGCCTGACGTCATCTTGCCACCGGGCACCACCAGTCCCGTCACCGTGGCGCTCGAGGCCACGCAGGTTCCGCCCGGCACGACGGTCGTGGTGACGGCCACGCCGCTGTCCGGCGCGCCGGTCTCGGCCGTGAGCACGCCGCTGGTGGGGACGCCGGCGGTGGCCACCGCAACCGCCACGCTCGCCATTCCGACGACCCAGCCGTCGGTCATCAGCGCCACGGCCTCCTTCACCGTCGCCGGTGCGCCGTGAGCGCGCGCGTCGTGGCGCTCGGCGGTCTCCTCATGGCCCTGGTGCCGATCCTCGGCGGCGGTCCGAGCGGCGTACGCGCCCTCGCACCGTTCGACGTTCTCGTCGACGGGCTGGACGAGCCGAGTGGCATCGCGGTCGACTCCGACGAGCGCGTCTTCGTGGCGGACCGGTCGCGTGGGACGGTCATTCGCATCGCGCCCGACGGCACCCGCACCGTCGTGGCCCGGCGCCTCAAGCATCCGGGCGGCCTCGCGGTTGACGCCGAGGCGCGTGTCCTCGTCGCCGAGGAAGGCGGCGGGCGTGTGCTGCGTCTCGACGGACCGGCGCCGCAGACGGTGGCGAGCGGTCTCGACGCCCCCCGCTGGCTCGCCGTCGGCCATGACGGCACCCTCTACGTCGTCGTCCGCGCCGAGCGCGCGCACCGCCGCGACGACGACGATGACGACGAGCGGCGGGATGCCATCGTCGCCATCCGTCCCGACGGCCGCACGGCGCCATTCGCCGACGGGCTGCGTGAGGTGGCCGGCCTGGCCACCGATGCAAACGCCGTCTACGTGGCGGCGCGAACGCCGAGTGGACGTGTCGGGGTGCGACGGTACGCCATCCCGACGAGCGCGGCGGCGTGGCTGGCGGGAACGGACGTCGGCCGCCGGGTGCGCGGGTTTGCGCGTGACCGTCTCGGAGCCTTCTGGCTCTCCGCCGCCGAGGCTGACGTTCGCGGGGCGCGCCTGCGTGACGTCGTGGTGAAGCTCAGCGCTCGGGACGGCACGCTGTTCGCGTCGGGCCTCGACGAGCCGGGCGCGCTCGCGGTGGGATTCGAGGGACATCTCTACGTGGCCGACACCGGCCGCGGTCGCGTGCTCCGCTTCCGGGCGCCGGCGCCGCCGAGCCTCACGCGGCCGGCGGACGCCGTGGCCAACACGGCGCTGGCCTTGCGCGGCACGGCCGTACCGAGCTCGCGGATCGACGTGTTCGTCAACGACGCCGATGCGCCGGCGACGGTCGCGGCCGGCGCCGATGGCAGCTTCACCGCGGTGGTGGTTCTCGCGGAGAACGCGGAGAGCCACCTGGAGGCCTTCGCCACCGCCGCGCGCGGCGAGGGACTCTCGTCGGCGCCCGCCCTGCTCTCGGTCGTTCACGACGGCGAGCAACCCGATCTCGCGTTCGTACGTCCGCCCGCGGGCGGGTTCGTGCGACGCAGCGTCGACGTCGAGGTCCAGGCGCGGGATACCGGGAGCGGCGTCGCCAGCCTCACCGTCGTCGCCGGCACGCGCGCGGTGACGCCGGCGCTCTCACCGCCGCCGCCCGCGCCGGCGGTCAGCGCCGTCGCTCGCTGGGACACGGGGAGCGCGGCCGACGGCGCCGTCACGCTGGCCGCACGCGCCGCCGACCGCGCCGGCAACGAGCGCCAGCTCACACGCATCGTCATCGTCGACAACACGCCGCCCGACGTCCGCATCCTCGAAGGGCCGGGCGGCGAGACGTCCGACACGATCGCCGTCTTCGTCGTTGCCGGCAGCGACAACCTCACCCCGGCGGCGTCGCTCACGTTTTCGTGGCAGCTCGACGGCGCGGGCTATGGCCC
>Ga0114129_10010135_pt1 | contig 13434 bp, 12 predicted proteins | sample RhiMetdeltSRZDD1_FD_80071 | JGI IMG/M metagenome (GOLD analysis project Ga0114129, IMG submission 80071) | Populus rhizosphere microbial communities from Tennessee, USA - Rhizosphere MetaG P. deltoides SRZDD1 (version 2) (version 2) | ecosystem: Host-associated > Plants > Roots > Rhizosphere >...
AGAGGATCCTCACCCAGGGAACCGACTGGCGGTTCCTGAATGAGTTAAAGAGGGAACTGAAGGGGTAGGCACTACCTTGTCAGGGGGGAGGCCGCAGCAGGTGCATTGACACTGCCCCTCGTCCGCATGTGTTTCACCTCTCTTCGGGCGACGTCACGTCACCCAATCCCGTCTGAGGGTAGCGTGAACCCGGCGCACCGCAGCCGATCGCCTCCTTCCTCGCCCCGAGGTGCCTCACCCCGTGGGTGGCGAGCGGGATCTGGCTGACGTAGGTCGCGAGCCGGGTGCGCGTCGTCTCACGCGCCACGGCGGCCAGCACGGTCCAGGCCTCCAGCCAGGGCACCGAGGGGTTGTTCCAGTAGGCAACGCTCGATATCGGAATGGCCCTCGGGAGGATGCGTCATGGCAGCGACGACCAGAGTCTCTTGTGACCAGTGCGGCAATCCCGAGCACGTCCCCCTGCCTCCGCAAGCGCGCCGGTGATCTGACTCGTGTCGCGCCCGCGAGGGGCCACGAGCCACGACGCAGCGGGGGCTCGCGGCCCCGGCGTCAAGGGTCCCGCGCCGCCTTCTCGGTCGCCGTGACCCTCGCCCGAGCGCGCGCGACGTCCGCGCGGCCCTGAGCGGCGGCCCGACGGGCCGCGGCCGCGCGCTGGCGGGCGTCCGCCGCGTTCTTGGCAAGGTCCGCCTGCGCCTTCTCGAGCTCGCGGGCGCGTGACTCCGCCCGGGCCAGGTCCGCGCGCGCCGTCTCGAGACGGACTCGGGCTTCCGCTCGCCGCCGCATCGCCTCGCGATCCTCCGGGGGCTGGGAGGAAGGCGAGGCCTGACGAGAGGCCGTGGAAGGCTTCACCACGCGCAACGCGGGCGGCGCATCCCCGAAGACCTCGAAGCCGGCGGCCGTCTGCTCCCGGGCGAGCCGTCCTTCGCGAAGCGGCTCGCGAAGGGCGGGATCGGTCGCGGCGGCCATGAGCGTCCCCGTGAGCCGATTCCGGGCGGCCGCCGTGATCGCGTGGCCGGCGCTCGTCACGTGCGCGAGACTTTGCTCGACCAGGGCCGCGACCGCGTCCTGATAGGCCTTCGCCGCGACCGGCACCTCCGTCGGCGCGCGGCCGAGCTGGGCGCGCTTGAGCTGATCGGCCGTCGCGAGGAGCCGATCCACCGCCGCTCGATCCCGCTGCGCCGCCTGGTTGATGGCCCAGACCACGAGGGTGGGACGCGGAAGCTTGGTGATGGCGGCCGCGGCGGCCGCCTCACCGGCGCGGCGGAGCTCCGCGACCAGCCGATTCCTGGTCGCGGTGAATTGCTCGGGAGGGACGCGGAAGAGCTCGGCGAGCGTGCGCGCGTCGGTCACTCGCCCGCTTCCCGCACCCGCACCCCGGTCTCATCCACGGCGCTCTGACCTCCCGGATTCAGTGTAGCTGATCCGCCGTGAGGCCTCGTCGGCGCGGTCCGGACCAGCACTCCGCCCCGGCCGAGCCCGGCTGCCCCGCTCGCTCGCGCCGCGCCTCGAGGTGCGCTATCGTGGCGCCGTGCTTCCCCGGCACCGGCCGGCCTGGGGGGCGATCAGGGCGAGGGCGCCGACGGCGCGCGATGACCCCACGTGCAGACGGGAGGACCGGTCGATGACTGACGCCGTGACGCTGTTCCGGGTGGGTGGGATACCCGTGCGGGTCCATGCGAGCTGGCTGGTCATCGTCGGACTCCTCACCTGGAGCCTCTCGGTGGGGTACTTTCCTCAGGTCCTACCGGACCTGCCCGCTATCGCCTACTGGACCAAAGGCCTGCTGGCGACGCTGCTCCTGTTCGCCTCCGTGTTTCTACACGAGCTCTCGCACGCGCTGGTCGCGCGGCGGTATGGGATCCCCGTATCGAGTATCACCCTGCACATCTTCGGCGGCGTGTCCCAGCTAGAGCGCGAGCCGGATCGACCTGATGTGGAGTTCATGGTGGCCGTCGTTGGGCCGCTGACGAGCTTCGCGATTGCGGTGGTGCTGGTGGTCGCCCAGAGGATCCTCGATCCATCGCCGGGCGTCCGAGCGATCCTCGGGTACCTCATCGTTGTCAACCTGAGTGTGGGCGTGTTCAATCTCGTACCCGGGTTTCCGTTGGACGGGGGGCGCCTGTTGCGGTCCGTCCTTTGGAAGCTGAAGGGGAGCTTCCAGTGGGCCACCCGGGTGGCGACCACGGTCGGATCGGGGTTTGCGCTCCTGCTGATGGGGTTCGGGGTGTTCCGGGCGCTGAGCGGGGAGTTCGTCGGGGGGCTCTGGTTCGTGCTGATCGGCATGTTCCTACGGCAGGCCGCCCAGGGCAGCTATCAGCAGCTCGTGCTGCGCCGCGCGCTCGCGAACATTTCGGTCGGGCAGATCATGACCCGCAACGTGGTCCCTATCTCGCCCGAGCTCTCGGTGGCGCAGGTGGTCGACGAGTTCTTCTGGCGCCACCACGTGTCGACCTTTCCGGTCCTGGACGGCGGACGAGTCGTGGGCCTCCTCGGTCTCGATCGGGTGAAGCAGCTCCCGCGGGAGCGATGGGCAGAGACGACGGTTCGCGACGCCATGCTCTCGCTCTCCGATTCGCTCACGACGACGCCGGGGACCCCGCTGTGGGAGGCCTTCGAGAAGCTCACTCGGAACGGTGTCGGCCGGCTGGCGGTCCTAGACCGCGAGCGGCTGGTGGGATACCTGAGTATCCGGGATGTGGCGCATATCCTCGCCGTCACGAGCACCCGGGGGGAGTCCGCTTCGGGACCCCAAGGCGCGGCGGCACAATCCCCGGGCCGACGCGAGGCACAGCGCGCCGGCTGATCACACCGGACGCGCGGCGTTGCATGCGAGCACACAACCGGAAGGTGCTGGCAGCTCGAGGCGAGAGACTAGGTTCGCGATCCATAGTGGAAGGCGCCAGGGGATTCCCCTGGCGCCTTTTCATTGGCGCTTGGTCGTCGGGAGCCCGATGTCGGGGCTCCCTGATCCTCGCGTCTAGCGCGCCCGTTCCATGAGCTTGACTTCGCCCGAGGTGACCTCGGGAGCATTCGGCACCAGTGCGCTGAGGTGTTCCTTCACGAAGGTCGCCGCGGCCTTGGTCGACTCCGCCGCTCCCGATGGCGTCGTGAACCCGCTCAGGGTCACGAGCGTGCCCTTTCCCGCATCGAGGATCGAGTAGGTAGCGAAGCCGGGCAGGTGGGTCACGAGGGGCAGGAAGCCGCTCCGAGCGCGGGTGACGATCTGCTCCACGTTCTTCGCGTCGATCTGGTAGCGGCGGATCACGCCGTACTTCGGTGGCTCCTTGATTTCGCGCAGCCGGAGCTCGCCCTCCAGCACGCGCGGAGGTGCGGGCAGCATCGACGCGATGTTCTCCTTGACCCAGGCCGCCGCCTTCTTGGTCGACTCCTCCGTGCCCATCTTGCTCTCGTAGACGCTGTAGGTGACGAGGTGACCATGACCGGCGTCCATGATCGCGTACGAGACGAAGCCGGAGATCGCCTTGATGATCGGGACACCGCCCTCGCGGATACGGCGAATGACCTCATTGACGTTGTTGGCATCGAGCGTGTAGTGCCTCAGGACTCCGTGCATGGGAACCTCCTTCTCGGTATATCGGCAGGCACTCGGGCGAGCGCTACCAGTTGCCGATCGCGTGAGGTGACGACGAGGACGCCTCCGGCTCCTCAGCGGATCAGGATGACACGGGGTGCGAAAACAGCCCGACTCTACGCCCGAGGCCTGCGGACGTCAATCGCAGGGCGGTGATCAGTGGAAGCGGGTCGTCGCTCTCGCGCGCGCGGCTAGAACGGAAGGTTTGGCGGCGGTATGCTGGCCGGCGACTCTTCGGCCAGGCCGTACTTCTCGTACAGCTGTTCGGGGTGCGTGGACTCGGATCCCCGAGATCGTGTAGACACCTCCCTTGCGCACGGTGTGGAGGCCGAGCCGACTCGGGATAAGCCCACCGACCTTCTGGAGGATCGTGGCGAGCCTGCGCACCGTAGGAAGGCCGCCGCCTCTGCGTTGCGGCGCAGGCTCCCCGGAGGCACGTGGCGCCACGTCTAGTTGCCCGGGCGGGCAACTATAGGGCCTCAGGATGTACTGTAAGCTGTCTCGATCAGCAGTGTTATGGACGATTTCCGCCTCACCCTGGACACCCGGTACAGGGTGGTCGTCGGTCGGTCGCATCCGCGAGGGGCGACCAGCCCCGTCCAAGGCCGGACCCTGGGGCCTGAGGCGGCCCGCCAGAAGGGCGTCGGAACCGCGTACAAAGCGACTTCACCGGCGCAGGAGGCCGTCTGGTGCCGGAGGCTGGGGGGGTTGGTGGGGTCGCGCGGCGGGGTGCCCCGCCCGGCGCCCTTGGGAGGCCATCCGATGACCTGGCGTCGGCGGGCGGTCCTGCTGCTGATGCTTGTGAGCGTGGGCGGGCTGTGGACGGGGTTCTATCGCTTCGGCATCCGCGACGAATGGATCTGGGTCGGCTGGGGCGCCCTCCTAGTCTTCTATGAGTACGTCTTCCTATGGTGATTCACGCCCGACAACCGCCCCTTGGTAGGGTCAGGCGGGCCACCGCGTCTGGAGGCAGACGCAGGCGAGAGGGTGCCATGGCCCGGCGCCGACCCTGGGTCACGGGCTGTCAGAGCCAACCGCCGAGTTTGGGACTATCATGGGACTGGGTCCGACCAGGTCCGAGCGAACGAAGGGGTGGGCCATGATCGGCAGCCAGGATCTCTTGATTGCGCTCGCGATTGGGTTGATCCTCTTTGGCTCGAAGAAGCTGCCTGAACTGGCCCGAGGACTGGGCCAGTCCCTCAAGGAATTCAAGAAGGCGACGAGCGAGACGGCCTCCGAATCTCCGGCGCCTGGGGAGTCGCCACCGCCGGCCGCCGCGGAACCGGCCCGGTCCTGCGGAGCCTGCCAGACGCCGCTGCAGCCGGACTGGAGCCACTGCCCCAAGTGTGGGGCCCCTGCCCCGACCCCCGGGTAGGGCGGTCGGCACGGCGTCGTCCGGGTGGCGAGGCACCGCGCGGCGCCAGCACGCTGCTCTATGCCGAACCTCGACCGCCGCACGCGCCGGAATCTCGTGATGGGCACGTTCTGGATACCACGATGAGGTCCCGAGGCTACGCCGCGCTGAGAGTCGGGGCTGGACCCGGGTCACTGGACCAGCTGGGCCGCCCGTCCCGGTCGCAGTCCCGGACCAAGCGGCTCCCCCGGACAGTGGTGGGGGTGACACTGGCCGCGACCGTGTGGCTGACGCCATCCGCCCGGGCCGATCTCATCACCGGCGTGAAGCCGGCCGAGCCGCAGCCGGCACCGACGAGCCTCATGCCCGGGCTCGCGGTGCAATACACCTACGCGATCATGAACTCTGTGGACGACATGAAGGGCCGGAAATTCGAGCCCGGGCCGCCGATCCTGCACCTCGACTGGGTGATGGGCACCCGCCGGGTCCTGACCAGCAAGGCGAATGAGGGGGTCGGGGCGATCCTCACGGGGTTTCTGCAGTTCGACAAGCTCGGCGTGTACGGGATCAATGTGACATCGAACGACGGCGTGCGCCTGGAGATCGGGGGCAAGGTGATCCACGAGGATCCGGGGGTCCACGCGGACACCACCTCCGATCGCATCGACGTCCAGATCGAGCGACCCGCTTGGTACCCCATCACCATCACGTACTTCCAGAAGCGACATACGGCGACCCTGGTCGTGCGCTGGATCGCGCCCGGGGAGAAGGGCCAGCTCCGGCCGGTGGCCCCTGGGGCGCTCGCCCACACTTCGAAGTAGTCCACCGGCCAGTACGTCAGCGGCCGCTCGATCGACTTCGGCCGCACGCCGACGAACCCGGAGACGATCGCGACACGGTGGGTGGAGTTGGTCGGCCGTTGAGGGAAAGCATAGACTTGTCCCCCAAGAGCTGGTCGAGTGCTTCGAGAATTGCGCGAGGCAAAGGGACTGACACAGGATAGGATGGCCACGACGCACACTCACCCGAATGCCTGAATGGCTCGGGTCCCTGCTCTCCCGGTACGGCTATCCGATCGTCTTCGTGGGTGTCCTGCTCGAGAACGCTGGGATCCCGGTACCGGGCGAGACCATCCTCTTGGCGGCCGGCTTCCTGGCCCACCAGGGTCTCTTTTCGCTCCCGTGGGTGATCGGGCTGGCCGTCGTGGCGGCGATCCTGGGCGACAACGTGGGCTACTGGATCGGCCGCGTCGGCGGGCGAGCGCTCGCGGAGCGGTACGGGCCGCTGGCTGGGCTCACCCCCGCCCGGCTGGTTGCGCTCGAGGCCTTCTTCGCGCGCCACGGCGCCAAGACGGTGTTCTTCGCCCGGTTTATCACGGGGGTCCGGGTCTTCGCTGCCCTCTTCGCGGGCATCAGTCGACTGCCCTGGTGGTCGTTCCTCGTCTACAACGCCGCGGGCGCGCTCACGTGGGCGACCGCGGTCTGCCTGGCGGGGGCGCTGTTCGGGCAGAGCTGGGATCTTCTGCACCGATGGGTCGGGCGAGCGGGCCTCTTCGCCGTGGGGGCGATCGTCGCGGTCGCCCTCGTCGGGCTGGGCCGCCGGTATTGGCCAAACCTCCTCGCCCAGGCCGAGCGGTGGGTGCCAGCGGTCCTCACGCTGCGCGAGGTGATCCTGGTCGGGGCCAACCTCGCCGCGTTCGCCCTGTTTGTGAAGATCACTGAGGATGTGGTGACCCGGGAGTCCACCGAGTTCGACCGGATCGTCAGCCTCACCGTACACCGGTGGGCCGGCCCACCACTCGACCGCGTCATGCAAGGCTTCTCCACGATCGGCTCGGCGGCCGTCGTGTTGCCGATCGTGGGGCTGGTGATCGCGTGGGCGGTGAAGCGGAAGGACCGTCGTGCGGCCGCGACCCTCACGGCGGTCACGGTCGTCACGGAAGGCGTGAACGTCGGGGTCAAGTGGGTGCTTCAGCGCGTTCGGCCCTCGCTGTGGGCCGTGGGCACCCTGCACAGCTACAGCTTCCCGAGCGGGCATGCCATGGCGGCCGTGGCGATCTACGGCATGGCGGCCGTCGTCGCCGTCCGACTGGGCCCCCGGCTGGCGCGGCCCGCCGCGGTGGGCATCCCGATCCTGGCGCTGCTGATCGGCGTCTCCCGTGTATACCTGGGCGTGCACTGGCCGAGCGACGTCCTAGCGGGGTTTGCCGCGGGGGCGTTCCTCCTCAGTGGGGGCGTCTATCTCCTGTATGGGCGCGAAGCACGGTGATGCCCCACTGGGTGTCGGGGTCCGGTGCAATCCTTCTGTGCTCGCCACGGCGGGCGCCGGCCGGGTCGTCGTGATGGAGGACTGGGCGTCGGATGCGGTGGGCTGGAGGGGGATTCCGTCAGGATGGACCGGTGAATCGTGTCCTTCAGGCCACGCACCGTGGTCTCAAAGACACACACGACCGTGCCGAATTTCGCCTCCGGATCGCTGCCCTGCGTGAAGCCAAGGGGGGAGCTGGGCCGGCCCGATGGTCGTGTCGATCTCCAGTTTCCCCCGTCCAGGTCGCCGTCGGGATCAGTGAAGTCGGCACGGAACTGATAAACCCCGCGTTGGCCCTCCACGAGCGAGGTCAGCTGTAACGGGAGCGCCCAGCGTCTCTCAGGGCGCCGATGTCCGCCAGGACGGCCTGCTCCTCAGGACACGGTCTCGGCTGCCGGCCTCGTGGGCGGCGGGCATCCAGGCGAGGTGAGCCTGGCGCACCCGGGAGTGCTGTTCCTGGACGAGCTGCCAGAGCTCGCACCGAACGCGTCGCCCGCCGACCGTTCCCAGAGTGGAGGGGGACAGTCAACATGATGCCCCTTCTCGGCGCCATCACAATTACGGCGGCTCGAACGTCGGTCACCTGGCAGTCCGTCTGCTCGTCGTAGGAGGCGACGGCGACCGCTGCCACCCGCACTGGGGCACTCGTTCCCGGAAAACGGGTGGGAACTACTCCGGAGACTCGAACGCCACGCGAGACACGCGGCTTTGACGGGCAATCGACAGCAGGGTCCCGATGGCGAGTTCGGCGGGACCGGGACCGTGGTCGTGCCTTCGGAGGTCCGGCGCTGCATGACGATGTGACTCCCTCGGCGCCGAACCTCGGTGAATCCGTGCTGCTCCAGGATACGGCAGACCTCGCGTCCGGAGAGGACGCGCAGCCTACCCATCGACGACGTCGAACGTCGTCACGAATACGCCGGACCGTAGGCGTTGGTTGATCTCTCGGGAGTCGGCTGTCTCGAGGAATAGTGCGACCGCCTCCCGGAGGTTCGCGGTGGCCTCTTCGAGCGTCCCCCCCTGGCTGGCGATGTCGAGTTCGGGGCACAGGGCGACATAGGTGTCGCCTTCCCGTTCAAGAATCGCGGTAAAGGTGCTCTTGGACATGGTCAACGTGACCTGGTTGCTATGACTTGCTCCGGCAGTCTATCACGCGGGGTCTTGGTCCCCTCCGCGATGTTGCTTGCCACGAAGACCTCCTCGTCGTGCGGCGGGAGCGCGCGCTCGACCCGCGGCGCCCGGGGCGGCAGACCGAACTCTCCGCGCCCGTCCGCGGTAACTTTCCCGGCGCCTCGACCCCCTGGCAGCCCGGGTCGGGGTCGGGTATCGTCTCGGCGACCATCCATTCCGGTCGTCAGCCCCCGGGCGTCGGTGTGCCCGGGCAGGTCGTAGAGCGCGGTGGAGGTGGCCGGTGCTCCAGTACTCCCCCCAGGGTCGGGCGGAGCGACTCATCGCCGCTGGGCGCGTCGTGCTGGCCACGTCCGCCTTGCTGGCCCTCTGGCTCGACCCGACCGCGCCCATCAAGGACGCCCGGGCGGCCTCCGTCGTCCTCACCGTCTACGTCGTCTACGCCCTGATCCTGGCCGCGGCGACCTGGTTCGCCGACCCGCCGGCGAATCGGCTGCGGCTCGCCACCCACGCCCTCGACCTCGCGGTCTTCACCCTGGTCATGTACCTGACCGAGGGGCCGACGAGCCCCTTCTTCGCGCTCTTCGTCTTCGCCATCGTGGCGGCCACGCTCCGCTGGGGCGGGCCGGGCACTCTGTGGACAGGGCTGGTGGCGGTGGTCTTCTTCCTGGCGATGGGGTTCCACGCGGGCGAGATCGAGCAGGACCCGCGCTTCGAGCTGAACCACTTCATCATCCGGAGCGTTTACCTGGCGGTGGTCGCCGTCCTCATCGGGTACCTGGGCGCCTACGAGCGGCGGCTCCGGGCGGAGATCGCCCAGCTGGCCGCGTGGCCGGCCGCCGTCCCCCGCGAGGGAGCCGAGCTGATCGGGGAAGCCCTGGCGCACGCCGCCAGCACGATGGATGCGCCGCGGACCCTCCTCGTGTGGGACGACGCCGAGGAGCCGTGGCGGCACGTGGCGGCCTGGTCGAAGGACGGCCTCCGGTGGACCCGGGAGGCGCCGGACGTGTTCGAGCCGCCGGTGGCCCCGCCGCTCCAGGGCGCGGACTTCCTCTGCGCCGACGCCGCGGCGCCGGCTCCCAGGGTCTTCCACGTCTCGCGGGGACAGTCGGGCCAGTGGGTGGGGGCCCCGCTCCACGCCGAGCTCCGCGCCGGGTTCGGCATCGGGTCCGTCGTGGCGCTGCCTCTCCGCGGCGAGGCCGTCCGGGGCTGGCTCTTCGTCCTGGACAAGCGCTCGCCGACCTCCGACGACCTCACCCTGGGGGAGGTGGTGGCGCGCCAGGTGACGGCCCGCATGGAGCAGTTCCGCTTGATCGAGCGGCTCGGAGCGGCGTCGGAGACTGACGCGCGGATCGGGCTGGCGCGGGACCTCCACGACGGGCTCCTCCAGGCGCTGACCGCGGCGGGGCTCCAGATCGAGGTGGCCCGGGGCCTCATCGATACCGACCAGGCGGCGGCCGCCGAGCGTCTCCGCGACGTCCAGCGCCTCCTCTCCGCCGAGCAGCGCGACCTCCGCACGCTCCTCCGGGATCTCAAGCCGCTGCCCGGGGGCGCCGCGCCGCCGGAGACGACGCTGGCCGGGCGGCTCGAGGAGCTGTGCCGCCGGGTCGAGCGGCAGTGGGGACTCCGCGTCACCCTCGAGGCCGAAGCGGGACTGGCGCGGCTTCCCCGGGAGCTCGCCCGGGCCGTCCAGTTTATGGTGCACGAGGCCCTGGTCAACGCGGCCCGCCACGGTGGCGCGAAGGCCGTCGACGTGCGCGCCGAGGCGCGGGAGGGCCGCGTGCGCCTCCTGGTGGTGGACGACGGCCGCGGCCTTCCGTTCCGCGGCCGCCGCGAGCACGCCGCGCTCGCGGCCCCCGGGGCGGGGCCGGTCACCCTCTGGTCCCGCGTCGACGGGCTCGGCGGGTCCCTCACGGTCGACTCGAGCGAGCGGGGCGTGCGTCTCGAGATCGTCCTGCCCCTCGAGCGCGCAGGCGCTGGACATGCCGGTTAGGCTCGTCCTCGCCGACGATCACCCGATTGTGCTCGACGGCCTCGAGCAGCTGTTCCGCGCGCACAAGGACTTCACGGTCGTCGCCCGCTGCCAGGACGGGGCCGAGACGCTCCGCGCCGTCCGCCAGCACCGGCCGGACGTCCTCCTGCTCGACATCCGCATGCCCGCCCCGGACGGGCTCCAGGTGATCCGGGAGCTCCAGGGGGAGAGCCTCCCCACGCGGATCGTGCTCTTGACGGCGGCGCTGGAGGAGGACGACGTGCTCGAGGCGGTGAGGCTCGGGGTGAAGGGGGTCGTCCTGAAGGAGATGGCGCCTCAGATGCTCGTGGAGTGCGTCCGGAAGGTGGCCGCCGGCGAGCAGTGGATCGAGCGGCGCTCCCTGACCAGGGCCCTCGACAGGGTGCTCCGCCAGGAGGCGGGACTCCGCGAGGTGTCCTCCGTCCTGACGCCCCGCGAGATCGAGATCGTCCGGCTCGCGGCGCAGGGTCTCCGCAACCAGGCCATCGCGGACCAGCTCCACATCAGCGAGGGGACCGTCAAGGTCCACCTCCACAACATCTACGAGAAGCTCGGGGTCGACGGCCGGGTCGCCCTGACCCTCTACGCCCGGGAGAAGGGCCTGATCTAGCGATCCGGGCGCCGCCAGGCGCCCTCCCCGCCGGTTCGCGACGCCTCCGCTGATCCGCCGGCCTCGCCGGCCTCTATCCCGGGGATATAGAAAATCCTGCCTTTCCGGGAATGTTCACGGTCCCCGCCATTCCCTAGAGTGCACGCCATGTCGGAAACGCGCGTCGAGCGGCGTCGCATGCCGCGCTATCCGCTGAGCGTCGCCGTCGAGACGGAGCGGGGGAAGGGTGTGACGCGTGATGTCAGCGCATCGGGTGTGTATTTCGAAACCGCGGAGCTGCATACGGCCGGGGCGCCCATCCGCTTCACGCTCGTCTTCGAGCGCTCCGCCCCCGGGCCGCTCCGGCTGAGCTGCGCAGGCGAGGTGAGGCGGGTGGACGCGAACGGTGGCTCGTTCGGCGTCGCCGCCACCATCAACGCGCAGTCGATCAAAGCGCACGCGATCAACGCGCACGCGATCAACGCGCACGCGATCAAACCGTCATCGCCATGAGTCGCGAATCATGAGTGGTGAATCTCGCCCGCGTCGGGAGGTCCCGTCATGCTGAAGCGCGCTGCCTTCGTGCTGGTCGCCCTCGCGGTCCTGGGCCTGGGGCTCCTGCCCTGGGCTGCCGAGGCCCAGACGCCGCCGCCAGAGACGTCGTCGCTCCTGGTGAAGCTCGTCCCCGGCCTCACGGCCAACGAGCAGGCAGCGGTCGTCGCCCGGAACGGCGGGACCGAGACGGGGTCGATCCCCGCGCTCCGGCTCCACGTCGTCGAGGTCCTCACCGTCGAGCTCACGGACACGATCGCGCGCTACGAGGCGGATCCCCAGGTCCAGCACGTGGAGGAGAACCGCGTCCGCCGGAGCGAGTTCCTGTCGAACGACACGTATGCCGTCGACCAGTGGGCGCTGCCGCGGATCGGCTGGGACCTCGTCTTCGGCACAGTCGCCTCGACCGGCACGGCGAGGGTGGCAGTCCTCGACACGGGCATCGACGCCTCGCATCCGGATCTGGCCGGGCGCGTGGTCCCCGGAGTGTCGATCCTCGACGGCAGCAGTGGGCTGACCGACTCCAACCGACACGGCACGTGGGTGGCCGGCATCGTCGCGGCCAACACCGACAACGCCGTCGGCGTCGCCGGCGTCGCGTTCGCCGGCGTGCAGCTGATGCCGGTGACGGTCCTCGACGCGAACGGCGAGGGGCGCGACAGCGACGTGATCGCGGGCGTCATCTGGGCCGCGGACAACGGCGCCGACGTCATCCTGATGGCGTTCAGTAACCCGGGCTTCAGCCCGAACCTCCAGGACGCGATCGACTACGCGTGGTCGCGCGGCGCCGTCTTGGTGGCAGCGATTGGCAACGAGGGCGTCGGCACGCCCACGTTCCCGGCCGGTGACCGTGGCGTGATCGGCGTTTCCGGGACCGATCAGAGCGACGCGCTGCTCGGCTACAGCAACTACGGCCAGGCGGCGTTCCTCGGCGCGCCGGGCGACAACATCGCAACGACGGACCTCGGCGGCGGGTACGTGGCGGTCAGCGGGACGTCCACTTCGGCGGCCATCGTCGCCGGCGTGGCGGCATTCCTGAAGGCGGTCGACCCGACGCTGACCAACGGGATGATCGTCGGCCGCATGGCGCGCACGGCGGATCCCGCGGGCACCCAGGAGCAGACCGGCAACGGCCGCGTCAACATGGCCCGCGCGCTCACCGACACCGGGCGTGACGAGATCCAGCCCGCGGGCGCGGACCCGGTGGGCGCGGGCGGGCCCTTCGTCGGGCCGTACGTTGCGGCTGCCTGCACTCTGACCAGCGTGTCAGTTGTCGCGCAGTCCCCCTCGGCCGCGACAGCGGTGCCAGGGCAGACCATCACCTATACCAACATTACGCTCACGAAGAGTAACGGCAATTGCAGCGGTAACTGGACCATAAATTGGCTTGCTGGCGGTCCCCCCAGCGGCACGACCCCTAGCTTTTCTCCGACGACGTTCAGTGGTTCCGGCACCACCAAGACCACCACGTTGACGATCACTACCACCGCGGGGACGACGCCTGTCGGTACGCGTAACTTCACGGTCACGGCCGGCGGCTCCGACACCGGCGGCTCCGTCACAAGCGGCAACTTCACATTCCAGCTGAACAAGGCGAACACGACGACGGCGATCACCTCGGACACGCCGGACCCGTCGAAGGTGGGGCAGCCGTACACGGTGAGCTACACGGTGACGGTGCAGGCGCCGGGGGCGGGGACGCCGACGGGGAACGTGACGGTCAGCGACGGGCTGGACAGCTGCATCGGGACGGTGGCGGCGGGGAGCTGCAGTCTGACGTCGACGACGGCGGGGGCGAAGACCCTGGTGGCGACCTACGCCGGGGACGCGAACTTCAACACCAGCACCTCGGTCGGCGCCGCGCACCAGGTGGACAAGGCGGACACGACGACGGCGATCAC
>Ga0114129_10010136_pt1 | contig 13432 bp, 7 predicted proteins | sample RhiMetdeltSRZDD1_FD_80071 | JGI IMG/M metagenome (GOLD analysis project Ga0114129, IMG submission 80071) | Populus rhizosphere microbial communities from Tennessee, USA - Rhizosphere MetaG P. deltoides SRZDD1 (version 2) (version 2) | ecosystem: Host-associated > Plants > Roots > Rhizosphere >...
AACGAACCCCGGGGGCCGCACGACCGCGACACCGCCGGCGGGGACCTCGACCGTACCGTCGACCGGACGGCCGGTCACCAGGTCCACGCCGGCGGCCGGCACGGTCACCGGCTCGTCGGACTGATTGAGTAGGAACAGCCAACTACCCCGGCGTACCGCCTCGATGCCCGGCTGCGGTGGGACCGCGCCGGCCGCTCGCGCCGCGTCGGCGAGCAACCGGCCGTACGCCGGGTCGTCGAGCCGGGTCGACAGGTACCAGGCGACACCGGCGCCGAACTCGTGCCGGGTCACCGCCGGCGAGCCGTCCAGCACGCCACCGGTGTACGACGCCACGGCCGTCGCGCCGATCAACTGCACGTGCTCGCTCCACACCTGACCGCTGTCCCCAGTGGACAGTTTGACCGGCTCGTCCGGCGGCAGCGGGCGGAACTCGTCCACACGCACCCCGAGGATGTCGCGGAACGCGCCCGGATGGCCGCCGAGCCTGACCCGGCCGTCGACGTCGGCGATCCCGCTGAAGAAGCTCACGACCAGGTGACCGCCGGAGGCAACGTACCCGCCGATGCGGGCGGCCGCCGCGTCGGAGACCAGGTACAGGCTCGGCACGACCACGAGGCGGTAGCCGGACAGATCGGCATCCGGAGCGGTGAAGTCGACCGTGAACCCGGCCCGGTACAGCACCCGGTGCGCGGCTTCGATCGCGTCGAGGTACCGCACGTCCTCCGACGGCACCCCGGGACCCTCCCCCGCCCACCCCGCCTGCGCGTCCCACAGGATCGCCACGTCCGCGGCCACATCACCGTCCACTGTGGACAAGTCGCGGAGCAGCGTGCCGAGGGTGCACGCCTCCTGGAACACCCGGCTGGCCGGCCCGGCATGTGGTACGAGCGCGGAGTGGAACCGTTCGGCCCCACCGCGCGGCGCCCGCCACTGGAAGAACATCGCCCCCTGCGAGCCCCGCGCGACGTGCCCGAGGCTGTGCCGGACCAGCTCGCCGGGCGCCTTCGCCAGGATCCGTCCCGGGGTGTAGACCACGCCGGCCGCCTGCTCCATCAGCAGCCAGCCGACTCCGGCCGCCCGGGCCCAGGACCGCGCCAGGTCGGCGGCCAGCGCAATCTGCTCCGCGGCGGCCGGTCCGGTAGCCGACGGGTAGTGGTCGATCGCCACCACGTCCACCTCACGCGCCCAGCGGGCGTGGTCGATCGGCACCCAGCCGCCGAGCGCGAAGTTCGTCGTCACCGGTACCCCGGGGGACAGCTCGCGCAGCACGTCCCGCTGCTCGATGTACGCCGCCAGCAGCTCGTCGGAGACGAACCGGCGGAAGTCCAGCACCTGCCCCGGGTTCGGCAAGTACTGGGTCGCTCGCGGCGGCAGTACCTGCGCCCAGTCCGAGTACCACTGGCTCCAGAACGCGGTCGTCCACGCGTCGTTCAGCCGGTCGAGCGACCCGTAGCGCGCCCGTAGCCAGCGCCGGAACGCCTCCGCCACATGGTCACAGTGACACCGGGTGCCGTACTCGTTGTGCACGTGCCACATCGTTAGCGCCGGGTGCCCGCCGTACCGCCCGGCCAACTCGCGGGCCATCCGCCGGCAGGCATCCCGGTACGCCGGCGCGCTGGCGCAGTACGTGTCGCGGCTGCCGTGCGTCAGCCGTACGCCGTCGGCGGTGACCGGCAGCGCGTCCGGGTGCGCCAGGGAGAACCACGGTGGCGGAGACGCGGTCGGGGTCGCGAGCACCACCCGGATACCGCCGTCGTGCAGCATGTCGAGGACCCGGTCGAGCCAGCCGAACTCGTAGCGGCCCTCGGTGGGCTCGAGCATGGCCCAGGAGAACACCCCGACGGTCACCGCGGTCACCCCGGCCAACCGCATCAGAGCGACGTCCTCCGCCCAGACCTCCTCCGGCCACTGCTCCGGGTTGTAGTCTCCGCCGAAGTAGAACAACCCACTCCTTGCTGGCAAGGGGCGCGCCGCTCCTATGGCGGCGCCTTCCCTCCGCGCCACGCGGCGGGCTCGCCCGGCGCGTCGCGTCGGTCCAGACGCCGCCACCGGCGCGCCCTTGACGTTTGTTTGGACTCCAGCCAAACTAGGCGGACGTGGGCCGTGCCGTCAACGTCTCCCGGACGCAGACCGACCTCTGGGAAGAGGCGATGGTCACCGGAAACGGCCGGCAGGGCGCGCTCTGCTATGGCTCACCGGACCGGGTGCGCATCACGCTGTCCCACGAGCGGCTGTTCCTGCCGGCGAACGACCCGCTGGATCCACCGGCCACCGCCGGGATCCTGCCCGAGCTGCGGGCGCTGCTGTCGGCCGGGCGGTACCGGGCCGCCGCCGAACGGGTGGCCTCGTTCGCCGTGGCGGAGCATCTCGGGTACGCCGGCACCCGGCCCACCGACCCGTTCGTCGGTGCCGCGACGCTCACGTTCACCCCGCGCCGGGCGGCCGACGCCAAGGAGTACCGCCGGTCCGTCGATCTGGAGACCGGCGTGGTGACGCAGCGTTGGTGGACCGCGGCGGGTGAGGCGGTCGTGGAGGTGTTCGTGTCGCGGCCCGCGGACGCCGTGGTGGTCCGCCTGCTGGGACAGCCCGACGGCATGTGGGAGCTGCGTCCTATCGACGGCACTCCCCCGCGTCCGGTAGCGTTCGACCAGCGGGCCACAGTGGACGGACTGTGGCTGGGGGCACAGTTTCCCGGAGCGCCGGGTGGGTACGAGGTAACCGTCCGGCTGGTCACCGACGGTGTGCCCACTGTGGACGGTGGCGGCGTGACGGTGGTCGGGGCCAGCACGACAGTGCTGCTGGCCCGTACGGTGGTGTCGGTCGGGGGCGCGGCGAGCCCGGATCTCGCCGCGCTCCCGGCCGACATCGACCGGCTCCTGGCCGAGCACGCGGCGGTCCACGGCGATCTGCTCGGCCGGGTGCGCCTCGACCTCGGCGGCGACCCGGCCAGGCGAGTCGCCGAGACGGAGGACCTGCTGGCTGGCCCCGGCGACGCGGCCGTTGTCGAGCGGCTCTTCGACGCCGGCCGGTACGCGATCGTCTCCAGTACCGGTGACCTGCCGCCAAACCTGCAGGGGGTCTGGAGCGGCACCTACGAACCCGCGTGGAGCGGCGACTACACGCTCGACGGCAACCTCCAGGCGGCGGTTGCCGCACTACTGCCGACGCGCACCCCGGAGCTGATGCTGCCGGTCTTCGACTTGCTCGACGGGTGGCGGGACGACTTCCGGCGCAACGCCCGCCGGCTGTACGGCGCGGACGGCATCCTGGTGCCCGTGCACGGCTCGACACACGGGCTGCACAACCACTTCGGGCCGGTCTGGTGCCTGACCTTCTGGACCGCCGGCGCCGCCTGGCTCGCCCGGCTCTACTACGACCACTGGCGCTACACCGGCGACGGGGCTTTCCTGGCCGAGCGGGCGATACCGTTCATGCGCGAGGCGGCCGCGTTCTACCGCGACTTCCTCGGCAACGCGGCTTCGTTCGTACCGTCGTACTCCCCGGAGAACACGCCCCGAAACAGCGACTCGCAGGCGGCGGTCGACGCGACGATGGACATCGCGGCAGTCGCCGACCTGCTGCGCAACCTGCTGGCGGTCGCGGCCGACGACCCGGAGGCGGCGGGGTGGCGGGCCATGCTCGACCGGCTGCCGGCCTACCGGGTGACCGCCGGCGGCGACCTGGCGGAGTGGATCCACCCGGATCTGGCGGACAACCACGCCCACCGGCACACGTCCCAGCTCTATCCACTGTGGTATGAGCCGGATCCGGCGTTCTCGGCCGATCCGGAACTGGGCAAGGCGGCCGCGCGCACGATCGAGCGCCGGCTGTCGTGGTGGAGTACCGCGGGCGACGAGATGGCGTTCGGCCTCGTGCAGCTCGGCCTCGCGGCGGCGCAGCTGGGGCTGGCCGACGCGGCGTACGAGGCGCTGACCCGGCTGGTCCGGTACTGGCGACCGAGCCTCGTTTCCAGGCACAACGTCGGTGCCATCTTCAACGTGGACATCTGCGGGGGCTTGCCCGCCCTCGTGTTGGCGATGCTCGTGCGGTCGACCGGTGACCGGGTCGACCTGCTCCCCGCGCTGCCCGCCGCGTGGCCGACCGGCGAGATCAGCGGTGTCGCGACCCGGGCCGGCGTGCTCGTCGAACGGCTGGCCTGGACGCCCGAGGCGACCGAGGCGGACCTGGTACCGCAGCGCGACACCGAGGTGACGGTGAGCCTGCACGGCACCCGGACCACGACGAAAGGCGAACGGGTCCGGCTCGCCGTCCGCCGTTGACGTTTGTTGGGTTAGACGAAAAACTAAAGCGCATGCCGTACCGACCACCGCTGGTTCCGCACGAGACGTTTGTCGCCGACCCACCCGAGCTGCCGGTGCGGGCTCCCGGCGAGTCCGGCCTGGGCGCGCTGACCCGGGCGGACCTCGTCGCGTCCGACGGACAGGGGGTCACCCTGAAGGCGCTCACGTCCGCGGGCGAAACGCTGTCCGTGGGCATCGGCGCGGCCGGCGAGGGAATCATCCGGGTACGGCTGTCCGAGGAACCCGACGCACGTAGCCGCTCGGCCCGCGCCCTGCCGCTCGTGCACCCGGGCAGCTTCCCCGGCACCCGGGTCGAGGTGACCGGTGGGCGGGTCCGCGTCGAAGCCGGCCCGCTCGTCGCCGAGCTGACCCTCGACCCGTGGCACCTGCGGTTCTCCGACGCCGAGGGGCGCACCCTGGTCGAGCAGAACCGCGGCGAGCAGGACATCAGCGGCCGGCTCCGCACACTTCCGTTCGGCAGGTCCACAGTGGACGGCTCGGTAGCCGCCTACCACGAGAGCTTCACCGCCCGCGGGGACGAGCGGTTCGTGGGGCTCGGCGAGAAGTTCACGCCGCTGGACAAACGCGGCCAGCGCGCGCTGATGTGGAACTTCGACGCGTTCGGCAGCGAGTCGGAGCGGGCGTACAAGAACGTGCCGCTGTACCTGTCCAGCCGCGGCTACGGCGTGCTGGTCGACAGTGGACTGCCGGTCGAGTTCGACATGTGCCAGTCGACACACACCTGCGTGCAGATCCTCGTACCGGACGACCTCATCGACTATTACGTGCTCGCCGGCCCGACCCCGGCCGCCGTGCTGGACCGCTACAACCGGCTGACGAGCCGCCCGGCGTTGCCACCAAAGTGGGCGTTCGGCACCTGGATCTCGTCGGGGTTCTTTGTGGACAGTCAGGACCGGGTAGTCGCCCGCGCCCGGACGATCCGCGAGCGCGGCATCCCCTGCGACGTCCTGCACCTGGACTGCTACTGGCAGGTGGCCGGTAACTGGTCGGACCTGCGCTGGGACACCGTGAACTTCCCCGATCCGGCGGGCATGTTCGCCGAGCTGGCCGGTCTCGGGTTCCGGGTGTCGCTCTGGATGAACCCGTACCTGAGCCACTGCAGCCCGCTCTACCCACACGCCGAGAGCCGCGGGTACCTGTTGCGCCGCGCCGACGGCAGCGCGTACCTCGCCGACGTCTGGCATGGCAGCCAACCGGCATGCGGCATCCTCGACCTGACCAACCCGGACGCCACCGCCTGGTTCCAGGACCTGTTGCGGCCGCTGCTGCGCCAGGGCGCGGCGGTGTTCAAGACGGACTTCGCCGAGGGCGTACCGGCCGACGCCGTCGCCGCCAACGGGTTGACCGGTACCGCGCTGCACAACGTGTACAGCCTGCTGTTCAACGACGCCGTCGCGGACGTGACCCGCGAGGTGGCCGGCCACGGGATGGTCTGGGCGCGCTCGTCGTACCTCGGCGGACAACGGCACTCGGCACAGTGGAGCGGCGACACCAACGCCAGCTACCCGGCGATGGCCAGCACACTGCGCGGCGGGCTGTCGCACGGGCTGGCCGGCGTCCCGTTCTGGAGCCACGACGTCGGCGGGTTCACCGGTACGCCGACACCGGACCTCTACGTGCGCTGGGCCCAGTTCGGGGCGCTCTCCCCGCTCGTGCGGTTCCACGGCACGACGAGCCGCCTGCCGTGGGACTTCCCGGAGCCCGCCGCGGACGCGGCCGTCGCGGCGCTGCGGCTGCGGTACCGCCTGCTGCCCTACCTCTACTCGGCCGCGGTCGAGTCGGCCCGCACCGGGGTTCCGCTGTTGCGCGCACTGCTGGTCGACTCCCCCGACGACCCGAGCGCGTGGACCGCCGAGCTCGAGTACCGCCTCGGCGAGGACCTACTCGTCGCGCCGATGACCGATCCCGACGGCATCCGCTCGGTGTACCTGCCGGCCGGGCGCTGGGTCGACCACTGGACCGGGGAGGTCCAGCTTGGGGGCCGCCACATCACGGTCCACCCGCCGCTGAACGAGGTGCCACTGTTCGTCCGGCACGGCGCGCTGATCCCGGTCGTCGAGGTCGCGGAAGCCGTCGGCGACGACCCGTTCACCGACGTCACGGTCGTCAGCTGGGGCGGCGGCGACGGGCGTACCGTCGTCCGCGACGTCGACGGCGACACCACGGTGACCGCGAACCGAACGGACGACACGCTGCATGTCACAGTGGACGGTCCCAAGCCGATCTGCCGCGTCGCGTTCGCCCGGGTCGAGGGTGCGGCGCCGCCGGAGGCGGTCGTCATCGCCGGCGGTACCGCCACACTGAGCACAGTGGACGGTCTACCGACGGCCGTCCTGCCGTAACGACCGTCTCATGGCATCCAGAGCGGCCAGGTAGGTCGTACGGTAGTTGTCGAAGTCCTCGTCCTCGTCGACCAGGCCACCCAGGCTCGGAAGGTGCCGCAGCTCGTCCCAGATCTCGTCGAGCAGCCGTTGCCGTTCCGCGCCGGCGCTGTTCTCGGCGGCCTTCTGCAGCACGCCGAGGCGCTGCTTGTTGCCGGCGTGCTCCTCGATCAGATCGCTGAGATACAGGTACATGGCGTCGAGGCAGGCTTCTATCGTGTCGTGGTCGTCGAAGACGGGCAGTCCCGCCTCCTGCCAGTTGGTCAGGTCGTGCGCGACCGCCCGCAGCCGGGTCCGGGCCGGGATGAACGTGTCGCCGACGGCCTTGGTCCAGGTCAGCACCGAGCGGTTCGCCCGGACGAGCATCATGGCGTTGTCGACGTCGTGGCTGGCCGCGGTGACCTCCCGCAGGTAGCCCTGCCGCCGCTCGCGCAGCGCGGCGTCGGCGGTCTCCTTCTCCTTCCGCTTGTCGACCAACAGCTTGGCGAGGCCGCCCAGCGCACCGATGGCCAGCGCCTGGTACGCCGTCGTCAGCACGTCCTGCACGACAGGCGTCCACGTGTCGTCGGGTCCCAGTGTCCCCAGTAGACCGATGGCGAGCAGGGCGATCGCGGCCACGAGCGCGCCGACGCCGATCGTGCCGATCTGCAACATCGAGGCGCGCGGTCGTCGTACCTCCGGCGGCGGCTCGGACTCCGGCTCCGGCTCCGGCCTCGCGGCGGCCGAGCTGACCTTGGGCTTGCTGCGCCGGGCGCGGGCGTACGCGCTACCGAGGGGCTCCCTTGTGGACACCCCAGGATGTTCTCACGAGGTGCGGCGGCGGAAGAGGAACGCCGCGAGCACCATCGAGACGAGCGCGATGCCACCGCACCAGGCGACCGCCAGCACGGGGCTCGAGCCGACCGGCGTACCCACCAGCAGGCCGCGGAGCGTTTCGATGACCGGGGTCGTCGGTTGGTGGGTCGCGAAGCCGTGCAGCCAGCTCGGCATCGTGTCGATCGGCACGAACGCGCTGCTCGGGTACGGCAGGAACATCACGATGAACGTGAAGCCGGCCGCGGCCTCCGGCGACTTGGCCAGCAGCCCGAATGCCGCCGACAGCCAGGAGATGGCGAACACGAACAGCAGCAGCACACCGGCGGCCGCGAGCCAGTCGAGCGGGCCGGCGTTCGGCCGGAAGCCGATGAGCACGGCGACGCCGAAGACGAGCAGAGTCGAGGCGATGTTGCGGGCGACGCTGGCCACGACGTGCCCACCGAGCACCGCGGCGCCACCGATGTCCATCGAGCGGAACCGGTCGATGATGCCGTTCTTCATGTCGAGGCTCACGCTGACCGCGGTGGTCGACGCCCCGAACCCGGCACACAGCAGGATGACCCCCGGCACGACATACGTGACGTACGCGGTACCGGTATGGATCGCGCCGCCGAACAGGTACACGAACAGCAGCATCAGGATGATGGGCAGCATCAGCGAGGTCAGCAACGCGTCGATGTTGCGGGCGGACAGCCGCACGCCGCGGCCGGCCATGACGGCGAGGTCAGACACGAACGGTCTCCTTCGTGAGGGCCAGGAACACGTCGTCGAGGGTGGCGGTGTGCACGGCGAAGCTGCGTACCGCTCGGCGGTGCGGGTCGACCTCGTCGAGCAGCGCGCGTACGTGCTGGGCGCTGCCGTCGGTACCGATGCCAACCGTCAACTGGGCGGGGTCTGCGCCGACGGCACGCGTACCCAGGTAGCTCGTGATCTGTTCGAAGGCCGAGCCGTCGGTGAGCGTGAGGTCCAGGCGTTGCTCGGCCACCCGGCTCTTCAGCTCGCTCGCGGTGCCGTCGGCGACCACCTGGCCGTGGTCGACGAGCGCGATGCGGTCGGCCAACCGGTCGGCCTCCTCGAGGTACTGCGTGGTGAGGAACACCGTCGCGCCCGAGTCGACCAGACCGGCGACCACCTGCCAGACGGCTTGCCGGCTGCGCGGGTCCAGTCCGGTCGTGGGCTCGTCGAGGAAGATCACTTCGGGTACGCGCACCAGACCGGCGGCGAGGTCGAGGCGCCGCCGCATGCCGCCGGACCAGGTGCCGACCCGGCGCCGCCCCTCCTCGCGGAGGTCGAACAGCTCGAGTAGCTCGACGGCCCGTCGGCCCGCCTGTGCTCGGGACAGCCCGACCAGTCGCGCCATCATGCGCAGGTTCTCCTCACCGGTCAGCAGGTCGTCGATTGCCACGCTCTGACCGGTGAGGCTGATGCTGCGCCGGACCCGATGCCGCTCTCGCGCGACGTCGAAGCCGGCCACCCGGGCCTGACCCCGATCCGCTCGAACGAGCGTCGACAGGATGCGCACCGTTGTCGTCTTCCCGGCCCCGTTCGGGCCGAGCAGAGCGAACGTGCTCCCCCGCGCGACCCGCAGGTCGATGCCGTCGAGCACCTTCACCGCGCCGTACGACTTCTCGATTCCACTCGCCACCACAGCGTCCATGCGTACACCGTACATGATGATGCGTACAGAGTACATTCACTTATTCTGTACTATGACAGCTATGCTGTGTACTAGTACAGGAAGGAGCCTGTCATGGCCGAGCCGCCGTATCTGCGGATCGTCGCCGACATCCGGCGCCGCATCACGGCCGGGCAGCTGCGCCCCGGCGACCGCGTGCCGTCGACCCGCCAGCTCGCGCAGGAGTGGGGCGTGGCGCTGGCGACCGCGACGAAGGCGTTGACCGCGCTCGCGCAGGAGGGTCTGGTCGAGGCGGTGCCGCGCGCCGGCACGGTGGTCGCCGCGCCGCCGGCACGCTCACCGCGGCGGGCCGTCGCCGACGTCGAACTCAGCCGGGACCGTATCGTGCGCGCCGCGATCGAGGTCGCCGACGCGGAGGGCCTGTCCGCGGTGTCGATGCGCCGGGTAGCCGCCGAGCTGGGCGTGGCCACGATGTCGCTGTACCGGCACGTGCCCGGCAAGGACGAGCTCGTCATGTTGATGGCCGACGTCGCGTACGGAGAGGCCCCGCCGCCCGAACCCGCGCCGGACGGCTGGCGCGCGAGACTGGAGGGTCTCGCCCGGCTGCAGTGGGCATTGTTCCGCCGCCATCCGTGGCTCGCCCGGGTCATCTCGCTCACCCGGCCCATGCCCGTGCTGAACGGCATGGCGCACACCGAGTACACGATGCGGGCGATCGACGGCCTCGGCCTCGATCGGGCCACGATGATGCGGGTCGCCATCACGCTGGCCGGTCACCTGCAGGCCATTGCCATGAACCTGGAGTCCGAAGTGGAGGCCGAGCAGGACACCGGAATGACGAGCGATGAATGGATGGCGGCCACCTATCCCGACGACGGCGGAGTGATGGCGTCCGGGCGCTTCCCGCTGTTGGCCAGCCTCGCCCAGGAACCGGACGCGGATCTCGGCCTCGACGAGCTCTTCGAAGGCGGGCTCACCCTGCTGCTGGACGGGATCGCGGCGCTGGTCGCCCGCGCCGCACCGCCGGGAGGCTGAGCTCCCGGCGGTGCGGTTGCCGTAATTAGGGGCGGATGCGCAGCAGCTCGCCCGCGCCCGGCAGGATCGACTTGTTGGTCACGTACAGGAAGCCGTCGTCGGCGACGACCAGCCCACCGGGAGCGGCGAGCGAACCGGCGGCCAGCTCGGTACGCGTACCGTCCCTTTCGATCCGGAACAGCCCGCCGACCGGCAGCTCACCTTCCGGAGTGTTCAGCAGACCGTTCTTGGCGATCGAGAGCACGAGCAGCCGGCCCTGCCGGTCGAACGCGATGTCGATGATGTTCGTGAAGCCCACGGCGTACGGGCTCAGCGTGCCGTCCGGCGCGAGGCGCCACACGTTGGCTCCACCCGGCGGGAACGGGAAACCGGTCAACTGTCCAATGTAGAGAGCACCATCCGGACCACGGACCACGCTCGTCGGCACGGCCTGCATCGGTAGCTTCGTGCCGGGTGGCAGGCCGAGGAACGGCGGGGCATCCGCCTCGCTCACGTGCAGGACACCGAGTGTCGTGATGCGACCCTCGCTGTCGATCGCGAGCACCGAGTTGCCACCCGCGTCGGTCGCGACGGTCCGCCGCTCGCGCCAGTCGGTGAGCAATCCGTACGGGTTCGAGTCGATCTCGCTACCCTCGTCGCCCTGGTCGGGGTTGTTCGCCGCCTCGTACGCCACCAGGTCGGCGAACGGCGACGCCCCGTCGAACGGGTGCAGCTTCACCACGCGGCCGAGCAGCCGACCCTGCGGCCCGAGTGCCTCGCGGTCCGCCGGGTCACCGCCCAGGCCGATGCTGCCGAGCAGCCCGTGCGGGCCGAACGTGAGGTCGTGCGGGCCGAGCGCGGCGGAACCGTCCTCCCCCGCCACCGACGGCAGGCCCTTGACGATCCGGAAGTCGCGCCAGCGCTTCGAGGTACCGCCACGGGACAACCCCCACGGCCGCCGGTGCGGCGGCACGACCACGCTCACCGAACCGGTGGTACCGACGCACGCCTGAGCGGTCGGATCCTCCGGCGAGGCGATGCACGGTCCCTTGCCGAAGTTCTTGCCGGCTCCGAGGCCGGCCTCGGCGACGAGCAGTACGCCGTCCGGCCCGGCGATGACGCCACGCGGGTTGTTCAACCCCGTGGCGACCACGGTCACGCTCGCCTTCGAGCCCTCCGGACCGGGCGCGGCGACGGCCGGTACGCCGGCAACGACCCCCACGGCGCTCGCGGTGCCGACGACTATGAAATGACTAATCCTCATAAATCCCCCCGCTGATGGGACAACGGACTCCACTGTAGACGGATATCCGGTCCGAGACTGGTGACCTCACCGATGCGAAAGCTCGTTTACCTCGAGCCGGATCAGCTCCGCGCGCGACGAGATGCCGAGCTTGGTGAACACCTTGTGCAGGTGGTAGTCCACGGTCCGCGGGCTCAGGAACAGCTGGGCGGCGATCTCCCGGTTGGTGGCGCCTTCGCGCACGATCCGCACGATCTGCAGCTCCTGCGGCGTGAGGCTGCCGATCGCGGACTCGTCCCGCCGGCGCGCGGTCTCACCGCTGGCCCGCAGCTCGCCCGCGGCCAGTTCGGCCCACGGCCGCGCACCGAGCCGCTCGAAGGTCTCGAGCGCGGTCCGCAGATGTCCCCGCGCATCGGTGCGCCGGCGTTGGCGGCGCAGCCATTCCCCGTACCGCAGCTCGGTCCGCGCCGCGTCGAACGGCCGCCCGCCACCGGCATGCCGCTGCACCGCATCCTGGAAGCGCTCCTCCGCTTTCGCGTCCGGGGACAGCAACGCGCGGCAGCGAGCCACCAAGGCGCCGGCCCACAGCGCACCCGTGTGTGCGGCCCACGCCTCGAGCCCGGCCAGCGCCGATCGCGCCGCCCGCTCCTCGTCCGTGCGCGCCGCCGCTTCGACGAGGTCGGCCGCGGCGAAGACGGTGAGCATCGGGTGACCCTCCCCGGGTCCGGCGGCGGCCAGCGCCTCCAAGCGTTCCCGAGCCTCGGCCGGCCGGCCCGCGCCGAGGTCGAGCAGGGCCAGGGCCCACGAGGCGATCGCGGCCTGCGGCCCCAACCGGTACCCGATCCCCCGCGACAGCGCGGCCGCGGCCAGCTCGCGGCAGTCGTCCTCGCGACCCTGTGCCGCCGCGAGCCAGGCCAGCACGCCGCGCAGGTGTGCGGCCGGGTTGTCCTGCCCGGTCTCGACGGCCAGCCGCAGGCCTTCGTTCGCGTCCGCGGACGAGGCGGCGAACCTTCCGGTCCACGCCTCCAGCGACGACAGCGGCGCGAGCAACGCCGGCAATGTCGCGACCGCACCCGCGGCCCGGGTACCGGCCACCGCACGGGTGAACAGGTCCAGTGCGGTGGCGTCGTCGCCGCGGAACAGCGCAGCAGCGGCGGACAGCAGCTCGTTGCCGTCGCCGCGGCCGTCCAGCAACGGCACGGCCCGTTCGGTATCACCGACCAGGAAGCTGGTGAGTCCCTGGACCAGCCGGGCGGCCCGCGTCACGGCGCCGTCGGCGGCCGGCAACGCCGACAGGCACCGGCTCACATCGGCGAGCCGCGTCCGATCACCGCTGGCCCAGGCGACCTGGCCGGCCTCGGTGAGCATGCGGGCCGCGCGAGGCGGGTCAGCCTGCTCGGCACCGGCCACCAACATGGCGTACGCGGCATCGGGCACCCCGCAGCTCGCCTCTATGGAACCGCGCAGGTGCGCTACCCGGGCGGCGACCGCCGGCTCGGGTCCGAGGCGCGCGGCCTCGGCGAGGAGGGTACGGGCACGGTCCGGCTGGCCGGCGAGCCAGGCGGCGTCGGCGGCGTCGGCCAACCGCTCGGCTCTCGGCGCCGCCGTGCCGGTCAGCGCGGCCGCTCGCTCGTATCCGGTGGCGGCCGCGGCGTACCCGCCTCGTTGTCTGGCCCGGTCGGCCGACCGGTGCAGTTGCCCGGCTACGGCCTCGTCCGGTCCGAGCGTCGCGGCGGCCAGGTGCCAGACCCGCCGGTCGTCGTCATCGCCCAGTACCGCCGCCAGCGCCAGGCGGGCGGCGCGGCGCTGGCGGAACGTGGCTCCGCGGTAGACCGCCGAACGCATCAGCGGATGGCAGAACTCCAACGCGTCTCCCTCGACGCGAACCAACCCCGCGGTCTCCGCGGCGTCGAGGGCGTCGGCTTCCACATCGAGCCGGACGGCCGCGCGCAGGATCACGTCGAGCTCACCCTCCTCCGCCGCCGCGATCAGCAGCAGAGTCTGGGTATCCGACGGCATC
>Ga0114129_10010137_pt1 | contig 13431 bp, 12 predicted proteins | sample RhiMetdeltSRZDD1_FD_80071 | JGI IMG/M metagenome (GOLD analysis project Ga0114129, IMG submission 80071) | Populus rhizosphere microbial communities from Tennessee, USA - Rhizosphere MetaG P. deltoides SRZDD1 (version 2) (version 2) | ecosystem: Host-associated > Plants > Roots > Rhizosphere >...
CGTGCGCATCGTCTCGCCCGCCCTCGCGGACACGCTTCCGTCTCAGCAATACGGAATCCCGGGCGGATTCTTCGTATCCGCCGCCCACCTCTGGGTGCGCCTCGACGCCGAAGGCCGCGTCCGTGTCGGCCTCGACGACTTCGGTCGGAAGGCGATCGGGCGCGTGGAGCGCCTCCAACTGCCCACCGTGGGCGACGCCCTGGATCGCGCCGGCGTCATCGCCCGCCTTCACCGCGGGCTGGAGTGCCTCGAGCTGCGCGCGCCGCTGGCCGGCAAGGTGGTCGAGGTCAACGACGCGTTGTCGCGTCATCCGTCCCTGCTCCTCGAGAGCCCCTACGATCGGGGCTGGCTCTGCGTGCTGGCCCCTGCGGACGTGAGCCGCGACCTGCCGGCGCTGCGCATCGGCCGCTCCGCCGTCGAGTGGTATGGCGCCGAGCTCGATCGCCTGCGCGCGGTCGGGACCAGCGATTGGCCGTCACTTGCCCGCGAGTTCATGGCCGAGCACGACGAAAAGCTCGCACCCGTCTGAGCGCGCCGGCGCAGAAGCTGCGCGGCCGAGGCGAGAGAGCGCCGCCGGCAACGGTGACGCATGGATTTGTGGCACGGGCCGCTGGTATCTCGATTGCAGGCCCATGGGCGAACAGAAATCCGAAAAGGAGGGCGCCATGGCCTGCTTCCGACACGTCCTGGTCCCTGTCGACCTATCGCCGCGCTCGCGCCACGTGCTCGCCGAAGGACGCCGGCTGGCGCGAGCGTGCGGCGCCCGCCTCACGCTGATCCACGTGGCGAGCCTGGCCGCGGAGCCGGAAGCCTGCGAGGAGCTCGAGAAGCGTCTTTCGCGCCTGGCCGGGCGAGCGCTGGGGCGGCCTCGCGCCATGCACATCGAGGTCGTGCAGGGCGAGCCCGCCGAGCAGATCCTCGCGTTTGCCGGCGACAACGGCGTCGACCTCATCGTGCTCGGGCAGCGCGTCCGCAGCCCTCTGGACGGCCTGCTCGTGTACTCGGTCAGCGACAGGGTCACTCGCCGCGCGTCCTGCAGCGTCCTCATCGTCCACGAAGGCGCGACACGCGTCTCCCCCGGCCCCCCGGCCCGAATCCTGTGCGCGGTCGACTTCGGGCAGGACAGCGAGGGCGTCCTCGGCATCGCCGCCGCCCTGGCTCGCACCACCCGCGCACGCCTCACCGTCCTCCACGTCATCGACCGCTGGAGAGCTCCCTCGCCGGCCACCTTCGAGGCGCTCGACGCCGCCAGGAACGAGGTGGCCGATGATACCTACGACGACCTCGACGTCCTGATCGCGAGCGTCGGCGCCTACGAGGGTGATCCGGAGACCCTGGTGTCTCTCGGCCTGGTCCCGAACCAGATTGCCGGAGCGGCGTCCGTCGTCGACGCCGACGTCGTGGTGGTCGGCGCTCGTACGCGGCGGCTGCTCGGCCGCCTGCTGCTGGGTCCCGTCACCCGTGACGTGCTGCGCCTCGCGCGCCGACCCGTCTTGCTGGCGCGCCCGTCTGCCACCGGCCGCCCCGTGCGCGTGCCCGACGACGAGCTCGTCTCGGCGAGCTGAGGCCACGCGGCGACACCACCCGGCGCAGCGTGATCCCGCAGGCTCCCGCCGCCCGCGGTGGGCGTCAAGGGCCGCGCCACACTGCCGCCGGCTTATCGCGAGAAGCTCACGGCCGTCGTGTTGCCGCCGCTCAGGACCACGCCGACACGCTCGCCGGTCCGCGGAACGTAGGCACCGGATTGCAGCGCGGCCAGCGCCGCCGCCGCCCCCGGCTCGACCACGAGGCGGGCGGCCTTCCACAACGTCTCCTGCGCGCGCAGGATCGCATCGTCGCTGACGAGCACCGCGCGCTCCACGAACCGCTGCGCGATCGCGAACGGCAGCTCGCCCACGCGGCGGGGGGCGAGAGAGTCGGCGGCGACGCCGCCGGCCGGGGCATCGACGATGCGGCCGGCCTGCAACGCCATCGACAACGTGGGCGCCGCTTCCGGCTCGACGGAGATGACGCGCACGCGGCGCTCGTACCAGGCCGCGATGCCGCCGATGAGCCCGCCGCCGCCCACCGCTACGAGCACGGTCTCCAGCGGCGGTGCCTGCGCCTCCAGCTCTCGCGCGAGCGTGCCCTGGCCGAGCACCGTCTCCCGCTGGTCGTACGCGTGGATCGGCATCGCGCCGTTCTCGGCCGCCCACACCTCGCTCGCGGCCAGGGCATCGGCGTAGCGCTCACCCCCGATCGCGAGGTCGGCCCCGTACGAACGAATGCGATCGACCTTGGCCGACGAGGAGATCGCGGGGACGAAGATCTTCGCGCGGATGCCCAGGCGCTGCGCCGCGTAGGCCACGGCCGCCCCGTGATTGCCGCCTGAGGCGGCGACGACGCCGGCCGCAGGCACCTCCCGGGTCAGCAGGTTCGTGAACGCACCCCGCGTCTTGAACGAGCCGGCGTGCTGCAGCATCTCGAGCTTGAACGTCAGCCGGCACGCGGGCAGGCCGAAATCGGCGCCGTCCATCTCCGCCACCGGCGTCACCCGCACGTGCGGCGCGATCACGGCGTGAACGGCCTCGATGGCCGAACGATCGAGCGCTTGCAACATATCGACCTCATTTTCGCTTGAGACGCGCGCGGGGACCGAACAACAATAGGCCTTCAGGAGACCCCCATGAAACCAGCCGCCTTGTGTTCCGTCGTGGCGTCCGTGCTGACCGCCCAGATCGCCTTGGCCCATCCTCATTTCAGCAAGACGGTGACGGCCAAGCTGCCGTCCGGGGCAGAGGCCACCATCACCTACAACACGACGCCCGCCAACGAGGCGCGCGCGGCCGGCGTCGCCATCGGCACGTTCGTGACGCCGCGCCGGCCGATGCTCAAGCTCTCCGCCGACCTGAAGTTCGGCGAGACGACGGTCCCCGCCGGCGACTACACGATCGGCGTCGTCAAGAACAGCGAGAAGGACTGGACGATGGCGCTCTATCCCGGCGCCCTTCCGCGCGAGGGGACGCCTGACATCGCGAAGACGATCAAGCTCGAGTCGCTGTTCTCCAGCGACCGCGGCATCGCCGAGCACATGCTGATCGACATCACACCGGGCGCGGGCAAGCTCGAAGGGCGCGCGGTGTTGACGCTGCACTTCGGCAACCTGTTCCTGGCCGGCGCGCTCTCGGCGCCGGAGCCTGCGCCCGCGGCCGCACCGGCACCCGCGCGTTAGTTTCATGAGACGCGTGCAACGACGCACCCTGATCGCTCTTCTTCTGTCTTGCGTGTGGCCGGCCCTCGCCACGGCCGCGAAGAAGCCCGCGGGCGTGAGCGGCCGGTACGACGTGAAGACGTTCGGCGCCAAAGGCGACGGCACGACGCTGGACACCGCCGCCATCAACAAGGCGATCGAGGCGGCGGCGGCGGCCGGCGGCGGCACCGTCCTCTTCTCCGCCGGCACGTACGCCAGCCATTCGATCCGCCTGAAGAGCCACGTCTCTCTGTACCTCGACCACGGCGCGACGATCCTCGCCGCTGATCCGCCGGCCGTCGGTGAGCCCGGCGGCTACGACCCACCGGAGCCGAACGAGCACGACCGCTACCAGGACTTCGGCCACAGCCACTGGCACAACAGCCTGATCTGGGGTGAAGGCCTCGAGGACGTCTCCATCGTCGGCCCCGGGAAGATCTTCGGCCGCGGGCTGAGCAGCGGCGGCGGCCGTCGCGCGCGCCTGCCCGGCGAGCCGCGCCCGCGTCCCACACCGCGTCCGGCCGACGCCACCCCGCGCCCGCCCGATCCAGGCCTTGGCGGCACGCAGGCGCGCGACTATCTCCCCGCGGGCGTCGGCAACAAGGCCATCGGCCTCAAAAATTGCAGGAACGTGATCCTGCGCGACATCACGATCTACCACGGCGGGCATTTCGCGATCCTCGCCACCGGCGTCGACAACCTGACGATCGACAACCTCAAGATCGACACCAACCGCGACGGCATGGACATCGACTGCTGCCGCAACGTGCGCATCTCGAACTGCTCGGTCAACTCTCCGCACGACGACGGCATCTGCCCCAAGAGCAGCTACGCCCTCGGCTACAACCGGCCCACCGAGAACCTCACCATCACCAACTGCTACGTGAGCGGCTTCGAGGAAGGCTCGATGCTCGACGCCACCTACAAGCGCAACGCCACCAACCCGGGCGCGCCCACCGGCCGCATCAAGTGCGGGACGGAATCGAACGGCGGCTTCAAGAACATCACGATCTCGAACTGCGTGTTCGAGTACTGCCGCGGCCTGGCCCTCGAAAGCGTGGACGGCGCCGCCATCGAAGACGTCACCATCAGCAACATCACCATGCGCGACATCGGCAACGCGCCGATCTTCGTGCGCCTCGGCCGGCGCATGCGCGGCCCGGAGAACACGCCGGTGGGCGTCATCCGCCGCGTCAACATCAGCGACATCGTGGCCTCGGGCGTGACGGCGCGCCAAGGCGTGCTGATCGTCGGCATCCCCGATCACCCGATCGAGGACCTGCGCCTCAGCAACATCCGCATCGCCTACCTGGGCGGCGGTACTAAAGAGGATGCGGCGCTGACGCCGCCCGAGGACGAGACGGCCTATCCGGAGCCGTCGCGCTTCGGCGTGCTGCCGGCCTACGGGTTCTTCGTGCGGCACGTGAAGGGCTTCGATCTCCACCACGCCGAGGTGACGTACGACAAGGAAGACCTGCGCCCGGCGGCGGTCTTCGACGATGTGGACCGCGTGACCCTCGAGAACGTGAAGGTGCCCCGGATCGGGGGAACGCCGGCCTTCGTCGTCCGCAAGGTCAAGGACCTCACGATCCACAACACCGCCGGGCAGGCCGACCTCCACCGGGACAGCGCGGAGAGCGAGTCCTTCTAGTCGGTGTGGCGCGCCCGACGCCGGGCGCTAAACTGTAACCACTGCAGTTTCACAACTCGTTCTACGAGTCGGCTCAAGTGTTTCTTGAGGTCCGGACGATCACGCAGGACGGACGCCCGCTCGCGCTGATCGCGACCGCCGTGCCCTTGCGCCTGGCTCGGGGCGCGCCTGATCAGCCCTTCGCGGCCGGGTCCGGCGCCAGCACGCTGAGCAGGCGGCCGATGCACGCCGGGATGATCGCGAAGATCGGACCCACGACGAGGGCGCCGGCACGCGTCTTCATCGCATCCGCCATGGGGACGATCGTATCCGGCGGGACGTTGAGCGCATCCCAGTGCCGGAAGTACGACGTCTCGATCCCTGCCGCGTAGCTCACGTACGTCGCGGTGAAGATCAGGATCTGCGCCCACAGGCCGAGGCTATAGCCGATGAGGGCGGTCCCGCCCCAGCCGAGTCCGCCGACCTTGCGCGACAGGGCCCCGAAGTAGACGCTGCTGACGAAGGTCAGCCCGATGATCGAGAACATCGCGTTGCCGCGCGGAGCGTACGGCACGCCCCTGGCGCCGAGGGTGAACCTCATGGCGGCAAAGATGAACAGCAACAGGAGCGGCAACTGGATGAAGCGAAGGACGCGGCCGATCATTGGCTCTTCCTTTCTTATTGCACGCCTGAGCGACTTGGACGCTGCATCCTACCCGCAAAAACGGGCCGGAGCCGCACCCGCGCTTTTCTATAAGCCATACGACAGACCTGACCCCCATGGGTCGTTCGACGAGCCGGGACTAGCCTGTCGATCCATTGCCCGACGGGCGAAAGACCGATGCCGCCACGACGTGCGGAGGTTTACACTCGTTCTCAAAACCACTCGTCGCTGGAGGTAGAAAAGATGAGGCGGATTCTCCTGTCGGCTGTCGGCTTGCTGCTCGTCGGCTCCCCGTCGTTCGCCGCCTTCGGCGGCTACTACAAGCTGGTGGCGCGGCACAGCGGCCTCGTGGCCACCGTGCAGTCCGCCTCCACCGCCGACGGCGCCAACATCTTCCAGTACGCGTACGGCGGGGCGAACACCAACGACGAGTGGCAGCTCACCGACATCGGCAGCGGCTACTACACGATCCTCGCGCGCCACAGCGGCAAGGCGATGGCCGTGCAGAGCGCCTCCACCGCCAACGGCGCGAACATCTTCCAGTGGACGTACGGTGGGACCAACACCAACGACGAGTGGACGCTCGTCGACGTCGGCAGCGGCTATCACCGGATCACGAACCGCCACAGCGGCAAGTCGGCCGAGGTCGCGGGCGGCAGCACCGCCAGCAGCGCGAACATCCAGCAGAACGCGTACACCGGCGCCATGCATCAGCAGTGGGAGGTCGTGCCCGTCGGCGCGGTGCCCACGGCGACGCCCGTCAACCCCACCGCGACCGCCACGCCGGCGCCCACCGCGACCCCGACCCCGACCTCGCCGCCCTCGGCGACACCCACTCCGACATCGACGCCGAGCAGCTGCGTCACCTGCGGCTGGACGCAGTATTCCGCCGGCTACGGCGTGCAGAAGCCGTACGACCTGCCGCTGTCGTCGCGCTTCTCGTGGAGCAACGGCGTCTTCACGATGTGGGTCTACGGCACCGACAAGCCCTTCAGCTCGGGCTCCGGCACCGGCCCGCGTACGGAGGTCCGCGTCGACACCTGGGCCCAGCAGACGCGCGAGAACATGCTGGAAGCGGACGTCATGCTCATCACGTCGGTGAAGTACTGCCTCTTCCAGGTGAAGAGCAACACCAACGGGGAGCCCGTCTACCTGCAGGTGGCCGACCCCGGCTATCCCGCCGGCACCATCCGCCAGGGCGGCGGCACCGAGATCCTGGCCACGCCCGGCGTCAACAACTGGTTCCACCTGAACGCGTCCTTCAACCCCGCCACCGGCGCCCGCGGCGTGTGGATCAACGGCGTGCGCAAGCTCGGCAACGGCGGCCCGAATTCGGCCCGCGACTTCTACTTCAAGTTCGGCGTGTACGACAACATCTCGGGATCGACGAGCGACCTGTCGAAGGACTCGTACAAGAACGTCAAGTACTGGATCCGCTAGCGGCGCCATGGGTGCCCCGCGGACGTGTTAAAACCGCGGGGCATGCCCTTCTCGAAGCCCGCCGCCCTCGTCGCGCTCTGGCTCGTCGCCGGCTGCCGCGCCGGCGGCTCGCGTGATTCGGCGCACCTCGACGAGGAGTGCTACCACCAGGGCGATGCCGCCGCCTGCTCGAAGGTGGCGGCGGAATACCTCACCGGACGCCGCGGCCGCATCGACGAGCCGAAGGCCCTGGCCGCCTACGGCCGCGGCTGCGAGGCCGGCGAGGTGGCCGCGTGCAACGCCGCCGGCGAACGCTCTCTCGATCGCGATCGCAAGAAGGCCGAAGACTATCGACGGAGGGCCTGCGATCTCGGCAGCGGCGAAGGCTGCCTCTACTTGTCGGGATATGTCCGGGAGCGAGGCGGCGCGGACGCGGTGGCCCAGAGCGAGGCGCTCTATCACCGCGGCCTCGAGCTGCACGTGAAGGCGTGCCGCGCGGGCGATGCCGATGCCTGCTTCGGCGCCGGCGCCGCCCTCAGCCGCGACGACGAAGCGGGCGCCGAGCCGTACTACCGCGACGCCGTGCAGCGCTGGCAGCGCCAGTGCGACGGCGGGGACGCTCACGCCTGCCATCGGCTGGGGGCGGCGTACCGCGGCGAGAAGGGCGTCTCGTTCGACGCCGGCCGCGCGCGGACGCTCCTCGACAAGGCCTGCGCCGACGGCGTGACGGAGGCCTGCGCGGACCTGGCCCTGGCCCTCGACGAAGACGGCCAGAAAGCCGACGCGCCGCGGGCGGCATCGCTCTTCGAGAGGGCCTGTGCGGCCGGTTCCGAGCGGCACATGTCGTGCCGGCAGGCGGGCTTCCTGTACGCCGAGGGTGACCGCATCCCCGCCGACAAGCCGCGGGCCGCGCGCCTGCTCGACAACGGCTGCGCGCTCGGGGACGACTGGTGCTGCTTCAAGCTCGGCACGATGCTGACCGCCGGCGACGGCATCCCCGCCGACCGCCCTCGCGGTGCGGACCTCACCCGCTCGGCCGAAGGGCTGGAGTTCCGCATCCTCGAGGTGAGGCGCGGCAAGAAGATGATCGATCCCGGCCTCACCGCCTTCGGGATCCCGGCCGCCTCGATCACACCCACCGCCGCCGATCCCGGCCAGGAGCTCATCGTGGTGGCGATGGAAGCGCGGCGGTCGAACGACACCGCGCGGCTGCCCGTGCGCAAGGTCTTCCTGATCGACGCCGCGGGGCGCCTTCACGCGAACCACGTGGCGGGCGACCACCGCTTCGGCGATCGGCCGCTCGAGCGCCGCGAGTTCCTCTTCAAGGTGCCCGAGGGCCTGCGCCCGGTGCGGCTCCAGCTCGAGCTGGGCGGCCTCCTTCTCGACCTGCCGCCGGCGCGGACGAGGTAGCCGCCGCCGGTTGCCCTATACTGGGACGGTGAGACGTGCACGTGTGATGGCACGCGGAGGGATCGCCCGAGGGGCGATCCTCTTCCTCTATCTGCTGGTCCTGGTCGCCAGCCCCGTCTTCCATCACGACATCGACTGCCACATCAAGACGCCGGATCATTGCCCGGCGTGCGGCGTCCATCCGGCCGCCCCTCCCGCCGCCATCGCCGCCGTCCTCTGCGGCGGCGTGCTCCCCGAGGCGGGCGAGATCACGTCCATCTATGATCCCGGCGCCCCCAGCGTCGTCCGCGTCGAGATCCCCGGCCGCGCCCCACCTTCCGCCTGAGCCCCCATCGCTGATGCCGGCGGCGCCTTTGGCGCCGTCTACGTCGTCGCGTTCTTCCGTGGGAGGTCTCATGCGAGCGACAGTCCGTCTTGTATTGTTTTTGGTATTCTTGAACGTACCCTCGATTCCCGGGGCCGAGGCGCAGACGCCGACCCCCACGCCCGAGGCCACCGCCCCGCCCGCGCCCGTCTCCGCGCCCGCGGGGGCAGGCGGGAAGATGTTCAACCCCGACATCGCCGTCATCGGCGACTTCCTGGCCGCGGCCGGCAAGAACGACACGGCCTTCGCTTCCCCGTCCCTGGAAATGCACGAAACGGAGGCCTCGTTCCAGGCCATCGTCGATCCCTACGCGCGCGCCGACTTCTTCCTCGCCTTCAGCAACGAAGAGGTCGGCGTCGAAGAAGGCTTCATCACGTTCACGTCGCTGCCCGCGAGCCTCCTGCTGAAGGTCGGCAAGATGCGGGGCGCCTTCGGGAAGGTGAACGCCATGCACAACCACGTGCTGCCGTGGACGGACCGGCCGCAGGTGGTGCAGAACCTGCTGGGCGGCGAGGAGGGGATCTCCGATGCCGGCGTCTCCCTCTCGCACCTGTTCCCGCTGCGCCTCGTCTACCTGGAGGCCACCGGCGAGGTCTATCGCGGCGAGTCCGAGCTCTTCCACGCACCGCGGCGCGGCGACCTGAGCTACGTCGGCCGCCTGCGCGCGTACCGCGACCTCACCGAGTCGACGAACCTCGACCTGGGCGGATCGTACGCCTCCGGACACAACGACGTGGGCTTCACCACGCAGCTCTTCGGCTTCGACGCCACCTTTCGGTACCGGCCACTGCGCCGGGCCATCTACCGCCGCGCCATCGCACGCACCGAGCTCATCTGGAGCCGGCGCCAGGACAGCGGCGAGACGATCCGGGCCTTCGGCGGTTACGCCTCCCTCGAATACCAGCTCGCCCGCCGCTGGTTCGTGGGGATCCGCGCCGACCGTTCCGAGCGCGCGGACGATCCGTCGCTCGTCGACGAGGGCGGCTCCGTGCTGCTCACCTTCTGGCCGAGCGAGTTCAGCCAGATCCGCGGCCAGTATCGCCACCTGAAGTACGGCGAGGGCGAGACCGCGGACGAGGTGCTCTTCCAGCTCCTGTTCTCCATCGGCGCCCATGGCGCCCACACGTTCTGAGGAGGCGCCATGAACCGCCTGTCATCCGTCGCTGCCCTCATCGCCGCCTCGCTGGCCGCCCGCCAGGCCGGGGCCGCCCTCCAGGTCGTCACCACCACCGAGGACCTCGCCTCCATCACCCGCGAGGTGGGCGGGGACAAGGTGAAAGTGGAGTCGCTGTCCCGCGGCTACCAGGACCCGCATTTCGTCGAGGCCAAGCCTAGCTTCGTCATCAAGCTGCATTCCGCCGACCTGCTGGTCGTGGTCGGCCGCGAGCTCGAGATCGGCTGGCTGCCGCCGCTCGTCACCCAGGCCCGCAACGCCAAGGTCCAGCCGGGAGGCGCCGGGTACCTCGATGCCTCCCTGCACGCGAAGATCCTCGACATCCCCACCGGCCAGCTCACGCGGGCGATGGGCGATGTCCATCCCCAGGGCAACCCCCACTACTGGCTCGATCCCGACAACGGCCGCCGCATCGCGGACGACGTCGCGAAGAAGCTCGGGGCCCTCGATGGCGCGAACGCGGCGTACTACGCGGAGCGACAGGCCGCCTTCGACAAGAAGCTGGCCGAGGCCGGCCAGCGCTGGGACGCGATGATGGGCCCGTACAAGGGCCTGAAGATCGTCACGTACCACCGCTCGTGGCCGAACTTCACGGACCGCTTCGGCCTCGACGTCGTCGGGTACGTCGAACCGCGGCCGGGCATCCCGCCCACGCCGGGCCACACCCTCGATCTCATCAAGGAGATGAAGGCGAAGAACGTCAAGATCATCCTCGTCGAGCCTTACTTCGACCTGAAGACGCCCAACTCCATCGCACGCGAGACGGGGGCGAAGGTGCTCGTACTGCCGCCCTCGGTCGGCGGCGAGAAGGGCATCGACGACTACGTCGAGCTCTTCGACCACGACATGCAAATGCTCGTGGCCGCCATCAAAGAAACGGCGGCGAAGTAGCTCATGGACCTCGATACCCTCCGGTTCCTGGCCGCCCCCTTCGCCGCCAGCATCATCCTGACCGGCATCCACGCGTATCTCGGCGTCCACGTCGTCGAGCGCGGCGTCATCTTCGTCGACTTGTCGCTCGCCCAGATCGCCGCCCTCGGCGCCGCCGTGGCCATGCTGCTGCCGTTCACTGACGGCGATCCCCACGGCCCGTGGGTCTACTGGATCAGCCTGCTCTTCACGTTCATCGGCGCCGCCGTGTTCTCGACCATCCGCTCGAAGCGCGCCCGGATCCCGCAGGAGGCGATCATCGGCATCTCCTATGCGGTGGCGTCGGCGGCGGCGATCCTGGCCATGAGCAAGGCGACATCCGAGAGCGAGCACCTCAAGGACATGCTCGTCGGCAACATCCTGGCGGTGTCGTGGCCGGAGGTCTTGAAGACGGCCGCGCTCTACATCGCGGTGGGCCTCTTCCACTTCGTCTTCCGGCGGCAGTTCCTCGCCATCTCGATGGCGGCCCACGGCCACAACGGAACCGCGGCCGGCACCGTGCCCGGGCTCAACGTGAAGCTGTGGGACTTCCTGTTCTACGCCTCGTTCGGGTTCGTGGTGACGTCCTCGGTGTCGATCGCGGGCGTGCTGCTGGTCTTCTGCTACCTCATCGTGCCGTCCGTCGCGGCGATGCTCTTTGCCGACCGCATCGGCTCCCGACTCGCGATCGGCTGGACGATGGGGGCCATCGTGTCCGCCCTCGGCATCTACCTGTCGGTGACGCTCGACCTGCCCACGGGCGCGACGATGGTGTGCACGTTCGGCCTGGTGCTCATCGTCATGGCGACGGCGAAGCGCCTGTTCTGGCGGGAGCCTATTGCGGCGTCTTTCGACCGCCCTCCGGCTTGACCGCCGCCGCCGACAGGCAGCCGGTCTTGCCGGCGTTCTTGCCGGACACGACCTTCACCGCCTTCAGCGAGCCGCACGCCGCCGAGGGCGCCTGGGCGCGTATCCCGGTGCCCCGCGCCAGCTTGGCGGCCGCGCCCTGTGTGCACACCGCGGGCTCGGGGCCGGCGGCATCGCTGGTGAGCGCGTTCAAGCAGTCCGTGCGCGCGGCCTCGGACTTCCACAAGGTCTCGACCTCCGACTCAGGGTTCTGAGGCGAGACGATCTCGGGCTTCGGCTCCTTGGCGGGAGCCGCCGCGGGAGCCGAACCGGCCACCCCTAGAAGAACGACAATCGCCATCGTCGCTGCTCGCATCGCGCGGCTCCCCTCTTTCTCACCTGCTCCGCGGGATTCTACGCGATGTGTGCGCGGACCGGCGGGCCGCCATGACCCCGGCGGTTCCACCGGCCCGCGCACGTATGAATTCCGGTGCGATCAGCGCGTGCTCAGCACGACGTCGTCGAGCACGATGTCCGTCGACTCGTCGGCCAGCGTCTTCTTGCTGTTGTAGCCGCCGATCGTGATCGTGTGCGTGCCCGCGGGCAGCGTGCCGAGGTCGAGCTGGTGCAGCAGGAAACCCGTGGTGCGCGCGGAGCCGCCGTTGCCGTCACCCACGACCCGGGACAGGCGATCGGTGCCGCCGGCGCCGACGAGCACGCCGTCGACGCTCAGCAGGCCGTCGCTCGACTCGTCGCTCTCGTAGTTGGCCGTCTGCGTCACCTTCAGGCGCAGCGTGAGGCTGAGCCCGGTGGGCGCGGCGAGGGTGAAGCTGCGCCGCCAACCGCCGGACATGCCGTTGATGTCGTTGTCGTTCACGCCGCCGACGCGGACGCGGAGGGCGCCGCCGGAGAACCCGCCGCTGGTCAGCCGCGCGCCGGTGGCGTAGGTCGGCTGGATCGTGCCACGGAAGGTGTCGTCGGCGTAGGTGAAGCCGTCCTGGCTGGTGTCGAAGGTGGCGCTGAAGAGGACGGCGCCCGGGGTCGGGGTCTGGGTGGGTGTCGGCGTCTCGGTCGGTATCGGAGTGAACGTCGGAGTCGGCGTGACCGTCGGCGGCGCCGTCGGAGTCGCGGTGGCGGTCGGCGTGGGTGTCGACGTCGGAACCGGGGTCGGCGTCGGCGTCACGCGAGGCCGCGGCGTCGGGGTGGCGGTCGCGCTGGTCACGGTGACCGACGTCTCGACAGTCGTGGTCCCGCCGACCATGTCGCTCACGATGCAACGAACGAGCTTGGTGCCGGCCGTGGTCCAGCTCTTCTGCACTGTCGCGGCATTGGGGGCGAAGGTACCGTCATCGAAGACCCAGCCGAAGGCCAGCGGATCACCGTTGGGGTCGCTGGCGCCGACCGACAGCGTCACCGGCGCGTTGCGGGCGACGGTGGTCGGATCCGCGGTCAGCGTCGCCACCGGCGGCGCGTTCCCCGGGAACGTCCCGCGGTTCACGACCGCCTCCATCGCGAGAGGGCTGGCCGTGCGGAGCACCGGCGTGATGTGGATGCCGCTGACGGTGTCCGAGAAGGTGCGGCCCACGATCAACGGTGCGTCGCTGGCGCCGGCGCTCGTTCCCGGCGTCATGTCGAGCAGGTGGCTGCCGGTGTTGCTGTTGTATCCCCAGTTGACCAAGGCGCCGTTCATGGCCGCGGCGTTCGTGGTGAAGGCCTTGCGGAACTCCACCCAGTAGTTCTTCGTCGAATCCTTGACGGCGCGCAGCGCGCGCGGGCCGGTTTCGGC
>Ga0114129_10010138_pt1 | contig 13431 bp, 10 predicted proteins | sample RhiMetdeltSRZDD1_FD_80071 | JGI IMG/M metagenome (GOLD analysis project Ga0114129, IMG submission 80071) | Populus rhizosphere microbial communities from Tennessee, USA - Rhizosphere MetaG P. deltoides SRZDD1 (version 2) (version 2) | ecosystem: Host-associated > Plants > Roots > Rhizosphere >...
CTCGGCTTGACCGGCTGCGGCATAAGCAGCCGCTCGGGCACGCCGTGATGGATGGTGCGGACCCATCCCGCCTGCGGCAGCGGTTCCCGCTGCGCGTCCGAGATCGACACGACCGGGATCGATGAAAAGGTCGTGAACAGCGGCTGATGCTCGGGCAGATCGAGACGCCCGTGCAGGGTGGTCACAAACGGCGTCGATTGCCGGGAAAATAACGAGAACGGATAGTAGTCCAGGTGGAAGTGCAGGATGTCGAAATCCGCCGCCTGCCGCCGGACGCGCTCCAGCATCGTCATGTGCAGGGCGGATGCGTCGCGCACCTGATCATCGAATCGCAATGCCTTGGGCCATATTGCCTCGAGCTTTGCGGATGTGCGGGAATCGCCGTTGGCGAACAGCGTGACCTCATGCCCGAGGGCGCACAGTTCCTCCGTCAACCAGTAGATGACCCGTTCGGTGCCGCCATAAAGCTTTGGAGGAATTGCTTCAGTTAAAGGCGCAATCTGCGCAATTTGCATTGATTATCCTCTTTTTCGCATAGCTGCCGGTCGCCAATAGTCGGGAAGTCGCCCATTAAACTGAAGTTATTCATTCAAACGAGGCAAATGCCCGGGGGTTCCGCGGAGAACCCTTTTGACCCTAGTGCGTTGCACAAGGTTCGTCAGCGTACCGGGACTCAGGCGACCCATCGGCAGTGCAACAGAGCGAACGGGAGCGAACCCCCGATGCACGACCTGTGCGACTTCGCCAGTCGCCCGATCGCCTTTCTCGTTCGCTACATCCGGCGGCGGCCGTTCTCCCATGCCGTCATCGTTAGCGCGGTCCTTGGCGCCGTCGCGTGCTCGGTGGGTGCCCAATATGGCATCAAGCTTTTGGTCGACACGCTCGCCGGCGGCGCTGAAACCGTCGGCAGGGGCGCATGGCTCGCCTTCACGATTCTGCTGGCGCTGATCGCCGCCGACAATCTCCTGTGGCGACTGGCAAGCTGGATCGCGAGCTACACCTTCGTGGCGGTCACCGGCGATCTGCGTCGCGATCTGTTCCGGCACCTGACCGGCCACCCGCCCGGCTATTTCGCCGATCGGCTGCCGGGCACATTGACGAGCCGCATCACCGCGACCTCCAACGCGGCCTATACGCTCGAGAACATGTTCGTGTGGAACGTGTTGCCGCCCTGCGCGGCGACCATGGCGGCCATCGCATTCGTCCTGACGGTGAGCGCGCCCATGGCTGCCGGGTTGACGGTAGTCGCCGCCACCGTGGTGGTCGGTATGTTCCGGCTGGCGGCCGCCGGCAGGCCGTTGCATCACGAGTTCGCCGACAAGGCTGCGGCGGTCGATGGCGAGATGATCGACGTCATCGGCAACATTCCGCTGGTCTGGGCGTTCTGCGGCGCCGTCCGGGAGCACGGCCGGCTCGATGCAACCATCGGTCGCGAGCTGACCGCACGCCGGCGCAGCCTCCTGTATCTCGAAAAGCTGCGGGTGCTGCACGCGCTCGTCACGGTGGTCCTGACAATCGTCGTTTTGGCCTGGGCCATCGTACTGTGGCAGCAAGGTGCCGCCACCACCGGCGATGTCGTTCTGGTGTGCACGCTCGGACTCTCGATCCTGCACGCCACGCGCGACCTCGCGGTCGCGCTCGTCGACATTACCCAGCATCTGGCGCGGCTGTCGGAGGCGCTTGAAACGCTTCTCGTTCCCCATCACCTGCGCGACCACCCGCAAGCAACCTCGCTGGTGCGCTCCGGCGCCAGCGTGTCGTTCGAGAACGTCTCCTTCACCTATCCGGATGGCCGAAGCGTCTTCAGCGATTTCCATCTGCACATCGAGCCCGGCCAGCGCGTCGGTCTCGTCGGCCAATCCGGCTGCGGAAAATCCACGCTGATCGCGCTGCTGCAGCGATTTTACGACGTGCAGGGCGGGCGCATCCTGCTTGGCGGGCAGGATATCGCGCGCGTGACGCAGGAGAGCCTGCGCACGGCAATCGCAGTCGTGCCGCAGGACATTTCGCTGTTCCATCGCTCGATCATGGAGAATATCCGCTACGGACGGCCGGACGCCTCGGATGAGGAGGTCATCGCTGCGATCGCCGCGGCGAACTGCAGCGGCTTCATCGGCACCCTGCCGGACGGGCTTGCGACGATCGCCGGCGAGCGCGGTGTGAAGCTGTCGCCGGGTCAGCGCCAGCGTATCGGGATCGCGCGTGCGTTCCTCAAGGATGCGCCCACGCTGTTGCTCGACGAGGCGACGTCGGCGCTCGACAGCGAGTCCGAGGAAGCCGTACGGCAGGCCCTGGACCGGCTCATGCGCGGCCGCACGGTGATCGCGATTGCGCATCGGCTGGCGACCTTGCGCAGCTTCGACCGGATCGTGGTCCTGCAATCCGGAGAGGTGTGCGAGGACGGCTCGCCCGAACTCCTCATTCGCCGCAACGGCGTTTACGGGGGGCTCGTGCAACGCGAAGTCGCCCGGCTCGCGAAGCGGGCCGCGTAGGACGCGGACCCATAAATTTCCGACGGTTCGCCAATCGCTGACTGTTGTTCGCTTAGCCCACACACGCGGCGGAAAGCGGACATTTAATGTCGACTATCTCAGGCGGGTGAGGCGGATATGAGCTGCCCGCGCGGACGCGCTTGGAGCCCTGTGATGCCACAGCAAGGGCCCACCGCAGCTCCAACAAATCTGACCTTAGTTTGCGCTAAATCAATAAGTTCAAGGCTCCCCGCGCGTATCAGACATCAATCGGCCAGCTGAAGCCCAAGTTCCAGTTTCGGAATAGGATGTACCATGGCCCATATTCCCTGGAAGACGATTGTCACGGCGGGAGGGCTGGTCGCTGCCGCAATGGCCAGCTTGGCATTCTATCAATACCGACCACTAGCCGTTGCAGTACTGCAGCCCGAACGCGATGTGGCTATCAAGGTATTTGGACTCGGTACGGTGGAGGCTCGCGTTCTCTCGAAGGTCGGTTTCAAGGTGGCGGGCACACTGGTCGAGCTGAAGGCAGATCACGGCGACTGGGTAAGGTCAGGGCAAGTTCTCGCACGAATCGACAACAAGGAGCAGAAAGCACGCCTCGCCAAGGCCAATGCTCAACTCCAAAGTGCCGAGGCCGCAGTTCAGGTCGCCACTGCGGCAGCACAAAAATCCGAAGCACAGTTGGCGCAACGTGCGAGAACCAATCAGCGCCGGCAGGAGCTGCTTGCCAAGCAAGCGGTTTCGGCCGAATCCGCCGAAGATGCCCAGCTTAATGAACGCGTGGCGCACGCCGACACGCTCGTCACAAAGAGCGAAGTCGAGTCCGCTAGGGCGAAGCTCGACGACGCGCGTGCGCAAGTCGAATATGAAATGGTCATCCTGGATCAGCACGAGCTTCGTGCCCCGTTCGATGGGGTCATCGTGTTGCGCTCTAAGGAGCCGGGCTCAATTCTGCCAGCCGGGGAGGCACTTTTTACCATCGTTGCGCCCGAAACGGTTTGGATGCTCGCCTATATCGACGAGGCCCGGGCCGGTGACATTCGTGTGGGCCAGCCAGTTGAGATCAAGCTCCGGTCGTTACCTCAGCAGTTCTTCAAAGGGCGCGTAGATCGCGTCGGCATTGAGAGCGATCGTATCAACGAGGAGCGCCGAATCTACGTAACCTGTCAGGACTGCCCGGAAGCGTTCTACCTCGGCGAGCAAGCGGAAGTGTTCATCACCACGGCTGCCCTTCAGCGAGCTCTTATGATTCCCGAAGCCGCTATCGATCATTTTGACGGCGCTAGCGGCACGATCTGGACTATCGAGGATGGCCGACTTCAGCGCCGACGCGTGACTTTTGGCAAGCGGTCACTCGATGGCCGTGTCGAGGTAACAGGCGGACTTGCGAAGGGCGTAGTCATACCAGTTGCGCTTTCCACGAGTTTCCGCGAGGGCCGGTCCGTCCGTGTGACACAGGGCCAAGGCGGATGAACCTCGCGGTCCGCGATATACGTCACAATCTTGGCCGGTTTCTTCTCACCTGCCTGGGGCTCGCCTTACTGCTAGGTGTGGTCCTGTCGATGATAGGTATTTACCGCGGCTTGGTATTCGAAGCATTGACCTTGGTGCGGGCGCCCGCAATCGATCTATGGGTGGTCGAAGCGGACACGAGGGGGCCGTTCGCGGAGGCTTCACGCATCCCTGGCGATACCCGTGAGGCGGTCGCGCGAATTTCGGGCGTCCTCGAAGCAGGGTCGATTACCTACCAGTCCATCGAAACTATGCACGCAGACCGGAAGCTCAGGCTTTACCTGATCGGGTACGAACTCGGCAGACTGGGTGGACCGGGAAACCTCGCCGAGGGCAGACCCATCGCGCGTAGCCGCTTCGAAATTATCGCTGATCGCAGCACGGGGCTTAGGGTTGGCGAACGGCTGCGCCTTGGGCGTGACGCGTTTGAGGTCGTCGGGTTGACCGCTGGGCAAGTCTCGTCAGGCGGCGATCCCGTAGTGTTCGTGACTCTCAGGGATTCACAGAAGCTTCAATTCGATCTTGCCCCTCCTGCCGCGCGTAAGGAACTTGCTCGAGGAGCGGCAGCTTTGAGCAGCGACATTGTCAATACGGTGGTCGCACGCGTGTCTCCGAATGTCTCCCCGGCAACCGTCGCCGAAGCTGTTCGGCGCTGGAAACATCTCTCCGCGCTCACACAGGACGAACAGGAAACTATCTTGTCGCGGTCCGTGATCGAACGTGCGCGGCGCCAAATCGGACTCTTTACCTCGCTTTTACTCACCGTATCCACGGTCATCATCGCGCTGATCATTTATACGCTGACCATCGATAAGATGAGAGAGATTGCGACACTGAAGCTGATCGGTGCGCCAGATCGCACCATCATCGGGCTGATCGTCCAACAGGCGCTTGCAATGGGCGTCATCGGCTTCGCCTTCGGGACAACGCTGATCGTCTCAATCAAAGACTATTTTCCCCGGCGGGTTCTGCTCCAGCCCGAAGATGCGCTTGCGCTTGGCATCGTGGTTCTCATTGTCTGCGTCTTGGCAAGCGGACTTGGCGTGCGTGCCGCGCTCAAGGTCGACCCGGCGGCAGCACTTGGGGGGTAAATAGTGGCCATTGCGAACGAACAACCGCTTGTGCAGGTTGAGGATGTGTCGAAGCACTTCGGCGAGGGCCAGACGCGAGTCGATGCTCTGCGTCATGTCACCATCGACGTCTATCCCGGTCAGGTCGTTGCTCTTTTGGGGCCAAGTGGCTCGGGTAAGACCACGCTCCTCAATGTCATTGGTTGCATCCTGGAGCCAAGCAGCGGCCGCTTGTCTCTGGACGGTGAGATCGTTTACGACGGCCGCTGGTTGAAATCCGATCTGCGCCGGCTCCGCCTGGAAAAAATCGGGTTTATTTTCCAGACCCATAACCTGCTGCCGTTCCTCGACAACACCGAAAATGTTGCAGTCGTGCTCACCCTTGCTGGTTTTGATGCTGTGAAGGCGCGGAATCGGGCAGTCGAACTCTTGGACTATCTGGAGGTCGGTCATCGCAAGCATGCCATGCCTGCACAACTCTCGGGCGGCGAGGCTCAGCGCGTGGCAATTGCCCGCGCCCTGGCCAACCGGCCACGCATTATCCTCGCTGACGAGCCGACGGCCGCCCTAGACTCGTATCGCGCCGGGCTCGTCATGGACCTGCTTCGTAAGGTTGCGCTGGACCAAAACGCTGCGATTATCACGGTTACCCACGACGAAAAAATCTTCGACAGGTTTGATCGCATCTTTCAGTTGCGGGATGGGGCTCTCGAAAACAAAGGCACAGGCCAATCAAAAGCTCTCCTGACCGCTTGAGTGCTGGGGAGCGTCGAGTCAACTCGGCTTGATCCCCAGCTCCTTCACCAACTTGGCATATTTTTCGGAATCGGCACGCGCGAGCTTGCCAAGCTCATCCGCATTGCCGCCGATCGGCTCGACCGCACCCTTGGTGAAGTTCTCCAGCAGTTTGGCATCGGCGAGCGACTTGTTCATCTCGGCGTTGAGCCGCGCAATGATTGCAGCCGGCGTGCCTTGCGGGACGAACGCCCCATACCAGGCATCAAGCACCAGCCCCTTGTAGCCCGCGTCTTCCAGCGTTGGCACCTCCTGGAGCGTCGGCGCCCGTTTGGATCCGGATTGCGCCAAAAGCCGCAACGTCCCGGCGGCATAGTGCGGCATCAGCGCGGTCGGTCCGAGGAAGGCGATCTTCACATGCGCGGCGATCAGGTCGTTGATGGCCTGTCCCGCCCCACGATAAGGCACGTGATCCATCTTGATGCCTGCCTCGCGCTTGAACCATTCGCCGACCACGTGCTGGTTGGTGCCGACGCCCGAAGTCGCAAACCCGAGCCCCGGATTGGCCTTCACGTGGGCGACGAGTTCGGCGACGGTTTTCACGCCGAGCGAGGAATGCACCGCGAGAATCTGCGATTGGCGCCCGAGATAGCAGACCGGAGCCAGCTCCTTGGTGTAATCGTACGCCAGGCTCATGATGTGCGGCGCGCTCGCCGCGTTGTCGTTGGTGATGAGGACGGTGTAGCCATCCGGCGGGCTCTTCATCGCCAGGTCCATGCCAAGCGTTCCGCCCGCACCGGTGCGGTTCTCGACCACGATCTGCTGGCCGAGCGTGCGCGTCAGCACGTCTCCAACCTGCCGCGCGATGAAATCGATGGCGCCGCCGGGCGCAAGCGGCACGACGAAGCGCACGGGCCGGTTCGGCCAGGCATCCTGCGCGCCTGCGCGTGAGCCAGCCAGGGTTAGCCCCGTGGCTGCCGCACCCATGACGAAGCCGCGTCGCCCGATCCTGGTCATTGGTTTCCTCCTAGCCCAGATATCCAGATGAACCCCGAAGTACGGTGAACCTTCCCGTATTTCCGACCTTGCTGCAAACGCGCTGTCGGTTCTTGGCAAGACATCCCATGAGTTTCGCGCGCGAAGCGCTTGGCAGTGGAACGCCCGGCATTCCGGCATCTTAAGGTTAAGACAACGATTGTGGTGCAGCATCGCGGGTCGCTGGCCACGTCGCAACCACGCTCATGGGGATACCCGGATTCCTTCCAGGCTTTCAGGCCCGCCGCGCGCTTTTTAGCCTCGACGAGCGGGCCCAGCGCCTCATGGACGAGGCGTGGCCGCTGATTGCGCCGCGCCTCGATGATGCGATCGACGCGATCATCGCAGGGACCAGAAACCTGCCGCACGTCAGCGAGGTCATCACCGCCCATAAAGATTTGATCAAGCGGCTCGAAACTAGGCATTTCGAGGCGCTGCTGTGCGGAATGCTCGACGAGCGATACATCGAATCCTGCCGCGCGACGGTGCAGCAGGAGGCGGCGATCGGGCTCGACAGCCGCATGCGCAGCAGCGCCGGAAGCTTCGTGTTCAGGGCAGCGCTGAGCGCGCTCGCGCGCAAGTATTGGTATCGACCCGGCCAGCTCATCGAGCGCGCCGCGGTGATCTCGCAGGTCATCGCCTTCGACGTCTCCAATGCGATGACGTTGCACCGGGAGGCGGAAGAAAGCGCCGGCGAGTCCCGCCGCCGGACCATCGACGAAGCGATCGCCGGCTTTGCCGATGCCATCGGCGCGGTCGTGGACGCGATCAAGGAAGCATCGTCCTCGCTGGAGATCTCATGCCGGACGATGAAGCAGGGCGCCGCCGATACGCTGGCGCGCATGGCGTCGGCGTCGTCGGCGGCGGCCGAGACCACCAAGCGCGTGGGGGTCGCGGAGACCGCGACCGAAGCGCTCTCCGGATCGATCGAGCATATCGGGCAGCAGGCGAGCCGCGGCCTGCAGATGGCGCGGTCGGCGGTCGGCGACACCGAGCGCACGCATCAAGCGATTTTGTCATTGAACGAGACCGCCGAGCGTATCGGGTCGGTGGTCGGCCTCATTTCGGCGATCGCCTCGCAGACCAATCTTCTGGCCCTGAACGCGACTATCGAGGCCGCGCGCGCGGGAGAAGCCGGCAAGGGCTTTGCCGTGGTTGCTTCCGAGGTGAAGGCGCTCGCCAACCAGACCTCGCGCGCCACCGAAGACATCTCGCAGCAGGTCGGCGCCATTCAGGAAGCGACCAAGCGGTCGGTCGCCGAGATCTCCTCGATCGCGCGCGTGATCGACGAACTGACCGCGGTGGCCACGACGATCGCGGCGGCGGTGGAAGAGCAGGGCGCCACGATCAGGGGCATCGCCGGAGGCATGCAGACCGCCGCCGGCAACACCGCGCGGGCCTCCGCCGAGATGGGATCGGTCGAACAGGCGGCGAGCCGCAGCGCCGGCGCAGTCGACGACATCGCGGCCTGGACCGAACGGCTGTCGTCGCGCGCGAGCGATCTGGAAGCGAAGGTGGCGACCTTCTTCGCGCAGGTCCGCGCCGCGTGACGCGCGGCGAGCGCCGAAAACCTGCCGTTGCGTGATGAGAGAAGTTTGGCTCCCCGGGCCGGATTCGAACCAGCGACCAACCGGTTAACAGCCGGTTGCTCTACCACTGAGCTACCGGGGAACATCGCCTCAAATGGGTGCGGCGCCCGGCTATAACAAAGCGTCCCGCCGATTGCAAAGCGCGAAAGCCGCAAAGCCTCGGCATCGCTAACGAGACCCGCAGCAAAATGCCGGCCGCGATGATCGCGGGCCGGCATCAGTCATGTCTGGTTGCGGTCGCCGAACCTCGTCGCGCGACGAGCAGCGGCGGTTGCAGGATTACGAGCGGGTCGAGCCGGTCAGGACCGCCTGCGGGATCTCCTGGCGCTTGATGCCGCGCCGGGCGAGTTCGGCATCCGACATGTGCGACAGGACCTTGAAGTTGTGCGCCATGGCGCGAGCCTCGGCGATTCCGTCCAGCAGACCCAAAACGCGGCTTTCGAGCTTCCGCAGGAGTTCGGGAATGCGGCGGATCAGTCGGAACAGTGCAAGTTTAATCATGGTCGTCCTCAATGGTTCAAAATGCGTCTTTGCAGCCAATATAGGCTGGTATACCAACGAAAACACTGAGGCTTATTGCATAGCAGCAAATTGAGTGCTGCATAGCGTCATCAGGCTGTCGTTAACGTTCGCGCCGGCCCCGGGAGGGCGACGCGCCCGTGAGGCGGGGGGGGTGGGCGCACGAATCCAGAGAGGAGAAAGCGGAGGGTTGGAGGCCACGCCCGGAATTGAACCGGGGTAAACGGTTTTGCAGACCGCTGCGTAACCACTCCGCCACGTGGCCGAAATACGCGCCGAATTCGTGGAGAATGGCTCCCAGCATCCGGCGGCGGGCGTCGGCCCGCTATACAGGACCCTCCCAATACGGGCAACTCGGCGGCAGCGGCGGTCCGGGAAGAAAAACGCGCGGCGCCTTGCCTTTGCCGGCGCTGCCGCTAGAGATGGCTTCGGTTTCCACAATTAACGATCCCTCTCCAGGACTGCCGATGCTCGATTTCGCTGCAGCCCGCCGCATGATGGTCGACGGCCAGGTTCGCACCAGCGACGTCACCGACACTCGTGTCATTGCGGCGATGTCGGAGCTTCCGCGCGAACGCTTTGTGCCGGAATCGCAGGCGGCTCTCGCCTACGTCGATCTCGACCTGCCGGTAACCGGCGAGCAAAGCGCGTCTCCGCGCCGCCTGCTCAAGCCGATGGTGCTTGCCAAGATGATCCAGGCGGCGGACGTGGGCGGTGCGGATCACGTGCTCGATGTCGGATGCGCGACGGGTTATTCATCGGCCGTGCTGGCGCGGCTCGCGCAGTCGGTGGTGGCGCTCGAGGAGGATGCTGCTCTGGCGCGAGCGGCCCGGGACAATCTGGCTGCTGTGCGCGTCGAGAACGTGACGGTGGCGACCGGCCCGCTGATCGAGGGCTGGCAGCCGCAGGCGCCCTACGATGTGATCTTCCTCAACGGCGCCACCGAGATTGCGCCGCAAGCGCTGTTCCGCCAGCTCAAGGACGGCGGCCGCCTGGTCGCAGTCCTCGGCCGTGCGCCGGCGGGCAAGGCCATGCTCTATCGCGCCTTCGGGCAAGAAGTGGGCGGCTGGCCGATTTTCGACGCGGCTGCGCCCCTGTTGCCGGGTTTCACTGCCCCTCCCACCTTCGTTTTCTAGCTCGGACGCCCGTTTTCCACAGCGGTGTGGCGCGGATGCGCCAAACCTCATCTTTTTGGCGGCAGCTATTTCCCCCGGGTTTTCACCGTAGGACCAAAGGGTTTATGGTCGATCTTCGAGCCGGAAATTGTGCTGCCTGCGCGAGGCTTCCCGCGGGTCCAGCAGGGGTGGGGTTCGGCGGTATGTCCAGGGGTCGTAGGCGTCCGTATTCGGTCGCGTTCGGCGTGGCGCTGGTCGCTGCCGGCGCCCTGGCGGATGCTGCGTTCCCGGCAACTGCCGCCGATACGCCGTCCATCACCGTGTACCCGGTGGGTTCAGTGCAGACGATGGCGTATGCCCTGATCCAGGCCTATCAGAACAATCCCCAGCTCAATGCCCAGCGCTCGGCTACCCGCGCGACCGATGAAAACGTGGCGATCGCGCTCGGCGGCTATCGTCCGCGGGTGACGGGGACCGCGAGCCTGTCCGAGGTCTATCTGGACAGCCTGTCGAAATCGACGTCGATCTTCGGCACCACCTACAGCCGGCAGGCGGGCGAGAACGTCGTCCAAACGTATGGCCTGACCACGACCCAAACGCTCTTCAATGGTTTTCAGACCGGCAATCGCACACGACAGGCGGAAGCCCAGGTCTTCGCGGCGCGCGAGACGCTGCGCGTCGCCGAGCAGACCGTTCTGCTCAATGCCGCCACCGCCTATATGAACCTGTTGCGTGACGCCGCCATCCTCGAGCTCCAGCGCAGCAACGTCAACGTGCTGGAGGCGACGTTGCGACAGACGCGCGACCGCTTCAATGTCGGCGAGGTCACGCGCACCGACGTGGCACAGGCGGAATCGCGCTTGGCGGCGGGCCGGTCGCAGCTGCTCACGGCCGAATCGAACTACGTCACATCGAAGGCGACATACCGGCAGGTGATCGGCGTCGAGCCCGGCAAGCTGGTGGCGGCCACCCCGGTCGACCGGCTTTCTCCGCCCAATCTTGCCGGCGCGGCCGCTCGCGCCAGCACCGAACATCCTACGATCACGGCGGCCGCCTACAGCGTCGACGTCGCGGTCTTTCAGGTCAAGATCGCGGAGGGCGCACTCTATCCGACCGTGACCGTGCAGGGCAGCGTGCAGAAGCAGTTCGGCTCGGCCACCAACCTCAGCAATTTGGAATCCTTGTCGGCCGCGGTCGCCGGTCAAGTCTCGGTGCCGATCTACCAGGGGGGCGGCGAATACGCGACGATTCGTCAGGCCAAGGAGACGCTCGGCCAACGCCGGCTTGATCTCGATACGGCACGCGAACAGATACAGGCGACGGTCACCCAGGCCTGGGGACAACTTCAGGCGGCCAAGGCACAAATCGAGGCGACGCAAGCGCAGGTCGCGGCCGCCGAGATCGCGCTCAACGGCGTGCGCGAGGAAGCGCGCGTTGGGCAGCGCACGACGCTCGATGTCCTTAATGCCCAGCAGGACCTGGTCAATGCGCGGGTTGCGCTGGTGACTGCGCAGCGAGACCGCGTGGTCGCCTCTTACACGGTGCTGGCGGCCGTTGGCAGCCTGTCACCGCAGATCCTCGGGTTGCGCATCCCGATCTACGATCCCGTCGTGCATTATCACCAGATTCGCGACAGCTGGTTCGGTGTGCGCGCGCCCGATGGACGCTAGTTCCACGGCCGCTGTGTCGCGCTGCCGTCGAACCCACCGTCTGCGCCCACAAAACCTTGCGTTCGACCTTTGACATGCCATACTGCTTCGACTCAGATCGAAAGTTGTTTGTGCTGATTCGCCTGGAATCATAAGTCGACTCGGGCTCGACAGGGCTTGAGTGGGGACGTGGAGATGACCCAACCTGCGAAGGCACAAGAGCCCTCGATGGAGGAGATTCTTGCCTCCATCCGCCGAATTATTGCCGACGACGACGCGAGCAAACCCCCGCCGGCCGAATCGGCGTCCGCGCAACCGCCGCGCCCGTCGGCCCCGCCGCTGCCACGCGCCCCGGTGCAACCACCGCCCGTCCGTCCGGCAGCTGCCGCGCCGCCGCCCCAACCAGTCACGCCGCCCCAGCCCTCGATGCAACAGCACGAGATCGATGCGATGTTGGCGCGGCACGACACATCGCAAGACGACGCCTCTGCCGAGCCCGGTTCGGATGTCCTCGAATTGACGGAGGCGATGACGGACGCTCATTCGCCTCGAACGGAAGGGTTCCGCACCATCGACGGCCAGTCAGACGTCATTTTCGAAGAAAACTCCGCGAGCGAACCCGGACCGTTCGTCCCTCCGATCCCTGACGCGCGCCGGCACGCCGAAAGCGGCATGGAGCGCCCGCTAATCTCCTCGGCGACCACCGCCGCCGTCGATTCGGCCTTCAACACGCTGGCGCAGACCGTGCTGGTGCAGAATGCGCGCACGCTCGAGGATCTGGTCAGGGAAATGTTGCGCCCCCTGTTGAAGACCTGGCTCGATGACAATCTTCCGGGCTTGGTGGAGCGCCTGGTCCGAGCCGAGATCGAGCGCGTCTCGCGCGGGCGAGGCTGACCGAACCTTCTACCGGTGCCGCCGCAGCTCGCGGGCAAACCACCAAGCCAGTGCCGGCAGTGCGATTGCCGTGACGATAAATAGCGGTGCCGCGCCGAAATGATCGAAAACCACGGCCGCAGCCGGCACGCCGATGGTCTGACCGAGATAGATCGCAGACGAAAACAGCGCGACCGCCGTGCCGCGCGCCTCCGGCGTCATCTGGGTGGCATTGGTCTGCAGCGTATTGTGGAGCGCATAGAACCCAAGGCCGATCATGCCGGTCGCCAGAGGCGCGAGCCACCAGGCGACGCCGGTCGCGAGCGTCAGATAGGCAATACCGCAAAGAAGAGCGCCGCCGATCGCGAGGCCGCGCTGGCCGAACAGATTAACGAGCTGCAAGACCGAGGCTGCATAAATGAGGCCTCCGATCGCGAACGATCCTACGATCAGTCCGACTGCCGTGAAGCTCAGCCCGAAGCGCTGATTGAGGTCGGCGCCGACATAGGCGAACGTGCCCCAGCCGATCGCCGCCTCGATGAACACCGCGATAATGACGACGCGGGCCCACGGTGACGACAGCACGGCGACATAGTCGGCGATGAAGCCACGCGAAGTTTCCTCCGGCCGTCCGGCAGTACGAATGCGTGGATTGGCGATCAGCTCGAAAATGAGCCCGACGCTGGCTGCCGCGAATATCGTGCCCAACACGAAGAACACGTTGCGCCAGCCGAACAGATCGCCGAGCACGCCGCCCGCAGCCTGTCCGAAGAGCTGTCCGAAAATCTGCCCGGAGAGATAGCGGCCGATCACCGGTTGGCGGCGATCGTAAGGAATGACGTCACCGATATAGGCCA
>Ga0114129_10010139_pt1 | contig 13430 bp, 7 predicted proteins | sample RhiMetdeltSRZDD1_FD_80071 | JGI IMG/M metagenome (GOLD analysis project Ga0114129, IMG submission 80071) | Populus rhizosphere microbial communities from Tennessee, USA - Rhizosphere MetaG P. deltoides SRZDD1 (version 2) (version 2) | ecosystem: Host-associated > Plants > Roots > Rhizosphere >...
ATGTTTTCGGAAGTTTCAGCGTCCGGACATTGTGCCACGGTATATTCCGCCCCCATGCGCACGCTCCACTGCAACGTCCTCCGTCCCGACGGCTCGAAGCTTCCCGTCAAGATTCCGATCCACACCGAACTGGTGATCGACACGGACCCCACCGGTCCGCGCTACGGCCTCGTGATGGAAGCCGACGGCCGCGCCCGGCTGGTGGTGGCCGACTCGGCGCCGATGGGCCACGGCGGCACGATGAAGGTCCAGGCTCAAGGCGGCCTCGAAGCCACGGTCCGCATCGTCACGCCAATTGAGGAAAACGAGGAGATGGGCGCCCGGGGCGGCGACAGCGTCATCGCGCTGCAGAGGTCGGCGCTGCCGAGCCCTTTTCCCGCTGAATCAGGCCTGCTCCGGATCGACCGCGCGCAGTTTGTGACCGAGGACGGACGGCCGTGGCCGCTGCGCGGCTGCTCGGACTTCCGCGTGTTCGAGCGCTGGATGAAGAACCGCGATCTGTGCATGCGCGTGCTGGACGAGCGCCAGTCGATGGGCTTCAACTGCCTGCGGGTGTTCGGGCTGAATGCGTTCAACGGATGGCCGAACACGTTCGATTTCGGTCCGATGTTCGTCGGCGGACTGCCGGCGTACGTCGACGGACTCTCGAGTTTCTGCAGCGAGCTGGCGACCCGGGGACTGCGGATGCAGTTCACGGTCTTTGGCGGCGGCGCCAAAGTTCACATGAACAACGCCGACGCGCAGCTCACGTTCTGGAAGGCGTGTGTGACCGCGCTCGAGGCGAACCACTGGAACGCGCAGCTCGTCGAGCTCGTCAACGAGAACCTCGACATCGATGCGTCGAAGTTCTCGAAACCGCAATCGAGCCGGTTGCTGTTCTCGCACGGGAGTACCGGCGGCGGGACGTATCCGGTCGAACCGGTCTGGGACTACGCGGATCTCCACCCGGATCGAGCGGTCGACTGGGTGCGGAAGGCCGTCCACAATCCGATGGAGGACATCGTCGAGCACTTCAGGATTCCAGGCACCGCGGGCGAACCGATCGGCGCGGGCGAGGCGGCGATCCCGGGCCGCCGCGACAACGACCCTGCGTGCTTCCGGCAGATGGGCGCGGGCTCGCTGCTCCTCCATTCGGGGGCGTACTTCCATTCGGACAACGGCATTCAGTCGGAGCCCTTTTCACCAACGCAGCGGGCGTGCGCGGAAGCGTTCATTGCCGGCTGCGCGGCAATGGACATGACGTACCGCGCCGGTCAGTACACGCGGAGCGGGCTTACCGACCTTCCCGTGGCTTACGACGCGCAGACGGTCACCCGGATCTACGCGCGTCTGCTCGGAAATCGTGCGGCGGTCGTTGCCTGCCAGCCGACCGCGAACTTCCGATGGGTGGTGAATCAGCCGTGGCGCCTGGTCAAGCAGCCGTGCCCGGAGGTGATTTTCGTGGAACGCTGAGCGGACCCGAAGATCCGTACTACGGCTGGTGTAGTGCTGGTGTAGTGCAGGCCTTCAGGCCTGCACGCCTGCGGTTTCTCACCCCAACTCCACCACCACTTGCACGATCGCAATGGCACTGAACAGGGCGTGCATCGCCATGGGTGTGACGATCGATCCTGTCCGCAGGCGCGCAGCGCCGAGGAGAAGTCCCAGGGCGAAGATCTGCAGGACATACACCAGTTGATACTGAGTGTGAATAGCCGCCCACACCAGCGAGGTCACCAGTATCGTTCCGGAATCTCCGAGCCACGAGCGCCGCAGACCTTCGAACAGGAAACCGCGAAACGATAGTTCCTCGAAGATCGGTGCCACGACGATCAGCGCGAACACCAGGAGCGGAAGAGACCCGGCCGATAGATAAATTGCCTCCATCCATTCGGGAATGGAGGTATAGCCTGCGAGGCGCGCGGCGCCGTCCAGCACGATGCCGAGGACGACCGTCAGCAACAGCCACTTCAGCAGAGCAGAGCGCGAAACCTTGGTCAGTGCCAAATATCTCCGAATGCCCGGCCCTTTCCGAAGCCACGCGAGAAGGAGAATGAGGCCCACGCCGACGGCCGCGGAGCACACTTCGGCGAGCGCGAGAAACAGCCCGTCGCTCTGCAGCGACATCGCGACCGCCCGGATAGTCCCTCGCGACCTCCCCATGGACCTCACCAACACATAAGGAATCGCGGCGACGAGCTGGGTGAGCACGACGGCGACGGCAATCGCGAACGAGAAGCCGATTGTCGCGAGCGGCCCCCATGGGCCGCGCTCTCGCGCCCCTGGCTTCGGCTCGATCAGGTTGTCCATGCGTCGTGCAGGCCCGCTGACACAGTATCTTCTTCGTGTCTTCGCGTCTTCGTGGCGATACGCGCGGTCCGGCTAAAGCCGGTGGCGATACGCGCGGTCCGGCTAAAGCCGGACACTACGTATGAGTCATCGACGAGATCCGCCGAGGATGCCGCCGAGCACGCCGCGCATGATCTGCCGCGTGAGCTGACTGGTCACCGTGCGCGCCGTCTGCTTCGCCATCGCTTCCACGACGCCCTGGCGCCGCTTCGTCCCGAAGAGAAAATCCTTGACGACGCCCCCCGATGCCGGTGCTTTTTCCGCCGCCTGTGCGCGCGCGGGCTCGGCAGCTGGTGGCGCGGCTTCTTCGACCGGCGCCCCGCCGGCCTTGGTCGACGACACCCGTTTGTTCAGCTTTTCGAACGCCGACTCCCGGTTCACGGCCGTGTCGTATTTCGCGCCGACCGGACTCCGTCCGCGGATCGTCATCCGCTCTTCGGGGGTGATCGCGCCCATGCGGCAGCGCGGCGGCGCGATTTTCGTCCGCTCCACGGGCATCGGCACGCCGCCTTCCTGCAGCATCGACACCAGCGCCTCGCCGACGGCCAGCTGCGAAATCACCTCGGCCACTTTCAGCTTCGGGTTCGGCGCAAAGGTCTCGGCCGCGGATCTCACGGCCTTCTGATCGCGCGGCGTGTATGCCCGCAGCACGTGCTGCACGCGATTCCCGAGCTGACCGAGAATTTCCTGCGGCACATCGTCGGGCAGCTGCGAGCAGAAATAGACGCCGACGCCTTTCGAGCGAATCAGCCGCACGACCTGCTCGACGCGCTGTTGCAGCGCCGAGGGTGCGTCATCGAACAAGAGGTGGGCCTCGTCGAACATGAAGACGAGCTTCGGCTTGTCGAGATCGCCGACTTCGGGCAGGTTCTCGAACAACTCGGAGAGGAGCCACAGCAGAAACGTCGAGTACAGCCGTGGCTTGAGGATCAGTTGATCGGCGGCGAGGATGTTCACCACGCCTCGGCCGCTCATGTCGGTCCGCATGATGTCGGCGAGCTCGAGCGCCGGCTCGCCGAAGAACAAGTGACCACCATCGTTTTCGATTGTGAGAAGCCCACGCTGGATGGCCCCGATCGACTGTGTGCTCACCAACCCGTAATGCGTCGACACCTCCTTGCGGCTCTCCGCCACGAACGTGAGGAGCGCGCGGAGATCGTCCAGGTCGAGCAGCAGGAGACCCTGATCGTCGGCCACTTTGAAGACAATCTCGAGCACGCCTTCCTGCGTGTCGTTGAGCTCGAGGATGCGGCCCAGGAGCGTCGGACCCATTTCGCTCACGGTCGTGCGGACCGGATGGCCGGCCTTGCCGTACAGGTCCCAGAAGATCGTGGGACTCCCCTCGTTCGTGTAGCCGTCGATTCCCAGTTCGGCGGCGCGCTGTTTGACTTTGTCGCTTGGCGTCCCGGCCATCGCGAGGCCCGCCACGTCGCCCTTGACGTCGGCCATGAACACCGGCACGCCCATTCGCGAAAAGCCTTCGGCGACGACCATCAGCGAAACGGTCTTGCCGCTGCCCGTCGCTCCGGCCACCATCCCGTGCCGGTTGCCGTACTTCGCGAGGAGCGATACCGGTTTGTCACCTTTGCCGATCAGAATGTCAGTCAAAGGAACTCCAGGCAGACCTGAAGGCCTGCAGTGTTTTCCAAGCAGGCCTGAAGGCCTGCACTACAACAGTCGCCACGATCCAGCCCCATAGTGTAGGGCGCATTCAGTAACGGGAAAAGCACAGGAGCAAACGGTCGGGGCTACTTCTTCCGCGCGGAGATGAGGAAGTAGCCGCAGGCGAGCAGGTTCGCGCCGAGCGCGGGGCTGACGAGCGATCCTTTCAGGTTGTTGAGGCGCTGCTCACCGAGCGCTTCGTGGCGGAGCTTCTTCTTCAGCATGAACCACGGCACCGCCAACGGCGCGTGCAGCGCGGACGGTGCCACGCGCATCGACACGTCTTCGATCCTGATCTCGTCGAACCCGTTCGCGGCCAACGCCTCCACAAATCGATCGCGTTCCGCCAATTGCGGCAGCACGAAGCTGCGGCAGAGCAGGTCGTGCAGGCGGCGTGTGAGCCCTCCCAGCGATTCGAGCGGTTTCTTGAGGAACCCGTCGGCGACGACCAGCCACGCGCCGGGTCTCAGGATTCTTGCCGCCTCGCTGACGAATGGCGCCTTGTCAGGACCCTGCGCGTGACACGCGCTCTCAATCGCATACGCGCCATCGACCGACGCCGGCTTCAACCCGGTGCGCGTGTAATCCTTCAACTCGAGCGCGGCGCGCGGAAAGATGCCGGCGCGCAGATTCAGCTCGTTGCCTGTATCCACCTGCCACGGGACGACCGTCATGCCGAGCACGCGCTTCCGTTCAAAGAGCGCTGCCGCGTAGCGCACCGTCGCACCCACGCCGCAGCCCAGGTCGACGATGAGATCGTCGCCGTCCGCGCGCAGTTCGAGCCGCGCGAGCACCTGCCGATTCATTTCATCCAGCATCGCCTCGCGGCGGAACGGGTTCAGCCCGGAGCGGAAGTAGCCGAAATGCATGTTGAACCCGGCGCTCCACTCGGCGAAGTCGGGACCAGCCTGCTCGTAGTAGGCGATCAGCCGCTCGTGTTGCGAAGGCGCGGTGGACAGCGTTGGCAGCGTCACGGCTTTGTTGAATATCGGCAGATCCCGCCGAGCTGATACCGGCTGACTGCCCTCCTACCTCTTATTCGCGCGACGGTCCGTTCGAAAACGGCGATAGAATCTGCACCACCGACGCGTCTCAGCATCACATTGGAGCCCACTATGCCGACTACCTCGCGGGCGCCGCTTGTCGCTTTTCTCGGGATTGCGGTGCTCAGCGCGTCCCTCGCCCACGCTCAAACAATCGCCGGCGTCGTCCGCGACGAATCGGGCGCGGTCATGCCCGGCGTCACCGTTGAAGCCGCCAGTCCCGCGCTGATCGAGAAGGTCCGCACCGGCACCACCGACAGCGGCGGCCAGTATCGAATCGTCAATCTCACCTCGGGCCTCTACACGGTCACCTTTACGCTGCCCGGGTTCAACACGGTCAGACGCGAAGGGATCGAGCTGACCGGCAACTTCACCGCCACCGTGAACGCCGATCTGAAGGTCGGATCGATTGAAGAAACCGTGACGGTATCGGGCGCGTCGCCGCTCGTCGACGTCCAGAGCCTGACGAAACAGACCGTCTTCACCCGCGAAGTCCTCGACGCCCTGCCGGCGGCGCACAACATCCAGTCGGCCGCGGTGATGATCCCCGGCGTCACCGTTTCCGGCCTGGTCGGCACCAGCGGACGCGACGTCGGCGGCAACAGCAAGCTCCAGCAGCCCTCGCTCGTGTTCCGCGGGACCACGCTGAGCATCACGCGGTGGGATGGTTTTCATCTGAGCAATCTCACGGTGTCGGGCGCCGGCGGCGGCACCAGCTTTTACGTCAACGACGCGAGCGCGCAGGAGCTCGTCTACACCTCCGGCGCAGAGTCTGCGGAGATGGCGCACTCGGGTCTCTACGTCGATCTCGTCCCGAAAGACGGCGGCAACCGCTTCAACGGGTATCTCTTCGCCGACTTCACCCACGGTCCCTGGTCGGCCAGCAACCTCACCGACAAACTGAAGGCGCGCGGCATCACCAACGTGGCGCGGGTCGAGCGGATCTCGGATTTCAATCCGGGTCTCGGCGGACCGATCAAGAAAGACAAACTCTGGTTCTACGCCGCGTATCGCTACGAGGTTGCAGACAACACCGTCGTCGACAGCTACTACGACAAGAATCCAGCGCCGTACCTCTACGAGGCGGATCTCAGCCGTCCCGCTCACGACAACGGGAAGATTCCCAACGAGACCGTGCGCCTGACGTGGCAGGCGTCTTCAAAAGACAAGGTTCAGTTCTGGCTGACCAATCAGAACAAGTACCGGCCGATCTACGGCGTCAACGCCAGCATCACGCCGGACGCCGCCGGCAGCCAGCGCACGAAGTACGCGATGCCGACGACGCTCAAGTGGTCGCGGCCGCAGACCAACAAGCTGCTGCTGGAGGGCGGTCTCGCCGTCGCGAAGGGTCGTTTCGACAACGGTTATCAATCCAGCGTGACGACGTCGTACGACCGTCAGACGATTCAGAACACGCCGATCTACGCCATCACCGACCAGGCGAACAACAAGAGCTTCGGCGCCTCCACCGGCGGGTATAGCGCGGTCATCTGGGACCAGCGCGTGGGACGGTTTGCGACGACTTACGTGACCGGATCGCATGCCGCGAAGGCCGGCATCGACATCGGCAGCGGCGAAACGCCGCGTCCCAGCTGGTTCACCGGCGACGTGACGATGACGTTCAATGCCGGCGTGCCGCAGTCGGTCACGCTGCGCATTCCGCGGAACTATACTGGCGGCTATTTCCCCGAGCTCGGCATCTACATGCAGGACCGCTGGACGATCCGACGCGCCACGATCACCGGCGGCGTGCGCTACGACTACTTCCGCGGAACGGTCGGCGAGGGCACGCTGCCGCCCAGCCGCTGGAACGCCGAGCAGACGTTCGCGGGATTCTCGCTGCAGCACATGAAGGACCTCTCGCCGCGGGTCGGCGTCGCGTTCGACGTGTTCGGCAACGGCCGGACCGCCGTCAAATTCAGCGGTGCCCGCTACGTCGATCCGTTGGCGACTGAAACGCAACTCGCGAACAACCCGCAGACGACGATCGGCGTCACCGACACCCGCACGTGGCGCGACCTGAACGGCGACTTCACCATCTACAACCGCGACGGTTCGTTGCAGTCGGAGGAGCTCGGACCCACGGGCAACGCCAACTTCGGCAAGCTGGTCCCGTCCACCAACACGCGCGATCCGAAAACCCTCAATGGATGGAACGCCCGCGGCTCCACCGTCGAATGGCAGGGCGTCGTGCAGCACCAGGTCACCAATGCTCTGGCAGTGAGCGGCGGCTATTACTTCCGGTATCTCGGGAATCAGACCACGGTCGACAACACGCTGGTCGGCCCGAACGACTTTACCGGCCCGTTCTGCATCACGGCGCCGGGGAGCCCGGATTTGCCGGGAGGCGGCAACTATCCTGTCTGCGGGCTTTACGACATCACGGGAGCGGCACGCCCGCTCGTGCAGAACAACACGACGTTCGCGCGGAATTTCGGCGGCATCGTCGATCACTATCAGGGCTACGACTTCAGCGTGAATATCCGGATGTCGCAGGCTACCTTCATCAACGGCGGCGTGAACATGCAGCGGCGTCTGCTGGACAACTGCGACGTGCCGATTCTGTCCGGGACGGCCACGAACCAGACCGACAGCCCCGAAGCGCGGTTCTGTCGAACCGTCACGCCGTACCGACCCGACTTCAAGCTGTCGGCCTCGCATGTGTTGCCGTTCAACTTCGTGGCCAGCGGCTCGTACCAGCTCAGCACAGGTCCACAGATCACGGCGACGTGGGCCGTGCCGAACGCGATCATCGCGCCCGCGCTCGGGCGCAATCTGTCGGCGGGATCAACGGGGACCAAGAGCGTGCAGCTGATCGAGCCCGGCACGCGCTACGCGGAGTACCTCAACCAAATCGACCTGCGGCTGTCACGTCGCTTCACGATGGGCCGCTATCGCCTGCGCGCGGATGCGAACCTGTACAACGTCATGAACAACGACTTCGTGAACTCGGTCAACACGACGTTTTCGACGACGGCTGCGAATCAGTTCATGCGGCCGACGAACGTTCTGCAGGGAAGGCTGTTCAAAATCGGCGGGCAGATTGAGTTTTAGTGCACAATGCCAGAAAACAAATGCAATCACGAAGACACGAAGATCACGAAGGCTTTTTGGTACGTAGGCCGGGTCCTGTGGACCCGGCTCGGGGACGCCGGCGGGTCTGAAGAACAAGACCCGCCCTACATCGGAGTCCAGATGCCTCGCCGATTGTTAATCGTTCTTCTTTTCAGTCTGCTGGCGTTGGTTGCGGTCTCGGCGCAGGACCAGTGGCCGCAGTTCCGCGGCACGCAGGCCGGCACGGTCGCTGACGATCCGGCGCTGCCCGACACCTGGAGCGAAACCGCGAACGTCGCGTGGAAAACCGAGATCCCCGGCATCGGCTGGAGCTCACCCGTCGTCTGGGACGACCACATCTTCGTCACCGCTTCGATCGCCACAAGCGCGGAACGGCAATCGCCGAAGGGCCTCTACGACCCGGGCGACGAAAACGGCAAGATGAAGGCCTCGTCGGAGCACCGGTTCATCGTCTACGACGTGGACTTCAAGACCGGGAAGATCCGGTGGCAGCGCGAGCTGGTTCGCGCCCTGCCGCGCGTGCAGCGGCACGTCAAGAACAGCTTCGCGTCCGAGACGCCGGTCACCGACGGCGAGCGGCTCTACGTCTACTTCGGCAGCGTCGGTCTGCTGGCGGCCATGGACCTCAACGGCCGTCCGGCGTGGACGAAAGAAATCGTGGCGCGCGACGGCCGGCAGGCATTCGGCACGGCCGCATCACCAGCCCTCTACAAAGATCGGATCGTCCTGGTCCACGACAACGCCACCGAATCGTTCATCGCGGCGTACAACAAGCGCACCGGCGAGGAACTGTGGCGGACCAAACGCGACGAGGTCGAAGACTGGTCGTCGCCGTTTGTCTGGGAAAACGAGCTGCGGACCGAGATCGTCACGTCGGGCATGAACAGAGTGCGCTCGTACGACATGGACGGCAAGCTGCTGTGGGAGTTGCGCGGAATGACGGTCAACGTCGTGCCGACGCCGTTCGCGAAGCACGGGCTCGTCTTCGTCAACTCGGGATATCCGGGCGGATCTCCGCGGCCGGTCTACGCGATCCGTCCAGGCGCTTCGGGCGACATCACGCTCAAGGAAGGCGAGACGAGCAACCAGTTCATCGTCTGGTATCAGCCGTTGCTCGGCACCTATAACACTTCATCGCTCGCCTACGGCGACTACTACTACACGCTGCTCGATCGTGGATTCCTGGTATGCCACGATGCGAAGACCGGCAAACAGATTTACGCACGGCAGCGAATTTCTCCGGAGGCGAACGGGTTCACGGCATCGCCGTGGGCGTACAACGGCAAGATTTTCATGCTGAGCGAGGACGGCGATACGTTCGTCGTGCAGGCGGGATCGGAATTCAAACTCCTTGGTAAGAACACGCTCAACGAGATGTCGCTCGCCACGCCGGCGGTCGTCCGCGGCAGCGTGCTCATTCGGACGCAGTCGAAGCTGTATCGGATCACCAAGGGCGGAAAGTAGGCCGGGTCCTTGGACCCGGCTCCGAGGCAGGTCTAAAGAGCAAGACCCGCCCTACGTCAGCCCAACGACGTCACACGCTCTCCGGAATGGAGGAAGTTTGATGCGTCGCGCCGCACTACTTACCTGTGGACTGCTTCTGGCAATCTCCGGCATCTCCGCCCAGCAGGCACAGTGGCCGCAGTTTCGGGGCCCGAATGCGGGCGTAATCCCCGACGATCCCGCGCTCCCCGACACCTGGAGCGAAACCCAGAACATCGTCTGGAAGACACCAATCCCCGGGCTCGGCTGGAGCTCGCCAATCGTCTGGGACGATCACATCTTTTTGACGACGGCGATCAGCGACGCCAACGAAAAACCGCCGGCGCCGGGGTTGTACGACGAGCACGATCACGTCAAGGCCGCGGGCCCGCAGCGATGGGTTGTCTACGACGTCGAGTTCAACACCGGCAGGATCCGCTGGCAACGGGAGCTGAAACACGGTCTGCCGCCGCTCCTGCGGCACGTGAAGAACAGCTACGCGTCAGAGACTGCGGTCACCGACGGCGAGCGCGTGTACGTGTACTTCGGCACCATCGGCCTCATCACGGCGCTCGACTTCAAGGGCAATGTCGTTTGGAGCAAGGAGATCACGCCGCTCAACACCCAGGTCGAGCTCGGAACCGGATCGTCGCCGGCGCTCTACAAGGATCGGCTGATTGTCGTCCACGACAACGCGACGCAGTCGGAGATCATGGCGCTCGACAAAACGACCGGCAAGGAGATCTGGCGGATCGACCGCGACGAAACCGGCAACTGGTCGACGCCGCTGGTGTGGGAGAACGACGTCCGCACCGAGATCATCACGACGGGCACGCGGAGGGTGCGTTCGTACGATCTCGACGGCAAGCTGCTGTGGGAGCTGCGCGGCATGTCGTCGCTGACGATCCCGTCACCGTTCTCGAAGTTCGGGCTCGTCTACATCAGTTCGGGATATCCGGGCGGCGAGCTTCGACCGGTCTATGCGGTTCGTCCCGGCGCCAGGGGGGATATCTCGCTCAAAGAAGGCGAAACGAGCAACGAGTACATCGCGTGGCACCAGCCGTTCCTGGGGACTTACAACACCTCGGCGCTCGTCTACGGCAACTACTACTACACGCTCCTCGATCGCGGTTTCCTGATGTGTCACGACGCCAGGACCGGCAAGCAGATCTACGGCCGCCAGCGGATCTCGCCGGAATCGGGCGGATACACCGCGTCGCCGTGGGCTTACAACGGACGAATCTTTCTCCTGAGCGAAGACGGCGACACCTTCGTCGTGCAGGCGGGGCCGGAGTACAAGATCATCGGCAAGAACACGCTGGATCAGATGCCGTTGGCGACACCCGCGGTGCTGCGCGGCTCCATCATCATGCGAACGCAGTCGAACCTATACCGTATTGCCAGGCAGGGACGCCCATGAATTCATTCATCATGAATCGTCGTTGGATGCCACGTTTGCTGACTCTCGCCGCGCTCGCGATCACGACGATGCCGGGGGCGCTCTTCGCGCAAGCACCGCCGGCATACACGATGGTCGGCAGGATTCCAGGGCCCGCCAATCTCATCGAGATCGACGGCAGCCGCGGCTATCTGGTCGGCGGCAAGACGCTGACCGTTCTCGACCTCTCGAATCCCGCCGCGCCTCAGAAGCTCGGGTCGTACTCGTTCCCCGAAAAAATCTGGGGCATCCGCGTGGTCGGGCAGACGGTTTACTGCGCCGCCGACTTCTACGGCCTCGGGATCGTCGACGTGTCGAATCCCAAATCGCCGTCGCTTCGCGGATCGATCAAGCTGCCGGGGCAGGCCAAGAACGTCGCGCTCGTCGGCACGACGGCGCTGGTGGCGGACCACATGTCGGGCCTCGATATCATCGACGTCTCGAACGCCGCCAAGCCGATCAAGAAAGAATCGTTTTTCCTCGAGGGCTACGCCCGCGACGTCGCCAGTATCGGCTCGATGGCGTACGCGATCGACGCGCCCGCCGGTCTCTACACCTTCGATCTCTCGAAGCAGGGGCCGGTCGAACCGGTCGCGTCCGAGCAATCGGCGCGGGCGCCGGCCAGCATCGAGCTCTCGAAGGGGCTCGCGGTGCTCGTCGGCGGCGGCATGCTTCAGGTCTACGACCTGAGCAAACCGATGGCGCCGGTGAAGGGGCCGACGCTGAAAACGCCGAGCGGGCAACCGGTGCGGGCGACGCTTCTCGGATCGCGCGTGTTCGTGGCAGACAGGCGCGACGGTCTGCAGGTCGTGGATCTCTCGACACCCTCCGCGCCATCATTTCTCCCCGGATTCAAGTCGCCGCAGCCTGCGCGCGACGTCGCCGCCACCGACCAGTACGTCTACCTGGTGGTCGGCGCCGCTGGAGAGGATGAAGGAGAAGTGCTGGTTCTCAAAAGGAGCTGAGGGGTTATGACACGCTCGATCACGTTCGTCGTGGCGCTCGCCTTGGTGTGGTCGAGCGCGGCGTCCGCGCAGACGATCGCCGGCATGGTGCGGGATGAAAGCGGCGGCGTGCTTCCGGGCGTCACCGTCGAAGTGGCCAGCCCCGCGCTGATCGAGAAAGTCCGCTCCGCTTCAACCGATGGATCCGGTCAGTACCGAATCATCAACCTCAGCGCCGGCGTTTACACCGTGACGTTCACGCTCAGCGGCTTCAGCACCGTGAAACGGGAAGGCATCGAGCTGACCGGCAGCTTCACCGCAACCGTGAACGCCGACCTGAAGGTCGGAGCACTGGAGGAAACGATCATCGTCTCCGGCGCGTCGCCGACCGTCGATGTGCAGAGCCTGACGAGACAGACCGTGTTCACACGCGAGGTCCTCGACGCGTTGCCTGCCGCGCGCAGCATCCAGGCGGCAGCTGTGCTGATTCCCGGAGTCACGACGGCCGGCGCGGCACGCGATGTGGGCGGGACGACGCGGCTGCAGCAGCCGGGGACGACGTTCCGCGGCACGGGGGCAAACATCCAGCGATGGGACGGCTTCCACCTCGGCAACCTGGCGGGCGCGAACACCGGCGGCGGCACGAGCTTCTACGTGAACGATTCGGGCGCTCAGGAGCTGGTGTATTCGTCGGGAGCGGAATCGGCCGAGATGGCCCACCCCGGGCTCTACATCGACATGGTCCCGAAGGACGGCGGCAACCGGTTCAGCGGCATCGTGTTCGGCGACTTCACCTACGGGCCGTGGTCGTCGAGCAACCTCTCGCCGGAACTGGTGGCGCGCGGCACCACCGGCGTCACGAAGGTCTACCACATCTCGGATTTCAACCCGGGGTTTGGCGGCCCGATCCGGAAGGACCGGTTGTGGTTCTACGCCGCGGCCCGCTATGAAGCGCTCGACGTCAGCGTCGTGAATGATTATTACGACAAGAATCCCGCGCCGTACATCTACGAACCCGATCTGAGCCGGCCCGCGCACGACAACGGCATCGTGCCCAACGAATCGTTTCGCCTCACCTGGCAGGTATCACAGAAAGACAAAGCCCAGTTCTGGTTTACCAATCAGAACAAGGCCCGCCGCTTCTACAACATCAGCTCGAACGTCACGCCGGACGGCGCGGGCAGTCAGCACACCCGCTACGCGCAACCGATCACGCTGAAGTGGACGCGGCCGCACACCAACAAGCTGCTGTTCGAGGGCGGCATCGCCGCGGGGCGCACGTATTTCGACAACGGCTACCAGTCGAACGTGACCGATTCCTTCGACCGGGCGACGATCCAGGCCACACCGATCTATTCGATTACCGATCAGGCGAGCGGCAAGATTTTCGGGGCGTCCTTCTCGGGTTACCAGGCGTTCGGCGGGGACATGTACGTCGGCCGCTTCGCCGCCACCTAC
>Ga0114129_10010140_pt1 | contig 13430 bp, 7 predicted proteins | sample RhiMetdeltSRZDD1_FD_80071 | JGI IMG/M metagenome (GOLD analysis project Ga0114129, IMG submission 80071) | Populus rhizosphere microbial communities from Tennessee, USA - Rhizosphere MetaG P. deltoides SRZDD1 (version 2) (version 2) | ecosystem: Host-associated > Plants > Roots > Rhizosphere >...
CGCGCTGGACGAGCCACATCGACGCGACGATGCCCAGCACGAGCAGCGGAAGCGTTCGAAGCGCGCCGTCGAGCGAGAACCGGATGACGCGCCAGAGATCCGATTGGTCGACCGCAGAGGCTCGAACCATCTCGGCGGCGGATGGTTGGACTCCGGGCTCGGCCACGTCATCCATGCCAGCGACGCCTGCCGCGCGGGTGACGATCGGTGGCAGCGCGAAGACGGCGATGAGCGCCATGACGAGCCGCGCCACTCCAAGCCGCAGACCAAAGACGATGAAGGTCAGCGCGAGCGCGGCCGGATTGAGACAGGGTGCCGCGAGCGCGACCGCGAGCGACGGCCCCGGCTGACGGGAGCGCTCCTGAACCGCGGCGAATATCGGCGCGACACAACAGGAGCACAGCATCAGCGGCGCGCCGGCGATCCCGGCCAGCACCTGTCGCCGTTGCGGATTCGCTCCGAGCGCGCGAACGATCCACGTCGGCGCCGGACAGCTCCTCACCGCCCCGGCAATCAGAACCCCGAACACAAGCGCCGGTCCGACGACAATCAGGTAGCCGAGCGTCCGCGACCACACGGCGGCTGTGGATGCTTTGCCGCCCGGGACCACGATGTCGGCGGGCACGGAGATCGATCGCGTCGCGAAGGCCGTCTGAATCTTGGGCAGCGCGCCGCCGGCTTTGTACGCGATCAGCGCGCAGACGAGGACGCCGAGCAGGATGAATGGCGCGGCATATCCCCGTTCGGTCGGGCGACGCCTGGACCGATGAGCCACGATGGATTTCCGACGAGGATCTTACTGCGTGATCGGGTGTGCGATGGAACGGCGCTAGTGCCGGTTGCCCCAGACGGCCTTGCCGCGGCGTTCGTGAATCGCCGTTTCGATGGTGGCGCGCAGGTGGCCGGCGGTGCAGGGCTTCGTAAGCACGGCGGCCGCGCCGACCGCTTGCGCGCGCGGGACCAGATTCGGATCGTCGGTGGCGGTCAGCATGATCACGGGGATGCTCGCGGTCCGTGGATCGCTCTTGAGCCGCGTGCACGTCTCCCACCCGTCCAGGCCGGGCATCATGACGTCGAGGACGACGACGTCGGGGTGCTCCTTCGCCGCGATGGCGACGCCAGCGTCGCCGCGGCCCGCGGTCAGCACGCGGAACTCCTGCTCGAGCACGAGCTCGTAGAGATCCCGCTCCGCGACGCAATCGTCGACCAGTAGCAGTTGATACCGCGAATCCGACGGCACCGAGTGCGCCATGACGTCTCCTTGCAAATCGGCAGCGGCGACGACACTCGTGTCGTTGCGCTGGGCCGCACATCTGCTCGAAACTGCACGAAACCGGTCCGAAAATCCGGCGCGTCCGCCGGGGACGATCGGACGCGAGCAGGAACCGTACCGCTCGACTGAAGCCTCCCGCCTCCGCTCGCCCGGTTTCCGCGCGAGCTTCGGCGCGCTCCAGCGCTTACGACCGGTTCGGCGTGGCGAGCGTGAGCGCCAGCGCCGCCCAGTTCGTCGCCGCGGCGGAAATCCACTGGTCGCGTCCGTGCGGGAAGCCGCTCTCGAAGAGCGGCTGCAGCGCGATCACGCGGGTCCGCACGCGCCAGGATCCGTCCGCCAGCTGCGTCGACAGGAGATATCGGACGCCCCGCTGGTAGACATCATCCGCGGGTGTGAGTGCTCCGCTCTCGACCAGCGCGACGAGCGCCTGACCGGTGGCGTACGCGTCGCTCGTGAGCGTCTGGAGCTGGGCCCACCCGCCATCGGCACGCTGTTCGGCGGCGAGCGCGCGTGCCGCACGGCGGATCTGCTCTTTCGGCGAGCCGGACCACCCGAGCCCGAGCAGTTGGTACGCACGCGCCTCGGTGTTCGTCGGCTCCGCCGTCGCCAGCCACGCGGCCGCCCGCTGAATCGTGCGGTCGTAGGCCGCTCGCTCCGACGCCGGTGCGTAGACCTGTAAGGCGCGCATGGTCAGCGCCGTGACCTGAAGATCGTCGGATTCGAGCGGCGGTCTGTGCGCGACGATGCGCCAGTTGCCGGCCGGCGCCTGCTGGCGCCGCAGGAACGTCGCCATGGCGTCGGTCGCGTCGTTTGGCGCGAAGCGCTCGGCGGCAAGGCCGGCGAGGATCGAGCTGACCGTGTCCTGATCGCCGGGGATGCCGATCCCCTGCAGCACGCGGTCGCGCCAGCCCTCGAGGAACGCCGCGATACCCGCCACCTGCTGGCGCGCGATCGATTCGTCCACCTTGATCCCCTTGGCCCGCGCCGCCGCGACCGTCATCGCCGTCAGCGTGTTGTTGTGGCACGACACGCAGCCCGATTTCTTCAGAAAGATCGCGTCGCTCTGCTGCAGGAGCGGCAAGCTTCGCTCGACGGCGGCGCGCGGCGATCCGGCGGGCGCGAACGCCGGCGGCGGCGCCGCGGTGTCGCTGCCCCGTGCGCTGGCCGCGACGAGAACGTCGACGACGGGCGTTCGACCGCGAAGGCGGGCCATCGAGAGCGCCGTTTCGCCCGCCGGCGTGCTCGCGTTCACGTCCGCGCCGCGATCGATCAGCAACTTCACGACGTCGACCGGTGCGAGGTCCGAGCTCGCGGCCAGCATCAGCGCCGTGCGGCCCTCGGGCGTTTTCGCGTTGACGTTCGCTCCCCTCTCGAGAAAGAACGCCATCGTCCGCGCGTCGCCGATCGGCGGCCCGGCGAACAGGAGCGCTCCGTCGAGGCTCTCGCGATCGAATCGAGACGCGACGAGCTCGGCGCACACACGACAGCCGTTCCTCAGCGCATAGATCGCGGTCCCGTAGCCGACGTTCGCGGGACTGGCGCCCGCGGCGATCAGCGTCCGGAATGTCTCTTCATCGCCCCGGTACATCGACTCGAACACGGTGTTCGCGCCCGGTCCCTTGTCCGACGGGTCCGCGCCGTAGTCGAGCAGGAGTCGAACGACCGGCGCGTTGCCCGCGCGGCCGGCCGCGATGATGATGGCCGTTCGTCCGTTGTCGGAGCGCGCCGTCACGTCGGCGCCGTATTCCAGAAGGAGTCTCGTCTTGTCGAGGTCGTTGACGGCCCACATCAATGCCGTGGCGCCGGCTTCGTTGCGCGCGTTTGGATCGGCGCCGTTGTCGAGCAGCAGGCGCATCGAGTCGACGTCGCCGTACAGCACGGTCTGCATGAGCAGTGTGTCGCCGCGGGGAGCACGCAGGTCGCCTGCGCGCCTGTTCGTTCGCGCCAGCGTGGTGAACGCGTTCAGGTCGCTGCGCCGCAGCGCGGCGATCAGCTGCGTGGCGAACGGATCCGGCGGAGCAACGGGCGTCTCGCCCGACGCTTCGTCAGGCCATTCCGCGCCCTGATCGATCCACGCCTTGATCGTCGCGATCTGTTCGGGAGGCAGCGCGCCGGTCGGCGGCATCTGCGGACCGAACGTATTTCCGATCAACTGGAAATACAGCCGGCTGCCGGCGCTGTTGCCCGGACCGATGACCGGTCCCGTGCCTCCACGCATCGCATCCTGCCGGCGATCGAGGCGCAATCCGTTCTGATGAATCGTGGGACCGTGACAGCCGATGCAGTGCTGGCGAAAGATCGGCTGCACGTCGCGGACGAAGTCGACGCGCGCGGCCGCAGGTTGAGGCGAGGACGGCGCCTTCGCCGGCACGGTCAGCGTGCCGGGATCGTTCGGTCGCAGCGGGTCGGTGAACGTGCGTCCGGCGTCGGAGAGGTCGCCGTAGACTTGGTCGCCCTCCGGCCTGCTGCCCTGTCGCACCCACTTCACGAGATCGTCGAACGCGCGAATCTGTTCCGCCTGACTGAACTGGCAGTGCGCGCCGATCCGATAGAGCCGCTGCACGAGCCACCGCTCGTTGCCCGACGCGATCACGGCCCGCTTCAGCGCCTGCTGGAGGAAGACCGGCACGAACAAATCCCCCGTGCCGTGCATCGTCAGCACGGGGCGGGCAATCTTGCCGTCGAACGGCACGACCTCTTCGTACGGACCGTTCGGGTTCCGCATCTCGGGATCCGCGGCCTTGCGGCGGACGCGCGCGTTCAACTCGTCGGCCGTCAGTCCGAGGCCGGGATCGATCCCGTACTTGATGTGACTGGTCGTCAGCGCGCGGTTGGTCGGCGTGGTGCTCCCCGTGAGCGCCGCGTGGCTGGTGCTCATGTTCGCGAGGAAGCGCGACGCGAGCCCCTCCATCGCGAACGGACGCGGGCCGCCGCTGATCTGAATCTCGACGCTTGCGAGCTGCCGGCCCTTGTCGGTGTAGTCGGGTGGGCGTCCGAGCAGCTCGCTCATCCTCGCGGCGTCCTGCTGCAGCGTGTCCTTCGTGAACTGAATCCCGGTGATCACCTCGGCGGCCGCGCTCACGGCGGCGAAGTAGTCGAACAGCTCGGGACCGGCGGGACACATCGCGAGGCCGCCCGCGAACGACGTCGGGAACTCCTGCATGCCGAGCAATGTGACGTGCCCACCCATCGATGTTCCGGTGAGGTACGTGCGCTGCGGCGCACGTCCGCCGTTGTGGGTGGTGAACAGATCGACGAGCGCCATCGTGTCCTGCAGACCGATGCCGGGCACGTACCCGTTGCACCGATAGCTCGAGGCAGCCCACGCGAAGCCGCTCTTCACGAGATGCTCGCGAATGGTGTGGTTCTGCGCGCGCAGCGTCGAGCCGTTCGTGCCCGCGTTCGACACGAAGCCATGCGCGTACAACACCAGCTCGCCGTTCCAGTTTTCCGGAATCTCAATGCGGTAGAGGCCGCCGTCGGACTTGCCGAAGAATGCTTTCGCGCCGGCGAGCGGCTCGAACGCGGCATCGGCGAGCTGCCACTCCTGCGTTGGACACGGCACGGGTGTGACGCCGGGCTTGCCCATCGCGCCGGTTTTCGTCGAGACCGCCAGCGCGGCGAGCACGCACGCGGCGATCGAAGCGCGCAGGTGAATTTTCGTCATACGGTGATTCGTTCTCTCGATCGGCGCATCGTAGCGCGTCCGTCTCAGCTGTGCAGCAACTTTCGCGCGACCTTCGCCAGGTTGCAACTTCTTACTTGGGCGTCCAGGAATCCATGTGCTAGAGTGCTCCAGCTCGGACGCGGTGGCTGCGCGTCCAATCCCCAGAACTCGCACGTCGTTTCGATTCACGGAGTTCCGTCAGGACCCATGCCTGGACGTCGTTACACGATTGTGGTCGCGGACCGTTCGAGCGGTGTGGTTCGCCGTTTCACCGTCGGTCTGCGACCGACACTGGCGCTCGTGCTCTTCGTGCTGGCCCTGCCGGTGCTCGTCGGCCTCGGCGCCAAGTGGAGCGCGGACAGCGAGCTGCACGGCCTCCGCACGTCCAACGCCTCGCTCGAGATCGAGAATGGCAGCTATCGCGCCGCGACCGGCGAGCTGACGACGCAGATTCAATCGCTGGAAAACGTCATCGAAGAGCTCGGGTCGCGATCGGTGCTCGACCCGGCGCAGGCCCGCGCGATGCAGAAGCTGCCGGCGATCATGAAGGCGCGCGCGACGGGCGGCAACGTACAACCGAACGCGGCCGTGGCCGAAATGGCGCGCGCGGCGTTCTCGACGCCCGAGGACACCTTCGGCGTCCTCAAGGATCTGCTGCAGGGGCTGGAGAATCGGCTGCGCTTCGTCCGGCGCGACGTCGAGACGCGCGAAGCGCTGTCCGGGGCGACGCCGTCGATCTGGCCGACCCACGGCTGGCTGACCGGCTCGTTCGGCGGACGCAGCGATCCGTTCAGCGGCGAGCCGGCGTTCCATCAGGGCATCGACATCTCGACCGAGAAAGGCCAACCCGTTTACGCGACGGCTGACGGAACGGTCGACGCCGCGACATACACGGGCGACTACGGCAACCTGATTGTTCTTCAGCACCGCTTCGGGCTGTCGACCCGCTACGGTCACCTCAGCGGGTTCGCGGTCAAGCTCGGTCAGGCCGTCCGGCGTGGCGACGTGATCGGGTACGTCGGGTCGACCGGCCGCGCGACCGGCGCCCATCTGCATTACGAGATCCTCGCGAACGGAAAGCTGATCAACCCTCTGCAGATGCTCACGCAGCCGGCGACGCGGTAGCCCCGTCCAGATGTAGGCCGGGTCCTTCGGACCCGGCGTGCCATTCACGGTCCGCCTGGAGGCGGACACTACGTACGGCGGGCGCATCCTGTTACAATCATTGGATATCCTCGGTCTCGCCCCCATAGATGATCGATACCCTGCTCGCGAAAGTCGTCGGCACACAAAACGAACGTGAACTGAAGCGTCTGCGCCCGCTCGTCGGCCAGGTCAACGCCCTCGAGCCGTCGGTGCAGGCGTTGTCGGATGAACAGATCCGCGGCAAGACCGCGGAGTTCAAGCAGCGCATCGCGAACGGCGAGTCGCTCGACGACCTGCTCGTCGAAGCGTTCGCCGTCGTCCGCGAAGCGGGCCGCCGCACGCTGAACATGCGGCACTTCGACGTGCAGCTCATCGGCGGCGCGGTGCTCCACAAAGGCAAGATTGCCGAGATGAAGACCGGCGAGGGCAAGACGCTCGTCGCCACGCTGCCCGCCTATCTGAACGCGCTCGCAGGCAAAGGCGTCCACGTCGTCACCGTGAACGACTACCTCGCCCGCCGCGACTCGGAATGGATGGGCCGCATCTACCGGTTCCTCGGTCTCAGCGTCGGCGTGATCCAGCACGAGCTCACTGACGCGGAGCGGCAGGTCGCGTACGCGGCGGACATCACGTACGGCACGAACAACGAGTTCGGGTTCGATTACCTCCGCGACAACATGAAGTTCGAGCTCGCGCACTACGTGCAGCGCGGGCACAACTACGCAATCGTCGACGAAGTCGACAGCATCCTCATCGACGAAGCGCGGACGCCGCTGATCATCTCGGGTCCGGCGGAAGAATCGACCGAGCTCTATTACCAGATCGATCGCGTCATCCCGCATCTCAAGAAAGGCGCGGTCACGCGCGGCGACACGAAGGCCGAGGAACGGGAAGCGCTCGAAGCGACCGGCGACTACATCGTCGACGAGAAGCACAAAACGGTCACGCTGACCGAGAGCGGCATGGCGAAGGCCGAAGCCTTGGTCAAGAACCTGCCGCAGTACAAGAATGTTCCCGCGGGTCTGTACGACCCCGAGAACATGCAGGTGCTCCATCACCTCAACCAGGCGCTCCGCGCGCACGTCATCTTCCACCGCGACGTCGACTACATGGTCAAGGACGGCGAGGTGGTCATCGTCGACGAGTTCACGGGACGGTTGATGCCCGGCCGGCGCTGGAGCGACGGCCTGCATCAGGCGGTCGAGTCCAAGGAGAAAGTGAAGATCGAGCGGGAGAACCAGACGCTCGCGACGATCACCTTCCAGAATTACTTCCGCAAGTACAAGAAGCTCGCCGGCATGACCGGCACGGCGGACACGGAAGCCGAGGAGTTCGCGAAGATTTACAACCTCGACGTCGTCGTCATCCCCCCGAATCGCACGCTGAAGCGGATCGAGCATCCGGATCTCGTTTATCGCACCGAGGACGAGAAATGGGACGCGATCGTCGCCGAGATTATCGAGGAGCACAAGAAGGGCCGGCCGGTGCTCGTCGGAACGGTTTCGATCGAGAAGTCCGAGAAGCTGTCGGGCATGCTGGATCGCCGCGGCCTGAAGCGTGGCACGACGACCGGCGGCGGCGCGGACAAACACGTCGTCCTCAACGCGAAGTACCACGCACAGGAAGCCGAGTTCGTCGCGCAGGCCGGACGCAAAGGCTCGGTCACGATCGCGACCAACATGGCCGGCCGCGGCACCGACATTCTGCTCGGCGGCAATCCGGAGTTCATGGCGCGGCAGCAGTGCCTCGCGGAAGAGATCGCCGAGCGCCTGCCGAAAGGCGAAGAACGCTTCGTCGAGGACGAGCAGTTCGTCTACTTCTATCACCTCGACGGGTTCTATCGCGTGCCGAAGGCCGAGTACGTACGCATCTTCGAGCACTTCAAGCGGCAGTGCGACGCAGAGCACGACGAAGTCGTCTCGCTCGCCGGCCTTCACATCGTCGCGACCGAGCGCCACGAAGCGCGTCGCATCGACAACCAGCTGCGCGGCCGCGCGGGCCGGCAGGGCGATCCGGGTGCATCGCGGTTCTATCTGTCTCTGCAGGACGACCTGATGCGGATCTTCGGCTCCGACCGCATCTCGGGGCTGATGCAGCGGCTCGGCATGGAAGAAGGCGTGCCGATCGAGCACGGGATGGTGACGCGGGCGATCGAGCGCGCGCAGAAGCAGGTCGAGTCGCAGAACTTCTCCGTTCGCAAACACCTCCTCGAGTACGACGACGTGATGAACAAGCAGCGCGAGAACGTGTACGCGCTGCGCCGGCAGATTCTCGAGGGTCAGATTCGCCTGAAGGACGAGAACGACGACGAGGTCGTGCTCGACACGCGCGAGTACCTGATGGAGCTCGCCGAGGATATGCTCGACGCGCTCGTGGAAACGTACGCGCCGCGGACCGGCGACATCGAGGAATGGGATCTCGACGCCCTGAAGCGCGAAGTCAACCGCGTGTTCGGCCTCGAGACGGGCGCGCTGACGTTCGACGACATGAGCGCCGACGAGATCCGGAGCCTGCTCTGGGAGAAGATCCTGGAGTCGTACGAGAGCAAGGAGAAGCTGGTCGGCCGCGACATCCTGCAGCGCGTCGAGCGCGACATCATGCTGCAGATCGTCGATCAGCAGTGGAAGGATCACCTCTACAGCCTCGACCATCTGAAGGAAGGCATCGGCCTTCGCGGCTACGGCCAGCGCGATCCGCTCGTCGAGTACAAGAAGGAGAGCTTCATCCTCTTTCAGGCGATGAAGGAGCGCGTGGACGAGGAGATCGTCCGCTACCTCTGGTGGCTGCGTCCGGTGCTGAGCGAGGACGGTCAGCTGCCGCCGGCGCCGCGTCAGGTGAAGCGGCCGCGGGCGCCGCTGATCCTGAGCGGCAGCGACGCCGCGGCCCCGGCGTTCGCCGGCGCGGCGGCGGCGCAGGAGCGAAGCCCGTTCGCGCCCGCGCGGCAGCAGGCTCAGCCTCGTCCCGCGCGCGTGGGCGGCGACGACGCGAAAGTCATGACGGTCCGCCGCGAGGAGCCCAAAGTCGGTCGCAACGATCCGTGCCCCTGCGGCAGCGGAAAGAAATACAAGAAATGCCACGGCGCCGCCGCATGAAGTACGTAGTGTTCGCCGTCAGGCGGACCTGACCCTTTTATGCTGAAAACCGAACCGACGCCGACACTCCTCTCCACCGAAGCCGGGATCGCGACGGCGCTGACGTTCGACGATGTGCTGCTCGTGCCGCGGCACTCGACGGTCGTGCCGAATCAGGTCGACGTGAGCACGCGGCTGACGCGGCGAATCCGCCTGGCGGTCCCGCTCATCAGCGCCGCGATGGACACCGTCACCGAGTCAGGGCTCGCGATCGCGATGGCGCAGCAGGGCGGCCTCGGCGTCATTCACAAGAATCTGTCGATCGAGGAGCAGGCGTCCGAGGTCGATCGCGTGAAGCGATCGGAGAGCGGCATGATCGTCAACCCGATCACGCTCTCCCCGTCCCACCGGATCTTCGAAGCGCTCGAGCTGATGAAGAAGTACCGCATCTCGGGCGTCCCGATCACGGAGGACGGCAGCAAGGAAGGACGGCTCTGCGGCATCCTGACGAACCGCGACCTCCGCTTCGAGACCAACATCAACCGGCCGATCGCCGAAGTGATGACGCGCGAGCCGCTGTTCACGGTGCCGGTCGGCACCACGCTCGACGCGGCGCGCGAGATCCTCCACAAGCACAAGGTGGAGAAGCTGCTCGTCGTCGACAACGATTACCGGTTGAAGGGGCTGATCACCGTCAAGGACATTCAAAAGGCGGTGAAGTATCCGAACGCGTCGAAGGACGCGCTCGGGCGCCTGCGGTGCGGCGCCGCCGTCGGCATCGCAAAGGACACGGTCGACCGCGCCGCTGCGCTCGTCGCCGCCAACGTCGACGTGCTCGTCGTCGACACCGCGCACGGCCACTCGCAGAACGTCCTCGACATGGTACGGACGCTCCGCCGCCGATGTCCCGACGTCGACCTCGTCGCGGGCAACGTCGCGACCGCGGAAGGGACCACGGCGCTGATTTCGCTCGGCGCGGATGCGGTCAAGGTCGGCATCGGCGCCGGCTCGATCTGCACGACGCGGATCATCGCCGGTATCGGCGTGCCGATGCTCACGGCAATCATGGAATGCGCGCGCGCCGCCGCGGAGCGCGACGTGCCGGTCATCGCCGACGGCGGAATCCGGTTCTCCGGCGACATCACCAAGGCGATCGCGGTCGGCGCGAGCACGACGATGATCGGCAACCTGTTCGCCGGCACTGACGAGAGCCCCGGCGAGCTGATCCTCTATCAGGGCCGCAGCTTCAAGGAATATCGCGGCATGGGATCGATTGGCGCGATGCGCCGCGGCAGCCGCGACCGCTATTTCCAGGACGAGTTCGATCTCGAGGCGACCGGCAGCAGCGACAAGCTCGTGCCGGAAGGGATCGAAGGCCGCGTCGCCCACAAGGGCAGCGTCGCGGCGATGGTCCATCAGCTCGTCGGCGGCCTGCGCGCCGGAATGGGCTACTGCGGCTGTCCGAACATCGCGGCGCTGCAGCGCGAGGCGACGCTCATTCGCATCACGCCCGCGGGCGTGCGCGAGAGCCACGTGCACGACGTGGCGATCACGAAAGAGACGCCGAACTACCGGTCAGAGTAATCACGCGGCCGTCGCCGGCGGCGTGATCGATTCGCACCGTCACGGCGTTCGCGATCGGCCGCGTCAGCTTTTCCGCCCATTCAATCGCCAGCACGCCCTCCGCCGCGATCTCGTCCAGCCCGAGATCGTCGATCTCGCGCGCGTCGTCGAGCCGATACAGGTCGACGTGAAAGAGCGGCAGCCGTCCGCCGCGATACTCCTGCACGATCGTGAACGTCGGGCTGCTCACCTGTTCGCCGGGAATCCCCAGGCCTTCCGCAAGCCCACGGACGAACGCGGTCTTCCCCGCGCCGAGATCGCCGAGCAGCAGCACCACGTCGCCTGCGTTCAACGACATGGACAGCGTGCGCCCGGCGCCGGCGGTCTCGAGCTCGGATGTGGTCGTCAACGATTTCGTCAAGACGATCGCGGTTCACCTGAGCACGGTCCGCCTGAACGCGGACACTACGCAGGGTTCTCCACTTTGCGGCGGGCGGTGAGCTCCATCATGGCGTCGCCGATGTGGCTCGCGAGATCGGCGGCCGTCATGGACACCTCGCCTTCGTCCGCTTCCGCGAGGTCCCCCGCCATTCCGTGGAGATACACCGCGAGCTTGCACGCGGCCTCGGCGTCGAGCAGCTGCGCGAGCCAACCGGCAATCATGCCCGTCAGCACGTCGCCGGTGCCGCCGGTCGCCATGCCTGGATTTCCGGTGGGGTTGATGAACACCTTCTCGTCTGGCGTGGCAATCAGGGTGCGGTGTCCCTTGAGGATGACGTACACGTGGTGCGCGACGGCGAAGTTGCGCGCGATCTCGAGGCGGCTCGACTGGACTTCGTCCGTCGACATGCCGACCAGCCGCGCCATTTCTCCCGGGTGCGGCGTGATGATGACGGCGCGTCCGTCGCGGCCGCTCAGCCGATCGGGATCCGCGGCGAACGCATTCAGGCCGTCCGCATCGATCACGAGTGGCATTGTCGCGCGATCGACGAGCTGCTTGACGAACTCGCGCGTCGCCTCCGCCTGGCCGAGACCGGGCCCGATCGCCACCACGTCGCGCGCGATGTCGAGCAGCCGATCGACGCCGTCCGGGTCGAGGCCGTTCACCGCCTCGTCGAGCGGCTCGGTCATGTATTCCGGCGCCATGCTCGCGACGGTCGAGAGACAGCTGCCCGGCGTCGCGATCGTCACGAGGCCGGCGCCCGAGCGCAGCGCGCCGATTCCGGCGAGGTGCGCGGCCCCCGTCTTGCCGACCGAACCCGCCACGACGAGCACGCGCCCGTAGTCGCCCTTGTGGCTGTCCGACGAGCGCGGCGTGATCAACGCGCGCATCATCGCGCGCGTGAGGAGCTCGACGCGCGGCCCGCCGACCGCGTCCAGTACGTCCGACGGGATGCCGATGTCGGCGATCACGATGTCGCCCGCGAGCGTCTCGCCCGGCGGCAGCACGAGCGGCAGCTTGGGCGCCGCCAGCGTGATCGTCAGGCTCGCCTCGATGGCCGGACCGATCGGCTCCGGCGAATCGGCGGACAGGCCGGACGGCAGATCGACGGCGACGACCGGGATGCCCGAGGCGTTTACGTCGGCGATCACCGACTCGAGCAGCCCCGACACCGGCGCGTTCAGGCCGGTGCCGAACATCGCGTCGACGATCAGCGTGCAGTCGCGGATTTCGGAGAAGTGCAGCTCCCACGCCTGGCTGTCCGCGATTTCGACCACGGTCAGACCGAGGCGGCCGAGGATCTCGAGGTTGGTGCGCGCGTCGCCGCGGACGTCGGCGACGCGTCCGAGCAGAAAGACCGAGACGTCGACGCCGCGCTGCGCAAACGTCCGCGCGATGACGAATCCGTCTCCGCCGTTGTTGCCGCGGCCGCAGAGGACGCCGACGTGCCGCTCCGCCAGGTCGCTGTACATCGCCTCCATCGCCGCGACGGCCTGGCGGCCGGCGTTCTCCATCAGCACGAGCGACGGAATGCCGATTTCCTCGATCGTGCGGCGATCGGCCTCCCTCATTTGTGCCGCGTTGAGGACTCTCATCTGCCGCGGCCGTTCGACACGGACCGCGCCGCGGCCGCAAAGGACACAAAGGCTACAAAGGACACAAAACTCGCGCAGGCGCTGGCCAGATCATACTTGGCTGCCGGCCGCTTTGTGTGCCTTTGTATCCGTTGTGTTCGTTGTGCACGCACGTCCGCGCGCGCGTGATTTGGTGAGATTTGTGTCGTTGAGGTACTCTCCCGGGCATGGGCGCGATCGTCAACGTAAACGGGCGGGTGTTCGACCAGGAGCACGCCGTTATCTCGGTTTTCGATCACGGGTTCCTGTACGGCGAAGGCGTGTACGAAACGCTGCGAACGTATAACGGCCAGCCGTTCCTCTTCGACCGGCACATGCGCCGCCTGCGGCGATCCGCCGACATGCTCGCGCTGGCGGTGCCGATGACCGACGCGCAGATCGACGCGCGGTTTCGCGACACGATGCGCGCCGCCGGCCTCGGCGACGGCCCGGACCGCGAGGCCTACATCCGGATCCTCGTCACGCGCGGCATCGGCGAGCTCACCTACGATCCCGCCGCCTGCCCCACGCCGTCGATCGTCGTCATCGTCAAGCCGAACGTGCCGCCGTCGCGCGACGCGTTCGATCGCGGGGTCAAGGTCGCTCTCGTCGACGTCGTGCGGAACCATCCGGGCTCGGTCAACCCGCTGATCAA
>Ga0114129_10010141_pt1 | contig 13430 bp, 11 predicted proteins | sample RhiMetdeltSRZDD1_FD_80071 | JGI IMG/M metagenome (GOLD analysis project Ga0114129, IMG submission 80071) | Populus rhizosphere microbial communities from Tennessee, USA - Rhizosphere MetaG P. deltoides SRZDD1 (version 2) (version 2) | ecosystem: Host-associated > Plants > Roots > Rhizosphere >...
CGTGTGCGAGTTCGTGCCGAACGGCCAGCGCTTCGACATGCCCGATCTGATTGCCCGGCTGATCGTGGAGCGGAAGCGCGTCATCAGCTTTCCGATTCACGAGTACTGGCGCGACATCGGCAAAAGCGAGGACTACCACCGTGCGGTCGCCGACGCCGAGAAGGGCGAGCTATGACGGCCGCGGCATGGACGGGCCGGCGCGTGCTCGTCACCGGCGGAGGCGGGTTCATCGGCAGCCATCTGACCGAGCGGCTCGTCGCGCTCGGCGCGCGGCCGCGCGCGCTGGTCCGCTACACCTCGTCGGGCGGCGCGGGATGGCTCGATCGATCGCCGGTCCGTGGCGACGTCGAGGTGATCCCGGGCGACATCGCCGACCGCGACATCGTCCGCAAGGCCGTGACCGACGTCGACGTCGTCTTTCATCTGGCCGCGCTGATTGGCATCCCGTACTCGTATCAGGCGCCCGCGTCGTACGTGCAGACGAACGTCGCCGGCACGATGAACGTCCTGCAGTGCGCGCTCGATGCCGGCGTGTCGCGCGTCGTCCACACGTCGACGAGCGAAGTGTACGGCACGGCGCTGCGCACGCCCATCGCAGAAGATCATCCGCTGCAGACGCAGTCGCCGTACTCGGCGACCAAGGCCGGCGCGGATCTGCTCGCGCTGGCATTCCATCGATCGTTCGGGCTGCCGGTCGTCACGCTGCGCCCGTTCAACACGTACGGGCCCCGGCAGTCGACGCGCGCCGTGATTCCGACGATCGTCACGCAGGCGCTGACGCAGCCGATGGTGCGGCTCGGCCATCTGGATCCGACGCGCGATTTCACCTACGTCCTCGACACCGTCGACGCGTTCGTGCTGGCGGGAGAAGTCGCGTCGCTGCCGCCCGAGCCGATCAACATCGGGACCGGCAAGGAAATCGCGGTCCGGGATCTGGCGCAGCTGATCCTGTCGCTCGTCGGCGTCGACGTACCGATCGAAGTCGACCCGACGCGCGAGCGGCCGGAGCAGAGCGAGGTCGATCGGCTGTGCGCGGACGCGTCGCGCGCGCGGCGCCTGCTCGGCTGGGCGCCGCGGCATTCGATCCGTGAAGGCCTCGCCGCGACCATCGAGTGGATCAAGGGCAACCTTGAGCGCTATCGACCCGAAGCCTACGGCATCTGACGCGCCGGCCGCTGCCGAGCGCGCCATCCCGCTCAGCGTGCCGCACCTCGCCGGCAACGAATGGCGGTACGTCAAGGAGTGCCTCGACACCAACTGGGTGTCGTCTGCCGGCCCGTTCGTGACGCGGCTCGAGCGCCTGGTTGCCGAGCGCGCCGGCTGCGCGCACGGCGTCGCCGCCGTCAACGGCACCGCGGCGCTGCACACGGCGCTGCTCGCGGCCGGCGTCGGCGCGGACGAGGAAGTGCTGATGCCGGCGCTGACGTTCATCGCGCCGGCGAACGCCGCCCGCTATGTCGGCGCCTGGCCGGTGTTCATCGACGTCGAGCCGGCCCACTGGCAGCTCGATCCGAGCAAGCTCGCCGATTTCGTCGAGCGCGAGTGCGTGTGGAAGGACCGCGCGCTCTGGAATCGGACGAGCGGCAGGCGCGTGCGCGCGGTGCTGCCGGTCGACGCGCTCGGCCATCCGGTCGACGCCGATCCGATTCTTGCCATCGCCCGCTCGCGCGATCTCGTCGTGATCGAGGACGCGACGGAAAGTCTGGGCGCGCGGTACAAGAATCGTCCCGTCGGCCGGCTCGGCGACATCGGGTGCTTCAGCCTCAACGGCAACAAGATCGTGACGAGCGGCGGCGGCGGTGTGATCGTGACCGACAACGCCGCGTGGGCCGATCGCGCGCGCTATCTGACGACGCAGGCCAAGGACGATCCGGTGGAGTACCGGCACGCCGAAGTCGGATTCAACTACCGGTTGACGAACATCCAGGCCGCGGTCGGCGTCGCGCAGCTGGAGCAGCTGGACGAGCACGTGCGGCGCAAGCGGCGCATCGCGGAGCGGTACACGTCGGCGCTCGCGGGCGTCCCCGGGCTGCGGCCGATGTCCGAGGCGCCGTGGGCGTTCAGCACGTTCTGGCTGTTCACCGTGCTCGTCGACGAGCGCGAGTACGGGATCGACAGCCGCGCGCTGCTGCGCGCGCTGGCGGCGTCCGGCATCGAGGCGCGGCCGCTCTGGGAGCCGCTGCACGCGAGCGCGGCCCATCGGCGCAGCCAGTCGTACCGCGTCGAGGTCGCCGACGCGCTGTATCGCCGCGCGCTCAGTCTGCCCAGCTCCGTCGGGCTCGAGGAGCGGGATCAGGAGCGGGTGATTCACGCGATCGTGCACGCGCAGCGGACCTGACTCACAACTCACAACTCAGAGCTTCGCCTTGACAGCTGCCGTAATCGGTCGCCTTCGCCGCTTTGGCTGGTGGTGCCGCACCGCGCCACGCTGCGCCGCGGCGCTCGTCCGGAACGCCCGCGGCCGGCGCCGCTACGTCGAGCTCTCCGAGGCCGAGCTGCGGGCGACGCGCACCTCCGACACCGTGTTCATCTTCGGCAGCGGCGCATCGTTGAAGGAGATCGGCGCGGACGAGTGGCGCGCGATTGGCGCGACCGCGAACACGATCAGCTTCCGCGAGTTCCCGCGGCAATCGTTCGTGCGCGCCGACTACCACGTCACCGCCGAGGTCGACGATCTCGACGAGTACGCCGCGCGCCTGCGCGACAACCCGCTCTACGCGCGCACCGTGTTCGTCGTCCAGGGCGGATGGCCGGCGTTCAGCGGGAACAACCTGATCGGCCGCGGGCTCCTTCGAGACGGCGCGCGCGTGTTCCGCTATCGCCGCGTCGCGCGTGGGAGATTGGTTCCGCCGAGCCGCGCCTTTCGCGACGGGCTCGTCCACGGGTTTGGCTCCGTCGTCGGCGTCGTGAACTTCGCGTACCTGATGGGGTGGCGGACGATCGTCCTCGCGGGCGTCGACATGTACGACAAACGCTATTTCTGGCTGCCCGCCGACCAGATGCGCCCGTACGAGAAGCCGGGGCTGAGCGTCTCGTCGCGCTTCACCGGCGCCGATGACATCGTCTCGATGCTCGCGCGGTGGCGCGCGCTGTTCGAGGCGGAAGGCATCGGCCTGTTCGTCTACGACTCCCGATCGCTGCTCGCGTCGGCGCTGCCCGTCTATCGAGCCCGAGGCGCGGCTCCCGTTTCGACCGCCGTATGACACAGGCGAAGACGTATCCATCGATTGACGGCGATCGCGTCGCGGTCGGCGCCGGCTGCCGGATCGATCCCGGCAGCCGCATCTGCGCCAGCGAAGTCGTCATCGGGCGCGACGTCGTGATCGACGCCGGCGTGCGCATCGCCGCCGATCGCGTGGAGATCGGCGACGGCTGCCGCATCCGGCGCGACGCGTCGATCGTGTGCCCCGACGTGCGAATCGGACCGCAATCGACGCTCGGCGAAGAGACGAGCATCGAGCTGAACGCGCATCTGCGGATCGGCAAGCTCGCCGATCTCGGACGCCGCCTGCGCATCGTCGGCCAGGGCGTGGAGGCCGGCGATCACCTGTGGGTGACCGACGAGGTCACCGTTGGCGGCGGCGGCGCGCGCGGACCGCGCAGCTACCTGACGATCGGCCATCGGTGCGCGATCATGGAGCGCTCGTTCATCAACGTCGCCGAGCCGGTCGCGATCGGCGACGAGACCGCGCTGAGCAACAACGTCGTCGTGCTCACGCACAGCATGTGGCACTCGGCGCTCGACGGCGGCACGACGACGTTCAGCCCCGTGCGCATCGGCAGCCGCGTGATCCTCTACGTCAGCGCGGTCGTCGCGCCCGGCGTCACGATCGGCAACGAGGTGACGGTCGGCGCCGGTGCGGTCGTCCTCCGCGACGTGCCCGACGGATCGCTCGCGGTCGGCAACCCGGCGCGGATTCTGAAGAGGACGCCGCCGTTTCCGCGTCGTCTCGGCGCCGAACGCCAGGACGCCATCGTGCGCGAGCTGCTGCGCGAGTACGCCGCGGCGCTGCCGTCGAAGGGCGCGACGGTGACCGCCGAGTCGGCCGACACGCTCCTCATTTCGCTGAACGGATCGCGCGACGTGCTTCGCTATCTCGCCTCCGATGCGAGCGGGCGATCGGGCGAGCGGGCGGCGATCACGATTGCGGTCGGTCCGGCGGCCGCGGACGTCAGGGGCCGCGTGCATCTCGATCTCGCGGCCGGCACGATGGACGGCGAGCCGACGCCGCTGGCCGAGGACCTCCGCGACTTTCTCCGCCGCCGCTCGATTCGCGTGTTCACCGAGCGGCCGTTCCGGTCGCTGCCGTTCGCGAATACCGAGCGGCTGAGGGCGCGTCTGCCGGATCGCTGACGTGGACTACACCTACGCGAGCTACCGCGATCTGGTCGAGCACATCCGCGCGTGCGGGCGCACGATCTGCCCGTTCCGCGACGTGCCGGAATCCGGCTCGTTCGTCATCCTGCGGCACGACGTCGACTACTCGGTGATCAAGGCGCGCGAGATGGCGGAGCTCGAGCGCCGCCTGGGCGTCCGATCGACCTACTTCGTGCTCCTCACCTCGCCGTACTACAACCTGCTCGCGCTGGACCACCTGAGCGCGGCGCGCGACATCGCCGCGATGGGCCATGAGATCGGCTTCCACTACGACACGGACGCGTTCGCCGCGTTGGATCACGACGCGCAATGCCGGAAAGTGATCGAGCTCGCGCGGTTTCTGGCCGCCGAGGTCGGCGCACCGGTCACCTCGATCGCGCAGCACAATCCGTCGGAGACCGCGGTCCGGCTGCGCGTGCCCGGCTACGTCGACGCGTATGGCGATCGCTTCTTCCGCGAGATGGCGTATCTGAGCGACAGCCGCCGGTTGTTCGGCACGCCGGATCTGCGCGCCTTCTTCCAGGAGCACGCGCGAAGCCAGCTGCTCATCCATCCGCTCTGGTGGCACGACGAGGAGAAGAGCCGGTGGGCGTCGTTCTGCGCGATTCGCGACAGCATCCTCGCCGCCGTGAGCGCGCGGCTGGCGCGCATGAACGCGTCGATGGAAGCCGACGAGCTCCGGATGGGACAGCGATGAACGGCTTGCGTCGATCGCTGCGCTCGCTCCAGACGACCATCGATCTCGTGCGATCGCGGTCGGCGTCGGCGGACCTGGCGATCTTCCACGACTTCATGCCGCCGCCGTACGGCGGCGGGCACCAGTTCCTCCGCGCGCTGTGGACCGAGCTCGATCGCCGCGGCTTCGTCCTCGAGAACAACACGATCGCGCCCGACACGCCGGCGTGCCTGTACAACTCGTTCAACTTCGACTTCGATCGGCTCCGCCGGTTCCGCCGCAGCGGCTGCCGCATGGTGCACCGCGTCGACGGACCCATCGGCGTCTACCGCGGCGACGATGATGGGACCGACCGGCGGATCTGGCAGATCAACCACGACCTGTCCGACGCGACGATCTTTCAATCGCAGTACAGCCTCGGGCGCCACCAGGACCTGGGGCTGACGTTCGTGAACCCGACCGTCATTCACAACGCGGCCGACCCTGCGGTCTTCAACAGCGCGGGCCGCGCCGCATTCTCCCGGTCGCGGCCGACGCGGCTCGTCGCCGTGAGCTGGTCCGATAATCCGAACAAGGGCGCCGAGACCTACGCCTGGCTCGAGCAGCGCCTCGACTGGCGGCGATTCGAGCTCACGTTCGTCGGCCGATCGCGCGTGGCCTTCGAGCGGATCCGTACTGTCCCGCCGGTCGCGCCCGAGGAGCTCGCCGTGCTGCTGCGCGAGCACGACATCTTCGTCACCGCCAGCCGACACGAGTCGTGCTCGAACTCGCTCATCGAGGCGCTGTCGTGCGGCCTGCCGGCGATCCACGTCGACAGCGGCAGCAACCGCGAGCTGGTGGGCGGCGCGGGCTTCGCGTACTCCGATCGCGAGGAGATTCCGGCGCTCGTCGATCGGCTCGTCGAGGAGTACGAGGCGCGCCAGCAGGCGATCGATGCGCCGAGGCTGGCCGATGTCGCCGATCGCTATCTCGAGGCGCTCGGCCTGGGCCGGGTACCGCAGCCGCGTCAGGGATGAACATGGCCGTTGCGCTCCGGCGCGCACGCGAGCACCTGGCGGCCACGGCGAAGGCGCTCGGCGCCGACGTCGTGCTCAAGAGCGACGGCGCCGGATGGATCCTCGACGAGGTCTCGCGTCGGATTCAGAGCGGCCTGCGCGGCCAGCTGCGCGTCGAGGTCGTGAGCGCGCCGCCGATGGGTCTCCGGCGCCGCGTCGTGCACATGATCGCCAGCGAGTGTTTCTACGATCCCGACTGGCGGCAGCGGTACCACGCGTCGAACGCGATCGTCGGCCTCTGGTGGCACGGCAGCGACCGGTCGCGTGAGCCGTCCATCCGCGCGGCGGCGGCGCGCGTCGCCGACGCGAGCCGGACGCTTGCGCGCGTGCACGTCACCTGCTCGATCTCGGCGGACATCGTCCGCCGCCTCGGCGTCGACGAGCCGAAGATCGTGACGATGCCGATCGGCGTCGACGCGGAGCGGTTCGTGCCGCCGGCACACGACTCCGATCGCGCCCTCGCGCGGCAGCAGCTCGGGCTGCCGCTCGATGCCGTCGTCGTCGGCTCGTTTCAGAAGGACGGCGACGGCTGGGGCGAAGGGAGCTCGCCGAAGCTGATCAAAGGACCTGATGTCTTCGTGAAGGTCGTCTCGCGCCTCGCCGAGCGTCATCGCATCGTCGCGTTGATACCAGGGCCGGCGCGCGGCTACGTCAGGCGCGAGCTCGCCGCCGCGGGCGTCGCGTTCAGCAGCCCGGGATTCATCCGCTCGGGCATCACGAGCGCGCACTATCACGCGTGCGACCTGTACCTGATGACCGGCCGCGAAGAGGGCGGACCCGCGATGCTGCTCGAGGCGCTCGCCTGCGGGACGCCGCTCGTCGCGCACCGATCGGGGATGGCGCCCGACGTGCTGGCCGACGGCGTCAACGGCTATCTCGCCGACGTCGACGACGTCGACGCGCTGGTCGAGAAGGCCGAGCGAGTGATCGCGAGCTCCGTGCTTCGAGCGTCGTTCGCGAGCGCCGGGCTCGAGACCGTCCGTCGCTACACGTGGCCGAAGGTCGCGCTGCTGTACAAAACGTTGTACGACGCCGTCCGGCCAGCCTGATTCATGAGATCCGCGTCGCTCGAGTGGCTGCGCTGTCCGGAGTGCGACGGCGAAGGCGAGCTCGATCTCGAGCCGTTCGGCGGAGCCGAGGCCGACGTCGAGGAAGGGGCGCTTCGCTGCCGTCGATGCGCGCGCGTGTTTCCAATCATCAACGGCATCCCGCGGATGCTGCCCGACGCGCTCGCGCACGTCGTGGTCGGCTATCACCAGGCATTCTTCGCGCGGCACGCGGACGCGATGCGCGCCTACGTGGAGCGCGCCTCGCAGCGAGTCGACAACCGGTGGTGGCGCGCCGAACGGCGCACCGTCGGCAGCTACAGCTATCAGTGGCGCAAGTTCAAGCAGATGTTTCCCGAATGGGAGCAGGTGTTTCTGGATTCCATCCAGCCGATCGCGCCGTCGTTCTTCAGGGGCAGGGTCGGCCTCGACGGCGGATGCGGTTTCGGACGATCGCTGTACTACTCGGCGTCGTACGGCGCGACGATGATCGGGCTCGATCTCAGCGAGGCGGTCGAAGCGGCGCGCGAGAACACTCGACATCTTCCCTACGTGCATCTCGTGCAGGGCGACATCTTCAACCCGCCGGTCAGGCGCCGGTCGCTCGACTTCGTCTACAGCATTGGCGTCCTCCACCATCTGCCCGATCCGAAAGGCGGATTCCTGAGCCTCAGCCGCCTGTTGAAGCCGGACGCGCCGATGTTCATCTGGGTCTACCTGCGCCACCGCGGCCGGCAGATCGCGGCCTTCACGGCCGTTCGGGCGATCACGACGCGGCTGCCGCTGCGGCTGCTCAACGTGATCTGTCTCGGGCTCGCCGCGGCGCAGTGGCTGGTCGTCCTGGCGCCGTACCGGCTGCTGGCGCGGTTCGCGGCGACGCGGCCGCTCGCCGAACGGATGCCGTTCACCGTCTACGCGCGGTATCCGTTCCGCGTCCTCCACACGGACTGGTTCGACGGGCTCTCGGTGCCGCTCGTGAACTACTACCGCCCGCAGGAGGTCGCCGAGTGGTACCGGCAGGGCGGCTACGAGCGCATCCGAATCGATCGCGACTGGCAGGGACGCGCGCTCGGGTACGCGCCGAAGGTGTGACTGCCGATGACGCTGCGCCGGTGCCGGGCGTGCTGATGGTTACAGGTGTCTATTACCCGGACATCAGCGGCGCGAGCCTGCAGTGCCGCTCGCTGATCGCGGCGCTCGGCGATCGCGCGCGGTGCCGCGTCCTGACGACGACGAGCAGCGCGGCGCTGCCGCGGACGGAGACCGTCGACGGGGTGCCGGTTCGACGCGTGGTGGTGGATCTGAAACGGCCGGCCACGAAGATCGCCGGCGCCGCGGCGATGGCGCGGGCGTTTCTGCGCGACGCGCCGCGGTTCCAGATCGTCCACCTCCACGGCTTCTCGCAGAAGTCGGCGCTGCTGATGCTGCTCGCGCGCGCGCTCGGCAAGCGGACCATCGTCAAGATGTCGTCGCTCGGGCACGACGATCCGATCAGCTTCCGCCGCCGGCATCCGGCGTTGTATCGCGTCTTCGCGCGCGCCGATCGGCTCGTCAGCGTCAGCCCCGCGTTCGCGGCCGCGTACGCGCAGGCGCAGCTGCCCGCGGCGCGCCTGGCGTCGATCCCCAACGGCGTCGATCTCACGCGATTCAGTCCGCCGACGCCCGAGCGCCGCCGCGCGGCGCGACGCGACCTCGATCTGCCGCCGGATCTGCCGGTCGTGTTGTGCGTCGCGTTCTTCTCGGCCGAAAAGGGCCAGGAGACGCTGTTCGACGCGTGGCTCGCCAGCCGGACGGCCGTCGGCGACATGGCGCTCGTCTTCGCCGGCGCGACGCGATCGGCGAGCCAGGAGGTCGATGCGACGATCGCCGAGCGGATCCGGGCGAAGGCGCGCGCGCTCGGCGTCGCCTACCGCGTGCGGTTCGTCGAGCAGGCGCACGACGTCGAGCGCCTCTACCACGCCGCCGATGTGTTCGTGCTGCCCTCGAGCCGCGAGGGCGCGCCCAACGTCGTCCTGGAGGCGATGGCCTGCGGCCTGCCGGCGATCGTCTCGCGCCTGCCGGGCGTGACCGACGCGCTGATCGAGGACGGCCGGAACGGCGTGCTGATCGAGGTCGGCGATCGCGCGGCGCTGTCGGCGGCGATCGCCGACGTGATGCGCGATCCCGAAGGGGCGCGGCGCCTGGGGACGTGCGCGCGCGCGACGGTCGAGCGCGACTTCACGATCGGCCGCGTCGCGGATCAGTATCTCGATCTGTACCGGTCGCTGATTATCCCGTGAATAACGCGCGCTCCGCTACCGACTCTCGAGCGTATGCAGCAGCGATCGCAGATCGTTGACTTCGGTCGCGCTGATTACGGACCCGGCGACCGGGTTCGAGTTGAACGTCGGCGATCCGCCGAACACGACACTCCAGACGCCGACGATCGCCTGCCGGCGGTCGGTGTAATCCTGCAGCAGGATGGTCGTGACGCCGGCGGTCAGCGTGCGGAACGACGTCGTCGCCACGAGGTCGCGCGTCTGCTCGGCGTTGATCCGCGCCGCGATCTCGTCCCAGTGGACCTTGTTCACCGTCGTCGTGCCCACGACCAGCGTCGGGTCGGTGAAGTTCACCGTCACGAGCGCCGCGTTCGAGTTCGTGCTGCCGCCGCCGTTCGTGACGCGCACCCAGAACTTCCGGTCGCTGATCATCGCCGGCGTCGTGAAGCTGCTCGACGTGGCGCCGACCTGCGGGGTCGTCGTATCGCCGCTCGCGCCCTGATACCACTGATAGCTCAGGCTGGCTCCGCTCGCGGTGACGCTCAGCGTCGCGGTCGTGTTGTACGCGATCGTCTGGTTCGACGGCTGGCTCGTGATGGACGGCGGAGGCACGATCACGCTTCCCACGGCGGTGTCGGCCATGAGGATGCCGCTGCCCGAATCGCGATCCCAGCCGGCGGCCTGGATGTCGATCAGACTGGCGAACAGCGCGGTTCGCACCTGCGTCGGCGTCAGCGCGAGGTTCTTCGACTTGACCAGCGCCGCGATGGCGCCCGCGTGCGGCGCCGCGGCCGACGTGCCGAAGAAGCACCGGCCGCTGACCGCGCCGCAGCTGCCCGGCGCCGAGCCGAAGCCGCCGGCGCCCGACACCGACACGCCGTCCGCCGCCGTGAAGTCCGGCTTCTGGAGGAGCTGTCCGCCCGTCGCGCTGAAGTTGCCGGGCGTGATCGCGGTGCCGTCGCCGTTGAAGAAAATCCGCCGCGGGCCGTCCGAGCTGAACGTCTCGACGACGTTGCCGGAGTTGAAGGGGCTCGGGTACGGTCCGACGGCCGGCGTCGCGGCGACGCCGAACGAGTTGGTCGCGGTCGTAGCCGCGTGCGCGTGCGTGCTGCCGGTCGTCGCGATGGACAACCGATCGCGGTTCGTGTCGAGGTGAAAGAACCGGCCGGACGGCGCGCTGAATCGCACGATGTAGATGCGATCGTTCAGGATCGAGCCAGACAACTGGAAGATCTCGTGCGGATCCTGCGTGCCGGTCTGGAAACCGGTCGACGACGCGATGACCGTGTTGCCGAGGTTGTTGGTCAGGTACAAGTCGTAGTCGTTCCCGGACCCGCCGAGCGGATCCGACCAGTCCAGGCTGATCGTGTGGACGCCGGTACCCGACGTGGTGATGACGTCGAAGTTCTGGCCGCCGCCGAAGGTATGGGTTTCACACGCCGTGCACAACGCCGAATTGGGTGCGCCGGTGACGAAGTCGCCCTCCCACGTGCCCGACGTGCCCGCGTCCAGGTTGCCCGAGTTCGCCGCCGACGAGAAATACAGCGCGCCGGCCGCCACGACGTCCTTGACCGCCTGCGTGACGACGCCCTGGTTGAACGTCGAAACGACGGCGCCGGTCTGGCCGTCCTGGAACGGCGACTCGTCGAAGTAGCCGATGTCGTCGATGATGATGTCGCAGCCGTACGTGTTGCGCAGATCGCGGATGTTGTTCGCGAAGTTCGTAATGCCCGTGAACCCGGTTTCGAAGAACAGCTGCGCCCCCGGCGCGAGGTCGTGGACGATCTCGAGCATCGCCGTGCCCTCGTCTCCGGAGCCCGTTTGGCCTGGCGCGACCGTTACCGAGCCGAGGTCGCCGCTCGCCTGTGCCGCGGCGAGGTTCGTGACGCCGTCCGACAGCACGCCCACCTTCACGCCCGTGCCGTCGACGGCGAACGTGGTCCGCGCGTTCGACGCCTTGTGCGTCGTGTCGCCCTGCGACGTCACGCTGCCGACCGTGATGCCCGGCCGCGGAGTCTGGAGCGCCGCCGCCACGCGCGCGCGGAGCGCGTCCCGATCCAGTCGCGTCTGCGCCTTGCGCCGCCGGACCCACTCGTTCCAGTCGATCTGGCCGGGCCCGCTGCCCACGATGCCGTGAGTGGTCGCCTGCTGCTTCGGCCCGACGGAGATCACTTCGGGCAGCGCCGCGATCGCTTCGGTCTGGCCAAGCGGCGCCAGCAAACGGACGTCGTGGTGGGTCGCGTCCGAGTCGACGACCTCCGCGCCGAGCGCGCGCAGTTGATCGAGCAGCCCGTCGCTGACGTTGGCGCGGACGTCGAGCTCGACGCGGCCGTCCGCAGCGTAGGGGATCGCCACCTGCAGCGTCGCGACGCCGTCCGCGATCGGCTTGCCCGAGGCCATCTTCTGCGCGTAGATCAGCTGCGAGTCGATCTTTCGCTGGGCCGGCGTGCGGGACAGCTTCTCGGCGATGAGCGCCTGGATCTGCGCGACCGCCGACGGCGCGAGTCCGTCGCCGACCGGCTGCTGCTGGGCGCGGACGCGCGCGCCCGTCGACAGGCCGAGCACGCACGCGACTGCCGCCAGCGCCAGGAATCGATATCGCCGTTCGGGCGTCCTGCGACCCAGCTTCATGACTGACCTCCCAGGGGTTCGGCCGTTGGCGCCGTCACTCTCTCGTCGTCGCTCCCGACGGCGGCACGATCGCGCGCACGGACGGATCGGCCGCGAGCCGGTCCAGCTTCAGCAGCGGCATCCAGGCGAGGATCGAGTGATATTCGACCGACGCGGATGTGACCGTTCCGCCCAGCCCGGCGATCTTTTTTCGGATTGCGGGTGTCACGGGTACGCGGACGTCGACGAGCGCGCGCCCTTTCGAATCGAGCTTGATGCCCGCGTCGGCCGGCGGCGCGGTGCCCGTCCGCTTGCGATCGATCTCGCGGAGCAGCCGCGAGTCGATTTTGGCCTGCGCCGCCGTCCGCGCGGCCTTCGCCGACGGTTGCTGTCGAATCATTGCGGGTCGCGGCGCGGCCGCAGCCACCGCGCCCAGCACGCACACGACCACCGCGACGCATGGCGCCAGGTCGTTGCGCAGTCGTTGCGCGACACGAGCTCGCGTCATCTCCGAAGCAGTCAGCTGTCTGCTGGGGCCCGGTGAAGTCCGGGCCGTCATTATAGAGCATGTGCGGCATCATCGCCTCGGTTGACTTCGGCGGGCCGGGCCCGGACGAGGCGCGGCTCGTGCACATGTGTGAAGCCATCCGCCATCGTGGACCGGACGACCGCGGCATCCTGATGCTGCCGCGTACGCCGGCGGGCCGCGCCGCCGCGGCGGCCGCGCTCGGCAGCCAGCGCCTCAGCATCATCGACGTCGCCGGCGGACATCAGCCGATCCACAACGAAGACGAATCGATCTGGACCGTTCTGAACGGCGAGATCTACAACTTCCCCGAGCTGCGCGCCGGGCTCGAGGCGCGCGGCCACCGGTTCGCCACCCGCTCGGACACCGAGGTCATCGTCCATCTCTACGAGGACCGCGGCGAGGAGTTCGTCGCCGCCCTCGACGGCATGTTCGCGCTCGCGCTGTGGGACGCGCGGCGCCAGAAGCTCGTGCTGGCGCGCGATCGGTTCGGGAAGAAGCCGCTGCTGTACGCCGACACCGGCGATCGCCTCCTGGCCGCCTCGGAGCTCCGCGCGCTGCTCGTCGATCCTGACGTCTCGACCGCGCTCGACCTCGACGCGCTCGACTGCTACCTCGCGTACATGTCGATTCCGGCGCCGCTGACGATCTACCGCGGCATCCGCAAGCTGCCGCCTGCGCATCTGCTCGTGCGCGATGCGCAGGGAACGCGGGTCCGCCGCTACTGGTCGCTGTCGTACGCGCCGAAGCGGACGATCGGCGAGGCCGAGGCGGGCGCGGAGCTCATCGCGCGCCTGACCGACGCCGTGCGGAAGCGGCTGCTGTCCGAGGTGCCGCTCGGCGCCTTCTTGAGCGGCGGGATCGACTCGAGCGCGGTCGTC
>Ga0114129_10010142_pt1 | contig 13430 bp, 17 predicted proteins | sample RhiMetdeltSRZDD1_FD_80071 | JGI IMG/M metagenome (GOLD analysis project Ga0114129, IMG submission 80071) | Populus rhizosphere microbial communities from Tennessee, USA - Rhizosphere MetaG P. deltoides SRZDD1 (version 2) (version 2) | ecosystem: Host-associated > Plants > Roots > Rhizosphere >...
ATCATCCGCGGCAGCACCGACTCCGACGACGAGGTGCCGAGCACGATGAACAGCTCCTCCTTGATGTATTTGACGAACTTCCAGATGCCGAAGCCGTGCAGCTTGGCGATGATCCCGAGCACCACGAAGATGAACAGCAGGCAGGTCGCGTAGAAGGTGCCCATCAGCTTCGCGAGCGAGAGCAGCGTGCCCACGCCGTACTTGCCGATGGTGAAGGCCATGGCCCCGAACGCGCCGATCGGCGCCACGCGCATGATGATGCCGACGATGCCGAAGAGCACGTGGGAGACCTTGTCGATGAACTCGAACACCGGCTTTCCCTTCGCGCCGAACGCGTGCAGGGCAAAGCCGAACAAGACCGAGAACAGCAGCACCTGCAGGATCTCGCCCTTGGCGAAAGCGTCCACGACGGTGTTGGGAATGACGTTCAGCAGGAAATCGGTGGTGGACTGCATCTTGCCCGGCGCCGCGTACTGCGCGACGGACTTGGTATCGAGGGTGGCCGGGTCGACGTTCATGCCGGCGCCCGGCTGCAAGACATTGATCATCACCAGCCCCACGATCAGGGCGAGCGTGCTCACCGCCTCGAAATAGAGCAGGGCATAGCCGCCGGTTTTGCCGACCGTTTTCATGTTTTCCATGCCGGCGATGCCGACCACCACGGTGCAGAAGATGATCGGCGCGATGATCATCTTGATCAGCTTGATGAAGCCGTCGCCGAGCGGCTTCATGGCCGCGCCGGTCTCGGGGAAGAAGTAGCCGAGCAGGATGCCGACCACGATGGCCACGACCACCTGGAAGTAGAGGCTCTTGTAGAGAGGCTTCTTCATCTTTTCTCCTCGAAGCGCGGGTTCAGTCGGTCGGCAGCCCCTGGACCCGGAACAACTCCTCCAGGTGCGGGCTCATGGGGAGGTTGAGGCGTACGCCCGAAGGCAAGGGCTTGAGGAACCACTTCTCGTAGATCGCGACGATCTCGCGGCTGCCGGCGAGACGCGCGAACGCGAGCTCGACCACCGCGGAGAACTCGGGATCGTCCTTGCGCAGCATGAGTGCGTAGTCGGCGTAGGTGAGAAAGTCGCCGACCACGCGGTACGCCTCGCCCGATTTCGTCTCGGCGAGCATGCCGTAGAGCTGGACGTCGTCGTTGGCGAAGGCATCGACTTTGCCCGAGGCGAGGAGCTCGAACGACTGCCTGTGGTCCTCCGCGGTCACGAACCGGATGCCGAGCTTCTGCCGCTCGGCGAGCCTCGGGATCGCCTGCGCCTGGACCGTGCCCCGGGTAAGCACGACGCTCTTGCCTTGCAGGTCGCGGAAGTGGCGGATGCCGCTGCCGCGGCGCACGAGAAGCTTGGTGCCGGTCACGAACATCGTGGGCGAGAACGCCGCGACCTTGCGCCGCTCGAAGTTATTGGTGGTCGAGCCGCACTCCAGGTCGATCGCGCCCGAGTTGAGCAGATCGAAGCGGTTCTCCGGCGTCACGGGCCGGTATTCCACGCGGATGTCCTTGCGGAGCTCCGTGACGATCTCCTCGACGACCACGGCGCAGAGGTCGAGCGCGTAGCCGACCGGCTTGCCCTTCGGATCGAGAAACGCGAACGGCGGCGAGTTCTCGCGGTGACCGATGCGCAGCACGCCGCTCTCGTTGACCTTCTTCAGCGTGCCGGTGTAGGGGACGACGAATGTGCCAGGCTGCCCAAAAACTGGTTTGAAGAAGGAAAGCGCAAGCGCCACCATGAGCGCCTTCAGGACCGCCGGGGGCATCGCGAAATACTGGCATTATTGCTCTCCATGCACAACGGCTTTGCGCGCCGCCCCCTGCCGGAGCGGTTCTGCAACCTCGAGCGGCTGCTCGCGGCAATGGCGGCGCGCGGCCTCGACGGCCTGGTGCTGTCGACGCCGCTCAACGTCTTCTACCTCTGCGGCTTCAACGGCATCGCGCACAAGGCCGACGAGCCCCGGCCCTACGCCGCCGTGCTCTCGCGCCACGCGCCGGACCATCCGGTCTTCGTCCTCGCCGACTACTACCTCGCGACCTTCCTCTCCCAGCCGAGCTGGGTGCGCGACATCCGTCCGTTCCGCGCCGTGATGATGCCCCTCGACCGCGCGCCGCAGCGCCACGACATCGAGCGGTTCATTCCCCGGGCGGCGGGCGAGCTCGACTGGGTGCGCAACGCGCGCAGCCGCTACGCCTTCGACATGAGCACGGCGCTGCGCGGCGCGCTGGCCGATCTTCGGCTTGAACGTGGCCGGATCGGGTTCGACGATCTAGCCCTGGCAAGACGTCTGGATATCGAAGCCGTGGATGCGTATGACACGCTGATGCACGCGCGGGCGGTGAAGACGCCGACCGAGATCGAGCTCCTGCGCCGCTCCACCGCGCTCAATCGCGAGGCCATCGAGCGCACCGTGAAGTCCTGGCAGAAGGGCATGCGCTGGCGCGAGCTGAACCGCGCCTACCACGCCGCGGTCGTGGAGCTCGGCGGCTTCGTGCGCGACCCGGGCGCGATGGTGTGGGGCCATCCGCGCGGCGGCGAGGCGGCGCTTACGCTGCAGACCGGTCTGGAGGACTTCGAGGTCGAGCGCGGCATGCACGTCATGTTCGACTGCCACGGCACGCTCGACCTCTACTGCTGGGACGGCGGCAAGACCTGGGTGGTCGGTGGCGAGCCCGCGGGAGAAGGCAAGCGCAACCTGCGCGCCACCGCGCAGGTTGCCGAGGAGCTGGTTGCCGAGATGAAGCCGGGACGGCGGCCGAGCGAGCTTCAGGGCCGCGGGCGCGAGCTCTATCGCAAGGCGGGGGTGGCCGACGCCGACGCCGCGGTGGTGTTCTTCCATGGGCTCGGCCTCTCGCACATGGACGTCGAGCAAACGACCTCCGACTGGCGCTTCGAGGCCGGCATGGTGGTGCCGCTGCACATGGTGTATCCCGGGGGGGAATCGAGCCGGGCGTGGCTCGAGGAGGTCGTGCTGGTCACCGAGCAGGGCGGCGAGCCGTTCTTCGGCTGGGGCTACGAGCCGCTCCTCGCATGAGTGCAGCGGTGCTGGCGAGCGCCTGGCGGGCACACCTCAGGCTTGAATTCAAACCCGATGGAAGAAAGACGGTGTTGGCGCAGCGGCGCGCCGAAGGACCGCTGGTGGTGCAGAAGCCGCTCTATCCGGAAGGCGAGGAGGTCTGCCACGCGATCGTGGTGCATCCGCCGGGCGGGATTGCCGGTGGCGACCAGCTTTCCCTGGAGGTCGACGGTGAAGGCCACGCCGTGCTGACGACCCCCGGCGCGGCGAAGTGGTACCGCTCCGCCGGCCCGTGGGCGAGGCAGAAGCTCGCGTTCGAAGTCGGCGGCACGCTCGAATGGCTGCCGCGCGAGACCATCGTGTTCGATGGCGCGCTGGCCGAGCTCGAGTGCGAGGTGCACCTGACCGGTGCGGCGCGCTACATCGGCTGGGAGCTGGTGTGCCTGGGGCGCACCGGCTCGGGCGAGCGCTTTTCCAGGGGAAGGCTCCGCATCGGCACACGCATCGCCCGGGACGAACAGCTCTTGTGGATGGAGCGCGGCGAAATCGAAGGCGGCGGCGCCCTGATGCGCTCGCCGGTCGGGCTGGCGGGCAAGACCGTCTTCGGCAGCCTGATCGCGGCCGCGCCCCGCTTCGAGCCTTCCCTGATCAATGAATGCCGGAAGATCGTGGCCACGACCGTCCTGCCCGGCGTATTGCTGGCGCGCTATCTCGGCGATTCGACCGAGGAGGCGTTCGACCGGTTCAGGTGGATATGGTCGCTGCTGCGGCCGGCGGTGTCGGGGCGCGACGCGGTCGAGCCGCGAATCTGGCGCACTTGAAGGCTGGCATAACGCTAGACTTTCCGGATGGAGTTGACCCCGCGCGAGAAGGACAAGCTCCTGGTCTTCACCGCGGCGCTGCTCGCCGAGCGGCGCAAGGAGAAGGGGCTCAAGCTCAATTATCCCGAGGCGGTCGCGTTCATCAGCGCGGCGCTCATGGAGGGTGCGCGCGAAGGCCGCAGCGTGCAGGAGCTGATGAGCTGGGGCGCGACGCTCCTCAAGCGCGCCGACGTGATGGAGGGCGTGCCCGAGATGATTCCCGAGATCCAGATCGAAGCCACGTTTCCCGACGGCACCAAGCTCGTCACCGTGCATAACCCGATCGCATGATTCCCGGCGAAATCAAGGTTTCCCCAGGTCACATTGAACTAAATCCGGGACGGAAGACCGTGAGCTTGAAGGTGACGAACTCGGGCGACCGGCCGATCCAGGTCGGCTCGCATTACCACTTCTACGAGACGAACGACGCGCTCAAGTTCGAGCGCAAGAGCGCGTACGGCTACCGCCTCAACATCGCCGCGGGCACTGCGGTGCGCTTCGAGCCCGGGCAGGCGCGCACGGTCGAGCTGGTCCAGCTCGCGGGAGAACGCAGGGTCTATGGCTTCCAGGGCAAGGTGATGGGGAAGCTCGTGGGGAAACTGAGGTGAAGATCGGGCGGCAGGCGTACGCCGAGATGTTCGGGCCGACGGTCGGCGACCAGGTCCGCCTCGCCGACACGGAGCTCTGGATCGAGGTCGAGAAGGACCTCACCGTGTACGGCGAGGAGGTGAAGTTCGGCGGCGGCAAGGTGATCCGCGACGGCATGGGCCAGGGCCAGCGCGGGCAAAAGGACGTCGCCGACACCGTCATCACCAACGCGCTCATCGTCGACCACTGGGGGATCGTCAAGGCCGACATCGGCATCAAGGGCGGCCGCATCTGGAAGATCGGGAAGGCGGGCAACCCCGACATCCAGCCGAAGGTGACGATCCCGATCGGCGCGGGCACCGAGATCGTGGCGGGCGAGGGCATGCTCGTCACCGCCGGCGGCATCGACAGCCATATCCACTTCATCTGCCCGCAGCAGATCGAGGAAGCGCTGATGTCGGGCGTCACCACGATGATCGGCGGCGGCACGGGTCCCGCCACCGGCACCGCCGCGACCACCTGCACGCCGGGCGCCTGGCACATCCACTCGATGCTCGCGGCGGCCGAGGCCTTCCCGATGAACCTCGGCTTCCTCGGCAAGGGCAACGCGTCCTTGCCCCTTCCCTTGATCGAGCAGATCAAGGCCGGGGCGATCGGGCTCAAGCTGCACGAGGACTGGGGCACGACGCCGGCCGCGATCGACAACTGCCTCGCGGTGGCCGAGAAGATGGACGTGCAGGTGGCGATCCACACCGACACGCTGAACGAGTCGGGCTTCGTCGAGGCGTCGATCGCCGCGTTCAAGGGCAGGACCATCCACACCTATCACACCGAGGGCGCCGGCGGCGGCCATGCGCCCGACATCATCCGCGTCTGCGGCGAGGCGAACGTGCTGCCCTCGTCGACCAATCCGACGCGCCCCTACACGGCGAACACCATCGCCGAGCATCTCGACATGCTGATGGTGTGCCATCACCTCGATCCCGCGATCGCCGAGGACGTCGCCTTCGCGGAGTCGCGCATCCGCAGGGAGACCATCGCCGCCGAGGACATCCTGCACGACCTCGGCGCGTTCTCGATGATGTCGTCCGACTCGCAGGCGATGGGTCGGGTGGGCGAGGTGATCGTCCGCACCTGGCAGACCGCGCACAAGATGAAAGTCCAGCGCGGCCTTCTGAAGAATGATTCGAAAAATGACAATCAAAGGGTGAAGCGCTACATCGCCAAGTACACGATCAACCCGGCGCTCGCGCACGGCATCGCGCACCTCGTCGGCTCGGTCGAGGCGGGCAAGCTCGCCGACCTGGTGCTGTGGAAGCCGGCGTTCTTCGGCGTGAAGCCCACCCAGGTCATCAAGGGCGGGATGATCGCGGCGGCGGCGATGGGCGACCCGAACGCGTCGATCCCGACGCCGCAGCCGGTGCACTACCGGCCGATGTTCGGCGCTTTCGCAAAGCAAAGCTCGGTGACGTTCGTGTCGGGCGCCGCGCTGAAGAACAAGGCGCTCGACAAATTGAACCTGCAAAAGCCGCTCGCCGCGGTCCGGAACACGCGGGATCTCAAGAAGCGCGACATGGTGCACAACGATTACCGGCCGAAGATCAGCGTCGATCCGGAGACCTACGAGGTGCGTGCCGACGGCGAGCTGCTCGCTTGCGAGCCGGCCACCGTACTGCCGATGGCGCAGCGCTATTTCCTCTTCTGATGGTGATCGTGCGCGAAAAGCTGGCGTCACCTGCCGCCCAGTCCGCGGGCCGGCTGTGCCTCGCATTCGAGCGCCGCCAGAGGAGCCGCCAGCGCGCGATGCTCGACTCGGGCGAGGAGATCGGCATGGTGATGCCGCGCGGCGAGGTCCTGCGCGGGGGCGATCGCGTGCTCGCGTCCGACGGCCGCGTGTTCGAGGTGGTGTCGGCGCCGGAGCGATTGCTGCACATCGAAGCGCCCTCGCTCGCGCGCATCGCCTACCACCTCGGCAACCGGCACGTGCCGGTGCAGGTCGGCGAGGGTTTCCTGCGTATCGCAGAGGACCACGTGCTCGAGGACATGCTGCGCCGGCTCGGCGCGACGGTGACGCACATCGAGGCGCCTTTCGAACCGGAGGGGGGCGCCTACCAAGCATGAATCTGGTACGGCTCCTTCAGCTCGCTAGCCCGATGCTCCCCGTCGGCGCGTACAGCTACTCGCAGGGCCTGGAGGCCGCGGTCGAGGCGGGCATCATCCAAGATGCGCCGAGTGCCGAGGCGTGGATCGCCGATACGCTCGAGTATTCGATGGGCCGGTTCGAGGCGCCGCTCCTCTGGCGCATGATGCAGGGCGAGCCGCTGAACGACCTCTTTCTCGCCGGGCGCGAGACCGCGGAGCTGCGCGCCGAGACCCTGCAGATGGGCCATTCGCTCGCGAAGCTCGTGAGCGAGCTCGGCCTGGGCAGCGTGCCGCTCGATGAGCCCGCCTATCCGGCGGCCTACGCATTTGCGGTGCAGCGCCTCGAGCTCGATCCGCGCGAGGCGCTGATTGCCTATCTCTGGAGCTGGCTCGAGAATCAGGTGATGGCGGCGGTGAAGGCGGTTCCTCTTGGCCAGAGCGCGGCGCAGAGGATTCTTCTATTTCTAGGTGAGAGGCTCGAGGGAATTGCGGATGCGGCCCCTGCCGCTTTGTTGAGCAACTTCGTGCCCGGGCTCGCGATGCTCTCGGCCCTCCACGAGACCCAGTACTCGAGGCTGTTCCGTTCATGACCCTGAGAGTCGGCATAGGAGGACCGGTAGGGTCGGGCAAGACGGCGCTCACGCTCTCGCTGTGCCGCGCGTTGCGCGAGAAGTACGAAATCGCGGTGGTGACCAACGACATCTACACCGAGGAAGACGCGCAGTTCCTGGTGCGAAACGAGGCGCTCGCCGGCGAGCGCATCATCGGCGTCGAGACCGGCGGCTGCCCGCACACGGCGATCCGCGAGGATGCTTCGATCAACCTCGAGGCGGTGGCGCGCCTGGCGCGGCGCTTCCCGGCGCTCGAGCTGGTGTTCATCGAGTCGGGCGGGGACAACCTGGCGGCGAGCTTCAGCCCGGAGCTCTCCGACCTCACGCTCTACGTGATCGACGTCGCTGCGGGCGACAAGATTCCGCGCAAGGGCGGGCCCGGCATCACCAAGTCGGACCTCCTGGTGATCAACAAGATCGACCTCGCGCCGATGGTCGGTGCCTCGCTGGAAGTCATGGAGCGCGACGCGCGGCGCATGCGGGGGGAGCGGCCGTTCGTGTTCACCAACCTGAAGAGCGGCCACGGCCTCGATGCCGTCATCCGTTTCGTGGAAAAGGAGGGGCTGCTCAGCTAGCAACACGAAAACCCCGGTGCTGGGGCACCGGGGTTTCGCTTACCGCCTACAACGGGCACTGCGGGGTACTGCGTACCTACTGCTAGGGAGCCTTTACGCTGCGTTGCTGACGCGGCGCGTCACGGCGACGGAGCTTTGGTTCTTGTCGAGCATCTGCAGGTCGCCCGCGAGCTCGGCGCCTTCCTCGACCTTGATCTTGGCGTAGCGGATCTTGCCCGACACGCGTCCCGTGGCATGGATGATGAGCTGCTTGCGCACCGTCAGCTCGCCCTCGAACTTGCCGTGCACTTCGGCGTTGTCCACCGCGATCGTGCCCTGGAACACGCCGTGCTCGGTGATCTCGAGCACGCGCGAGTCGAGCGTCGCCTCGATGCGGCCCTCGACCACCAGCGTGTCGCAGTCGCTGATCTCGACGCCCTTGATCTTGATCTGCGGGCCGACGACCAGCTTGGCTTCCTTGCGCTCGTCGCTCGCGGGGCGCGGCTCGGCGCGGGTCTCGGTGGGCAGGGGCGCTGTGGCGGCGGGAGTCGCGGGCGCGGGGTTGATTGGTTGGTTTTGTTGCCGGAACGTACCTTCTTCGCGCCGGCGGAAGAACCCGTCTTTCTGTAGCACTGTGTACTCCCTAGTCGTAGTAATAGATGGGACAGCGAGTCCCCGGACGCACGATCCATGCCTGGGGATAACTCTTTGACTTGAAAAGCGTAGATGTTTAGGCCGCCCGGCGGCTGTCGGTGTCTGGCGACAGCGAACTTGCATCGCAAACCTAAACCTTTGTCTAAGCTACGGATACACCTGTCGTCGCCAAACTACGGTTGGCTTCGTCGAAGTAACGAAGCGTTCTCGACGAGTCGTACGGCGCCTCGGCGAGCGTCTCCGCGTCCCACTCGCTGCGCGGGGTGGCAAAGAAGTCGCCGCCGTAGATGTGGATCGCGCCGGTCAGGCGCGCGATCGGGTTGGTCACCGAGTGGATGATCTTGCGCCCGAGCGGCACTGCGTCGCGCTCGCACATGGACTGCGCACCGGCGGCTTCCACCCTGCCGTCGGGAAGCCGGCGCCAGAAGATGTTGTCCTCGCGGCCGGTATAGATGCCGATCACGGCCCACATATGGTGGTTGTGCGGCGGGATCGTCATCCGGGGGCCCCAGACGACGTTGAGGATCGTCAGGGTGTCCGAACGGTGCAGGGTGCCGATCTGCGCCCGTGCGGGTTCTCCCAGTCCTTTCAATACGCTACGCGGCTCTTCGAGCGCCCGCGCGAGTACCTCCCGAACCGCCTTGTGCGACGGGTCTGCGGCGTGCGCCGCCTGGCAGTCGGCGACGAAGCGCTCCAGGTCGAACATGGCGAGGCGAGTCTACGCCGAAAACTCGCGCAGCAGCCGGCCCGGCCGCGCGCTGCCGTCGAGGCGCACGCCGTTCACCCAGACGCCGTGGACGCCCACCGCCGCGGTGGTGAGGCGGGGGTGGCCGCCCGGAAGGTCGAAGACGCGCTGCTTCGGTCCCCGGTTCACGCTCGCCGGGTCGAAGAGCAGCAGGTCGGCGTAGAACCCCGGTCTTAGCGCGCCGCGCTCCCGGATGCCGAACACGCCCGCCGGCTGGCTGGTCAGGCGCCGCGCGGCGTCGGCGAGCGTCAGCGCGCCGCGCTCGCGCACCCAGTGGCCGAGCAGATGCAGGCCGAAGCCCGCGTCATTGAAAAAGGTGAGATGCGCCCCGGCGTCGGAAAGCGACACCAGGCTCGCCGGGTGGCGCAGCATCCGGCCGACCGCTTCCTCGTCGGAGTTGAGCAGCAGGGCGCTGAACACCGTCCGGAGGTTTTCCTCGAGCGCGAGGTCGAGCATGTAGTCGAGCGGGTCGGCTCCGGCCTCGCGCGCGAGCTCGCCCACCGACCGCTGCTCGGCGCCGCGGCGGCCCGACTCGATCACGTGCACCTTGTCCCATTGCGCGTTGAACAGGCGAAAGTGCGCCGGCCGCGCCAGCTCTTCGCGCACCCCGTCCCGGAAGCGCTTCTCTCTCAGCTTTGCCTCGTAGGCCGCGCCCCTCAGCGCGAGCGCCGGCTGCCACGATTCCAGCCCCTCGAAGGTGTAAGGCGAGCGCAGGGTGAAGTCCATCGCCAGCGGGCAGCACGAGACCGCGCCGACCAGGCGCCGGCCGCGCGCGTTCGCCTGCGCGATCGCGTCGAGGTCGTGGAACACGGCTTCGGGATTCGTGCTGCTGTGAAGCAGGGCCGCAACGACCACCGGCCGCGTCGATTCGGCCGCGAGCTCCTCGAGGAACGACATCCTCGTATGCCCGCCCTTGGTGAGCATGAAGAGGCCGTGGCCCGCTTCTTTCAGGCTCGAGACCAGCGTGCGCAGCTCGTCGTCGTCGGCAAGCCGCGAGGGCATGGGTAGTCCGCCCTCGCCGTTGTGCGCCGGCGAGGTGCTGGTCGAAAAGCCGATCGCGCCGGCGCGCAGCGCCTCCAGCAGAAGCGCTTTCATTTGTTGAATTTCATCCCCGGTTGCCACCCGCCGCGTGGCCGCCTCGCCCATCACGTAGGTGCGCAGCGCCGAGTGCCCCGCGAACACCGCTACGTTGACCGCCGCGCGCTGGCGCTCGAGCATGTCCAGGTACTCCGGCACGGTCTCGAAGTCCCAGCGGATCCCCTGGCGCAGGACCTCAAGCGACATGCCTTCCACCTGGGTCAGGTTGCGCATCACGAGCTCGCGGTCGCGGCTGCGGCAAGGCGCGATGGTGAAGCCGCAGTTGCCGATGACCGCGGTGGTCACGCCGAGCTCGGGCGAGGGCGCAACGCCCGGGTCCCAGGTGATCTGGGCGTCGTAGTGGGTGTGGTTGTCGACGATCCCGGGCATCAGCGCGAGACCGCCGGCATCCAGCGTGGTTTTCGAAGCCCCTTCAACCTTGCCCACAACAGCGATGCGGTCTCCCGTCACCGCCAGGTCGCCGCGCGCTGGCGCCGACCCGAGCCCGTCGAGGAGCAGCGCGCCGCGGATCACGAGGTCGAACATCCGGCCCAGTATACTTTCTGGAATTCGGGGTCAGAGCCCGAATTGTTTTTGTACGTGGACTATTTCAACTTCAAGAACAAGACGGCGGTGGTGACGGGCGGCGCGCGAGGCATCGGCGCAGCGACCGTGGCGCTGCTGCGCGAGTGCGGCGCGCGGGTCGTCTCGCTCGACGTCGCCGAGGGCTGCGACGTCACCGACGAGGCCGCGGTCAAGGCGACGTTCGAGCGCACCGGCGAGATCGACATCCTGGTGAACAACGCCGGCCGCGCGGCGCGCAAACCAGCGACGGATTTGTCTGTCGAAGAATGGAATCAGGTACTGGAGCTGAACCTGACAGCCACGTTCACGTGCTCGAGGCTCGCGCATCCCTACATGAAGCGGCGCGGCGGCGGGTCGATCGTCAACCTGGCTTCGATCATGGGCTTTTCCGGCGGCATCTTCCCGAACGCCTCGTACCAGGCCTCGAAAGGCGGGGTGGTGAACCTGACCCGCGCGCTCGCCCTCGAATGGGCGCAGGACAACGTCCGGGTCAATGCGGTCGCGCCGACGTTCGTGCGCACCGACCTGACGGTGCCGATCTTCGGCAATCCGCAGATGCTGGACAAGGTAATGGCGCATACGCCGCTCGGCAGGCTTCCCGAGGTCGGGGACATCGCCGCAGCCATCGCCTTCCTGTGCAGTCGGGCGGCGCGCTGCATCACGGGCGTCACGCTGCCGGTCGACAGCGGCTATCTGGCAAGGTAAGGACACTCCAATGCAGCTGATCGAGCACGAGCAGAAGGGCCACAAGGGCGCCTTCTTCGTCGAGGAAGAGGGCCGGCGTGTCGCCGAGCTCAGCTACACCATGGCGGGCACGAAAGTGATCATCGATCACACCGACGTCGACGACGCGCTGCGCGGCACCGGCACCGGGAGAAAGCTCGTCGCCGCAGCGGTGGACTGGGCACGCGAGGAGGAGCTGCTGGTGATGCCGCTCTGCCCGTTTGCCCGGTCGGTGTTCGACAAGACGCCGGAATATTCGGACGTGCTGGTCCGATGATGGGGCAGCTCATGTCGATCCGATTCCGGATTGCATTGGCTGCCGCTGCGCTGGTCGGCTTCGTGCATCCCGCATTTTCGGAGGAACAGCCTTTCGGGCGTGCGGGCGATCCGAAGAAAGTGTCGCGCACGATCGACCTCGACATGAGCGACGCGATGCGCTTCGCTCCGGCGGAGCTGGTGGTGAAACAGGGCGAGACAGTGCGCTTCCGCCTGAAGAATTCAGGCAAGGTGATGCATGAAATGGTGCTCGGCGCGATGCAGGATCTCAATGCGCACGCGGAAACGATGCGCAAGGACTCGGGCATGCATCATCACGGCGCGGCGAACATGGTGCACGTGGCGCCGGGGAAGACGGCCGCGCTGGTCTGGCAATTCACGCAGTCAGGCGAGTTTCATTACGGTTGCCTCGTTCCGGGTCATTTCGAGGCTGGGATGGTCGGCCGCGTCCGGGTGCTTGCGTCCTCGGACAAGATGTGACGGTTCTTTGACGCAGATTAAATGATTGCGCCGGCGCGGCGCCATCATGCAAGCATGAGAGGTTCCGTCAGTCCGCTGCGCAGGACGCTGCTCGCACTTGGCTTGCTCGCGGCGCTCATGCTTCTCCTGCAGCCCGTCTGCAAGGCTTACGAAGGTCAGCATCAGCCGGATGACGGGGCTGCATGCTGCCTGGATATGCAGCCGGATACGGTTGCCGCTTCGCCCTCCGCGGGCGGCGAGAAGCCAATCCTGTCGGGCTTCGCGACGATGCGGTTGTTGCCGGACATAGCACCCGCGCCCGAAGGGATTCCCGGCCGGCTTGCGGCGTGGAGGCATCCCCCCGCGCCGTCGCCGTCGTACTACGCCCGCTCGACTCGCATCCAGCGCTGAGTCGTCTCCTCGGAAGTCCGCCGCGCCGCGTAACCGCGCCGCGCGGCATTTCGCGGCACTTCGTCGTTCAGCGAAAAGGAGAGCTCCATGGAAGCGAACGGGTCTGTAACTCGGGGCGTCAGCACCGGACTTGCGCTCGGCGCCACTGTCGGTGCCGGCTATGCCGCGTGCGCGCTCGTATTTCGCCTCTGGCCCGAGGCCGGGGCGGCGTTCATGAATTCCCTGTGCGGCGCCTCGCGAAACGCGAGGAAGCAGCCAAGTTCTGTACCGGCGCTGTATGCAATCGGTGCCGGCTTTCGTCCCGAAGCTGGGACGTCCATCAACCATGAAAGGAGATTTCACGTGAGAAAGATCTTGACAGCGGGCCTCGCAGCCCTCGTCCTGGCGCTTCCGCTCAGCGCCGGCGCTGCGCCCGACGAGGCGCAGAAGCAGCTCATCCAGCGCACGCAGGAGGCGAAGAAGCAACTCGCTGCCGCGCAGGCCGCCCAGGGCGCCGAGCGCCAGAAGATGTTGCAGGAGCACATGAAGACGATGCAGGCCATGATGGCGCAGATGCAGAAGGCGAAACCCGCCGGCGGCATGAAGCCCGAGCAGATGCGCGAATGGATCGACGAGCACCTGAAGCTGATGCAGGAAATGATGGGCCAGATGATGGACGAGCATCACATGATGATGCAGGGCGGCACGGGCATGGGCGGCATGCAGGGCATGGGCAAGAAGTAGGCCGCGCATG
>Ga0114129_10010145_pt1 | contig 13429 bp, 16 predicted proteins | sample RhiMetdeltSRZDD1_FD_80071 | JGI IMG/M metagenome (GOLD analysis project Ga0114129, IMG submission 80071) | Populus rhizosphere microbial communities from Tennessee, USA - Rhizosphere MetaG P. deltoides SRZDD1 (version 2) (version 2) | ecosystem: Host-associated > Plants > Roots > Rhizosphere >...
ACCTGCGCCGCGGCCACTACGAAATCGGCGCCGATACTCCAACCGCTCGACGGGTCGCCACTGCGTTCACCGCACTCGTCCACGCGATCTGATCTCGGCCGGCGGCCAAGGTTCACGCGCCCGCCGATCCGATAACGCAACAGCGCCTGTCGATCGCCTCCGGCAGCGACACCTTGCGTACCTGGGCGCCGCGGTTGCGCTGGATCTCGATCAGCCCGTCCCGACGCGAGCTCCTGCCGCATGCACCGTGAACCGGCTCGCTCCGAAGCGCTCGCTCAGCTGGGCCTCGACCAGCCGCTCGCCAGGCAGGTACTCGCCCTTGCAGGATCGCGTTCCGCAGCTGATCGCGCGTCTGCGGCGCGGCCGTCTCCTGCGTCATCTCCACCCCGTCGTACGCCAAAAGCATGGCGAGTCTTCCAGCGCCTCCGCAGATTGTCAACAATTGTTTTGCCAATCTGCGGCGCCTACAGTGACCACCGGACGCAGGATTGTCGGCAATCGCGAACGGAGATCATGATGACCGCCTCCCGGACGGGGATCCCCGTCCTCGTCATGCGCGGCGGTACGTCCAAGGGGGCGTACTTCCTCGCTGGCGACCTGCCGTCGGATCCCGGTGAGCGCGATCGGTTGCTGCTGCGCATCATGGGCTCGCCCGATCCGCGCCAGATCGACGGCATCGGCGGCGCGCATCCGCTGACCAGCAAGGTCGCCGTCATCAGCCGGTCCACCGACCCACAGGCCGATGTGGACTACCTGTTCCTTCAGGTGCACGTCAACGCACCGAGGGTCAGTCCCGAGCAGCCGTGCGGCAACATCCTCGCCGGTGTCGGCCCCTTCGCGCTCGAACGCGGCCTCCTCGCCCCCACCGGTGACACCACTGCGGTACGCGTACGGATGGTCAACACCGGCACGTACGTCGTCGTCAACGTCCCTACGCCCAACGGATCAGTCGAGTATGCGGGTTCCACGGCGTTGAGCGGCGTACCCGGAACGGCCGCACGCCTCGTGGTGGAGTTCCGGGACACGGCCGGATCGGTCGCGCCGGCGCTTCTACCAACCGGCCGGATCGTCGACGATCTCGACGGCGTTCCCGCGACGCTGATCGACAACGGGATGCCGATCGCCGTCCTCGACGCAGCCGACCTCGGTGTGACCGGATACGAGTCGCCGGCCGAACTCGAAGCCGACGCGACCTTGTGCGATCGGATCGAGAAGCTGCGGTTGGCGGCCGGACCGCTGATGGGCCTCGGTGACGTGGCAACGAAGACAGTCCCGAAGATGTGCCTCGTCGCCCCACCGGCGCACGGCGGCAGCCTCAGTACGCGCATGTTCATCCCCCACCGCGTACACCAGTCGATCGGCGTACTCGCGGCGGTCAGCGTCGGTACGGCGGCCGCCGTTCCCGGCAGTGTCGCCGCGAGACACGTCCGGCCGTCCGCCGACGGCGCGCAGCGATTGGAGCACCCGAGCGGCTTCTACGACGCCGTGATCGACGTGACCGTGAACGGCGACGACGTCCATGTCGGACGGTCGGCCGTCGTCAGCACCGCCCGCCTCCTGCTCGACGGCGTGGTGTACCCGGGTCCGGACCGTTCAGAGGAGACAGCAGATGAGTGAGCCGATCCGGGACGTCGCCCACGTCTCCGCGGTGGAGATCTTCACACCGGTGCTGGAGGAGAGCGTCGCCTTCTTCGTCCAGGTGCTCGCATTGGAGGAGGTGTACCGCCGAGGCGACAGCGTCTACCTGCACACCTGGGACGACTACGAGTCGTTCACCGTCAAGCTGACCGGCCGCTCGGACGCGGGCATCGGGCGTACGTGGCTGCGGGCTCGCAGTCCCGAGGCGCTCGCCCGGCGGGTCACGGCGATCGAGGCGGCCGGGCTCGGGCACGGCTGGAACTCCGACGAACCCGGGTACGGCGACGTCTACGAGTTCGCCGATCCCGACGGGCACCCCTACGGCATCTACTGGGAAACCCAGCGCTACCAACCGTCCGACGCGATGCGGCCGGCGCTGAAGAACCAGGCGTCGAAGTTCCCCGGGCGGGGCGCGAACATCCGCCGGCTCGATCACGTGAACTACCTCGCCGCCGACGTCCCGGCCGCCGAGGCCTTCCTGGCCGGCATCATCGGCGCGCGAGCCAGCGAGCAGATCGTGAACGACGACGGCACCAAGCAAGGTGTCTGGTACACCGTCAGCGACAAGTCCTACGACCTCGTCTACACCCGCGACTGGACCGGTGCCCCCGGCCGCCTGCACCACATCGCGTTCGCCACCGACACCCGCGAGGACATCCTGCGAGCCGCCGACGTCTGCCTGGAGGCGGGCGTACACATCGAAACCGGGCCGCACAAGCACGCGATCCAGCAGACGTTCTTCCTCTACATCTGGGAGCCCGGCGGCAACCGGATCGAGCTGTGCAACGCCGGTGCGCGGCTGCTGCTCGCGCCCGACCATCAGATGATCACCTGGACGCAGGCGGAGCGCGCCAAGGGCCAGGCGTGGGGCCTGAAGACGATCGAGTCGTTCCACACGCACGGGACTCCGCTGGTCTAGTCCGGCCGGACCCCGACGCCCTCGCTGCCCTCGCCGGCGAGGGCCGTCTGCGTGCCCGCAAAGCCTTGTGACGTAACGATTTCGCGCGCGATCTAAGTTGTACGCTATATCATCTTCAAAATCGTTGACAATCTCGCTAACGTGAGGGCCCACCAGTCCACGAGTCCCGCAGGGGGCCCGAGTCTCCAGAGGAGTACCGATGCACCACGGCATCACTCGCGTCAGCACGACGCGGCGTACGGCGCTCGTCGCGTTTGCCTTGGCTCTGCCCCTCGCGGCGGTCACCGCCTGCGGGAGTTCCGACGAGCCGACCCCAGCGGCGAGCGGTGGCACCACCCTCAAGGTCGGCGTCATCCCGATCATCGACGTCGCACCGATCTACCTCGGCATCAGCAAGGGATTCTTCTCCGACGCCGGGCTCGACCTGAAGCTGGAGACGGCTCAGGGCGGCGCGGCGATCGTGCCCGGCGTGGTCAGCGGGCAGTTCCAGTTCGGCTTCAGCAACAATGTCTCGCTGCTGCTGGCCACCTCCAAGGGCCTGAAGCTCAAGGCCGTCGCAGCGGGCGTGTCCACGACCGGCACCGAGGGCAAGGACTTCGGAGCCGTGATCGTCAAGGGCGACAGTCCCGTGAAGACGGCCGCGGACCTGGCCGGCAAGAAGATCGCGGTGAACACCCTCAACAACATCAACACCACGACCGTGAACGAGGTCGTCCGCAAGGCGGGCGGCGACCCGTCGAAGATCACCTACGTCGAGCTGGGCTTCCCCGACATCGTGGCGGCGGTGGCGAAGGGCGACGTCGACGCCGGACAGGTCGTCGAGCCGTTCCTCACCACGGCCACGCAGGCGGGCGACCGCCAGATCGTGTCCAACTACGCCGGCACCGATCCCAACCTCACCGTGGCGTCCTACTTCACGTCCGCCGAGTACGCCGCCAAGAACCCGGCGATCGTCGACTCCTTCAAGACGGCGATGAACAAGTCCCTGGCGTACGCCCAGGACCACCCCGACGAGGTGCGAACGATCCTGAGCACCTACACGAAGATCGACCCGAAGGTCCAGGCGGCCGTGGTCCTGCCCCGCTGGACCGGCCAGATCGATCAGGCGTCGGTGAACAAGCTGTCCGAGCTGGCCCAGAAGGACGGGTTCCTGACCAGCGCCCCGGACATCGCGGCCCTGCTCGGCTGACATGAGCCTGACAGCATCGGATCCGGCGGCTGGGCGTCGTACGCGCCCGGCCGCCGGCCGCCGCACCGACCTGTTCCTCGGCGTACTCGGCCTGGCGTCCATCGTCGCGCTGACCGAGATCCTTTCCCGCACAAGGATCGTGGACCCGCAGTTCCTGCCGCCGGCCACCGAGATGGGCCGGGCACTGCTCGCCGATCTCGGACGCGTGGACTTCTGGACCGCGTTCGGCCAGACCGTACGCGGCTGGGCGATCGGTCTGGCGATCGCGATGGCTCTCGGCATCGCGTTCGGCGGAATCGTCGGCAGCATCGGATTCCTGCGCCGAGCAACGGCCTCGACGATCGAGTTCCTGCGCCCGATCCCCTCGGTCGCGCTCATCCCGCTGGTCGTCCTGATCTACGGCAGCCGGCCACAGAGCGCTCTCGTTCTGGTCGTGTACGCCTCGTTCTGGCAGATCCTGGTCCAAGTCCTGTACGGCGTGGCCGATGTGGACCCGGTGGTACGCGACACCGCCCACTCCTACCGGTTTCGAAGCCTGACCGTGTTCCGTACCGTCGTGTGGCCGACCGCGTTGCCTTACGTCGTAACGGGTTTCCGGCTCGCCGCCGCAGTCGCGCTCGTACTGGAGATCACCGCCGAGCTGGTCATCGGCGTACCGGGGCTCGGCCAGCTGATCGGCGTGGCGCAGAGTTCGGCCGCCGTGCCGGAGACCTACGCGCTCGTGATCGTCGTCGGCGTCATCGGCGTTGCCGTCAACGTCTTCGCCCGGTGGATCGAACGCCGAGTGCTGCGCTGGCACGTATCGGTGCGAAGGGATCTGTCATGAACCGGATCATCGCGGCCCTCCTGTACGCCGTCGGCCTCCCTGCGGGATTACTGGCCGGGTGGTGGCTGGTGTCGGACGGCAGCACCAGCTTCTTCTGGCCGCCGCTGGCCGACATCGTGCAAGCCTTCCCGGACACGTGGAACAGCGACCGAGTGCTCGCGGACGTCCTGCCGAGTCTGGCCCGGCTCGGCATCGGTTATGCCGCAGCCTTGGCGGCCGGTGTCGGTCTGGGAGCCGCGATCGGGTTGAATCCGCGACTGCGGGCATTCCTGGAACCGGCGCTGGAGTTCTTCCGAGCCATCCCGCCACCGGTCCTGGTTCCGGTCATCGCCTTGTTCGCCGGCTACACCGGCTGGACGTCGAAGATCGTGACCATCGCCCTCGGCTGCCTCTGGCCGATCCTGCTCAACACCGTCGAAGGCGTACGCGGGCTCGACGAGGTGCTCCTGGACACCGCACGGTCGTACCGGCTGCGGCGGCGTACGCGGCTGCTGAAAGTCGTCCTGCGCGGGTCCAGCCCGCAGATCGCCGCCGGGGCACGCCAGGCGCTGTCGATCGGCGTCATCCTCATGGTCGTCAGCGAGCTGTTCGGCGCCAACCGCGGCCTCGGCGCGTCGATCGTGCAGTTCCAGCGGACCTTCGCCATCCCTCAGATGTGGACCGGCATCATCCTGCTCGGCCTGATCGGCTTCCTGCTGTCGCTGCTCTTCCGCTTCGTCGAGCACCGCACCCTAGCCTGGTACCGCGGCGTGCGCCGCGCGGACCGGAGAATGTGAGCCGCCCCGATGCCCGCTGTCGCCACGGAGGCCGTCGCCCTGGACGTGCGCGGTCTCCAGAAGACCTACTCGGGTCAGGGTCCGTCCGTCGAGGCCGTCCGCGATCTGACCTTCGTCGTACGCCGAGGCGAGCTGGTCTGCATCGTCGGCCCGTCCGGCGCGGGCAAGACAACGCTGCTGCGCTGCATCGCCGGACTGCTCGCCACGTCCGACGGACGGATCACATTGGACGGTGTGGCGGTGACCGGTCCCCCACCGGGGATGGCCGTCGTGTTCCAGGAGTACGGCCGCAGCTTGTTCCCCTGGATGACCGTAGGCCAGAACGTCGAGCTGCCGCTGAAGGAGAAGCGCATCCCCAAGGCCGAACGCCAGCGGCTGGTCCATGCGGCGCTCGAAGCCGTCGGGTTGACCGACAGCGCACGCGCCCATCCGTGGCAGCTGTCCGGCGGCATGCAGCAGCGGGTCGCCATCGCCCGCGCGGTGGCGTACGAGCCCTCGGTCCTGCTCATGGACGAGCCGTTCGCGGCGGTCGACGCCCAGACGCGGGCGGATCTGGAGGATCTCGTCCGGTCGCTGTGGGAGCGGCTCGGCGTCACGGTCTTGTTCGTCACCCACGACATCGACGAAGCTGTGTACTTGGGGCAGCGTGTGCTCGTGCTGTCGAACCGGCCGACGGTCGTTCTGGAGGATGTCCGGATCGATCTGCCGGACCGGCGCGATCAGCTGGAGACGCGGTCGCTGCCGCGCTTCACCGAGCTGCGCCGCCACGTGTACGAGCTGATCCAGCTGGCCAAGCAGGGCCACCGGCCGGAGAACGAGGGAAGGTAGCGATGCCAGTAGTCGTCCGCAACACGCCTCGCACCGCATTGGACACTGTGGACGGACTGGGCGCCTGCGGGGTCGCCACCGTCCACGAAGCGCAGAACCGCACGGGACTGCTGCATCATCGGCTGCGCCCGATCTACGCCGGTGCCGCCGTCGCCGGGACTGCATTGACGTGTACGGTCGCGCCCGGTGACAACTGGACCATTCACGTGGCCATCGAGCAGGCGCGTCCGGGCGATGTCCTCGTCGTCACGCCGACCAGCCCGTGCGGCGACGGGTACCTCGGCGACCTGCTGGCCGAAAGCCTTCGGGCACACGGCATACGCGGGGTCGTCATCGACGCGGGCGTACGCGACGTCGCCGGCCTCACCGCCATGGGATTCCCGGTGTGGTCCGCGGCGATCAGCGCACAGGGAACGGTGAAGCAGACGCCCGGAGACTGCCAGATCCCGATCGTCATCGCCGGCGCCCTCATACGCCCCGGAGACGTCATCGTGGCCGACGACGACGGCGTCGTGTGCGTACCGAGAACGGAGGCGGATGCGGTGCTGGACAAGGCCCGCGCCCGCGAAGCCAGCGAGGCGTCGAAGCGAGCGCGGCTGGCCGCCGGCGAACTCGGCCTCGACCTGTACGCCATGCGCGAAGCGTTGGCCGCCAGAGGACTCGTGTACGCCGACTGGACCGAGGAGGCGTCGTGATCATCGACTGCCACGGGCACTACACCACCGCCCCCGCCCAGCACACCGCATGGCGTGAGGATCAGTTGCAGGCTTTCCTGAACGGCCGGGCGCCGACGGCGTACCCCTTGATCGGTGACGACGAGATTCGCGAGAGTATCGAGACGAACCAGTTGCGGCTGTTGCGCGGGCGCGGCGCGGACCTGACGGTGTTCTCGCCTAGGGCGTCGGCGATGGGGCATCACGAGGGCGATCTGGCCGCGAGTATCGCCTGGGCGCGGGCCTGCAACGACCTGATCTTGCGGGTGACCGAGCTGTTCCCGCAAGCGTTCGCGGGCGTGTGCCAGCTGCCGCAGACCGCGGGTGAGCCGCTCGATGCCGCGGTCGCGGAGCTGAGGCGCTGCGCGGAACTCGGGTTCGTGGGGCTGAACCTCAATCCCGACCCGAGCGGCGGGCGGTGGAACTCGCCCCCGCTGACCGACAGCTACTGGTTTCCGCTCTACGAAGCCATGTGCGAGCTCGACGTCCCGGCGATGGTCCACGTCTCGGCCAGTTGTACGCCGGTCTTCCACGCGACCGGCGCGCACTACATCAACGCCGACACGACCGCGTTCATGCAGCTGTTGCAGGGCGATCTGTTCGCGACGTTCCCCCATCTGCGGCTGATCATCCCGCACGGCGGCGGCGCGGTGCCCTACCACTGGGGCCGATATCGGGGCCTGGCCGACATGCTCGGCCGCCGGCCACTGTCGGAACACTTGATGCACAACGTCTACTTCGACACGTGCGTCTACCACCAGCCCGGCATCGACCTGCTGTTCGAGGTCGTCGACGTCGCCAACATCCTGTTCGGATCCGAGATGATCGGTGCCGTACGCGGCATCGACCCGACGACCGGCCACCACTTCGACGACACCAAACGCTACGTCGATGCCGTGAAACTGACCGACGAGCAGCGCGACCAGGTGTACGCGGGCAACGCTCGCCGGGTCTATCCGAGGCTGGACGCCCGGCTCGTTCGGCTCGGACTGTGACGCGTACTTCGTCTACTCTATTTGTGCCCGGCTCTCCCGAGCTGAGCCTCGACCGTGTGGAGGATCGCGCAGCGTGCGTACGAGGGTGGATGACCAGGCAGCGCCCGGCACCGACGAGCCAGGTGGGTCAGCGGCGGTCGCGGAGCGCATCCGGGCGGCGATCCTGGCCGGCGAGTTCGCCCCGGGACAGCGCCTGGTCGAGGCCGAGCTGTCCGCGATGTACGACGCCAGCCGAGGCGTCGTCCGAGCGGCGCTGATCGACCTGACGCACGCTGGACTGGTCGAGCGGATCGCCAACGTCGGCGCCCGCGTCCGCTCGGTTAGCATCGAGGAAGCGATCGCCATCACCGAGGTACGCATGGTGGTCGAAGGGCACTGTGCGGCCAAGGCGGCCGAGCGCATCACCGACGCCGAGGCCGCCGAACTGCGCGAACTGGGCCGCCGCATGTCCGAAGCGGTCCGCCAGGGCGAGATGATGGTCTACTCGCAGCTGAACACGAGGCTGCACGACCGGATCTGCGAGATCGCCGCCCAGCCGGTCGCCGCCGAGGTGCTCGGCAATCTGCGCGCCCGCAACGTCCGCCACCAGTTCCGGCTGGCTCTTCGGCCCGGCCGTCCGCAGATGTCGCTGCCGGAGCACCTCGCGATCATCGACGAGCTGTGCGCTCGTAGTCCCGAAGGCGCTGAGCGGGCCGCCCGGCGCCATGTCGCCAGCGTCATCGACGCCCTGCGCGACTCCTGAGCCGCTTGCGACCCGCTGCCGTTCAGACTCGCAGCGTCGCCCAGACGATCTTGCCGCTGGGCGTACCGCGACGCCGCACGCGGCCGAGATCCCGAGCACGAGATACAGGCCGAGGCCGCCGAGCTTGTCGACCTCCGGCAGCCCGTCCTCGGCGATCGACGAGATGGGGAACACCGGCACCCGGGGATCGGGATCGATCACCTGGATGTGCGGCAGGTTCCGCCGCAGCAGAAGCACCAGGTCGAACCCGCCGAAGGCGTGCTGAACGGCATTGTTGGTCAGTTCCGCGACGATGATGCCGGCGTCCTCGGCGAGATGTTCCACGCCCCACTCCTGGCACAGATCGTTGACGATACGCCGCGGCAAAGGCACCCACCGGCATGGCACGCTACACGGCACCGAACTCAACATCGACCCAGATGGGGACGTCGACTGGGACGCCGAGTTCCTCAGCGGGTTCGACTTATGTGTCGCCTCGATCCATTCGCATTTCACACAAAGCAGCGCCGAGATGACTGAACGGCTCGTCCGCGCCTGCCACAATCCCTACGTCACGATCATCGGCCATTCGGAGACGCGGGTCATCGGCCACCGACCCGCCGTCGAGGCGGATTTCGAGGTGGTCTTCGCCGCCGCAGCCCGGACCGGCACCGCACTGGAGATAAACAGCTTCCCGGATCGCCTCGACCTCTCCGACGAGCTGATCCTGCAGGCGAAACGTCACAGCGTGAAGTTCGCGATCAACACCGACGCGCATGCGGTTACGCACCTGGCGTACCGGCGCTTCGGCGTGGGCACGGCGCAACGGGGTTGGCTCACCCCCGACGACGTCATCAACACCTGGTCCATCACCAAGCTCCGCGGCTTCGTCGCCGCCAAGCGCAAGCATCTGGCCATCCACCGGTAACCGCTCGACCCTTCCGCGCGACACCTCCAGGGGCGCCTGCGTACCGCCATCTGCCAGTGCAGCAGAAGGGATGCGATGACGGCTCCGCTCGGCATGATCATCTGCGTACGCCTGGGTTGTCCCGCGCTCAACGGGACTGAGCCGTCGCGTTGCGCGCCGCACAAGCGGTGCATGGGCTGGGCGCAGGAACCATCGCCTCGCGCCCAGCCACCAGACGTCGATCGGACAGGCTGCAACACCATGCCCCGTGCCTAGCGGCGCGCCTCGGACAATTCCTGAAGCTGCCGCAAGGATCGAAGTCACCCTTGACGATCGATCGAGCGGCTCTTGCGGGTCCCGGACAGGAACGTCTCGGGCGCTCGGCCGGTGCCCTACCTAGGCATGGACGGTGTACTTGATCGTCTGTACTTTGATCTTTCCGTCGTCGAAGACGAAGGTGTCGACCCCATCATCGACATGGCGAGCGGTGTCGCTCTGGGCCTTCCATTCCAGATAGAGGACATCTCCGGCGAAGACCGTGTCGAGATCCCACGTCGCGTGCGGGACATCCGCGAGTAGCTGGGTGAAGACGGCCCGCGCCCCGTCTTTGCCGCGATACACGTCGCCGTGCACCACCAAAACGGCGTCGTCGGTGTAGTCGGAGACGATGTCCTCAAGATCCTCGGCGCCGAGTGCCTGCCCGTGATGGGCGAAGATCTGCTCGGCGGTTCGCATGGTGTTCATTGATGCACCCCCGTTTGCGGTAGCCCTTCCGATTCTGCGCTGATTGCGGCCCCGACATCGGCTCATTCGACTACTCTCGTTGAGAGTGAAGGCAGTTCGGCTGTACGCCTATCACGAGCGTCCACGGGTCGAGGAGGTTGCCGACCCGACGCTCCGGGGGCCTTGGGATGTGCTCGTCGACGTGGGTGGTGCGGGCCTGTGCCGTACGGATCTGCACATCGTCGAGGGTCAGTGGGCGGATCGCAGTCGTGTCGCGCTCCCCTACACCCTTGGCCACGAGAACGCAGGCTGGATACGCGAAGTCGGATCGGCTGTGGAGCACCTGCGGCCCGGCGATGCCGTCATCTTGCATCCGCTGCTGACCTGCGGATTCTGTCGGCCATGCCGGGGCGGTGACGACGTTCACTGCGAATCGAGCGCGTTTCCCGGCGTCGACATGGACGGTGGAATGACACAGGTGCTGCGTACCAGCGCCAGGTCTGTCGTCAAGCTCGCGCCCGGGATCCAGCCGGCCGACGTGGCCGCGCTCGCCGACGCGGGCCTGACGGCGTACCACGCGGTGAAGAAGGCCGCACCGCTGCTGTACCCGGGCTCGACGTGTGTGGTCGTGGGGGCCGGCGGCCTCGGCCATATCGGGATTCAGTGTTTGCGGGCGCTGACCGCGACCCGCATCGTGGTTCTCGATCCGAACGAGGAGGCGCTCGCGCTCACCCGGCAGTGGGGAGCCGACGAGACGGTTGTGGTAGACGGAACCCACGTCGGTCGGGTCCTGGATCTCACCGACGGTAAGGGTGCGCAGGTGGTCCTGGACTTCGTCGGGGAACGCGGTGCCGAACGGGAAGCGTGGACCATGACGCGGCGCGCCGGCAGCCACTTCGTGATCGGCTATGGCGGCACAATCCAGGTGGCCGCGATTGATGTCATCTCCACCGAACGCAACATCATCGGCAACTTGGTCGGATCGTTCAACGATCTTGCCGAGCTCATGGCGCTCGCTGCGGCGGGCCTGGTGCGGCTGCATACGCAGACCTACCCGCTCGACGCGGTGAACGACGCGATGGACGATCTCGACAGCGGTCGGCTTCGCGGCCGCGGCATCCTCGTGCCCGACCGGCTCCGTTAGGCCGGGCGCCAGCCATCCGATGCGTCGGCAACGGCCGATAGCAGCCCCTATTCAACTCGGAGCCGGCTCGTCGAGGAGCCGGGCAACCCCGTACCGCTCAACCAGGTCCAGGGTGTTCTTGTCGATGCCCGAGCCAATGCGGACAGTGTTTGCCAGCCGTAGCGTGCTCGCCGAGTTGGATGTGCCGGTCGGTGAAGGCTGCCGTGACAACGCCGCCGCAGTCGAGGACGAGAGCGAAGGGCGTGCCTACGAGCCGCGTAGCCACCAGGGCACGTGGTCGGGCCACCGCGGGCTGGTGAAGCCGACCGAGACTTCGCCGAAGCTCGATCGGAGCGCGGCAGTGTGTCGCTCAGGTCGACCTCGGCTCGCCTGTCGGGGAATCAATGACCTCATGTTGGCCCGCCAACTGGCGTCCAGATACGGCGGACCCTTCGCGCTCGACGGCATCGCTGGTCGTGCCCCGCACCGCCTCACGGATCCACCGCATCCGCGCCACGGCAGTCTCGGGGTGGTCACCGAACTCCTCCGCGACCCGCTCGGCGCAGTGCTTCGGTCCGAACTGCTGAAGCATTCGCGCGATCACCGTAGAGATCTGCCCCGAGTCGGGCTGGTCAGAAGCTTGAACGTGCGACGCGAACAGCGCCTCACGCATGGTGTCGATGTTCGGCTGGAACATTGCATCCCCCAATTGCACATCGCTTCGATCTATGGTCACGCTCAGCGACGCCACGAAACATCGTCTAAACGGCCTACTGCGCTAAAGGTAAAAAGAGCCCTTTCTTTGCATGGGACGTAACAGACCTCGCATGTCGCCCTACGTTATGTGATCGCCCATCTACGGATAGCTCATGGCATTGACTTGGTCGCCGAAGCAGGCCCGCCGCGATCCGTGCGTGAACCGGCGCACGGACGGCCAGCCCGGGGTCGCGGCCACGCACGGCTGCGTACGCGTAACCTATGCGGCGGTGGACTTCCTGTGGTCCAGCGCCAGCATGCCGCTCGGCCGCAGGGTCTGGGTGTACTGACGCGGCTGGGCAGGACCGAGGACTTTGGACCTTGGCGTCAGCCTCTGCGTTGCGATGTACTGGAATTGACCCACGGAACGAGCGGGAGAGCGTGACCGGCGACTGCCGCGCTGAAAGACTGAGCGGGCAATGGAGCCCACGGCAATCCCCAGCGACCTGATCCTGGCGAATACCGGCACAGGCAGCTCGCTCCGTGGGCCATTCGCGGCACCCGTGCGAGCCCAGCATTGCCGCCGACCGTCTAGCCGAACCGGGATTTGGCGCGCCCATTCCGCGACGCCAGCCGCAAACCCCATGGCGATCCATCCGCACATCGGTCGTCTCTACGCGCTCAACCGTAAGAGCGCGTGGCCGGTCCCGACGACGACATCCGCCGGCGCTTCTCCGGCGGCGGCCGGTAGCCTCGGCTCGCACGGCGAGCCGAGGATTCGTGGCAGCACAAGGCCGCAGCCGTCGGTCAGGAGCTCGACCGCGTACGCCTCGTTCTGGTCTGCGGCGATCCCCGAGCGATCCTGTTACCTGACCGAGTACTTGTGGCGGCTGGGCGCGGATGCCTTCCGGCACCCGCGTCAGCGCATAGAGGCGGTGCTGGAGACACTGGCCGAGGGGTCTGCCCGCGTACTCCTGATTCGCGACGACCCGGGCGCGCCACCCGGCAGGCCCGGTTCGGAAACGAGGTCTCGTGCGCCGGTCACCCGAGACCGGGTCTCGCCCCTTCGCCGGAGCCACGCGGCGAATGTGGCGATCCGCGCCGCCCTACTGACCGGCTCGGACGTCCGGATCCTCACATCCGCCAGGGCGACGGGCGTCGACGAGGAGATAGCCGCACGATTGCGCCGCAGTTGACGGCATCGCATCCGTCGGAGGGCCGTCCACTAGGGATGGCGTGCCCTGCCACTCGGGCAAGCAGTACTGGTCCAGGGGCCGGCACACGGCACGCTGCAGCTCAACTCCAACGGATCGCTGCAGTATCAGCCCGATGTGGGGTTCTTCGGCAACGACACCTTCACCTACCTGGCAACCGC
>Ga0114129_10010146_pt1 | contig 13428 bp, 12 predicted proteins | sample RhiMetdeltSRZDD1_FD_80071 | JGI IMG/M metagenome (GOLD analysis project Ga0114129, IMG submission 80071) | Populus rhizosphere microbial communities from Tennessee, USA - Rhizosphere MetaG P. deltoides SRZDD1 (version 2) (version 2) | ecosystem: Host-associated > Plants > Roots > Rhizosphere >...
CGACGGCGGGCAGGTCGACGCGGTGAAGGAGCTGACGGGCGGCGGCGGTGCCAATGTGGTGCTCGACTTCGTCGCCGAGCGGGGCGCCGAGAACGATGGGTGGGACATGACCGGCGAGACCGGTTCCTACTTCGTCATCGGCTACGGCGGCGAGCTGCACATCCCGACCCTGGACATCATCACGACCGAGCGCAACATCATCGGCAACATCGTCGGCACCTACAACGATCTCGCCGAGCTGATGGTGCTTGCCGAGGGCGGAAGGGTCGCCCTGCACACCCGGACCTACCCGCTGGACTCCGCGCCGGAGGCCTTCGCCGATCTGGACGCCGGCCGCGTGCGCGGGCGCGCGATCCTCGTCCCGTAATCCCGCCGTACCCTGTTATCCCGGAGCCCGAGGAGGAAGTCATGGCCAAGGAACTGCGTTTCGGCCCGGACGCCCGCAGCCTGCTGCTGGCCGGCGTCGATCAGCTGGCCGAGGCCGTGAAGTCCACCCTCGGGCCCAAGGGGCGCAACGTCATCCTGGAGAAGATCACCGGCTCGCCTGTGGTCACCAACGACGGGGTGACGATCGCCCGGGAGATCCACCTGAAGAACCAGTTCGAGAACATGGGCGCGCAGCTGGTCAAGGAAGCCGCGATCAAGACCAACGACATCGTCGGCGACGGCACCACCACCGCGACTGTGATCGCCCAGGGGATCGTCCGGGAGGGCATGAACGCGATCGGCAGCGGGGCCAACCCGGTGCTGGTCAAGCGGGGCATCGACCTGGCCGTCGGCCGGCTTGTCGAGCACCTGCAGAGCGTCGCGCATCCCGTAGTCACCGAGCAGGACTACGCACGGGTGGCCGCGATCTCGGCGAACGACGACGACACGGTCGGCGCGGTGATCGCCAAGGCCCTGCACACGGTCGGCGACACCGGCATCGTCACCGTCGAGGAGTCGGCCACACACGGGATGAGCGTCGACTTCGTCGAGGGCTTCGAGTTCGACAACGGGTACCTCTCGCCCTACATGGTGACCAACCCGGCCAGCCTCGAAGCGATCGTGGAAGACCCGTACATCCTGCTGTGCAGCGAGAAGATCACCAAGGTCCAGCAGCTGATGCCGATCCTCGACAAGATCATGCGGGCGCCGCGTCCGCTGATCCTCGTCGCCGAGACCGTCGAGGGCACGGCCCTCCAGATGCTCGTACACAACCACGTCAACCGGACGTTCCAGTGCGTGGCCGTGCGGGCTCCCGGGTTCGGCGACCGGCGGCTGCACAAGCTGGAGGACATCGCGACGATCACCGGTGGCGCCGTTTACAGCCGGCACTCGGGTTTCACCCTGGAGACGATGACCCTCGATCAGCTTGGCCGGGCCGCGCAGGTCAGGGTCGACGCCGACCGGACCGCGATCATCGGTGGCGGCGGTTCCTCCGACGACGTCGAGTTCCGGGTCACTCAGCTGCGCGCCGAGCGGGAACGGGCCACCTTCGGTGCCGACGAGGATGTGCTGACCGAGCGGATTGGCGCGCTCACCGGCAAGGTCGCGGTGATCAAGGTCGGCGCGCCCACCCCGGCCGAGCTCAAGGAGCTGCAGCACCGGGTCGAGGACGCGCTGTCCGCTACCAGGGCCGCGATGGCCGAGGGCATCGTGGCCGGCGGCGGTGCGGCCCTGATGCACGCCGAAGGCGCCCTGGACGAGCTGCAGGTCAAGGACGACTACGCGACCGGTGTCGACATCGTGCGCCGGGTGCTGACCGAGCCGGCCTATCTGATCGCCGCGAACGCGGGCTATTCCGGCGAGGAGGTAGTCGCGCAGATGGCCAAGATGGGCCCGGACGAAGGGTTCGACGCCCTGCAAGGGCGCTACGGCAACATGGTCGAGATGGGCATCATCGACCCGCTCCGGGTCGCGCGCTCGGCGCTCCAGAACGGCGCCTCGGTTGCCGGCCTGCTGCTCACCACGAACACCCTGGTGGCGGAGGAGCAGACGCCGTGGGGCGGCAGCCCGGCGCTGATGACCGAGTTCGGCTCGCTCGATGAAGGCCTGCACCAGCCCTCGCCCGACGCGAGCACGCCGCAGTCGCTCGGGCTCGGCCCCTCGGTGGGCTGACCTTGACGCCGCCGACCGCGAACTCAGCGGCGCTGCCGCTGGCGGCCGGCGCGGCGGTCCCCGACGAGAGCGGGCTGCGCCTGCTGCGTGCGCGCGGACGGGTGCGCGGCATCGTGGCCCTGCTCGGGCCCGCGTTCGTGGCCGCGGTCGCCTACATCGACCCGGGCAACTTCGCCACGAACTTCTCCGCAGGGGCGGAGTACGGGTACGCGCTGGCGTGGGTGATCGTGGCGGCCAACCTGATGGCCATGCTGGTGCAGTACCTGTCCGCCAAGGTTGGTGTGGCCACCGGCCGCGACCTGCCGGAACTGTGCCGGGCGCATCTTCGGAGGCCGGCCTGCCTGGGCTTGTGGGTGCAGGCGGAGCTGATCGCGATGGCGACCGACCTGGCCGAGTTCGTCGGGGCCGCGGTTGGGCTGAACCTTCTGTTCAACGTGCCGCTGCCCGTGGCGGGGGTGATGACGGCGGTGGTCGCGTTCGGGATCCTGGCACTGGAACAGCGCGGCTACCGCCGGTTCGAACTCGCGATCACGGCGCTGCTCGCGATCGTGTTCTGCGGATTCGGCTACGACCTCCTGGCCGTGGGCGCCGACCCGGGAGGCATCGCGCAGGGCTTGATCCCGAGCCTCCCCGGCGGCAGCCTGCTGATCGCCGCCGGCATCATCGGGGCGACGGTCATGCCACACGTCGTCTACCTGCACTCGGCGCTGACGAAGTCGCGCGTTTCCTGCCGTGACGATGCCGAGCGCCGGGAACTCCTGCGCTTCCAGCGCCTCGACGTGATCATCGCCCTCGGCCTCGCCGGCCTGGTCAACCTGACGATGCTGTTCGTCGCCGCCTCACTGTTCCACCGCACCGGAGCCGGAAACGTCGGGTCGATCGAGGCCGCCCACGCCGGGATCGACCGGCTGGTCGGCGGCGGCGCCGCGCTGGCGTTCGCAGTCGCCCTGCTGGCTTCGGGCCTCTCCTCGTCGAGCGTGGGCACGTATGCCGGCCAGGTCGTCATGCAGGGCTTCATCGGCCGCCGCGTTCCGCTGTTCCTCCGCCGCGCGATCACCATGCTCCCGGCGCTTGTCGTGCTCGGGCTGGGCCTGCCGGTCACGGCCAGCCTGGTGATATCGCAGGTCGTGCTCTCGTTCGGCATCCCGTTCGCGCTTGTTCCGCTGCTGCTGCTCACCCGCCGCCGTGACATCATGGGCCCGCTGGTGAACCGGCGCCTGACCACCGTGACGACCAGTGTCATCGCGCTGCTCATCATCTCCATGAACGTGTACCTGCTGAAACTGACGTTCCTCGGCTGAACGGCGGTCCCTAGCAGGGGGGAACGTTCCAGGAGCTGATCGCGGGCTCGCCGTGCTCGGTGCCCAGCGTGCACAGGGTGCCGGTCCCGAGCCGGAAGAGCCGGCCGTCGGCCGGCTCCAGCCGCAGCCAGCGGGCGGTCAGCACGCGCAGCAGATGCCCGTGGGACACCAGGACCACGTCGCCGTCGGCCAGCAGCGGGGTCACCCGGGACAGCACCGCGTCCGCCCGCGCGCCCACCTGCTGCACCGTCTCGCCGGGGTGATCGGCGTCGCCGGGGATGACGCCATCCCGCCACAGGTACCACCCGGGCCGCTGCGCCCTGATCTGCTGGGTGGTCACCCCCTCGTATCCACCGTAGTCCCATTCCCGCAGGTCCGGGTCCTGCTGGACGTGGGCAAGGCCGGCCAGCGCGGCGGTCCGGGTGGCGCGCTGCAATGGGCTGGCGAAGACGGCACGGATGTCGCGGCCGGCGAGCGCCGGCGCCAGTGCGGCGGCGGCCGCCTCGCCCGCGGGAGTGAGCGGCAGGTCGGTTCGCCCGGTGTGCCTGCCGGCGCGGCTCCACTCGGTCTCCCCGTGCCGGAGCAGGATCAGCTCTCCCACGCTCAGGGGCAGGTCAGAATCTCGTGGCCGTCCGCGGTGACCAGCACGGTGTGCTCGAACTGAGCCGTGCGCTTGTGATCCTTGGTCACCACCGTCCACCCGTCGGGCCACATGTCGAAGTCGATCGTGCCCAGCGTCAGCATCGGCTCGATGGTAAAGGTCATCCCCGGTTCCATGATCACACTGACGCTGGGGTCGTCGAAGTGCGGCACGATGAGCCCGGAATGGAAGGTGGTGCCGATCCCGTGACCGGTGAAGTCGCGGACCACGCCGTAGCCGAAGCGGCGCGCGTACGACTCGATCACCCGGCCGACGGCGTTGAGCGGCCGCCCGGGTGCCACCGCGCGGATGCCGCGCATCATCGCCTCGTGCGTGCGCTCGACCAGCAGCCGTGATTCGGCGTCTACGTTCCCGGCGAGGAACGTGGCGTTGGTGTCGCCATGCACCCCGCCGATGAAGGCGGTGATGTCCACGTTGACGATGTCCCCGTCGGCGATCACCGTGTCGTCGGGGATCCCGTGGCAGATCACCTCGTTGAGCGACGTGCACAGCGACTTCGGGTAGCCCCGGTAGCCCAGTGTGCTCGGGTAGGCGCCGTGGCCGGTCAGGAACTCGTGCCCGATCCGGTCCAGTTCGTCCGTGGTGACCCCGGGCCCGACATGCCGGCCGATCTCCGCCAGCGCCTGGGCGGCGAGGCGCCCCGCGACCCGCATCCGCTCGATCGTGTCGGCGTCCTTGACGTTCGGCTCACCCGTCCACGGGCGCTTCTTGCCAACGTATTCGGGCCGGGGGATGTGCGCCGGCACCTGCCGGACGGGCGAGATCCGGCCGGGCTGGAGCATTGTTGCCATGGTCTGGGAGTCTAGTGGCATGGACGATGAACCTCGCTGGTGGTATTGCCTACGGCATAAAACGGTGGAGCGGAACGGCGTATGCCCCGGCAAGGACCGGCTCGGGCCCTACGCCACCCGGGAGGAAGCGGAGCGGGCGCTGGAAACCGTGCGCCGGCGCAACGAGGAGTGGGATGCCCAGGACGGTTAGGCGGGCGTCTCGCCCGGCTCGCCCGGGAAGGTAGGGTTGGGGCGTCCAGCAGCCGGAGGGGACGCGCGGTGACCGACGACAGCACGGGTGCCACGCTTCCGCCGGCGGCGCGGGACCGGATGGCGGAGATCCGGGGCAGCGGAACCTGGGGCTCGGCACTGTCCACGGACGAGTTCGCGGCGATCCGTGGCGTCGGGTTCGAGCCGGTCGGCCAGGTGCTCGGCGCGTGCGTGTACAACATCGGCTACGCCGGCGGATACGCCTGCCCCGGGGGCTGGTCCAGCGGGGTCTTCGGCGGGGTCGTCACGGCGGCGACGCAGGTGTCCGGGCAGGGCGGCTGGGGCACCTTCGGCCCGCTGACCCAGGCCATGTACGACGCCCGCCGTAAGGCGATCGGCCGGATGACGGCCGAGTGCGCCGGGCTGGGCGGGCACGGCATTGTGGGCGTCTCGCTCAGCTTCGGCCCGTTCCCGCAGGGCGGGCTGGAGTTCAGGGCGATCGGCACGGCCGTGCGGGGCATGGGCACGCCTGCCCCGCCGCAGCCGTTCAGCTCCGATCTGTCCGGCCAGGACTTTGCCAAGCTCATCCGGGCCGGCTGGGTACCGGTCGGCCTGGCACTGGGTATCTCGATCGGCGCCAGGCACGATGACTGGCTGACGCGCGGCTCGGCCCTCTGGAACGCCGGGAACACGGAGGTGGCCGGCTACACCGAGCTTGTCAACATGGCCAGGCATGACGCCCGGGTCCAGCTCGAGGCCGATGTCGGCCAGATGGGCGCGGATGGGGTCGTGGTCTCCACTTATGACCTGCGGGTGCGCGCGCGGGAGTGCCCTGCGCGGGAGGGCAGCAGGGACCACATCGCGGAGGTCACGATCGTCGGCACGGCCACCGCCCAGTTCTCTTCCCCCGCGGTCGCTGCTCCGCCGGGCAGCCGCGCGGTTCTCTCGCTCGACCCGCAGCGGCGGCAGGTGGCAAGGGTGCGGCTCGGGCGCTGAGGTGATGGCAGCAAGCACGTTTCCCCCTCTTCCCAGCGTGAGAGGACGACGATGACAGAGCAGATACCCGCCAGCCTGGAGGCGGCCGGCGTGCCGCAGGACGCCATGCGGCGCCTCGCCGAACTGCAGCCGGGCAAGCCGGGGGCGATCTTCACCTCCGACCTTTCCGTCAACGAGTTCCTGCTGGTGCGGGAGGCAGGGTTCCGCCCGCTGGGGCTGGTGCTCGGCAGCTCGATCTACCATGTCGGGCTGCAGGTAGGCCGGTGGGGGAAGAACTCCGAGCTCGACGTGCTGTCGCAGGCCATGTACCACGCACGCGAGCTGGCGATGACCCGGATGGAGGCGGAGGCGGACGCGCTGGCCGCCGACGGCATCGTGGGGGTCCGGCTTGACGTGGAGATGAAGGAGTTCGGGTCCGACATCGCGGAGTTCATCGCCGTGGGCACCGCGGTCAAGGCCGAGAAGGGCGCGGGCGGCGGCGGGGTCGCCAACTGGCGCAACAACAAGAATCAGCCGTTCACCTCCGACCTGTCCGGGCAGGACTTCTGGACCCTGATCCGGGCCGGTTACGCGCCGCTGGGCATGGTGATGGGGTCGTGCGTCTATCACATCGCCCACCAGAGGCTCGGCGGGGTGATCGGCAACATCGGCCGCAACGTGGAGATCGAGCAGTTCACCCAGGCCCTGTACGACGCCAGGGAGCTGGCGATGAGCCGGATGCAGGCCGAGGCCGAGGCGCTGCACGCGGAGGGGATCGTCGGGGTCCAGCTACGCCAGCACAGTCACACCTGGGGCTCCCACACCACCGAGTTCTTCGCCATCGGCACCGCCGTTAGGCCGTTGCGCGAGGATCATGTGATCGAGCGCCCCACGATGGTGCTCAGCCTCGACGCCTAGCGCGGCCCTCCGCCGGGGTGTCGGCCGGCGACGGCCCGGGCATCAGCCGGCGAAGGCCTCGCGCACGGCGGCGCGGCCGACGGCGCTGAGGGCGCCGAAGCCGTAGGTTCCCTGCTCGCGCAGTTCGGTGGCGGCCTCGACCAGCGCTCCGAGCGCGGCGAAGGCGAACGCAGAGCCGACCGAGACCCGCCGCACGCCGACCTCGGCCAGTTCAGATATCGTCGGCCCCCCGGGGAGGGCCAGGACGTTCACCGGGCAGTCGACCGAGGTCACGACCTGGCGTATGTCGGCCAGGTCGGTCAGGCCCGGCGCATAGAGCACGTCGGCGCCTGCTTCCTGGTACGCCTGCAGGCGGGCGATCGTGTCCGCCAGATCGGGCCGGCCGTGCAGGTAGTTCTCGGCCCGGGCGGTGAGCACCAGGCGGATCGGGCCGGACGCGGCCACCTCGGCCGCCGCCGTGACGCGTTCCGAGGCCAGCGACGGCTCATAGATCGGGTCGCCGGGGCTGCCGGTGAAGTCCTCCACCGAGCAGCCCGCCAGGCCCGCTCCGGCGGCGAGGTGCACCGTCTCGGCGACCCCCGCCGGATGGTCCGCGAACCCGTTCTCAAGATCGGCCGAGACGGGCAGGTCGGTCGCCTCCACGATGGCGGCCGCGTGCGCCAGCGCCTCGTCTCTCCGCACCTTCCCGTCCAGGCGGCCGACGGTCGCCGCGAACCCGCCGCTGGTGGTCGCCAGGGCAGAGAAGCCGAGCCAGGCAAGAAGCTTCGCCGAGCCGAGATCCCACGGGTTGGGCAACAGCAGCGGCTGCTGCTGGCGGTGCAGCGCGAGAAAGCGCTCGGCCATCTGGATCTGGGTGCTCATGGCGACAACGTATCAACGGCGCTGCGTGTCCAGCGGTACCAGCCCGGCGCCGGCGCCCGTGGCCGCGCCCGCTCTGGCAGGATCGGGGCATGACTGAGCAGCGCGTGCCGCCTGCTGGCGGTCCCGATGTCGCGAGCTTGGTGGTGGGGGTCCTCGGCGGCACCGGCGACCAGGGGCAGGGCCTTGCCAGGCGCCTGGCCGCCGCGGGCAACCCCGTGATCATCGGCTCGCGGAGCGCGCAGCGCGCTGCTGCCGCGGCAGCCGGGCTCGGCGGTGGGCCGGGGATCCGGGGGATGACCAACGAGGACACGGCGCGGGCAGCGGACGTGGTGATCGTGGCCGTGCCGTGGGAGGGTCACCGGGAGCTGCTCGCCTCGCTGGTGGAGCCGCTCGCGGGCAAGATCGTCATCGACTGCGTGAACCCGCTCGGGTTCGACGCAGGCGGCGTCCACGCGCTGACGGTGGCGGAGGGCAGCGCGGCCGAGCAGGCGGCCGCCGTGTTGCCCGGCTCAGTGGTGGTCGGTGCGTTCCACCATGTGTCGGCCGTCCTGCTCCTCGACCCCGGCGTCGCCACGATCGATCAGGACGTGCTGGTGCTTGGCGACGACCGGTCGGCGACCGACCTGGTCGCCGACCTCGCGGCGCGCATCCCCGGGGTCCGTGGCATCTATGCCGGCCGGCTTCGCAACTGCCGCCAGGTGGAGGCGCTCACCGCCAACCTGGTCTCGATCAACGGCCGCTACAAGGTCCACGCCGGGCTCCGCATCACCGATCTAACGCGGTTCAGTGGTGGCGCGGTTCAGTGGTAGGCGTGCTCCGGGCCGGGGAACTGCCCGGCCACGACCTCCTGCCCGAACGAGCGGGCTGCCTGGCCGAGCACGCCGGCGACGTCGGCGTAGCGCTTCACGAACTTCGGCGTGCGCGGAGACAGCCCGGCCATGTCCTGCCAGACCAGCACCTGCCCGTCGCAGTCGGCTCCGGCGCCGATCCCGATGGTCGGGATGTTCACCGCCTCGGTGATGCGGGTGGCCAGCTCGGCCGGGACGGCCTCGAGCACGACCGAGAACGCGCCGGCGGACTCCAGCGCCTTGGCGTCGTGCAGCAGCCGGTCGCCGGCCTCGCCGCGGCCCTGGACCCGGTACCCGCCGAGCACGTTGACCGACTGCGGGGTGAGCCCCAGGTGTGCCATGACCGGGATGCCGGCCGCAACGAGTTCCTCTACCTGCCGGACGACCCGCTGGCCGCCCTCCAGCTTGACGGCGTGCGCTCCCGCTTCCTTGAGGAACCTGGTGGCGGCGGCAAGCGCATCCGCCGGTGACACCTGATAGGAGCCGAACGGCAGATCGGCGATGATCATCGCACGCCGGGTGCCGCGGACCACCGCGGCGGTGAGGGGAAGCAGGTCGTCTACCGTCACCGGCAGGGTGCTGTCATGGCCGAAGACGACCATCCCGGCCGAGTCGCCCACCAGCAGCACAGGGATGCCGGCCTCGTCAAAGACGGCGGCCGTGAGGGCGTCGTACGAGGTCAGCATCGGCCACTTGTCGCCCCGCGCCTTGGCGGCCGCTAGGTCGCGGACGGTGACCCGCCGTTTCGCGCTGCCCCCGAAGAGCGGCTCTGCGGTCCGCGCACTCGTCACGGCCGCGTCCGGACTGCTGCTCTCTGCATTCATCTGGATCCTCCATGTCTCGTGGCGCCGCGGTGGCGTCCCCGGACGGTTCGATCATCGCATGCCCCGCCCGCGGGGCACAGGCGGAACGGCGGCCCGCCGCGGATGCGCAACCCGGCCGGTGACGGAACGGCGGGCCGACCCTGGCTGGCCGCAACCCGGCCAGCGGCGGGAATGTTTTTCGATACGGAGGAGTTCCGTATCGATAGCTTCCCCGGGCCGCACATCGCCGCCCGGGACCTAGGGCCACAACGCCGGCAGCGGCGCCAGCCCTTCCGGCTATCCAAAGGACATCATGCAATTGCGCAACGCTTCCCCGCAGGCCGCGATCGCCGGTCCTGCCGACAGGATCCACCGCCGCCGCTGGCTCATTCTCGGCGTCCTGATCACCAGCTTGATGGCCATCGTGCTCGACAACACCGTCCTGAACGTGGCGCTCAAGACGATCGCCGACCCCGTCGCCGGGCTCGGCGCCAGCCAGAGCCAGCTGGAGTGGGGGATCAACTCCTACACGCTGGTGTTCGCGGGGCTGCTGTTCACGTTCGGTGTCGTCGGTGACCGGATCGGCCGCAAGCGGATGCTGATGATCGGGCTGGTGGCGTTTGGCCTCTTCTCGCTGATCACCGCGTACGCGCAGACACCGGATCAGCTGGTCTGGGCGCGGGCGGCGATGGGCCTGGGCGCCGCGGCCGTCATGCCGCAGACGCTGTCGATCATCACCAACGTGTTCGACCCTGCAGAGCGGCCGCGGGCCATTGGCATCTGGGCCATGGCGGTCGGTATCGGCGTGGCGATCGGCCCCGTCGTCGGCGGCCTGCTGCTCGCCCACTTCTGGTGGGGCTCGGTGTTCCTGCTGAACGTGCCGTTCACGGCCGCCGGTGCGGCCGCGGTCTGGCTGCTGGTGCCCGAGTCGAAGAACCCGGACCCTGGCCGCATCGACTACGTGGGTGTGCTGGCCTCCATCGCGGGACTGGTGCTCCTGGTCTACGGGATCATCCAGGGCGGTGAGAAGGGCTCCTGGGTGCACGCCGGTGTGCTCGGCCCGATCGTTGCCGGGGTCGCCGTGCTCGCCTTCTTCACGTGGTACGAGGCCAGGCTGCGCCACCCGTCGCTGGACGTCAGGCTGTTCCGCAACCCCCGCCTGTCGTCCGCGGTCGGCGCGCTGTCGCTGGTGTTCTTCGGCATGATGGGGGCGCTGTTCTTCCTCAGCTTCTACCTGCAGAGCGTGCGCGGCTACAGCGCGCTGCAGGCCGGGCTGCTCTCGCTCCCGTTCGCAGCCGGCCAGCTGCTGCTGGCGCCGCGCAGCGCCGCCCTGGTACGGCGGTACGGCACCAAGGCGGTCGTCGCGTCCGGCTTGCTGGTGGTAACGGTGGCGCTCGCCGGTTACCAGATGCTCGGCACCGCCACCCCGATCTGGGTGCTCGCGGCCCTGTTCTTCGTCCAGGGCGCGGGGATGGGCAGCGTGATGCCACCGGCCACGGAGGCGGTCATGTCCGTGGTGCCCAGGGAGCGGGCGGGCGCAGGCTCGGCGCTCACCAACGTCGCGCGGCAGGTGTCGGGGGCGCTCGGTGTCGCGGTCCTCGGCTCGATCCTCGCCCAGGTCTACCGCGGCCAGCTCAGCCCGCACCTGGGCGCGCTGCCTGCCGCGGCCAGGGGGGCGGCGACGGGGTCGATCGAGGCGACCCAGGCGGTGGCGGCGAAGCTGGGCTCGGGCAGCATCGCCGGGCGGGACCTGGCCGGCTTCGCCGATTCCGCCTTCGTGCACGCCATGCACATCACCACCCTCATCTCGGCGGTGATCACCTTGCTCGGCGCGCTGGTCGTGGTGGCCTGGATGCCCGGCCGCGGCGCCGGTGCCCGGCGCGCCGCCGCGGCCGAGGCTCCGGCCCGCGCCACGGAGCTGGCCGGCCACGCCGAGCCGGTCCCGGCGGCCGCAGGCGGGCCGGTCGGCCCGGCTGTCCTCGAAGCTATCGCCGCGCCGGAGGCTAGCGCCGTACTCGACGACGTGGTCGCCACGGGAGCGGAGGCCACCCCGGCCTCGCGGCGCGCCGGCGCCGAGCGCCCTGGCGCGCACGCGGGCGACCCCGTGAGGGCGGAAGGCTACACACAATGAGCGCCGGAAGCGCCGCGGCCGTCGTCGCCCGCCGCCCCGGCCGGCCCCGCAGTGAACAGGCCGACCGGGCCATCATCGACGCGGCACTCAGCCTGTTCGCCGAGTCGGGCCCGGAGGGGCTGTGCATCGAGCGCGTCGCCGCAAGGGCGGGCGTGGGGAAGGCCACCATCTACAGGCGCTGGCCCGGCAAGGAAGACCTGCTGCTGGACGCCATCGCGGCGCTGAAAACGCCGCTGCCGGAACCGGCGGGCCGGTCGGCCCGGCAAGATCTGGTCGCGCTGCTCGGCGCCATGTGCGAGGAGACCGCCGACCCGCGGCGTGCCCGGCAGTTCGCGCTGCTGCTGGGGGAGGGCGCGAAGTACCCGCGGCTGATGGCGCGGTACCTGGAGACGGTGGTGGAGCCGCGTCGCGAGGTGATCAGGACGGTCCTGCGCCGGGGCATCGCCACCGGAGAGCTGCGGCCCGACCTCGACGTCGAAGCATCGCTGTTCATGCTGGCCGGAGCCGTGATCGCCCGGCGCGGGCCCGAGATGGAGGCGGTGCCGCCCGGATACCCGGAGCGGGTGGTGGACGAGCTACTGCGCGGCCTCGCCGCCCGCTGATCCGGGCCGGTGGCAGGATCGGGATCATGACCGGCATGCCCAGGCGCAATACGGAGCAGCCCGCCCTGGCGGCGGAGCGCCTGGGGGCGCAGCTGCTGTCGGGCGTGCCGGCCGGCACCGTCGCCGGGGTCACCGGCCACCTGCTCGCCGTCCAGGCGCAGGACTCGCGGGGGATGCGGCTTGCCGTCCGGGCGCGCACGTCGGGCCTGCTGGCCACCCATGTCGACGAGGCGCTCACGGCTGACCGCTCGGTCGTGGTCAGCTGGCTGAACCGTGGCACCCTGCATCTGGTGCTGGCCGAGGACTACTGGTGGCTGCACCAGCTCACGACCCCGCAGCTGGCCGCCGGGAACAAGCGGCGGCTCGCGCAGGAGGGGGTCTCGCCCCAGGACGCCGAACGGGGCGTCCGGGTTATCGAGCGTGCCCTCGCCGCCGATGGGCCGCTCACCAGGGCCGAATTGCGGGAGCGGATCGCCGCGGCCGGCGTGCGCACGCAGGGGCAGGCCATCGTCCACATCCTGGTACTTGCCACGCTGCGCGGCCTGATCGTGCGGGGCCCGATGCGCGGCGCGGAGCAGGCGTTTGTGCTGGCCCGCGACTGGCTGGGTCCGCCGCCGGCGCCGATGGGCCGCGAGCAGGCCCTCGGCCTGCTCGCCCGCCGTTATCTCGCTGGGCACGGCCCCGCCACCGACCGGGACCTGGCCAAATGGGCCGGCCTGCCGCTGGGTGACGCGCGGCGCGGGCTGTCGGCGATCGCCTCCGGGCTCGCCGACCGCGACGATGGACTGGCCAGCCTGGCCGGCCCGGCGGGGGTGGTAGAGGTGCCCGCGGTGCCGGATCTGCGCCTGCTGGGCGCCTTTGACCCACTCCTGCTCGGCTGGGCCTCGCGCGAGCTGTTCCTGGCGCCGGGCGGCCCGGTCATCGCCACGAACGGCCTGTTCCGGCCGTTCGTGCTCGTCCGGGGCCGCGGCACCGCACTGTGGAGCTTCACCGGCGGCAAGGTCGTTACGCAGGCTCTCCAGCCGCTCACCGCACCGGAACGGGCGGCGCTCGCGGCGGAAACCGCCGACGTCGAGCGCTTCCTCGGCGGGACGCAGCGAGCGCCGGGCAAGCAGCGAGCGCCGGGCAAGCAGGGAACGCCGGGCAAGCAGGGAACGCCGGCGACGCCGCGGCGGCCCTGACGCCGGGTGCTCAGGTCGGCAGCTTGGCCCGCCAGCACCGGGTCACGTACGGCAGCGCGATCTCATC
>Ga0114129_10010147_pt1 | contig 13428 bp, 10 predicted proteins | sample RhiMetdeltSRZDD1_FD_80071 | JGI IMG/M metagenome (GOLD analysis project Ga0114129, IMG submission 80071) | Populus rhizosphere microbial communities from Tennessee, USA - Rhizosphere MetaG P. deltoides SRZDD1 (version 2) (version 2) | ecosystem: Host-associated > Plants > Roots > Rhizosphere >...
AAGCAGGAGCAGTTACGCCGCTTCGAGGAGGAGCAAGTGCGGTTCGACGTCTTCCGGTCGGCGCTAGCGAACGGCGACGTGGCGATTCTGGGGCTGCATCTTGCGCGGCACCCGCAGGATCTGCCGAAGTTCTTGAGCCTGCTGGAGGCGGCGCCTCAGGACGCCGCTCTGCTGACGCGGTTCGAGCGGATGATCGACGATGGGTTGCTCGCTGAGAGCGGAACTCGCGAGACCGCGCGGAAACTGCCGGTGCTCTAGGGTCTGGGCATGACCGCCCCCACCCCGGAAGCGCCGAGGCCACAGTCCGCTCCGCTGCTCGAACCGCCGCCGCCTCCGGTGCTCGCGCCGCCGACGACCGCGGTGCCGCCTCCGCCGCCGGAGATGCCGGGGGCCTCGGCGCCGCCGTTGCCGCCGATCGGGGATCTGCTGGTGATGATCGGCGGGTTGATGATCGTCGGCTTCTCGTTTGCGCCGTTCGTTAGTTATGTGGCGGCTACGAACCGGCTGCTTCAGGCGGCGACGATCAACCGCACCGCTTGGGAGTGGAGCGCGTTCTTGGCTCCGCTGACGTGGTTCGTGGTGCTGGGTGGGTTGTTCCTGCTGGCGCTCGGGCTCAGCCACATGCTGTCGGGCGATCGGCGGCTGCTCACGTTTCGCACCAGCCAGCTGCAGGCTGTGGTTGCGGCTTATACGGCCAGCATTCTGATCGGGTATGCCCTGGCGGATAAGTCGCTGCAAGTGAGCGTCTCGTTGCTGAGTACGCCCATTCAGGTAGGCAGCGGTGAGTTCGCCTGGGGCGGCGTACTGATGCTGGTCGGGTCGCTGCTTGCGGTGGTCGGCTCGGTACTCACGATGGCTCGGCCGCAGGCGGCTGGATCGGCTTATCTGGCTCCGATGGGTCGCTGAGCAACTCTCTCCACGAAGGCAACGCCGAACACCAGCGCACTAGCGCCAGATGGAACGAGCGGTGCGCAGCGCCGTCACGACAGCGTCGCTAGGCATCCTCGGGATGAAGCGCCTGCCAGCACCGCGGGCGGAAGAACGTCAGGACCCAGCCGCCGCCCGAGACACGCCGTCGGCCACCCAGCACCCGTACGCCTCAAGCGGCAGGATGGGCGGGGTGGACCGGATCGAGCTGCTGATCGTGGCGGTCGGGGCGCTGGTGGTGGCCATGCCGTTGGCGTCGCGGCTGGGATTGCCGTACCCGGTGTTGCTGACGATCGTCGGTGTCGGTGCGGCGCTGGTGCCGGGCATGCCCGAGGTCGCGATCAACCCTGATCTCATTCTGCCGCTGTTGCTGCCGCCGCTGTTGTGGACGGCGGCGACGCGGTCGGGGTGGGCGCATATCAAGGCGAATTTGCGGCCGATCCTCATGTTCGCGGTCGTACTCGTGGTGGTGAGCGCCTTCGCAGTAGCGGCGGTGTTGTCGTGGATGGTGCCGCAGGTGCCGTGGGCGGTCGCGTTCGCGCTCGGTGCCGCGTGTGCGCCGCCGGATCCGGTGGCGGCGACCAGTGTGGCCGGTCAGCTGGGACTGCCGCATCGGATGGTCGCCGTCATCGAGGGTGAAGGGCTGGGAAACGACGCTACGGCGCTGACGCTGTTCAACACCGCGCTCGCGGCCGCGGCGGTCGGCGGCACGGTGTCGTTCGCCAGTGCTGGCAAGGAATTCCTGGCCGCTAGCGTGCTGGGCATTGGGGCGGGCTTGGTGCTGGCGCTGGTGGCTGGGAAGGTACTCGACTGGCTGACCGATCCGGTGCTCGCTGGCGCTTTCACCGTCGTATTGCCGTTCGGGGCGTACTCGGCCGCTGAGGAGATCGGTGGGTCGGGCGTACTGGCGGTGCTGGCGATCGGGCTGGTGCTGAGCAGTGCTTCCTACCACGTGCTCGACGCGGAGCAGCGGCTGATCGGGTCGGCGTTCTGGGCGACGATCGATTTATTGCTGACGTCGGTGGCGTTCATTCTCATCGGGCTCGAACTGCGGCCGGTCATCGCCGATGCCGGCTCGGAGATCTGGCGGCAGATCGGTGTCGGAGCGGCTGTCACCGCTGTGCTCATCGGCGTACGCATAATCTGGATGACCGTGGGCGGCCTGTTCGCGCAGAAGTTCTTCGACAACGCGGTGCCGGGCAACTGGCGCGAGGCGATGGTGATGGGCTGGGCCGGGATGCGGGGCGTCGTGACCGTCGCGGCGGCACTGTCGTTGCCGGCGTCCGTCGCGGAGCGAGGCACCTTGATCCTGATCGCGTTCGTCGTGGTGCTGGTGACGCTCATCCTCCCGGGGGTTTCCCTGCCCTGGCTGGTACGCCGCCTCCGGGTGGGTACAGCCGACCAGCAGGCCGCGGCGCGCGAAGTGGCCATCCGCGTGGTTGGCGCGATGAATGAACGCATCAATGAGTTGTACGCCGACGGCGACCTCGATGAAGAAGGTGCGCAGCGGTGGCGGGAGCGGTGCCGCCGGATCGTCACAGCGGTGAGCGGTACGCCGGAAACGGAAAGCATGATCGAGGAGCGAGCGCGGTTTCGGCACATGCGCGCGGTAGACCTCGAACTGCATGCGGCCGCGCAGGCGGAGGCGTTGCGGTTGCGTCAGGACAACGCCATCGATCCGGCCGCGGTCGACCGGATCCTCCACCTCATCGACCGCCGGATCGTGAACACCTGAGACGCTCCCATCACGGCACCCGGAACGCAGATGCCGCCCGGAACGCAGATGCCGCCCGGAAACGCAGATGCCGCCCGGAAACGCAGATGCCGCCCGGAAACACGGCACGACCAGCCGGATCGGCGGGCTAGCGACGCCGGCGGCGAGCGGCGAAGACAATGGCCGCAACCGCCGCGACGATCGCCGTAACGCTCAGCATGCAGCACAGCAACAGCAGGATGTGCCACGGCTTGATCGATCCCATTCGCGCACAGTAGCGTGCGGGATCTAGTGAACGGCGCGCGGCGTGACACGCCGATGTCGGCCGGGTGCGCTACCGTCTTGCCGGAGCGGATGGGAGGCGGTCAGCGTGGCGGAGTCGAGCGCACCTCTCAGTCAGGCCGCGGGGCTGCACCGGCACGCCGCGGCGGTGGTCGCCGCCGCTTCGACCGCGCTCGACACGTACTTGCCGTTGCCGCGTACGGACATTGCCGAGCAGCACGAGCTGGCGGAGCGCCTGCGGGCGGCGGCTTCGGCGCTGGCGCCGTCGTGGCTGGGGCAGTCGCTGGATGCGTTGCCGGCCAGCACTCCGCTGGGCGGTCAGCGGCGGCCGGAGTACGTGCGGATCGGGACGGCGCAGCCACTCGACGACGCGACGTTCCCGATGATCGTGCCGCTGCTCGGGGTCGGCCACCTGACGTTCTCGGCCGACGCGCGCGACTCGCGGGTCACCGGCGCGCTGCGCAGCATCGTGTTGCGGCTGATCGCGACCGCTCCGCCGGGCAGCCTCATCGTGCGCGCCGTCGACGGTCACGGCCACGTGTTCGGCCCGTTCTCCGGGCTCGCCGAGGCCGGCCTCATGCCCGAGCCGGTCACCGACCGCGAGGGGCTGCGGGCCGTTCTCGCCGAAGCCGAGCATTGGATACGCCCATCGCGCCCGGAAACCGACCCGGGCGGCGTACGCGAACGGAAGGCGAAGCCGAAGCGCCGTGATCGCAGCATGCTGCTGGTGATCGCCGGATTGCCGACGCTGGCCGACGCCGGTGATCTGGGCCGGATTATCGATCTCGGCCGGGTGGGCCCGTCACAGGGGCTGCACATGATCGTGGCTGGCTGGCCGCCGGCGCCGTTGACTCCGGAGACGACGCAGGACCGGTTGCCGCTGGCCACCGAGGTGTCCGTACGCAATCCGCACGTGCTGATCGGCAATCCGCCGGGCGCGGAGCTGAGCAGCGGGCGGGAGGCGTACAACGTGCCGGTCTATCTCGACCCCGATCCGCCGATGGAGCTGGTCGACCGGGTGTGCCAGGAGCTCGGCGCGCAATTCGCCCAGCGTGGTGCGGTGCATCTGCTGGATCTGCTGCCCGATCCGGATCACGGCTGGTGGGCGGAGTCCTCAGCGGCCGGTTTGACGGTCACCGCGGGCATCTCCGGCGAGACGCCGATCGGCCTGCACTTCGCCGATCTGACCCCGCATTGGCTCGTCGGCGGGCGGTCCGGCGGCGGCAAGACGGCGTTCCTCATCGATGTCCTCTATGGACTGTGTACGCGCTACGACCCTGAAGAGCTGGCGCTGTACCTCCTGGACTTCAAGGAAGGCGTGTCCTTCTCGGAGTTCATCCCGACGCCCCGCGACGAGAGCTGGCTGCCGCATGCCCGAGCCGTCGGCGTCGAGAGCGACCGCACCTACGGACTGGCGGTGTTGCGGGAACTCGACGGGGAGATGGCTCGGCGGGCGGAGGCGTTCAAGGCCAATGGCGTGAGCCGGTACGTCGACCTGCGCAACCTAGGCGAGTCGATGCCCCGCATCGTCTGCGTCATCGACGAGTTCCAGGTGCTGCTGGGCGGCACCGACCGGATCGCCACCGAAGCCGTGACTCTGCTGGAATCGGTGGCGCGCAAGGGCCGCTCGTTCGGCATCCATCTGATCCTGGCCAGCCAGACCGTGCGGGGCATCGAAGCCCTGTACGCCAAGCGGGACTCCATCTTCGGCCAGTTCCCCGTACGCATCGCGCTGCCGGGCGGCGCCGACGTCCTGGAGCCGACCAACGAATCGGCGGCCGCGTTGCAGCTTGGTACCGCGATCGTCAATACGGCCGGCGGCCTCGGCGGTCCGCGCGGTTCGCGGCGCGCCCACGAGAAGCTGGTGCGATTCCCCGACCCTCATGCCGATCAGCAGATCCTCACCGCGCTGCGGCAACGGTTGTGGCAGGCCCGCGACGAGCATGACGAGCCTCCGGTCGTATTCTCCGGCTATTCGGCTCAGCACCTGGACGACGATCCGCTCTACAAGGCTTTGAAAGAGGACGCCGCGCTCGTCGGCCGCCCGGCCGCGCTGCTCGGCCGCGCTGTCGACGTTGCGATGAGTACCGTCGCGTTCGCGCTGGACGGCGTACCGGGGCGGCATCTGGCGGTCCTCGGCCCGTCCGGGGAGGGCGCGGACATTCTGGTCGCCGCGGCACGTTCGCTCGCCGTCCAGCACCGTGCGGGCGCGGTGCGGTTCGTGTTGGCCAACTTGGTGCCGGAGCTGGGCGTACACGTGGAGGATCTGGCGAAGGAGCTGCGCGCGGCGGGACATGAGGCACACATCGTGGACAAGGCGGAGCTGCCTGACACGCTCGCGCGCGTGAACGCCTACCTGGTGATCTGGGGAGCCGAAGGCGCCGGGGCCGAGGTGCGGACGCTGCTGCGCGAGGACCCGGGGCGGGGCATCCACGTGCTGGGCTGGTGGCGGCAGCTGCGGCGGTTCAACGAGGACGTGGGCTTCTCCGCGGGCCGCGAGGACGTCGCCGGCCTGGTGTTCCTCAACGTACCGGGGCCGGACGTGGCGATGATGCTCGGCGAGGCCGCCGACTGGCAGCCGCGGCCGGGCCGGGCGCTGTTCCACGACCGGCAGGCCGGTACGACGACGGTGATGGTCCCGTTCGGAGGTGAGCGGCCGTGACCGGACCGTGGCAGGAGTATCTGGATGCCGCTCACCGCTTGGACTCCGTACGCCGGGAAGCCGCCGCGGCGGCTGCCGCCGAGCAGCAGGCGTTGCGGGCGGCGCGCGAAGAGCTGCCGGCGGTCAAGGCGCGCTTGGCGTTGCAGCAGCAGCGGTTGACCGAGTTCGCGCTGCGGGCGAACGGCTCGCTCGACCTCACGCCGACCGTCGCCGACGCGCAGGCCGCGGAGCGCGCCGTGGCGGGCGGCCCGGCGGTGGTGCTGGCCGCCCTGCGCCAGGCTCGCTCCACTGTAGACGTCGCCGACGCCGCGCTGGCTCAGAAGCCCGTGCCCACCTTCAGCTCTCTGCGTCGCAACCTGACGATCTACGGCGCCATGTCGGCGGCCGCGCTCATCATCCACGTCGCCTTCATACTGCTCGTCGACAACCGCACCAAGCCGTTGTACGCCGGATGCACGGCGTTCCTGCTGACCCTGGTGAGCTTCGGGATCGGCTGGGTCATCACCGGCATGGTCAGCCGCAGCCGTACCGCCGGCCTGGGGCTGCTCATCTGCGCCGCCCCGCTCCTCCTGTCGACGGCTGTCATCACTTTCCTCTGGCTCTAAGGGTTTGCGCTGTGAGCACTGTGGACGAACTGAAGATGCGGGTGGCCGCGACCGCCGCTCAGACCAACGACGCCCTCGTACGCCTGCGCGCGGTCGGGCAGTCCTTCGACGAAGCGCTGAATGCGTTGCGGTTCACGGCGGTGGGGAGCGTCCATCCGGCGCTCGTGGACGCCGTCGTGAAGCTGGAACAGGCTCGCGAACGCATCCTTGAAGCGCACACGCTGGCCACGGCCGCGATCGCCGACGCCAACGCGTGGCGGTCCACCGCCTAACGGGAGGGCAGCGCGGTGCCGGATGGGCCGCGCGGTGCCGCGCGCGGGTATATAGCAGATCGTCGAACGATCCACAACGTTGTCCACAGCGGACACACGATCTTCCCGTTTCGGTTATCCACAGCCATTGTGGCGCGGTAACACCGCCCGCCATCGTCGTCGGCATGAACCGACCTGCCGCGCTGAGCTTCTCCGTCTTCCGGGGTTCGATGGCGATCTCGGAGGGTCACCTGTCCGTCAAGGAGCTGCGGTCGAAGGCGTGGCGCCAGATTCGCCAGGACGTCTATGTGGACGCCCGCCTCACTCTCGATCACGCCGTGGCCTGCCACGCCGCGGCGCTCGTGCTGCCCGACGACATCTGCTTCTCCGGCCCGTCGGCCGCGTACCTGATGGGAGTCGCGCACGCCGCGCACTACGAGGACGACGTGCAGCTGACCATCGCCCCCGGCGCTCACTTGCCCAAACGCACCGGTGTCCGCGTACGCACCAGCCCTCTGCCGGTCATCGACTGCGACTGGGCGGGCGGCCTCCAGGTCACCTCGCCCGCGCGGACCGCCTGGGATCTCGGCGCCTCACTGCCCGTCTGGCGCAGCGTACCCATCATCGACGCTCTCCTCGGCCTCGCGCTGATCACTTCGCACGAACTTCACGGGTACGCCCAACCGCGCGTCAGCCGCCGGGGCGGTCGCAACGCAGAAAGAGCCTTCGGTCTGGCCGATGGGCGGGCGCGGACACCGGAGGCATCGCGGCTGCGGTTGGCGGTGCTGGCCGCGGGGCTGCCCGAGCCCACCCCCCACCATCCCGTCTCGTTCTCGGGGCGCGTACGCACACCCGAGCTGGCCTGGCCGAAACAGCGCGTCGGCGTGGCGTTTCCTACGGATGACGGGCGTTACAGCGATGCCGACTGGATCGTGGTCCGCGTCGATCCGGACGACTTCGACGCTCAGTTGCCCGGCGCGCTGCGCGACCTACGGGCCGCATTGCTCGGCCGGGGATGGCAGGGACAACCCTGACGGCCCTGATGTGGCTAAGCGTCCGGTCAGCGGCCGGAGTTGATGAGCGCCAAGGCTTCCTGGCGCGACTTCGAGTCCGTCTTCAGGATGCCCCGCACGGCGCTGGTGAGCGTACGCGACCCGGCCTTGCGGATGCCGCGCATCTCCATGCACATGTGCTCGCACTCGATGACGACGATGACACCTCGGGCACCGAGCTGCTCAGCGAGCTGGTCGGCGATCTGCGACGTGAGCCGCTCCTGAACCTGCGGCCGGCGGGCGTAGACCTCGACCAGCCGGGCGAGCTTGGACAGCCCCGTAATCCGGCCGTCCTCGCCCGGGATGTAGCCGATGTGCGCCACACCCTTGAACGGCAGCAGATGGTGCTCGCACAGCGAGAACATCTTGATGTCGCGGACGATCACGAGCTCCTCGTGGTCCGCCTCGAACGTCGTACGCAGAACGTCGCGGGGATCCACTCGCAGACCGGCGAAGAGTTCGGCGTACGCCCGCGCGACGCGGCCGGGCGTGTGCACCAGCCCGGCGCGGTCGGGATCTTCGCCGACGGCGATCAGTATCTCGCGGACGGCCTTCTCAATGCGCGCAAGATCGACGACCTCCTCCACGGCCCGGCCGGTTTGGCTTCCGTCCACCAACCGGGCCGCGAGGAGGTCAAGGTCGGAGGTGCTCAGAGCGAGCCCTCGTTCATCGTCGTGACTTCAGCGGGTGTCGAAGCCGGTGTCGAGTTCGGTGTCGAGTTCGGCGTGCTCGCCGCCGAAGTCGGCACGCCGGTGGCGGCGCGCTCCGCGGCGGTCTGCACCGGCGGCACGTCCGACGGGGTGCGCTTGCCGAATCCGTTGAACGGTGCCATCGGCGGCCGCTTGACGACCCGCTCGCAGATCCGGTTCATGTCGGCCTGCGAGAGCGTCTCCTTCTCGATCAGCTCCAGCACGATGTTGTCCAGCACATCGCGGTACTCGACGAGGACGGCGTACGCCTCGTCGTGGGCCAGCTCGATGAGCGCCCGGACCTCGGCGTCGATCTCCGCCGCGACCTGGTCGGAGTAGTCCTTTTCGTGGCCGTAGCTGCGGCCCAGGAAGGGCTCGTCGCCGGTGGTGCCGTACTTGACCGCGCCGAGCTTCGCGCTCATGCCGTACTGGGTCACCATCGCTCGGGCGATCGCGCTCGCCTTCTCGATGTCGTTGCCGGCACCGGTCGTCGGCTCGTGGAAGACCAGCTCCTCGGCGGCCCGGCCGCCCAGGGCGTACGCCAAGGTGTCGATCATCTCGGCGCGCGTCTGGGTGTACTTGTCCTCGGTCGGGAGCACGAGCGTGTGCCCGAGCGAGCGGCCGCGCGAGAGGATCGTGACCTTGTGCACCGGCGCCGAGTGCGGCATCGCGTGCGCCACCAGGGCGTGGCCGCCCTCGTGGTAGGCGGTGATCTTCTTCTCGTGGTCCGACATGACGCGGGTACGCCGCTGCGGACCGGCGACGACGCGGTCGATCGACTCCTCCAGGAAGTCGTTGGTGATCGCGCGCTTGTCGTTGCGGGCGGTCAGCAGGGCCGACTCGTTGATCACGTTGGCCAGGTCGGCGCCGGTGAAGCCGGGCGTACGCCGGGCCACGGCGTCGAGGTCGACGTCGGGCGTGAACGGCTTGCCCTTGGCGTGCACCCGCAGGATCGCCTTGCGGCCCTCCATGTCGGGCGTGTCGACGGCGATCTGCCGGTCGAAACGGCCCGGACGCAGCAGCGCCGGGTCGAGGATGTCGGGCCGGTTGGTCGCCGCGATCAGGATCACGCCGCCCTTGGCGTCGAAGCCGTCCATCTCGACCAGCAGCTGGTTGAGGGTCTGCTCCCGCTCGTCGTGGCCGCCGCCCAGGCCGGCACCGCGGTGGCGGCCGACGGCGTCGATCTCGTCGACGAACACGATGGCCGGCGCGTTCGCCTTCGCCTGCTCGAACAGGTCACGAACGCGGGACGCGCCGACACCGACGAACATCTCGACGAAGTCCGAACCGGAGATCGAGTAGAACGGGACGCCCGCCTCACCCGCGACGGCGCGGGCGAGCAGGGTCTTGCCGGTTCCGGGCGGGCCGAACAGCAGCACGCCCTTCGGGATCTTGGCACCGAGGGCCTGGTACTTGGACGGGTTCTGTAGGAAGTCCTTGATCTCGTGGAGTTCCTCGACCGCTTCCTCCGCCCCGGCCACGTCGGCGAACGTCGTCTTGGGCATGTCCTTGCTGACCAGCTTGGCCTTGGACTTGCCGAAGTTGAGTACGCGCGACCCGCCGCCCTGCATCTGCGACATCATGATGAAGAAGAACAGGACGATCAGCAGCAGCGGCGCGAAGGAGAAGATCAGTGAGGTGACCCAGCTGTCCTGCGTCACCGCGGTGTCGAAGCCACCTCCGTCGGCCAGCTTGGCGTTGCGTACCTGTTCGAAGACGTAGTTCGCGCCCTCGGCCGGGTACTCCGCCTGGATCTTGTCGGTCTCGACGTTGCCGAACTTCTGCTTGTTCACCAGCTCCAGCTGGAGCATCTGCTCCTTGTCCTGGATCAGGACCTTCTTGACGCTGTTAGGCGTGTTGAGCTGGGCGAGCGCGACCGAGGTATCGACGTCGCGGTAGGTCCCCGAGCTGCTATAGGTCGCGAAGAACACCGTGATCGCGGCGGCTACCAGCACAAACCAGAACCACGGGCGCTTGTAAAAGGGGAGTCGCTCCATACCGTTGTTGTCGGGTGCGGCGCACCCGAAACCTCCCGATCGATACGAGGGCCGTCAGGTCACTTGACGGTACACCGTTATCGGCACACTTGCCGCAACAGCGCGCCCCTGTGAACACCCTGAGAGACGTGACCCCTACACCTCGTAGGGACACGCCATTCTACGTCGAGATCCCCGCCGGATCGGCAGGGAACCGGACAGACCGGCTCCGCCGGGTGCCGGACGCGCCGGACGGCGGGATCCGGACAGACGGTCAGCGCTGGTAGACGCCGGGCTGGTAACGCCGGAATTTCAGCGCTGGTAGACGTCGGGCTTGAGTACGCCGACGTAAGGCATGTCACGGTAGCGCTCGGCGTAGTCCAGCCCGTAGCCCACGACGAACTCGCTGGGAATGTCGAAGCCGACGTACTTCACCGGCACCGGCACCTTGATCGCGTCCGGCTTGCGCAGCAGCGCCACCACGTCCACGGTCGCCGCCGACCGCGAAGCCAGGTACTTGAGCAGCCAGCTGAGCGTGAGGCCGGAGTCGACGATGTCCTCGACCACGATCACGTGCTTGCCGGCGATGTCACGGTCGAGGTCCTTGAGGATCCGCACGACGCCGCTGGACGTGGCGCCCTGCCCGTACGAGGAGACGGCCATGAACTCCAGCTCGGCCGGGGGTCCGTAGCGGCCAAGCGCCCGCGCGAAGTCGGCCATGAACATGAGCGCGCCCTTCAGTACGCACACCAGCAGAACGCTGTCCGCATGCGCGTAGTCCGCGGCGATCTGTTTGGCCAGTTCGTCGGTCTTGGCGCGGATGTTGTCCGCCGAGACGATCACTCGGTCGATGTCGTTGTCATACCACCCGGGCAGGTCAGCCATGTCGTACAGCCTATCGAGGCCCGATTGCCGGGCCCTCGCCCAACCCACGCCCCACACGGGGGAAAGATCAGGGATATGACCCAGATCATGACCCAAGCGGCGCACCCAAGTGACGAGCCCAAGCGGCGCCCCAGACCGCGAGCCCAAGCGGCGAGCCCAAGCTAGTCGGAACGGGGGCGGAGGCGGGAGGGCAGGACGGTCGTGCCGGGGACCGTCGACGCCCGCATCGTCGTGACGAGGTCACATACCGCCCGTCATCCCGACCGCACCGGTCACGCCTTTCTGCTGCGCGCCAGCGGATCCGGCCACGTTCTCCGTACCGACGAGGACCTTCAGGCCGGCCGGCGGCGCGGCGGGCAGCGCACCGGGATCGTACGCAAAGCGAACGGCATTGTTCGCTGACAGCGGAATCCAGACCTGGAAATGGTGCTCCGACGAGGTGCCGAAGATCACACCGTTCCAATGCGCGACGAGCTGGCGATCGCCGTCGACAGTCCGGGTCGCGACGCGTCATGATCCCGGCCGGATGCCACGCCATGATCCTGTTCAGATCAGGGATATTGCGCGGATCTTGGGCGGGGGTTCCGGGGATCATGGGCGCGGGTGCTGGGTTCCTTACAGGGTGGCGAGCGCGTTGGTGATCACGTCAAGGCCCTCGCGCGACACGTCGTTCGGCCCCTGAGGCACGGCATCGGCGAGGATCGCGAACGCCAGCAGGCGCCCGCTCTTCGTCACGACCAGGCCCGACACCGCCGCGATCGATGACAGCGTGCCCGTTTTGGCGCGTACGACACCGGCGCCGGCCTGCGGGTTCTCGCCGGTCATGTTGCGGTCCTCCATGGTCCCGCTCCACCCCGCCACCGGCAGGCCGTGGACCAGCGCACGCAGCTCCGGCTTGCGGTCACCCGCCGCGAGCGCGAGCAGCGCCGTCTGCATCCGCGGGGTCTCGCGGTCCTTGCGCGACAGTCCCGACCCGTCCACCACGATCGCCCCATCCACGGGTACGCCCAGCTCCGTCAACGTGTCGAGGATCGCTTGGCCGGAGTCCACGAAGGTGGCGGGCTTGCCCCGAGCCAGGGCCACCTGCCGGGCGAGCGCCTCGGCCACTACGTTGTCGCTGTCCTCCAGCATGATCTCGATGAGCGCCTCCACCCGAGGCGACTGGATCGCGCCGAGTTCCTGGGCATCCGCGGTCGCGTGGCCCTTCGCGACCGCACTTTTCGGCAGGCCGAGCGCCTTCGCGAACGCTTGAGCGGCCACCAGCTCGGGATCGCCGACCCGAGCCTGTCCGGTGTGGACGTCTCGGGGCCGCTTCGGCGAGACCCGGGCACCGTCGATCGCCAGTGCGGTCGCCTTGGCACCAAAGGGGCCTACGGCGGCGTCAGCGTCCCACCCCGGCGCCGAGGTCGGCCCCTCGTAAAGAGAGCCGTCGTAGATCACCTTGGTCGGCGCCTGCCCACCCAGCGCCGCCTTCACTTGTGCGGCCAGCTGGTCCAAGCGCCCGGCACCGGGGTAGAACCCGGTCGCCCCGGCGGCCAGCGTCGGATCGCCCGCGCCCACGAGGACGACCTCGCCGGGGTTCGGCCCGGCCACGGCCGCCGTACGGATCCGGAAGTCGGGACCCCGCGTAGCGAGTACGGCAGCGGCGGTCGCCATCTTCGTCGTGGACGCCGGGGTGGCCAGATGGTCCGGATTCATCGCGTACAGGCTCTCGCCGGTCAGGACATCGACGACGGAGACGCTGACCGATTGACCCAGGACGGGTGCGGTGACCGGACCATTGAGGGCGGCGCTCACCTGCGCAGCGGTCAGCGGTGTGCCGTTCGCGAGGCTGCCCAGAACCGGCGACGCGCTCGGTACGGGCTGCGGAGCCGCCGAGTACGTGATCTCCGGAGCGGGCTTGAACAGCTCCTGCAACCGCTGCGGCCCGAGGTACGCCACTCCGCCGGCGGCAGCACCGAGGATGACGACCGCTGCGGTCACCCCGGCGAGCAGGCGGCCACGTTTGCTGGGTTTCGGCTGTGGTGCGGCCGCCGGGGGCTCTACCGGCGCCGCGATCGGCCCCGCCGGGCTCACCGGCGCGGGCGGAGTCACCGGCACGGGCGGAGTCACTGGCACGGCCGGACTAACCGGCACGCTGGCTCGGGCCCGGATCGTCGGCGCCGGCGTAGGTAGCGGCGACGCCGGAACCGGATCGGTTGCCTCCACCACTGGTTCGGCCGGTTCGGCGGGTACCTCCACGGCCGGTGCGGTCGGTGGCGGGGCGATCGGCGGCCAGACCACCGCTGCGCCCGTGGCCCACGGCCCGGCGGTCGGCTCCTCCACCACCGCCTCGACCTCTTCTACCGCCACCTCTTCTACCGCCACGGCCGCGGGCTCGGCTTC
>Ga0114129_10010149_pt1 | contig 13427 bp, 7 predicted proteins | sample RhiMetdeltSRZDD1_FD_80071 | JGI IMG/M metagenome (GOLD analysis project Ga0114129, IMG submission 80071) | Populus rhizosphere microbial communities from Tennessee, USA - Rhizosphere MetaG P. deltoides SRZDD1 (version 2) (version 2) | ecosystem: Host-associated > Plants > Roots > Rhizosphere >...
CGCGCGGAGCGTCGGATTCCAGTTGACGCCGCCGTAGACGCGGGCAAACCGGTAGCGGCCGTTGGCTACGTCGTAGTCGGCGCCGAGCAGCCCGACCCCGACGCGGGGCGGCGTCTGCAGTCGCTGCCCGGGCGAGGTGTTGCCGTGGCCGACCCGGAGCTCACTCAGGGTCCAGCGGACGATGCGCTCCACGTCGGCGCGGCTCGCCGCCTGGGGGATCAGCGCGCCGTACTTCGCCTTCTGCGCCTTCCAGTCCACCCCATGGTAGTTGGTCGCGTAGAAGTAGTCGCGGTTGATGCGCCAGGCCTCCTCGAACATCTCGGCCCACTCCGCCCGCGGGTCGATACGCAGATCCACCGCGGCCACATCGATCCGGCCCTCCGCGGGCCTGGGTGTCGCGCTGCCGGTCACGAACCAGTTGTTCCCCTGCCGGTAGAGCAGCTTCTTGCCGTCACGGGTCAGCTCGAACGCAGCCGCCTCCGCGATCACCACGTCGTCCTTCCGGGTGGTGATGTTGTAGCGGCGGACGACGCCCCGGCCGTCCGTCATCCGGAGGTAGTAGAGCTGATTGGCCTCGCCGATGGCGATCTGCTCGATCTCGGCACGGGTGATCGGGAAGGCGACGATCCGGTTGGCGATCCCGTCGAGCGCGACATCGGCCGGGACGGCTGGAGCCGGCGCGGCGGGCTTTGCGCTATCGGGCTTGGGCGCCGGGAACTTTTCCTCGTCACTCTCCCGGGCGAAGGGGTTGGGCGCGTCCATCGTCAGCGCGATGGCATAGATGGCCCTGGTGCGGACCAGCCCCTGGGTGCTCTGGGCAAACCAGTCGAGTGCCGGCCCGGCGTCGGTGGAGGCGATCACGTACAGGTATTTCCCGTTCCGCTCGAACACCGGCTGGGTCACCTCGCTCAGGCCGTCGGTCACCGGGGCAGAACGATCCTGCCGAGTGTCGTAGAGGTAGAGGGCGCTCACCAGCGGGTTAGGCTGGACCGTGTAGGCCAGCCAGCGGGAATCGGGCGACCAGGCGTAGCTCAGCATCCCGATCGGCGTGTAGACCCGGTTGCCGCCGACCTTTGCGCATTGACCGGTGGTAAGGTCCGCCACCCAGATCGTCTGGGAGTTGTCGACGTAGGCGATCTTCTTCCCGTCGGGCGACCAGTCCAGCCCGCTGTAGAACCCGGCGCCGTGCAGCTCGATCACCCGGTGCTCGCCCTTCCCGTCCTGCGGCGCCAGATGCAGGCGGTATTCGCCGCCCTCGTCCGACAGGTAGGCGATGGTTCTGCCGTCGGGAGACCAGGCGGGAGTGCGCTCGTGGGCGCCCGCGGTATTGGTCAGGTTGCGGGGATCGCCCTTCTCCGCCGGCACGGTCACGATCTCGCCCCGCATCTCGAACGCCGCCCGGGCGCCGCTCGGCGACAACGACACGCCCCGGATGAAATCGGCGCCTTTGACCCAGCGCGGGCGGGTCTCCCGCAGGTCGGCGGCGACTCCGATGGTGATCCGCGCGGCGCGGCCCGCGGCCGGATCGAGCCGATGCAGCCACCCTGCCTGCTCATAGACGATGGTGCCGCCCCCGGCCGACGCGGCGATCACCGGGAAATCGGCGTGGGTCGTCACCCGGGTCACCGCCTTGGTGCGCCGGTCGTATTTGTAGATGTTGAATTCGCCGTCGCGGTCGGACCGGAACCAGACGACGTCCGGCTCGAGCCACATCGGGTCCACGTCGTTGGAGCGGCCGGCAGGCTGGGGGATCTTCTCGATCTCCCAGCTGCGGGTGTCGATCAGCCAGAGCTGGGACACCCGGCCGCCGCGGTAGCCCTTCCATTGCTCGAAGGCCCGGCCGAGAGGATTGTAGGCGATGAATCGCCCGTCGGGTGAGTAGGTCGCCTGCGCCGCGTTGGGAATCGGAAGCCGCTCCTCCACCCCCCCGGCGGCGGGCACCGTCCAGAGCTGGGTGTAACGACCCGAGAAATCGGTCCGGCTCGATGTAAAGAGGACGCTGCTTCCATCCGGGGTAAAGGCCTGCGGCGTATCGTTGCCCGGATGCCAGGTGAGTCGTTTCGGCTCACCGCCCGCGACCGGCACGACGTACACGTCGACGTTGCCGTCGTAATTGCCGGCAAAGGCGATCCAGCGGCCGTCGCGCGAGAATACCGGAGCCGTTTCGTCGCCGTCGGCGCTGCTCAGACGGCGCACATCGGTGCCGTCGAGCTTGGCGGTCCACAGGTCGCCGGCGTAGGCAAAGGCGACGTGGGTGGCACTCGCCGCCGGCTGGGAAAGGAGTCTGGTGTCGGTGGTGTTGATCTGGGAAAGCAGCGGGCCCGCCGAGGTGGCGAGCAGGGCGATGAGCAAGCCGGGAGAACGGCGGATTATCGGCATGGCGGAGGCCTGTGAGAGACGGAAAGACGCAAAGACGCAAGGACGCAAAGAAAATAGCTCACTTTGCGTCCTTGCGTGGTTGCGTCGTTACGCCGTTACGCCGTCTCCACCCCGAGCAGCCGCGCCGCATTTCCTCCCAGAATCTTCGCTTCGTCGGCGGCCGGGAGCCCGAGCGACCGAATGCTCGACAACATCTTCGGGATGCTGCCGATCTGGTGGGGGTAATCGCTCCCGGCCAGAATCTGGTCCACACCCGCGAATTCGATCGCCAGACGCAGCGCCTTGGGGTCGAAGTTGACAGCGTCGTAGTAAAAGCGCTTCAGGTGCTCGCTGGGCGGTCGCTTCAGGTCCTTCCGGCATTCGCTGAACATCTCGAAACCGCGATCGAGTCGCTCCACCAGATAGGGAATCGTCCCGCCGAGGTGTCCCAGAACCCACCGGATGCCCGGAAATCGCTCCGGGATCCCGGCAAAGACCAGATTAGCGGCGGCCAGAGTGGTGTCGAAGAGGAATCCGACCAGCGGCATCAGCCAGTACTCCTGCATGACTTCCACGCCCAGCGGAAAGGTCGGATGGATGTACATCACCGCGCCCGCGTCGCTGGCGCGCTCCCAGAGCGGCCAGAACCTCCGGTCGGCGAGCGGTGCACCGTTCACGTTGCCCATCAGCATGCATCCTGTGAATCCCATCCCCCGTACCCGCTCGAACTCGGCCACCGACGCCTTGGGATCATTCAATGGGAGCGTGGCCAGCGCAGTAAATCGCTGCCCGCGGGTATCCATCACCTCGCGGAAGGCGTCATTGACCAGCGCCGCCAGCCTGGCGGACCGCTCCGGCGTCTCCAGCAGCGTGCCGGGACAGGTGAGCGAGATGAGCTGACGGTCCACCCCCTCCTTCGCGAGCACCGTCTCCCGATACGCGATATCGCGATGCCCGCGCACCGCGATGTTCGCGTCGCCCGGGGAGTAGAGCACCGGATTGCCTTCGGCATCATCGGAGACCTTGAGCGCGCTGGTCCCGGTACGCAAGGCGTCGATGAAGGCCGGCGGATAGTAGTGGTTGTGCACATCGATCACCGTCATGGGGACGCTTTCCGTGAGAGACCCTTCCGGGCCAGGAGGAAGTAGACCGGCAATCCGAGCAGCACCAGCCCGAGTCCCTTGAGCGTGCTGACCGGATCAGCGTAGACCTGATTGGCCACCACCGCAAACGCTGCAACGGCGAACAGCGCGGGGAGGACCGGATAGCCGGCGACCGAATACTGCCGCGCGAGATCGGGCCGCTTGCGGAGACGGAACAATCCGACCGCCATGAGCCCGAAGAAAATCCACTCGGTATAGACCACCAGGGTGAAGAGGGTCCGGAAGGTGCCGGTCGCCACCAGGACCGAAGCCCAGATTGCCTGGAGGAAGATCGCCCGGTGCGGGGTCTGATAGACCGGGTGAATGGCGCCCGCCCAGCGAAAGAGCAGCCCGTCCTGCGCCATGGCGAGATACACTCGCGGACCCGCGAGGATGATGCCCGCCAGCCCGCCAAATGTCGAGAACATCACGATGGCGGAGATCGCGCTGCCGCCGCCGCTGCCGAGGAGCCGGTCGGCAAAGTCGGCCGCGACGCGGGTGGACGACGCGACGGTGTCGAGCGGGAGCACGTACAGGTACACCGCGTTCATTGCCAGGTACACCGCGGTGACGATGAGGGTACCGATAGCGAGCGCCCGCGGAATGGTGCGCCGGGGCTCCACGGTTTCATCGGCGCTGTAGGTGACCATATGCCAGCCGCCGAATGCGAAGAGACCGGCCACCAGGCCGGTCAGGAAATCGCCCGTCGTGATCGCTCGCCCGGCGGCGGCGGCGACGAAGTGCTCCGGCACTCGGCTGCCCAGGAGAAGGCCCATCGCCACGATCAGCAGAACGGCGAGCAGTTTGCCGGCGGTGATCCAGGTCTGCAGCCGACTCCCCTGGCGGACCCCGAAGTAATTGATCAGCGACAGCAGGAGGATGACGCCGATGGCGACCGCGCGGGTTCCCGCCGGTCCGAGTGGCAGGACATACCCGGCGTAGCGGGCGAACACCACGGCGATGGCCGCGATGATGCCCGAGTGCATGCTCCAGAACATTGCCCAGCCCCAGAGGAATCCCAGCCAGGGGCCGAAGGCCTCGGTGAGATAGACATAGACGCCGCCAGTGCGAGGGAAGGTCGACGCCAGCTCGGCCGTGATCAGCGCGCCGATGAGGGTGATGGCCCCGGCAACCAGCCACACCGCCAGCACCCCGGCAACCGAAGGAACCCGGGTCGTCACTTCCGAGGGTTGCACGAAGATCGATGCGCCGACGATCGTGCCGACCACCATGGCGATGGCGTGGGGAAGCCGGATTGCCCGCCGCAGGGAGGGTGCAGCCTCCGGCGCGGGGCTCACGCTCAACGGAGGGAATCCGCCGAGAGGACGCGGTCGAGGGCCTCGACCAGGTGATCGGCGTCGCTCCGGGTGAAGCAGAGCGGCGGCTTGAGCTTGAGCACGTTGTGGAAGGGGCCGTCGGTGGAAACCAGAATGCCGTGCTCGCGCATCCGGTTCGCGACATACGCGGCCTCGTCGCCCGCCGGCTCCCTGGTGTCCCCGTCCCGGACCAGCTCCAATCCCAGAAAGAGGCCCAGCCCGCGCGCGTCGCCCGCGACCGGGTGCCTGGACACCAGGCCGCGGAGTCCTTCGAGCAGGTGCCCGCCGACCTTCCGGGCGTTGTCCTGCAGTCCCTCCTCCTCCATCACCTGGAGCACCGCGAGCCCCGCCGCGCATGCCACGGGGTTGCCGCCGAAGGTATTGAAGTATTCCATCCCGTTGGCAAAGGTTCGCGCGATGTCCGGCGTCGTGACCACGACGCCAAGCGGATGACCATTGCCGATCGGTTTGCCCATCGTCACGATGTCGGGCACCACGCCCTGGGTCTCGAAGCCCCAGAAATGGGTGCCGACCCGGCCCATTCCGACCTGAACCTCATCCGCGATGCAGACGCCGCCTGCCGCCCAAACCCGCGCGTATGCCTCGCCAAGAAATCCCGCGGGAGGAACGATCTGACCGCCGCAGCTGAGCAGCGATTCAGCCAGGAAGGCGCCGACGGGATGACCGGCGGCGGCCAGGGAGTCGATCGCGCCTGAAACCGCTTCGGCGTACTGCCGCCCCGATTCGGGTTCGCCGTCGCGGAACTCGCCGCGATACCCGTCCGGCATCGGAATCTTCCGGACCCAGGGCGGGGCGCCGGATCCCCCGGTACCGTCGTGTTTGTAGGGGCTCACTTCTACCAGCGTCGTCGTGTTTCCGTGGTAACCGGCATCCACCACCACCATTCCCTGGCGGCCGGTGGCGGCACGGGCCAGGCGGATCGCAAGCTCGTTCGCTTCGCTGCCGGAGTTGACTAAGTAGCATACCGTGAGCGGATCGGGCAGTGTCGCGGTCAGCCGCTCGGCGTATTCCACCAGCAGCTCGTGCAGGTACCGGGTGTTGGTGTTGAGCACCGCCGCTTGTTCCCGGACCGCGCGTACCACGCGCGGATGGCTGTGGCCGACGTGCGCCACGTTGTTCACCGCGTCGAGGTACCTGAGGCCGTCCTCGTCGTAAAGAAACTGCTTCCAGCCACGCACGATGGTGAGCGGCCGCCGATAGGAGACGCTGAGCGACGGCCCGATGTGCTTTCGCCGGCTCTCCAGGATCTCCCCTCCGGTGCGGTGCGGGCGGGCCAGACGATCAACCGGGAGCCGGGCGGCCAGATTCGGATTCGGAGAAAGGCTCTTCCACAGGAGGCGCTGATCCGGACGGGCCACCCCGGGAAACTCCCCGTCTCGATCCAGCAGATCGGTGATGAGCTGAAAGTGCAAATGGGGCGGCCAGCCTCCGTTGACATCGAGATCGCCGACCGCGGCAATGGTCTGACCGCGATCGATCCTGGCGCCCGGCCGCACTGCGTCCGGCATCTCCCGGCCGAGGTGGCCATAGAGGGTGTGGAACACGGGTCCGCCGGCGGGCTCGTGGCGGAGGATGACGGTGGGGCCGTAGTCCAGGTTCATGCCGTTGTCGCGCACGCTCTCCACCACGCCGGGAAGCGGCGCGAGGACCGGAGTGCCGGCTTCGACGAAAAGATCGAGACCGATGTGGACGGTGCGCGGAACGTCCCGGTCATTGCCCGCCGAGCGGAATCCGGGAGCTCCGTACAGAAGCCTTGCCTCATCGTAGCGGCCGATCCCCACCCGGGCGCCGGCCTCCTCGAGTCGACGGAACAGCTTGCGGCTGAAGCGGGGAAGATCCTCGGGCTCGAACGGCGTCTCCACCAGCAGGCTCCCGACCGAGAGGTCGAGCACTTCGAAGCTGTCTTCCAGGCCGATCAGCGGCCCGATCTCCTCGCGATGATCCTGCAGCCAGGTGACGACGGGAGCGGCGTTCGGACAGGGCGCGAGCCCGGCCGCTTCGCGGAAAGTGTAGTGGGCCAGGCGGGGATGAACCGGCTCGAGCCGCTCCAGCGTTTGCCAGGCGCCCGATTCGCTGATGGTGAGATAGGCCTCCTCGGGAAAGCTCGCCCGCTGCTCCGCGGAATTGACCACCGAGACAGCCAGCCGGATGCACATGAGCGGAAAAAGCACCGCCAGCTCCGGCTCGGTCAGGGGATGCTCGGCGTGATATCCGGCGACCACCAGCGCGGCCGCGGCCAGAGGATCGGGTTTGCCCTGCATGGCATAGGCGCATCCAATCGCCAGGTCCGCAATGACCACACTCTCCAGCATGTCGCCAAGATCCACGATGCCGAGGACCCGGCGCTGGTCGGGCGCCCCGGGCCCGACGATCACGTTCCAATCGTTGGGATCGTTGTGAATGACTCCCCGGCGGAGCGCGCTCAGGGCGGGGAGGACTTCTGCCTCGAACCGGGCCAGGTGCCGCTCGACAATGGCACGGCGCGCGGGGTCCTCCAGCCGATGGAGGTGACGGCGGATCCATCCCGAGCGCGCGATGTCCCACTTGAGCTCTCTCGATGCCGCCGGGTGACGGAACCCTTCGAGCCCGCGGTCGAGCGTGCCCAGCGCCGAACCGAGACTCCGGAGCAGCTGGGTGCTGTGCGGGGACACGGAGGCCAGCTCCTTGCCCGGCACCCAGCTCAGGACTCTCGCCAGGTGCGGAATCCCTCCCTCGGAGTGAATGGTCTCGATTTCATGGCCGTTCGAAGCCCGAAGCACCCTCGGCATCGCCAGCGCAGGTGCTCGCTCCGCGATGTGCTGAAGCGCCCGGTGCTGAAGGTCGAGGATCTCCGGGGTTTCATCGGCATGGGCGATCTTGAGAACGAAGCGATCGCCGCCGGCAGTAGTTATCAGAAAGTTGCGGTCCCGCTCGCTGTGGAGCTCCAGGGTCGCGCCCTGAATCCCGAAGTGCCGTCCGGCAATCCGCTCCGCCTCGGCCCGGCCGACGGCGGGCCGCTGAAACCGGACCGCGAGCGATGAGGTCACGGTTCCGACGGTGTGACTGTACGCTCGCGCAGCGCAGCCATGAACGCTTTGGCTCGCTCCGGCGCCGGGCCAGGTGAGCGCGGGCCCGCTGCCCCGGGGAGCGCCGCGATCGTCAACACGGCGAATACCGGTCCTCGCGCCGCCAGCGCCTCGTCGATTCCGCGCACCCATTCATCGAGCGTTCCGAACCGGAAGACGCTTTCGAAGCCGCTGGCCCGCGCCAGCGCGGCGAGGTCGACCGGGGGAGCACCGCCCCGTCCCGCCGCCGCGGCCGGCGTCGGCTGAGCGCCGGTCACCTCGTAGACGCCGTTGTCGAAGATCAGGATGACGAGATTCGCCGGGGCTTGCCCCGTGATGGTGATCAGCGAGCCCAGATTCATGATCAGCCCACCGTCGCCCGCCAGGACGATGACCCTGAGATCGGGACGCGCCAGCGCGATGCCAAGTCCCAGCGAAGTGGCCTGGCCCATGCTCGACGGCACGAAGATCCAGTCCCGCGGGTGCGACCCCAGCGCCATCCAGTCCCGCGCCGCTCCCATCGCAGAGACCACGACGTCGTGATCCTTGCGCACCACGCGGAGCAGCCGGAGCGCCTCGAGGCTGGTCACGCCTTGCCTTCCGCGACCAGCACCGCTCCCGGCTTGTCCTGTGCCAGCGAGGCTCGGAGGTGGTCGGCCATCAGGGTGAAATGGGCCGGCTCCGTCACCAGGCAGTAGTCGATTTGCCAGGCGCGCAGGGTCGGCTCGGTGAAGACGAGACAGGTGTCGCCGGGGAGTGTCTCCTGATTCAGATAGCTGCGATATCCGATGATCGACGGGATCGGCAGCTGCCAGTCGTGCAGCACGTTGCGGAGGGAGTCTCCCGACTCGAAGAGGCCGGTGCATTGAATCATGACCAGGGGCCGGGCGCCGCCGAGGTAGAGCCCGGCGGCGAGCGCCCACGCTTCCCCCTCCCGGCAGACCCGGATGAGACGGATGCCGATCGCTTCGATGTCGGGTTCCCACTGGCCGAGGGTGGAGTCGGGGACCGTCACGACGTGGGTGATTCCGCAGTCGCGCAAGAGGCCGGCGACCTCGGCACCGGAAAAGATCGCGGTCACGGCACCGGGCGGCGCCGGGCCACGATCAGTACCTGGATCTCGTCCAGGCGCGGGTTCACGAAGTCCAGCCGCACCCGACCGTCGGGCAGCGACGACACGGTCGCGGGGACAGCGCTGTGGGTGAGGAACCAGCCCGCCGGAAGCACCACCGCATTCGCGGGGCGGCCGAAGCCGCGGTCCCATACCAGCTCGTCGCCTTCGACCCGGTATCGTGCCGAGTCGGTGTAGGTCTCCGAAATGCGGAGGCGGACCGACTGTCCCGTTTTCACGGCGGGGAAGGGGATCACCACCACTTCGGTCTCGGGCTTGACCGCTTCGCCGATATCGATCCCGGCGGCGGTAATCTCGGCGCCGCGGAGCAACCGGGTCTCGAGCGGTTGGCCGGTATCGAGAATGAAGGCCGACGGATTCGAAACCGTGCTCCCCGCCCGGACCACGTTGAGATATTTGTCCACGCCTTCCCGGGTCTCGGTGTAGTCGTGATAGAGATCGAAGGCGTGGGATTCCGGCTGCCGCAGGAAATACACGATCTCCCGGGTCTGGGTGGCGCGCTCGGACAGCCGGGCGGTGCGCGGCTTCGGCGTCGTCCGGGGAAGTGGTGTCTTCCGGGCCCGGACGACCAGCGACGCCGCATCGGGTGTCGCGTTGATGAAGCTGATGAGGGTCCGGCCGTCGGGCTCGGTGAGCACCTGCGAGGGCACATTGCAGCGGATGAGCTCATACCCGGCAGGCAGCACGACCGAGTTCCGCTTGATGCCGAGCGAGCGGGAAAAGACCAGCTCGCCGTTTTCCTCGTAGTAGCTCTTGGGATCCTTGTAGGTCTTGTCGATCAGGATTCGGACCGTGCCGGTGTCGGGAACCGGCCGTGGCAGCTCGACGCGGATGTAGCGGGTCCCGGTGTCGGCCGCCGCCAATCCGGTGGCACGCGCCGTCGCGCCGTCGACTTCCACGAACTTGAGCGGATTTCCGGATGCGAGATCGGTCACCGACTCGTCGGTGGCCTCGCTGCCCTTCCGGATCGGGTTGAAGAAGTACTTCGCGCCCGGCGACGTGGCCCACACCTCATAGAGGATGCGGAACTTTCCCGATTCCGGTGCCAGCAGCTCGTAGCGAGTGTATTCGCCGGCGGAGGTCTGGCGCGCGGGAGCCTGCGCGGAGAGGGCCGGGGCCGACACCAGCGAGCAGAGCAATACGGGAAACAGGAAGGGCTTCATGGTCGCGTGAGGGTGAACGGTTGCTTCGTGAGCAGCAATCCGGCGCCATTCCGCAGCTCGAGGGCCAGGGGGCCTGCGGGCGGCGCGATAAACTCGAAGTCGGCAATCTGCCCCATGGCGACGAACTCCTCGGCGCGCCGGAGCCCGCGCTGGTAAACCGGAAGATCATAGCCATCACGCGCAAGGGGCCGCCAGAGGACCGTCGGGCCGCTTCCGGCCAGCCAGTACTGAAGGTTGGGCGTGGCGGCGGTGACATTGAGCAGGCGGAGCCGATACCTCTCGCCGGATTGCAGCGAAATCGGGGGATGATCCCGCCGGCCGTTCAGCACCGGCGGTCCGCGGGTCGCTTCCCCCATAATGAACACCAGATCCTTCGACCGATCGTAGGACTCTCCGGGTTCCAGCACCAGCAGCGGGGCCCAGAGCCCGCCTTTGAGCTGGCGCACGTCGTTGACGTGAGTGTGGTACATGAAGGTCCCGGCTCGCGGAGGCGTCATCCGGACCAGGAAAGAGTCTCCCGGCATGATGGTGGGGGTGGGGCTCCCGGTGTAGCCTCCCACTCCCACCACGCCATCGAAGGGGCTCTCCAGCTCCATGCCGTGCCAGTGGATTGCGGTGGGCTCCAGGGCACGATTGATGACCCAGATCGCCGTCGGCTCGCCCCGATGCAGCACCAAAGTCGAACCCGGAGTCGTGGCCGAGTCGGGCCGGGGCTCGGACGCACCCTCTTGTGCGACATAGGCGAACCGGCGGACGGTATCCGCGGCGGTGGAATCGGTATTGACGAAGAGGCGGATCGTTCGGAGGGCCCGGGTATCCGGGGTCCAGTCCGGCGCCGGACGGACGTAAAAGCCCATCATCAGCCCGCCCATCCCCTTTTCGACATGATTCTGGGGATCGTGGTGCGGATGTCCCTCGAGAATCTCGCGTCTCCGCTCCGGGGGCTCGAGACGGTCGGCCCCGAGGCCGGGATTGGAAACGACATGAAAGGTGAGGTGGCAGTGGAAGACCCACCCGCCGGGACGGTCCGGCGTCCACGCCATCGCCATCGTCGCGCCGGGAAGGAGCCGTTCCGTCACGGCCATACGCTGCTCGGAAGGCCAGTAGACGGTATCGCGCGCCATGTCGCCGTGGGCGTCGACCCGGAAGTAGAAGCCATGGAGATGCAGCGGATGCACATCGGCGGACGGGTTGATCACCCGCCAACGCACCGAGTCGCCCATGGCATAAGTCATTCTCTCGGTGTGCGGCCAGGGACGCCCGTTGATCACGTAGAGCTGGTCGCTCAAATCAGGAAGGCCGGCAGAATCCCGGCTGCCGGTCCACAGGCCGATCACCAGAACGCGATCCTTCGGGACCGGCGCTCCGGAGGCGGGGTCGACGATGAAGGCTCCATGCAGCTGGCTGTCTTCGTACCAACGCTTGGTGCGGGCCGGTCCCGTCATCCCGCTGCCCGGCATTCCCGCCCAGTAGTAGAAACTCCCCTCGGCGTCGGCGGTGAAGCGTGCCTCGGCCGACGCCCCGGGCGCGAGCACCATCGAATCCATCGCAAGGGTTCGCCGGGAAGCCAGCCCCCTCACTACCAGGGTCATGTCGCTCCGGTTGGTCACCCGGGCGCGGATCGGGGTGCCGTGGCGCACCCGGATCATCGGCCCGGGATTCTGAAGCGGCTTGCCGACTTCGGCGAAGGCCGGAATGCTGATCGACGGCTTCCCCGAGCCGAGCGGATGCCAGCTGCCCGGCCTGATTTCGAGATCGAGCACCAGCACGCCGCGCACCATCCGGCCGGCGGCGAGAAGGTTGTCGTTGAACTCGATGGTGGGAGACGGAGGAGCCGGACGCACAGCGAACAGGACGAATGCCAGCGATGCCAGCGCGCTTCGAGTCACGGGGGGCCTGTATTGGGGTAGGCAGTAAGGACGCGCAATTCCAGCGGGGCCGCAAGTACTGCAGCGGAAGGGCGCAAAGACCCAAAGGCGCAAAGAGACAGGGAGCCAGGAAGACTCCTTGGCTCCCTGGCTCCCTGGCTCCCTGACTCCCTGACTCCCTGACTCCCTATCTCCTCTCCGCCTCCAACCCGGCCGTCAGCGCCTTCTCGATTCTCGCCCTCGATTCCTCGAGGTGGGCACGGGTGTAGGTGTCGAGCGTCCGGCCGGCGACCACGGCGGAACCGAGCCGGCGATTGAGATCCTTGAGCTGCATCCGCGCCACGGAGCGTGCATCCGCGGGGGTGCGGTCGGCCGGCTGCACCACCAGCTGGGTCATCTGATCGATGTAGGCGCGCTGGAGGTCCCGCCGCACCGCCGAGGTGGTCCGCGCTCCGGGTCCCCAGGACTCGGTCCAGATCGCCTGAGTCAGCGCTCCCATCATCTCCGGAATGGTCACCATGGTGGCGGCGCCGTATTTCGTCTCGCCGTCGCGGATTCTGGCCAGCCGGAATGGGTTGAGCAGATTGGCCAGCGTCGCGGACTGGAAGCCGAGCACCGACTCATGGTAGGGAAAATCGAGACGCCCGTTGAAGGTGGTGTTGGTGCCCCAATGCAGCCAGCGGTTGGAGCCCATTCGCTGCAGCGTGGCCGGTGCGATGCCCAGCGCGTTGGGAGCGAACACCCGGTCGACGATGAAGTCGAGTGCTTCGCGCTGTTTGGCGCGCGGCACGTTGACGAACGGCAGCCGTCCTTCGGGATCGCCGACGTGATCGCGGTTGATGTACGCGCCGCCCAGGTACTTGATCGCCGGGGCGACGGCGCGCGCATACTCGTTCATGATGCCGCCGAAGGCGTTGGCGAGATCGGAGTAGGCGGAATTATCCGCCAGCACCTTGGTGGGGAGATCGCTCAGGAGCTCGCGCAGAATGGTGGTGCGCTCCTTGCCCCACTCCAGAGGATCGTCACCCAGGTCGTAGGGATTGATGGTGGGATCGAGCGCGCCGGGGCCACCCGATTCGGCGTTGGTGCCGTAGAGATGCCGGGGATTCGCCACCTGACGCGCAAGGGCCTGGGCCCGGGAATCGTCGGGCATGTAGCCGTAGGAAATCGCCCACCGGTCGTACGACCCGATCCCCGGCGTGTAGTACGGTCCCGTCTGCTTCCCCTTGGCGGCGATGTTGACGGAGGGATACTCCATCACCGAGCTGTACACCCCGTTCTCCGCTGCCCAACCGGCATCTTGCAGCTTGGCTACGGGGGTGCTCGCCGAGCTGCGGAAGTTGTGCTGCAGCCCGAGGGTGTGCCCGACCTCGTGCATCACCA
>Ga0114129_10010151_pt1 | contig 13426 bp, 13 predicted proteins | sample RhiMetdeltSRZDD1_FD_80071 | JGI IMG/M metagenome (GOLD analysis project Ga0114129, IMG submission 80071) | Populus rhizosphere microbial communities from Tennessee, USA - Rhizosphere MetaG P. deltoides SRZDD1 (version 2) (version 2) | ecosystem: Host-associated > Plants > Roots > Rhizosphere >...
AGGCGGGTGAACTCGGCCGCGTCGATGGAGATCGGCGCGCTCGCCGTCGACACCACCCGCTGGTCCGGCAGTTTGATCGCCGAGCCGGTCACCTCGACGCCGGCGCCGACCAGCAGGCGCGCACACGCCTGGACGAAGTTCCTGCGGTAGCGCTCGGTATGGAAGGACACGACGTCCGCGCCGAGCAGCCCGAGCAGGATCTCCCGCCGCCACGGCAGGCGGGCGAAGATATCTGGCGACGGCCAGGGCACGTGCAGGAAGAACCCGACGGGCTGATCGGGCAGCCGTTCCCTGATCAGCCCGGGAACGAGCATGAGGTGGTAGTCGTGAACCCACGCGAGCGCGCCCGGCCGCTCACCGAGCGCGCCCAGCGCCTGGTCGGCGAAGGCGGCGTTCACCTGCCGGTAGCTCTGCCACCAGGCGCGCTCAAAGCGTGGTTTCTCGATCGCATCGTGGAGCAGCGGCCACAGCGTCGCGTTGGCGAACCCGTGGTAGTAGTCACGGAGCTGGGCGGCGGACAGGCCGATCGGCAGCAGCCGGACGTCGAGATCGGGCAGCGCCGGGGGTATCCCCTTCGCGCCGCCGTCCCAGCCGACCCAGGTGCCGGAGTGGTTCGCCATCACCGGCCGCAGCGCCGTGACCAGCCCGCCGGGCGACAGTTCCCAGCCGCCGTCGCCGTGGCGGACCGGCAGCCGGTTGGCCACGACGACGACGGCCGGCGTCTGAGTGCCTGAGCTGGGCATCGCTGACTCGGGCGTTCGCTGCCTCAGGCCGCTTCCGCGCCCCTGGTCAGCGGCCCGGAAGCGTTCCGGCCGGTCCCCGCCGCCTCCTTCTCGAAGATCTCAGTGATCTCCTCGACGGAGTGGTTCTTGGTCTCCGGCAGGCACCGGTTGATGAAGGCGATGGCCAGCAGGCACAAGGCCGCGAAGCTGATCATGATCCAGCCCAGGCCGATGCCGCTCTGCCAGACGGGGAACACCTCGATGAGCGCGAAGTTGGCGACCCAGTCCACGCTCGCGGCGATCGCGGCGGCCTGCCCGCGGACCGCGGTCGGGAAGACTTCGCCCTGGAGCAGCCAGCCGGTCCCGCCCACGCCGATCGCGAACGAGGCGATGAAGGCGTTCAGGGCGATCATCACGACGACGATCTCAGCCATCCCGGTCAGTGCCAGCAGCCCGATCCCGGCGACCACGGCCGCGACGGCCATCCCCGCGTAGCCGCCCATGGACAGCTTGCGCCGGCCGAGCTTGTCGATCCACCGGAAGGCAAAGTAGGTGGCGATCACGTTGACCGCGGCGATGATGGTGGTCACCTCGACGCCGGCCATGGTGGCGGAGACCTTGTCGCTGCCGGCCTGGAACAGCGGGCCGAGCAGCTTGGGCCCGTAGTACAGCGGCACGTTGATGCCGGAGATCTGCTGGAAGACGAAGAACACGCAGACCACGATCAGCGCCCGCTTGACGCCCTTTGTCCAGTTCCGGCGGCGGGTCCGCTCGCCGCGCTGGTCGGCCGCCTCAAGCTCGCGCGCCGTGTAGCGCACGTCCTCGATCGACGCCTCCATGCCCAGCTTGCCCAGCGCCCGCTGGGTGTCTTCGTATCTCTCGTGCCGCAGCAGCCAGCGCGGCGACTCCGGCATGCGGGCGCGCAGCGCCAGCCCGATCAGCGCCGGGACCGCGCCGAGGCCGAGGATCAGCCGCCAGTCCAGCGTGGACGCGCTGTCCGGCAGCAGCCACAAGATGATCAAGGCCACAATGAAGGCCCCGACGATGCCGACAGTGATCATCCACTGCTGCAGCATGCTCAGCGCGCCGCGCCGGTCACGCGGCGCGTACTCGGCGATGTAGGCGGTAGCGATCGCTGAGTCCGCTCCGATGGCCAGCCCGATCAGGGTCCGTGCTGCCAGCAGCACGGCCGCGTTCGGCGTGAAGGCCGACAAGATCGCGCCGATCGCGTAGACGAGCGCGGTGGTGACCAGCAGAGACTTGCGCCCGAACCGGTCGGCCAGCGGGCCCGCCAGCAGCGCTCCGGCGGCCGCGCCCAGTGACGCGCCCGCTACCAGGTAGCCGAGCGCGAAGCCGTTAAGCGAGTAAGGGACGAAGGGGAGCGCGGAGCCGATGTTCGCCGTGTCGTACCCGAACAGGAACCCGCCGATGGTCGCCAGCACCGTCAGCGACCAGTAGAACGACGTAGGTACTCGCTGATCGAGTTCGGCGAGAACGTTTCTCCCGCGCGTCTCGATGGTAGTCATGCCCGTTCCCCCTCACCCGCATGAGGGGACTCAAACCAGCGGCAGCGCAGCTGGCACCCAGCGGTGCGCGCTCAGCGGGCGGGACACACCACGGGTCGGCGGGTTGCGCTGCGCACCACATTTAGTCAGGATGCGAACAGGTGCTTTCGGGGCATAAGCCGGCTAGTTCCGACATTTGCCGGGCTTCACCAAGGGCAGGCATGTTCGTATTCGAATGCGAGGCAACGTTCGAGGCCGAGCCAGAAGCGGTCTGGAACGTGTGGACCGACGTGGCCCGCTGGCCTGAGTGGGATGTCAGCAAGGAGATGTCGCGGCTCGACGGCCCGTTCGAGCCGGGTGTCTCCGGCTGGGCCAAGCAGCGCGGCAACCTGGGCGGGTCCTTCATCATCACCGAGGTGAATCCCGGCCGGGGCTGGGTGACCGAATGCCCCATGCCACTGGGAAAGGTCATCTTCGACCACGAGATCGAGCCACTCGCCGGAGGGCGCGTCCGGGTGGTCAAGAGGGTCGGGGTTCAGGGCGGATTCGGGCCCCTGCTGCGGCTGTTCGCCCCCAAGATGCGGCGCGATATCGCCGAGTCCCTGGTCGCCCTGGGGCGGCAGGTGTCCCCCGCGCACCGCAGGTTATATCGCCGGCCCGCGCCCTGACGGGTCACTCCATCCGGTCGAGGATCTGCCGTACCAGGTCCATTGAGGTATGTGGGTGCAGGAAGGCGAACCGTGCGACCGTCTCGCCCTCCCATGCCGAGGGCGGGATGAACGCCACCTGGTCGTGGAGAAGCTGGTCGGCCCACCGCGTGTACTGCTCCGGGGCCCAGCCGCGGCGGCGGAACAGCACCACGCCCAGATCGGGCTCGCGGATCAGCTCCAGGTAATCGCGCGTGCTGATCTCGGCGGCGGCCTGCTTCGCCAGGCTGATCGCCGCCTCGATCGCCTCGGTGTAGGCACGGACCCCGTATACCGACAGGGAGAACCACAGCGGCAGGCCGCGCGCCCGCCGGGTGAGGTGGTAGGCGTAGTCGGTCGGGTTCCATTCGCCGGGCCGGTCGTGGATGACGTCGAGATAGGAAGCGTCCTGCTTGTGCACCGAGCGGGCGAGTGCCGGATCGCGGTAAAGAAGAGCGGCGCAGTCGAACGGCGCAAACAGCCACTTGTGCGGGTCGACGACGAACGAGTCGGCGTGCTCGATGCCGTCGTAGGCCGCCCGGACGCTCGGCGCGAACAGGCCCGCGCCGCCATAGGCGCCGTCGACGTGGAGCCACAGGCCGTGCTCACGAGCGACTGCCGCCGCGCCGGCCAGGTCGTCAATGATGCCCGCGTTGGTCGTGCCGGCCGTGGCGACCACGGCGGCCAGCGATGACGGGTCGCCATCGGCCTCGACCGCCGCACGCAGCGCCACGCCGGTGAGGCGGTGGTCATCGGTGGCGACGGTCAGCGGATCCATCTCCAGGATGCGCATGGTGTTGACGATGGAGGAATGGGCATCGGTGCTGACGGCGACCCGGAACCGGCGGCCCCGGCCAGCATCGCCGGCCTTGCGCTTGGCCACCTCCCGGGCGACCACCAGGGCCGACAGGTTCCCCGCGGAACCCCCGGAGACAAAGCACCCGCCCGCCGAGTCGGGCAGGCCTGCCCGAGCGGCAATGAGGCGCAGCACCAGGTTCTCGGCGTGGATCGCGCCCGCGGCCTCCAGCCATGAGATCCCCTGGATCGAGGCGCACGAGATGAGCATGTCGAACAGCAGCGCTGCCTTCGTCGGCGCTGCCGGGATGAAGCCGAGGTACCGCGGGCTGTCGGCGGAAATCACCGCTGGTGCCATGACCGAGGTGTAGACGCCCAGCACCTGATCGGAATTGTGCGGCTCGTCACCGAGCAGCCCTTTGAGCGCGGCGTCGAGCTCGGCGGGGTCCCGTGAGCTCTCATCCAGCGGGACTGGGTCCAGCCGTAGCCGGTTTTCCGCATAAGCCAGCACCGAGCGGATCATCTGCTCGGTCGTCGGGTCCACACTATGCATGCGCGCAACCTAAGGCGCGGGAGTTCGGTGCGGCAAGCGCGGACCTAGCCACAAGCGCGGACCCAGCCACAAGCGCGGACCTAGCCCAACGTAAAGGGATCGCGCGTGTCGCCGCTCAGCTCCACCCACACCGATTTGCTCTCGAGGTATTCGTCGACCCCGGTGATGCCGTTTTCCCGGCCGAGCCCCGAAGCGCCGTAGCCGCCGAACGGCACGCTCGGGGCGACGACCCGGTACGCGTTGATCCACACCGTGCCGGCCCGGAGCCTGGCCGCCACCCGGTGGGCGCGATGAATGTCCTTGGTCCACACGGCACCGGCCAGCCCATAGAGAGTGTCGTTGGCCAGCTTCAGCGCCTCGTCCTCGCCGGTGAACGTGTAGGCCGACAGCACCGGGCCGAAGATCTCCTCCCGGACCACGGTGGACCGCGGGCCCACCCCCGTCAGCACGGTGGGCTTGATGAAGAAGCCGCCAAGCCCGGCGTCGGCCGCCCCGCCGTAAGCCACCGTCGCACCCTCGTCCTCGGCCGCCTTGAGGTACCCGAGCACCTTTTCGTACTGCGGCCCGTTGGCGACCGGACCCATCTCGGTCTCCGGGTCGTTGGGGTCGCCGAGCTTGATCGCCGAGGCCCGCTCGGCGACCAGCCGTACGACCTCATCGTGCACGCTCTCGTGGACGATGAGCCGCGAGCCGGCCATGCAGGTCTGCCCGGTCGCCGCGAAAACGCCGGCGACCAGTCCGTTGGCCGCGGCCCGCAGGTCGGCGTCCGGGAACACGATCTGGGGGGACTTGCCGCCGAGCTCCAGGGTCACCTTGTTGAGGTTCTCCGCCGCGGCGTGCGCGACCGCACGGCCGGTCGCCGTGGAGCCGGTGAAGGCGATCTTGTCGACGCCGGGATGGCCGGCCAGCGCGGCGCCAACCTCGCGCGAGAGCCCCGTGACGACGTTGAACACCCCGGGAGGGAAACCGGCCTGCTCGAACAGCGGGGCAAAGCCGAGGGTGGAGGCCGGGGAGTGCTCCGACGGCTTCACGACCACGGTGCAGCCCGCGGCCAGCGCGGGTGCGACCTTCCACGTCATCAGCAGCAGAGGCGAGTTCCAGGGCGTGATCGCCGCCACGACACCCACCGGCTCACGCCGGGTGTAGACGAGATAGTCCGGGTTGGGCGCCGGGATCTGCCGTCCCTCGAGCTTGTCCGCCAGCCCGGCGTAGTAGTGGTACCAGCTCCCAAGCCCGTTCATCTGGCCGATCATCTCGCGGTACAGCTTGCCGGAGTCGTTAACTTCCAGGCGCGCAAGCTCCTGCGCATGATCTGAGATGAGATCCCCCAGGCGCCGCAGCAGCGCCGCCCGTGCGAACCCCGTCAGCCGTCCCCAGTCACCATCCAGCGCCGAGCGCGCGGCCGCCACAGCGGCATCGACGTCCTCGGGGCCACCGTCGGGCACCACGGCCCAACTCCGGCGGGTGTAAGGGTTTTGCGACTCGAACGTCCGGCCGGAGACGGCATCCACCGCCTTGCCGCCGATCAGCATCCGCAGCCGTGTCAGTTCCGCCGCCATCGCCCCGCCTGCCTTCCTCGATGCCAGCGCTCCCGGGCACCCGCCGGGACGGCACCCCAGCGCCGGCGTCGCAGCGATCCGCGTCCGTGCCGAATACTACGAGCCCTGGCGCCCCGCGCTGTCTCGTGTTGCGCCAGGTGCCTGCCGGCCGTGCAAGACCTTGGCCATGAGCCACTCCCCGGCCTGGACCGGCTGGTACCTAGGCGGGTTCCCGGGCCCGCAGCAAGACGGAATGCACTCGGCAGATCGAAGAACGCGGCCCAGGTGTTCAGCAGGTCGTCGCACACCGGCGCGGGAACGCCGTGCCCGGTCACCTGCAGGAAACCGAAGTCGCGGCACGCGGCGTCCACCTGAGCGGCCACCGCCCGTTTCCCCGCCACACTCCTCTCGTGAAACGGTGCGAGATCGATGACGGGAATCGGGCTGGCCGCGGCGGCACTCATGCTCACCGCTCGTACACCTGCAGTTCGAGCGGGGTGATGCCGTCCGAGCTGATGGGCACGATGTCCATCGGGCAGCTCGACAGCACGACTAGGCAGTCCTGGGTGGCGCGGAACGCGATGTAGTCACCGGGCCGCGATGAGGCCGGGGCGGAGACGAGCGTGCCATCGGGCTCGGCCCGGACATCCATGAAGATGTTGAGCGGCTGCGGGACGGCCGTCATCTCCAGTCCCCTGCCGCGCAGCGCCTCAGCCAGGTTCCCGGCGCACGAACGGTGTGACGCCGCCGCGCCCAGCGATGCGTAACGGGCTGGGTCGCATGCGGCGTACAGCATGTCATGCCGCCCGGGCGAGGTGTCTTCGACCACGGACAGGATCGGGCGGCGGCGGTTGGTGAGCACCGGGTCACCTGGCCGGGGAAACAGCTTCCTGATAGCAACCCTGGTGTGCGATGCGCTCGCGAACTCACCGGGATCGGCGGCGGCGAAAGCGAACAGGTCCCCCACCTGGCCCCCGGCGACGTCAATGACGCGGAAGCACTGGCCTTCGCCCAGCGGCACGGCTCGCCCTTCACCGCCGGGCACCCGCAACGTATCCATCACTCCCCCGCCAGCTCATGATCATGACGTGATTGTCGTCCTGGCTGCACCCAAGTCATGATCAAGCTCCCGGATCCGGCGCCGTCGTCGTGCTCACGACATTAGTGTGCTCCGGGCCCGGTCGCGTGATCACGCCCACGGCCCGGGTGCGGCGCGGCAGGCTCGTTCAGGAAGCGGGCTGGTCAAGCGGGGTTCCGCTCTGGCATAGGGGGCAGTCGCCGGCCGGCCACACCTGGCTGGGCATGGTCGTGGCGGCGTGGAAGGGCAGACCGAGCGTGCCGGTGACCACGGTGCTGGCCCGGCCTATGGCCAGCAGCGCGGCGACGGCGACCGGGGCCGCCCCGGCGTCGCGGAGTTCCTGGCAGCTGGCGCGCACGGCCGTGCCGGTCGGCAAGGCGCTGGACGTCGGGCCGGAGCCGGTCCGGGAACAGGAACAGACCATCCAGATCCAGCCACAGGTCGCCGTGATACCCGGTACCGAGATCAAAGTGCCCCCGCCGGGGGCGGGCAAGCTCGCTCACGTGGCTGCGCACCAGCCCATGCTCGCACGGGCCTGCCTGCACGGCGGGGCGTCGCTTGACCCCCCTTCGGCCAGCCGGTCAGATTGGTGGGGACAGGTCGTGGCATCCAGGAGGAGCTATGGCACATCCGGACGCATCCATGTCAGGCGGCGCAGGCCCGGGCGGGCGGGTATTCGACCCACTCGAGATGCTGGAATCGGCCGCCGACCTGATGAACCCGCTCGCTGCCGCGAAGCAGATGCCCTGGCTGGCGGGTGAGCTGGTGAAGATCCCGCTGGGCCGCTCCGGCATCGCGTTCGAAGAGGGCGATCGCCGGTTCGCGGACGTCACCTGGCAGGAAAACGTGTTCTTCCGCCTGCTCGGCCGGGGTTACCGGCTGTTCGAGGAGTGGACGGGCCGGATGGCCGGCGCCGTCGACGGGCCCTGGGACCGCCAGGCCCGCGCGCGCTACCTGGCCAACCTGGTCACCGCCATGACGTCGCCCACCAATTTCTTCTTGACCAACCCGGCCGCGCTGAAGCGCGCCTTCGAGACCGGCGGAATGTCGGCCCTCCGCGGCGGGCGCAACATGGTGCGCGACCTTACCCGGGGGGGCATGCCCCAGATGGTCAACAGGGAGCCCTTCCCGGTGGGCGAGAAGCTGGCGTGCACACCGGGCGCCGTCGTCTACCGCGATGAGATCTTCGAACTGCTGCAGTACACGCCCGCGACGGCGGCCGTCCGCGGCCGGCCGCTGCTCATGGTGCCGCCCGAGCTCAACCGCCACTACGTCCTCGACCTCGCGCCGGGGCGCAGCCTGGTGGAGTTCGCGGTGGCCAGCGGCATCCAGACGTTCATGATCGTTTGGCGGAATCCCCGGGCCGAGCTCGGGCATGGGCGCTGGGGGCTGGACGACTATCTGGCGGCGCAGGCCCGGGCGGCCGAGGTGGTCAAGAAGATCACCCGTAGTGACACCGTCAACTGGCTCGGCCTGTGCGCCGGCGGGATGACTACCGCGCTCATGCTCGGGTACCTGGCCGCCACGGGCGACGCGTCCGCCGGCTCGGCGACGTTCATCGTGACGATGCTCACCAACTCCTGCCCCAACATCATCGGCATGATGGACACCACCAACTCGCGGAACGTGCTGCGGCGGGCCGCCGCCGGCGGCCAGATCATCCCCGGGCGCAGCGTGCGCACCGGCTTCGCCTGGCTGCGCCCGAACGACCTCGTGTTCAACTACCTGGTAAGCGGGTGGCTGCTCGGCCAGGACCCTCCCTCGTTCGACGTGCTCGCCTGGAACGACGACGCCACCGCGATCACCGCGAAGTTCGCGCTGGAAAGCACGGAGCTGCTCGTGGACGCGATGGCGGGCCGCCGGCCGGTCACCGTGCTCGGCACGCCCATCGACCTCGCGAAGGTGGACTGCGACAGCTTCCACGTCGCCGGGTACACCGACCACATCACGCCGTGGCGGGCCGCCTACACCTCGACCCAGGTGCTGGGCGGCGACAAACAGATGGCCGTCGTCAAGTCGGGGCACATCCAGTCGTTCGTCAACCCGGCCACGAGCACTCGCTACGACTACTGGGAGGGCCCACCGGACGCCGGCGACCCGGACCGGTGGCTCGCGGCGGCGGCCGTCCACCATGGATCCTGGTGGCCGCAGTGGATGCAGTGGCTGACCGCGCGTTCCGGGACGGAGAAGGCGGCGCCCAAGACGCTCGGCAGCCGGAAGTATCCGCCACTCGGGCCCGCCCCAGGCACCTACGTGACCGGGTAACCCGGCCGGGGCAGGCAGTGAACCTCTCAGAGATCCGCGAGCTCATACGGGTGAGCCCGCCCGAGCTGCGTGCGGCACGTCGCCGGCTTGCCCGCTGCCACGACATCCCTGACCTGCGCCGCAGCGCGCGGCGGGTGATCCCGCGGCCGGTGTTCGATTACGTTGACGGCGCCGCCGACGAGGAGCTGAGCCTCGCTGGCAACGTCGCGGCGTTCCGGCGCTGGCGCTTCGTGCCGCGGGCGCTGACCGACATCTCCGCGGTGGACACCACCGGGCAGGTGCTGGGACAGACGGTCCCGCTGCCGCTTGTCCTCGCGCCCACCGGGTTCACGCGCATGTTGCATCCGGCCGGGGAGACCGCGGCCGCCAGCGCAGCCGCGCGGCGCGGCCTGCCCTACACGCTGTCTACCATGGCAACCACGTCGATCCCCGAGCTGGCCGCCGCCGTGCACGGTGATCTGTGGTTCCAGCTGTACATCCTGACCGACAGGGGGCTGACCCGCGAGCTGGTCGACCGCGCCGCCGCCTGCGGGTACCGGGTCCTGGTGGTCACCGTGGACACGGTCGTCGGGGGGAGGCGCGTCCGGGACGTGCGCAACGGCCTGACCGTCCCGCCCCGGCTGACCATGCGCACCATCGCGGACATAGGGTCGCATCCCGCCTACTGGATGCGGATGCTGCGCAGCCCCGCCATGAAATTCGCGAATCTCGCCGTCGGCCGGTCCATGACGATCGCGGGCTCGGCTCGCTTCTTCCACTCGGGCATCACCTGGGACGACATCGCCGACCTGCGGGAGCGCTGGACCGGCAAGCTGGTCATCAAGGGACCGCTCGGCGCCGCCGACGCCCGCCGGGCGGTCGAGGCCGGCGCCGACGGCCTGCAGCTGTCCAACCATGGCGGACGCCAGCTCGACCGCGCCATCGCGCCCATCGACCTGCTGCCCACGGTGCGGGACGCGGTCGGCGGGGACCTCGCGGTGCTGGTCGACTCCGGGGTCCGGCATGGTGCCGACATCGCGACCGCCATCGCGCTCGGTGCCGACGCCGCCGCGGTCGGCCGCGCTTACCTGTACGGCCTGATGGTGGCCGGCGAGCCCGGCGTGGACAAGGCCCTGGACCTGCTCGCGGAGCAGTTCCGGCGAACCCTGCAGCTGCTCGGCGTCACCTCCGCCACCGAGTTGCGCAAGCACGGCCCCGAACTGCTCGTCCGCGGCTGAGGCGAGATCCGGGCGCGGCCGGCCGAGTAGAGTCGCGCCCGTGAGTGATCAGCAAAGGTGCGCGATAGTGACGGGCGCGGCACGTGGCATCGGCGCCGCGGTAGCGAAGCGACTGGCGCGGGACGGTCACGCGGTCGGGGTGATCGACCTGAGCGAGGCCGACTGTGCCACCACTGTCGAGGCCATCAGAGATCAGGGCGGGTCGGCAACGGCGGTCGCCGCCGACGTCGCCGACGAGGCCGCGGTGACCAGCGCCGTCGGGCGGGTCGCTGCCGAGCTGGGGCCGCCGACGGTGCTGGTCAACAACGCCGGCTTCGCCCGTGACGCCGATCTGCTGGAGATGACCACCGGGCAGTGGGACGCGGTGCAGGGGGTGCACCTGCGCGGGCCTTTCTTCATCACCCGGGCCACCGTGCCTTACATGGTGCAAGCTCACTGGGGACGCATCATCAACGTGTCGAGCATTTCGGCGCTCGGCCACGCCGGCCGCGTCAACTACGCCAGCGCGAAGGCCGGGGTGATCGGCTTCACCAAAGCGCTCGCCCTTGAGCTTGGCTCCCAGGGCATCACCGTCAACGCGATCGCACCCGGCTTCATCGTCAGCGCGATGACCGCCGCCACCGCCCGCAGGCTCGGCCGGGACTTCGAGGAGCATCAGCGCATCTCGGCCCAGTCCATCCCGGTCGGCCGGGTCGGCCAGCCGGAGGACATCGCGTTTGCCGCGTCGTTCTTCGCCAGCCCCGATGCGGGGTTCGTATCCGGGCAGATCCTGTTCGTCGCCGGCGGGCCCATGGACTAAGAGGCCCCGGTCAGCCACGCTGCTGACGGTCGCCGGCCAGGCCAAGATCGCCGTAGACGTCGTAGTGCCGGACAGTGAGATCCCGCTCCACGAGGAACTGCTCGTCGCGGGGGTAGAACACGGCCCGTTCCGGGTCTGGCCCGGCGAACGCTATGACATTCTCCAGCCCCTCCCAGACAGTGATCATGGTGAACTCGGTCCGGTCATCGTCGCGGGCCCGGCGGAGCATCAGGACCGCGCGGTTACCGGCGACGTTCGCATAGCCGGCCAGCGCGACCTCATGCATGTACTCCTCGTAGGCGTCGGCATCGGCGGCGCGGGTGGCGCCGGTCCAGATCCGGGCTATCACGGTTTCCTCCGGTTGCGGTTGAACGGACGCGGCTCAGGGCTGCGTACCGGGCCGGCCAGCCCGCCAGGTCCCCTCACGATTGCTTGCCGTCCAGGTACTGCAGGAGCTCGTGCGCGGCGAGCTCGATTTCCTTGTGCCGCCACTCGGCGGCCCGGTAATAACATGCGATGATGCCCATGCGATGGACGCGACGGAAGTCCCCGTAGACGAACGCGTACCTGGCCTTGGTCTCGTCGCGGGCACCGTCGGTGAGCCCGAGATGCCATTGGGCGTACTCATCCCACGTGTGCGACTTCAGGAAGGCGTTCCGTTCGCTGGCGCCGGGCTGAACTTTGCCCCAGTCGCTGCGGAGCACGTACTGGCGGCGGTCGATGAGCTGTCGCGCCCACGCCACGGCCTGCGGGTTCACGGAGTATGAAGCCATTACAGCATTTTCACCCATGGCCACCCGGGCAGCCCATTGGAGCCGAGATGACGATCCTGAACGCCGAGAACCCCGCCCACGCCGCCGCCGCCGGCCGACTGCAGGCCGAACCGATCATCTGGCTGACCACCGTGACCCGGTCGGGCCAGCCACAGTCGACCCCGGTCTGGTTCTTGTGGCAGGCCGGTGAGTTCCTGATCTACGGCGCCGCGAACGGTCCGAAGATCCGCAACATCGCGTCGAACCCGCACGTCTCCCTGCACCTGGAGGGCAACGGGAGAGGCGGCGCGAACGTCATCTTCGAGGGCACCGCCAGGCTCGACCCCGCCGGCCCCGGCGCCGATGCCATGCACGCCTACCTGGACAAGTACCGCGGGTTCATCGACTCCTACGGCTGGACGCCGGAGAGCTTCGCCGAGGACTATCCGCACCGGTTCCTGGTGTCCCCGACGCGCGCCCGGATCTGGTAACCGCTGGTCAGCCGGTGAAGGGCTCCAGCAGGTGGCTGAAGTCCGAGGTTCCCTGCGTGATGCCCGAGCACGTGTTGCTGTCGCGGGTGCCCGGGCACCCGCCGTTGTCGCGCTGGATCGCCCAGATCGACAGCAGGTTCATGTTGTTGGCCTGGGCGAGGCTCAGCATGGTCTGCGCGTCGGGGATGTAGGTGACCTCGGTTTTCTTCGGGTAGTCGTCGATGCCGGGCAGCAAGGTCATCGCTTCCATGTTCCAGATCTGCGCCGAGGTCAGACTCGGGAAGATGCCAGCCAGCTGGGCGTGGGTGTTGGTGGCCGCGTTGACCGCCGCCTGGCCCATGTTCACCACGCCCTCGGCGATGTAGTAGTCGAACACCATGATGTTGACCGAGCTCACGGCCGCCCCGTTGGCCGCGGCGTTCTGCAGGACGGCCTCGCCGTTCGGGTCAAGCCCGTACTGCTCCACCGGGAGCGTGTACTGGATCTGCAGCGGGATGCCCTGGCTGGCCGCCCACGCCTCGGTCAGCCAGGCGATGGCGGATTGTCATGGGGCGTCTCCCGTTGGTTCAGGCCGAGATATCGATCGTGGGGACGTTCCAGCCGGACACGCTGACCACCGGCGTGGCGCCCTGCAGGTCGGCTGAGTTCCAGGTGACGGTCAGCTTCTGCGACTCGCCCGGGAACAGCGTGATGTCGTTGCCCTGCCATATCGAGGACTGCAGCTCGTTGTCGCCGGGCAGCTCCTGGCCGCCGGCGGTGCCGCGCCGCACGTCCGCCCGGAGCAGGAAGGCGACGGTGGACGCGGAAGTGTTGGTGACGGTGACGGTGGTGGCCCGGTCCGCGCCGTCCGGCCCGGCCTGGGTGGTGGTCGCGGCGCTGGCCGTGATGGCCGACTGCGGCAGCGTCTGCAGCGCCTGCAGGTTGGCGTAGCTGGAGATCACGCCCACCGGCTGGCCCAGCGACTTGGTCCAGTTGACCACGTCCGGCTGGGTGGACAGCCAGTAGACGTTCCGGTCGGCGAGCGA
>Ga0114129_10010153_pt1 | contig 13425 bp, 10 predicted proteins | sample RhiMetdeltSRZDD1_FD_80071 | JGI IMG/M metagenome (GOLD analysis project Ga0114129, IMG submission 80071) | Populus rhizosphere microbial communities from Tennessee, USA - Rhizosphere MetaG P. deltoides SRZDD1 (version 2) (version 2) | ecosystem: Host-associated > Plants > Roots > Rhizosphere >...
CGCGATACGCAGACCACGATCGAGTTCACGTCCGGCAGCCACACTCCACCGGCCATGGCGGCGGAGGACGTGCGGCGAGCGATCGAGCGGAGCGCTGCACGAGTCGGTGCTGCGACCATGACAATGCCCAGCGGGGCCGGTCATGATGCGCAGATGATGGCGCGGCTCTCCCCCATGGGGATGATCTTCGTGCCGAGCGTACGCGGTATCAGCCATTCGCCGCTGGAGCTTACGCGGTGGGAAGATTGCGCTCGAGGCGGCGACGTCTTGCTCGGCGCGATCCTCGACATGGATCGGGTCTAGCGCTGGCTACGATCCCAGCGCGAACGCAGCCATCTCTTTCGTGCTGCGAATGTAGAGACGGCCGTCGGCAATCGAAGGACCCGTCACCGTGCTGCCGCCGGACGAGAAGGCGCGCGTGCGGGACCGTTCGCGGTATCCCTCTGGCGACGCGTCAGCGATGATGAGATCGCCGGCGCGAGTGAGGAGAAACAGTGTCGTCCCTGCGGCGGCGAGGGTACCGTTGTCGGTGCGTTCCCGCCAACGCGTCTCACCGGTGTCGGGATCGATGCACGCGAGTTGGGCGCCGCTGAACGCGTAGAGCGATCCGTTGACGTAAACCGCGGGGCTCATCATGACGCGCACGCGCGGAGAGCGCCACACCTCTTCGGCGATGAGCCGATTGTCGCGGCGCGCGATCCGCACGAGCCAGGACTCGTTCGAGTGCGTCAGGAGCACGCGATCGCCCGGCAGCACCAGCGCGGAGTTCAGGATTTCTTCCTTGCCCGGCAACCCCGGCGAGCTCCACAGCTCGCGTCCATCGGCCGGCGACACCGCCGCGACACGATCCCGAACGACGATCACCTGGCGAGTCCCGGCGAGCGTCGCTGCCACCGCCGACGAGTAGCCTGGACTGAGCCCTGGCAGCGCGCTCCAGCGAAGCTTGCCGCTGGTGCGATCGAACGCCAGCAGTCCGGGACTCTTGGTGCCGCCACTCGCAACGATCACCAATTGACCCTCGACGAGCGGAGAAGCTGCGAACCCCCAGCCTGGCATCTCTGCGCCAAACGCTGTCCGCAGATCGTGGCGCCAACGCTCGCGCCCTGTTTTCAGATCGAGCGCGACGAGCACGCCATGCGGCCCGACGGCGAACACGTCGGCGCCATCGATCGTCGGCGTCGCGATGGGCCCATCTTCCGAGCTGTCGTGCCCGCGGTATGTGGGCCCGACGCGTGTGGCCCAGATGTCTTTGCCTGTGTTGGCGTCGAGCGCGATGACATGATCCACACCGTCACGCAAGTCCATCGTGATGATGCGTTGCCCCGCGATCGCGAGCTCGGAATAGCCGCCCTGGGACGAACGGTGCCACAGATGTCGAGCCGACCGCGGCGCCGATGGCAGGGCGGAGGTGACCGCAGTGCGGGATGGTCCCCACAGTCCGGGCCAGCCAGGCGCGGGCCGTGTGGTGTCCTGCGCGGACAGCGAGATCGTGGCCAGTCCAACAGTCGTCACAGCGGCTATCACGTGCCCGCGCATCGAGATCATCATGTGCATACCGCTTCTGACTTCCGTGGCCGTTCAGTAGTCTGCCTTTGCCGCGGACGCAGAAAGGAATCACGCGTAGCGCGCGGCGCAGAGCGCCTTCGAAGGTACTCACCATCGCAGTCTTGCGGTGAGCATGTCGGCCTGCGGCCCTTACCGCGCGCCGGGAAAGCGGGCTCCGGCTCGTACGCTGCCGCACCCGCGTCGCGTAGTACCTGACTCGAGGGCCGGCCATCAGGCGCTCGCGGCCCGCCTGTGGTGATTCGCGCTTGGAGGATCACAGGGCCCGAACGCGACGCGCGGAATCGCTCCGCCCGCTTTCCGGCTCACGCACTGGCGTCGGCGCGCTAGAGGGCCGCTGGCCGCCACGCTCACCGCAGAACCGCGATGGCTGAATCCTCCGAGCGAACTCTGCGCCGCGCCTAGGGGCGAGCAGGTATGCAGAGCCAACCGTGAGCGGGCGCGACTCGATCAAGTAAACCGCGCCTGCAGCGTGATTGCCGCGTCAGCTCTCGGAGCTGCGCGGTCGCGACCCACGGTGCGGAAGGCGTGGTTTTCCGCGCCAGCGTTAGGTTGGCGCCGCATACCTGCTTGCCCTGCGCGGCGAACTCGCTCGAAAGTCGAGCGCGATGACGTGCCACTCCTCACCTGTCGTCGCGTCCGCATAGACATGCAGTGTCTCGAAGCCGACACGGGCGTGCGCTCGCAGCGAGCGCGTGTTCCGGGCAGCCACCTCCGTCACGATGAAATCGAACCGATCTCGGTACCGTTCCGCCATCGTTCGGTACATGCCATCGAAGATGCCCAGGCCGCGACAGCCTTCTGCGATGCAGATCTGACCCATCACGAACCATCGCGGGTCGGCACCCAAAGACACGCCTCTCCACGAGAGAGTATCGAGCTTCTCGAACAACGGCCGCAGGATGGGAACGTCGGCCGCAAACGTGCGTGGCATGACCAGCGCATAGCCGATCACACGATCGCCAGCCTTGGCGATGATTGCCGGGGCAACCTCGTTCATCCGCTCCAGGACGGTTGCATCATGACGCACCGTCACGAAACCCTCACGCGACATCGTCTCGGGCGTCAGCGCGGATGGATGGTTCTCGGCCTGAAGTTCGAGGATCTCGTTCACCTCGCCCACGGTCGAGACGATGGTGAACTCTATCGGTTCCGGCATCGAGATGATCCCTATTGCCGGCAGTGTCCCTCTGCGATCCGGCGTGCGTCCGCGCTGCTCTCGACCTCAGGCGGCAAGATGTGGCTCCCTGCCGCGGCCGCGAGCTGTCGGTCGGCATCAATGCGTAGCAGGAAGCGGTCCCGAACGAGCGCGTCGACAGCGCGACGCACGCCGCAGACGTATCCCTCGTGTGTTCCGTAGCGTTCTTCGATTGAACGGCGGGGATCACCGGACTTCTCGCGATCGGCGCGGGTCAGCGGAAAGGGCACGTAACCGCCAGTAAAGCCACACATCTGTCCTTTGAAGAAGCCGTCGGCCGTGACGTTCCATCCGAGGTAAGTGCCGAGCGGCGCCTGGTGTAACGCCGAGGCAACACCGGCGGTCTCGTTCCCATCCTCGTCGATCCGCGGAACCAGCATCGAGATGGCACGCTTGATCACCGGCGGCTGCCGGCTGATGACGCCGGAGAGATCGCTGTAGTGGAAGCGGCTGCCGAAGTCGTAGTCGAGCACAGGATTGATAGCCGGCACCACCACGCCGGGAATTCTCGGAAACGATCCGATGACTGCGGCAGCCGGCACGAGTGAACGATCGGCGAGCCTCGGGTATTTGCTGGGAGGAGGCTCGATCCCTTTCGTCACCCAATCGATCAACGCCACCGTGAGTGCGCGGTGTGTGTCGGCCATGGGGTTCGGGTTCTGGGAGAGGCTGCAACGGGCGATGGTGGGCTGCGCTACGGCGAACCCGCCTGCACCGCCCCCATGGTTCGTGCCGGGCATGTAATAGCGCCGTACGTTCGCGGGCAGCGCGATGTCGCGCGTGCCGTCGGTCCCCGTCAACGCCGGCGACATGCGCAAGCCCCAGAATTCCGCCGCGCCGAATGCTTCGATCACCTTTGGGCACGTGTTGGTGCGGAGGCAGCGATCCAACAAACTGCTCGCCGGCCGTGCCCGCACCGAATCCGTGTACTTGCCCCACCACAACGCGGCCTCGCTCCCGGGCTCGTAGAGGCCCGCGGCCCCACCCGGAGCGGCGAATCGAATGTTCATCGCCAACTGCCGGCCGGCGATGTAGGGCAGGATGCCGTCGAACACCGGTCGGCGCGCCGCGCCTTGATTGAATCCCAGGTGCACGAACGTTTTGAGGAAGTTCCCGGATTGCGACGAGCCTAACCCGACGGCGTGCGTGATGCGTCCCGCCAATGGGTTCGCGGTACCCGTTGTGTCCGACGTCGTATGTCGAAAGAACTCGACGATGTCGCGAGTCGCGGCGAAGCCGATGCCGAGGACGAGCGGATCCTTCGCGGTGTACACCAGTTCGTAGAGACGTGTAGGGTCGAACCCGCCCTTTAGACAGACGCGCGTGGGATCCGGAGTGCCAGGGAATGGTGTCGATCGACAGTCTGCAAACGCCCACTCGGCAGCCGGCACGACGCCGTCGCCGCTGATTTCTCCAGCGATCGTTTCGCTGGTCCGAAAACTGAGCGTAGCGCGATTCGTGTCGAGCGTAGCCGGAGGATAGAACGCCGTCCCCAGCGACCCGATGCGGATAGAGCCAGTCGTGGTTCCAGCCGGCAGGTCGCTGAATCGGGCCAGCACGGGGCCCGTGATCGATGATCCATCGCGATTGTGCGCAACCGGCACCTGGATAGTTTGATTGTTGGCCGTCGGTGTCACGTCGCCTTGCCAGCCGCTGACCAGCGACACGTGACCTTCGGGCCCCGGTGACGGTGCGCCGTTCCCACGGTTCACCACCGAGTAGATCAGCACTCCGCTTGCCTTACCAAGATCGGCCGGCATCATCAGTGAAAACGTTGCAACGTAGTCGACCTTGCCGCGGGCATTGCGGGGCGCCAAGTCGATGTCCTGGATGATCCGGTTGCGCGGATCGCGCGGGTCGACCTGGCCGTGCACGCGCCCGCGGATGTTCACGTACGTACCGGCGCTGCCGAACGATTCGCTCTTGGCGACCGCGTCGCGCGAGAGGATCTCGAGCTTGGTGACCTGTGCACGCGCTGGGTCAGCCGTCAGAACCAGTGCCGTCGCGATCACGCTGAGTCGCAGTACCCTGGCGTCCAACACGCTCACCTCACCTTCGGCTCGCGGCCGTTTTTGAGCGCCCAGTCCAACATCGCTTGCGGCGGACGTGTGGCGAAGCGCCACTGTTTCCGTTCGATGACCTGCCGGACCGCTGCCGCCAGCGGTGAGCAATCAAAATATCGAATGGCCTCCGCTTTGAGGACCGGATACACCGCCAAGGTGCACTGCGTGCAGCAGTGCGTGCCCTTCGGATAACCGTGGTGGAAATGCGACCGCATGATCCCGAACGCCAAATCGCGTTCGACGGTCGTGTAGAAGTCCGACTCAGCGTATCGCTGGCCCAGCACGCGTTGACCGGCAAGGAGCAGCGCCGACCGAACGAACGTGCCAACCGAAGCACCCGTGACGGTGAAGCCGGCGGGATGTCGAACGCTTGGTGGTAACGCGAGACGAGGAAACGCGCTCAACTCTTTGGGGACGATCTTCTGAACGAACGCTTTGTCCTTTGGCGTCAGCCGTTCGCGCGCTCGCGCCCGGTCGGCGATCTCGAACACGAGAGTCAGATCCATGCGCTTATGCTACACGCTGCTGAACGGACTATAGATCTCCCTTGCGCAACGCGCGCATCCATGATGGGATCCGATTCCTTCAGCACCGGAGGGCCCTCATGAAATGCCCTGTCAGCCTCAGCGTCAACGGCCGCCCCTACCAGCAAGAGATCGAGCCGCGACTCCTGCTCGTCCATTTCCTGCGAGACGCCGGTTTGACCGGCACCAAGATCGGATGCGATACGAGCCAGTGCGGCGCATGCACCGTCCTGATGGACGGCATCGCCGTGAAGGCGTGCACCACGCTCGCGGTCCAAGCTGACGGGACGAACGTTACTACCATCGAAGGGCTGGCCGAAAACGGCGAGCTCACGCCGCTGCAGGAAGCGTTCTGGGTCCAGCACGGATTGCAGTGCGGCTTTTGCACGCCGGGGATGGTATTCGCCGCGCACGAGATCCTGCGCACCAATCCCCACCCGTCGCCCGAACAGATCCGCCACGGCCTCGAGGGCAACATGTGCCGCTGCACCGGCTATCAGAACATCGTCCGTGCTGTTCAGGCGGCAGCCGCCGATCCGCGTCGCGCGGGAATTGCGGGTGGACGATGACGACCACCGTCAAGACGGCGTCTGCTCGGGTCTTCGGATCGGGGATCCGTCGGCGCGAAGATCCACGACTGCTGACCGGAACAGCCCGCTACACAGCGGATCTCACGTTGCCCGGCATGGTCTACGCGGCGATCCTGCGGAGCCCGCATGGTCATGCACGAATTCGCAGCATCGACACCAGCCGCGCCAAAGGGGCGCCGGGTGTGATTGCGGTGTTCACAGGCGTGGACACCGAGAAGGCGCTCAAGGCCATTCCGTGCGCGTGGCTGTTGCCCAATTCAGGACTCAACGTCGCACCCTACCGCCCTATCGCCACCGACGTCGTGCGCTACGTCGGAGATGCGGTTGCGGTTGTGGTTGCCGATTCCGAGTATCAGGCGTACGACGCGCTGGACTTGATCGATGTCGACTATGAAGCGCTCCCTGCCGTGGTCGATCCGCAGAAGGGCGTAGCGCCAGGCGCGCCGCAGCTGCATCAGGAAGCACCCGGGAACGTGGCGTTTCACTGGACCGTCGCGGGAGGCGACGTCGATGCCGCGTTCACGTCACCTCCTGTTGTGGTTCGCGATCGAATCATCCAGCAGCGCTTGATCCCGACGGCGATGGAGCCGCGCGGCGCCGTCGCGCAGTTCACGCCGGCAACGGGGGAGCTGACGCTCTGGAACACCACGCAGAACCCGCACATTGTCCGCTTCATCATGTCCGTCGTCACCGGCGTGCCAGAAGATCGGCTGCGCGTTGTCGCACCCGAAGTGGGCGGCGGATTCGGCAGCAAGATTGCGCAAATACAGGGTGACTTCATTACGGCGTTCTGCTCGATGAAGCTCGGGCGGCCGGTGAAATGGATCGAAACGCGGTCGGAGAACTATCAGTCGACGACGCACGGGCGCGATCATGTGCAGGAGGTCGAGTTGGCCGCAACCAAGGACGGCCGCATCCTCGGCCTACGCTGCACGGTCTGGGCCGGGATGGGCGCGTACCTGTCGACTGCGGCTCCGGGCATCCCGACTATCCTGCACGGATTGATGCTGTCGGGACCGTATCAGGTGCCGGCACTCAAAGAAGATGTGTACGGTGTCTACACGAACACGACGCCGGTTGAGGCGTACCGAGGCGCCGGCCGCCCTGAAGCCACCTTCATGCTCGAGCGGATGATCGATCTGCTCGCTCACAAGATCGGCGTTGACGCCGCCGAAGTCAGACGGCGGAACTTGATTCCGGCTTTCGACAACGGCCACGACGTGGTCACCGGACTCAAATACGACAGCGGCAATTACCCAGCGGCGCTCGAGAAAGTGCTGGCGCATGTTGGTTACGAAAAACTTCGCCAGGAGCAGGCCGCGGCGCGCGCGAAAGGTCGCTACATCGGCATTGGCGTGTCGACGTATGTCGAAATCTGCGGCCTCGGGCCCTCACAAGTTGCCGGCGCGGTCGGATTCCAGGGCGGTTTGTGGGAGAGCGCGATCGTCCGCGTGCATCCGACCGGAAAAGTGAACGTGTTTATCGGCGCGTCCCCGCATGGTCAGGGAGAGGAGACGACCTTCGCTCAAGTCGTCGCCGACGAGCTTGGTGTGGCGGTCACCGACGTGAAGATCGTGCACGGCGATACGGACAACACGCCAATGGGATGGGGCACGTATGGCAGCCGAACGACCGCGGTTGGTGGAGCCGCACTCGCGGTTGCCACCCGCAAGATCAAAGAGAAGGCGAGGCTGCTGGCCAGTCACCTTCTCGAGGCTGCAGTCGAGGACATGGACTATGCGGACGGCAAGTTCTTCGTGAAAGGTTCTCCGGATCGGTTCAAGACCATCCAGGACATGGCGCTGATGGCCAACGTCGCGTGGAACCTGCCGCAGGGGATGGAAGCAGGGCTGGAGGCCTCGAGCTTTTACGATCCGCCAAACTTCACGTTTCCGTTTGGTGCGCACGTGGCCGTTGTGGAGGTCGATCCGGCAACAGGGAAAGTGCAGCTACAGCGTTACGTCGCCGTCGATGACTGCGGGCCCCAAATCAACCCCATCATCGTCGAAGGCCAGGTCCATGGCGGCGTCGTCCAGGGCGTAGGGCAGGCACTCTGGGAAGAAGCCGTGTATGACGAGAATGGACAGCTGCTCACCGGTTCAATGACCGACTACGCCATTCCACGCGCGGATGTGTTGCCGGACATCGAGGTGCTGTCGACCGTCACGCCCTCACCACACCATCCGCTTGGTGTGAAAGGCATCGGCGAGGCGGGGACCATCGCCTCGACCGCGACGGTCTACAACGCCGTCATGGACGCCTTGCAGCCGTTGGGAGTGGAGTCGATTCAGATGCCGTTGACGCCGGAGCGCGTGTGGCGCGCGATGGGTGCGAAAGCGAATCGCTAGCCGCCGGCCTCTGAGTAGGAAGGGCATATAGCCATGTATGCACCGAGCTTTGATTACTATCGCGCACGCTCCGTTTCGGATGCGCATCAACTCCTTGCCGCGCATCCAGGCGCAAAGCTGCTGGCTGGCGGACACAGTCTGCTGCCGCTGCTGAAACTGCGCCTGGCCGAGCCATCCGCCGTCATCGATATCGGACGCATTGCCGAACTGAGAGGCATCTCTAAGCAAGCCGATCGGATCCGGATTGGCGCGCTCACGACACATGCCGAGCTCGCCGCCTCAGCTGATTTGCGAACTGCCGCTCCCGCGCTCGCGGAAGCGGCGGCGTTGGTCGGCGATCCCGCGGTCAGGAATCGCGGGACGATTGGCGGCAACATCGCGCACGCCGATCCGGCGTCGGACCTGCCGACCGTGCTCGTCGCGCTCAACGCGGGTGTGGTTGCGGCGGGCCCCAAAGGCGAGCGAACGATTCCGGCTGAGGAGTTCTTTACCGGGATCATGAGCACGGCGCTCGCCGAAGATGAGATCCTGGTGGCGATACAAGTGCCGCCGTCGAGCCGTGGCCAGGGTTCAGCGTACGAAAAGTTCGCGCATCCCGCGTCGCGCTACGCCGTCGTCGGCGTGGCCGCGCTGATCGCCATTACCAACGGCACGTGCAGTTCGGCGCGTGTTGCGGTTGGGGGCTTGCTGCCGAGCGCGCGCCGCGCCACAGCGGTCGAGCGTGGTCTGGTCGGCAAGGCCATGACCGACGATGCGATCGGCGCGGCGGCGGCGCAGGTTGCGGGTGATCTTGGAAACGACGTCACGGGGGACATCTACGCGTCCGCAGAGTATCGCGCCGCGATGGCGCCCGTGTTCACGAAACGAGCCATTGCCAATGCCGCAGCTCGGGCATCGCTGACCTGACCGCAATCGTTGTGAGCCCCCCGCCCGCCGCCAAACTCGCGATACCGGCATCAGTCGACGAACTTCAGCAGGCGATGGCCGATCTGGAGTACATCGCCAGTCGAGGCCTCGCTGTCTCGACGTACCTCGCGTTGCGCCTGCAGCGCCCACTCTTTCTCGAAGGTGAGCCTGGCGTCGGCAAGACAGAGGTTGCGAAAGTTCTCGCGGCCACTCTGGACACGGAGCTCATTCGCCTGCAGTGCTACGAGGGTCTGGATATCAGCCACGCCGTGTACGAGTGGAATTACCCGCGCCAGATCCTTGAAATTCGCTTGCTCGAAGGGGCGCACGCGCTGGATCCACAAACCGCGGAGCGCGAGCTGTTCACTGACACGTTCCTCATCAAACGTCCGCTGCTCCGTGCTATCGAGCAGACACGTGCGCGGCCGCCGGTGCTGCTCATCGACGAGATCGATCGCGCCGACGATGAGTTCGAGGGATATTTACTCGAGCTCTTGTCGGACTTCCAGATCACGATTCCCGAGCTTGGCACGATTCGCGCCGCGCAGCCGCCAATCGTCGTGATGACCTCGAACCGGACGCGCGAAGTCCATGACGCGCTGAAGCGCCGCTGCGTCTACTGTTGGATCGACTATCCGACCGCGGAAACCGAGCGTCGCATCATTGCCGCGAAACTGCCGGGCGTCCCCGCACGCCTCGCGGAACAGGTGACGGCGTTCGTGCAGGAACTGCGGACGGCGGAGTTGTACAAGAAGGCCGGCGTCTCCGAGACGCTCGACTGGGCGGCAGCGCTGGTCGCCCTCGATCGTCACGAGCTCGACGCGGCAACGGTCGACGAGACACTCGGCCTTCTGCTCAAGAACCAGGAAGACATCCAGGCGGTTCGCGGCGAGCGCCTTCAGGCGATGCTCAATCGCGCCCTGGCTCGCGGCGCGGAATGATGAATCTGGCGACCAACGTTCTGCTATTCGGACGCATGCTGCGTGCAGCGGGTCTCGACGTGCATCACGGCCGGCTGCTGGACGCGGTGCGAGCGCTCGAATGGGTGAACGTCGGCAACCGTAGGGATGTGGCGGCCGTGCTGCGAAGCCTGCTCGTGCACGACCGCGATCAGATCGAGCAGTTCGATCGCGCGTTCGATCTGTTCTTCAGGGCCCATCGTCCACCCGCACCAGGCCTGCCACTCTTCTCGCTGGGGGAGCGGCCACGCGTCGTGGCCCAACCCGCGCCAGGCGCGTCGGTGCAAACCGAATTCGACGAGATCCACGCGGGAGCCACGGGAGCCAGCCGTGCGGTTGGTGCATGGAGCGCCGCGAGCGTTTCGCGCACCAAGGATTTTGGCGAGTTTACCGAGCGCGAGCTCGAGGCTGCCCGAAGGCTGCTGGAGCAGTTCCCTTGGAACCTGAGCCGCCGGCGCACGCGCCGATGGCAGCGCGCCTCCAGCGGCGCGCCAGACCTGCGGCCGGTTCTGCGGCGCAACATGATGATCGGCGACATTATCGATCTTCCCCGGCGTGCGCGGCGTGAAGTGCCGCGGCCGATCGTGCTGCTTGGCGATGTCAGTGGATCCATGGAGCGGTACAGCCGGGTGCTGACGCATTTTGTTTATGGCCTGGCGCACAGCGCGACTCGAGTCGAAGTGTTTCTGTTCGCGACGCGGCTGACCCGGGTGACGCCGTACCTGACCGCCGGCAACGGGGTCGCGGCGCTGACGCGCATGTCGCGCGACGTGCAGGATTGGGGTGGCGGCACGCGCATTGGTGACGCGCTTCGCGCCTTCAACACCCGCTGGGCACGTCGGGTGATGCGGAACGGTCCCGTCGTGCTCATCGTTTCGGACGGATGGGACCGTGGCGATCCCGCGCTCCTCGGTCAGGAGCTGGCGCGAGTTCGACGCAGTTGTCGCCGGCTGATCTGGCTGAACCCGCTGCTCGGGTCGGCGCACTACGAGCCGCTCACACGAGGAATGCTCGCTGCGCTTCGACATGTGGACGACTTCCTTCCGGCACACAATCTCGTCAGCCTCGAGCAATTAGCCGATCACTTGCGACATGGAACTCACCGCTGAGTACGCGATCGACGCGCGTCCCGAGCGCGTGTGGGATCTGTTGATGGACACCGATGCGATCGGCAGGTGTCTGCCGGGATCCCGTGGCCTTCGTCCCGTCGGCCCGGATCGCTACGAGGTGGAGCTGGGCGTGACCGTTGCCGCCATCGCCGGCAGCTTCAAAGGAACCATCGCGCTCGAGGACAAGGCACCGCCAACGAGCTACACGCTCGTGATCGACGGAACCGGTCGTCAGGGTTTCGTCAAGGGCCGGGCGCGCGTGACGCTCGTCCCCGACGGCACTCGCACGCGCGTGCAGATCGCCGCGCAGGCGGATGTCGGCGGAATGATCGCTCGCGTCGGCCAGCGCCTCCTCGAAGGCGTGGCGCGGACGATGATGGATAGGTTTTATGCGTGTCTGGCGAAGCAGGTGACATGAGGAAGCGGCGAGCGGCGCGCGGGCGCGCCGCGATCTACTGGGCCTTCGCGGTCGGACTCGCCGCGGCGGCCGTTTACCTGAACGCACCGGGCAACGAGTTCGTGCTCGACGACATTCGCCTCATCCGCGACAACGTGCGGATTCGATCGCTGGCGAACATCCCTCACTTCTTTGCGTCACCATACTGGGATTTCGAGGGGGCCCAAGCGCTCTACCGGCCGCTCGTGCTTGCGTCGTATGCGGCGAACTACGCCATCTCCGGCTTGTCCAGCTACGGGTACTCGGTCGTCAACATCGGATTGCACGTGGCAGTGTCTCTGCTGCTGTTTGCGCTCGCGCGTAGTATTGGCGGTTCGCTGCTGGCCGCAGGCGTGACCGGACTCGCGTTCGCGGTTCATCCCGTCCACACCGAAGCTGTGACCGGGATGTCAGGCCGCCCTGAACTACTGGCGGCGTTCTTCTTTCTGCTGGCGATGCATTGCCATCGACGCGGGCCCGATGGGATCAGCTATCGCATTGCCACGCTCGTATGTTTTGCTGGCGCGCTCATGTCAAAGGAGAGCGCGATGACCTTGTTGCTCGTGCTTCCAGTCATGGATGCGCTCGAGGGGCGAGCGAGGCTCCGGTCCCGCGTGCTCACCGACTACGTGCCGCTCGTGCTCGTTGCCCTGGCCTACCTTGCCGTGCGCCGTGCGGTGCTCGGCGGCGTCACGATTGCTGCCGATCAGATCTCGTCGCTCGATAACCCCATCGTGCCGGCGACGGGGCAAGGGATCTTGACGGCGTTTGCCGTTGTCGCCGAGTACGCGCGACTCCTTCTTTATCCTCTGCGGCTCTCGCCGGATTATTCGCTCAATCAGATTCCGGTCGCGACGAGCGCTGCGGATGGCCGCGTCATCGTTGGAATCGTGCTCGTCACCGCGTGCGCTGGCGCCGCGGTGTGGTTGCGGCGTCGCAACCCAATCGCCGCGTTCGGGTTGGCATTTCTGGCACTGACGTACTCGATCGCGAGCAACTTCCTGATTCCGATTGGAACCATCTGCGCCGAGCGCCTGATATATCTGCCAAGCGCTGGCTTGTTGATTGCCGCGGGCGTTGGCGCAGAACGACTGGCCGCTCGCGGCGCGGCGCGCCGGCGAATTGCGTACGGCGTGGTTGCGCTTCTGATTGTGTTAGGTGCGGCGCGGACGTGGACACGCAATCGCGACTGGCAGACCGAGTTCACGTTGTGGTCCGCGGCGATCGAGGCGGCGCCTCGCAGCGCACGGGTGCAGTCGGAGTACGGACGCGTCCTCATGGGTCTTGCGCAGGACGCCGCAGAGTCTGGGCGAACGGCCGAAGCCGAGAGGCTCTACAACGCTGCCCAGACGCACTTCGAACGAGCGATCAGCATCTACCCATCGTACTCATTGCCGCTCGACGGTCTGGCCATGATCCACTCGCTTCACGAGCGCTTCGATGACGCAGCAACGATGTACGACCGAGCTCTGAAAGCCTGGCCCGGCAACTACGCCGGGTTGACCAACTGGGGATCGCTCCTCTGGGAGCGATCGAAGCGCGAGGCCGCGACCGCGCTGGCCCTCCGCCAGCAGGGCAGAGTCGCAGAAGCGGATGCGCTGGCCAGCCATGCGGACGCTGGCTGCCGCGAGGCGCTCGAGAAAATCGATCGGGCGATCGCGATGATGCCCTCGTACGCGCATGCTCGTCTCGTTCGAGCGCAGATCCTCGACACGTACGTCGGCGATCC